>Ga0209121_10001520_pt1 | contig 24284 bp, 22 predicted proteins | sample Cruoilmetagenom3_FD_187292 | JGI IMG/M metagenome (GOLD analysis project Ga0209121, IMG submission 187292) | Oil polluted marine microbial communities from Coal Oil Point, Santa Barbara, California, USA - Sample 3 (SPAdes) (version 2) | ecosystem: Environmental > Aquatic > Marine > Oil seeps ... | reverse complement strand
GAAAAAAATAACCGCAGGCATATAGTTGATATTCCGAGGATTATTTTTTGAGCATAACGCAGAGATTGGGCGAAAAGACCATTAATCAACAGAATCATCAATCGAGTTCGAAGAGTTTTTACTACCCTCTCCCTTCAGGAAAATGGTTGTTTTGCAACTTTTTGTTAAATCATCAAAATAAAAAATGAAGAAAAGTTTAATCGGGATACTGATTGTACTTGCACTAATTGCGATTTCTTATCAGGGAGTTGCCTATATACTAACTGCCGAACAGATCTTACGGCCCATCCTGAGAGCAAATCGACATATAAATGATTTGAAGATAGGATTGAAGACAACAATTTTTGATGACGGATATGATGAAGAAAAGATAGAAACAGATGAGCGAATTTATGTAAAAAAAGGTGGAAAGTTCCGATCCGAAAGGGTCTTTAACCATGGAGAAGATATCATCATCAATAGTGGCAGAAAGTCTCTCGTCATGGTGAAGGATGAAACTGCTGCTAATTGCAGAGAAATAGATATAGTATTGCCGATTCTATTATTACAGAAGTCTATTGGTGACCTGATAAATGACCTGAATTATTTTGGTGTGGATACGGGGACGGTTGCCTTTGATCGTATAGATGGACAGGTTTCCTTTGTCATAGGGGAAAGAATGGGGCAGATTCCGTGCAGTCAACTGTGGATAGAAAAAGAGACAGGTTTCCCCTTAAGATTTATCGGCATTGGAACATCCAATGGAGAGCGGGTGATACTTCGGGCTGAGTATATTGATTATACCCGTGTAAAAAGAGATTTCTGGTTTCCCGGTCGGATAGAATTTTACAGGAATGACATTCTCTGGGTTGTGAGTGTACCCGTGAAAATACTGGTAAATGAAAAGATATCGGACAGCTTCTTCATAATACCTGAAGGAACAAGTTTCTATTCCGGGTTGAAGGATTTTTTGAATGTAAAGGAATAGGGGAACATGAAACTTCGTGTAATCCTCATAGTTTTATCTTTACTGGCCTTTTTGTCTACATCGTTAGGAGGATATCTCTATTATAATTCCTTAAAAGAAGCTGCTTTTAAAGAGGCCAACATACAGAGCGCTTCACAATTAGAAACGATCAAAAATCATTTTTCTGTATTCCTGTATGAAAATCTAAAATCGACAAAAGCGTTGGCAGGGCTGAAGGAATTACAACGGGCCCTCTCCAGGCCGGATAGTAATTTTTTGAAAGAGACAAATTCCATTCTTGACCATTTTAGAAATAGCCTGGATGTCGATGTCTGTTACCTGATAGACCGCAGTGGTAACACCTTAGCCTCCAGCAATCGCGACGCATCTGACAGTTTTGTCGGGAAGAATTATGCCTTTCGCCCATATTTCCGGAAGGCCATTGAAGGTGTTACTGCCATCTACATGGCTCTGGGAATAACTTCAGGAAAGCGAGGGGTTTACTACAGCCATCCGGTCTATGGAAAGGACCGAGATGTCCCGATAGGTGTCGCTGTCATCAAGGCGTCTATTGCACTCCTGGAAAAGGATTTTAAGCACGTTCATGAAGGAGTCATAGTTCTCACAGGTCCCCATGGTGTGGTTTTCATTTCCAATCGCGAGGATTGGCTTTACAAACTCTTGTGGGAACTTCCCCCCGATCAGATTTCTCAGATTGCAATGACACGTCAATTTGGTAGCGGACCATGGAACTGGAGCGGCCTGAAGAAAAGCAGGGATCGTGCCGTTGATAAATCAGGGAATGAATACCTGATACAACAAGTAGAGCTTGATAATTATCCGGGTTGGAATATCATTTTCCTGCGAAGTTTCCGGGCAATTTCCAAAACAGTCTTTGATCCCTTAATCAAGAGTGCAGGTAATATAATTCTGGCAATATGTCTTTTTATCGGATTATCTGTCATCTTTCTTTATAAACAGGCAAGCAATGAAATCGTGAAACGGAGAAAGGTTGAGAAAACACTCCGTGAGAGTGAAGCACGGTATCGTTCTCTCTACCACAACACACCTGCCATGTTGCACTCGATAGATGATAAAGGTCGCCTGGTGAGTGTCAGTGATTATTGGGTCGAAGCCCTTGGATACGAACCCAGCGAGGTGATTGGTCGAAACTTTACTGATTTTCTAACGGAAGACTCACGCCTGTTAGCCGATGAAAGAGTACTTCCTGAGTTCTTGAAGGCTGGTTTTATCAAGGATATTCCATATCAATTTATAAAAAAGAACGGGGAAGTTATTGATATACTCCTGTCAGCCATCGCCGAACGGGATGGCAAAAGGAATATAGTACGATCTCTGGCTATCCTGATTGATGTCACAGAGCAGAAACGCGCGGAGGAAGGACTCAAACTTGCTAAGGAAAAACTGAGTCGCTATTCCAGAGATCTCGAGTCACAGGTAAAGGAAAAGACAAGGGAGATAACGGGCATTCTCAAATATATGCCTGCCGTTGTATATATCAAAGATAAAGAATATCAATATGTAATGGTCAATTCCCAATTTGAAGAGTTGTTTGATGTGCGAAATAAAGAAATTCGCGGTAAAACCGACCATGACATATTTTCGAAGGAAATAGCCGTCCAATTTCGGACAAACGAGGTACGGGTTTTCCAGGAGAAGCGTTCCATACAGGTGGAGGAGAGCATTTTTCAAAAGGATGGCATCCGTACCTATCTTTCAGTAAAATTTCCTCTTTATGATGAGCAGGAATCTATACGTGGTTTGTGTGGGATAGCAATGGACATAACTGTAATCAAGAAGGCTCAGGATCAACTGAGGCGTCTTTCCGGTGGTATCATGACCAGTCAGGAGAAAGAACGTGCCGTCATAGCCCGGGAACTACATGACGAATTGGGTCAGATGCTCACGGCGCTGCGCATGGATTGTGTGTGGCTTATGAAAAGTCTGGATGAAGATAAACCCAGAATGGTGGAACGGACTTTGACAATGCGTAACCTTATTGATAAGACCCTTGATGAGGTCAGAGATATGGCAACTCGCCTGCGCCCGGGGGTGCTCGACCACTTGGGACTTATCGATGCGCTGGAGTGGTACACCACGGATTTTGAGAAACGTACCGGGCTTGCTTGTTTTTTTGAGCATCTAAATGTGCCGCACACAAATAATATCCTTGCTACGGCAACCTATAGAATTGCCCAGGAGGCTCTGACCAATGTAGCCCGTCACTCTCATGCTATCCGTGTAGATATTACCCTGGAAGCAGAAGATGGAATATTAGCTCTTTCAATAGTAGATAACGGTCGTGGCTTTAATGTGCGGGAGATTCCGGAATCTGACTGTCTGGGAACAATAGGGATGCGTGAGCGGGCCAATCTGGTTGGCGGCACCCTGGAGATTCAATCACAACGGGGGGAAGGCACTCAGGTTTATTTCAGGGCACCTATGCATGACCATAACGGAGCAACTCATTGATAAAAGTTCTATTGGCAGATGATCATAGCATTGTTCGAGCCGGTCTTCGCCGTATCGTTGAAGAGAGTGGCGATATGGCAGTGATCGCGGAAGCAGCCGACGGCCATGAGGCCATTAAACAGGTACGTAAAACACTGCCTGATGTAGCGGTCATTGATATATCCATGCCCGGTATAGACGGGTTGGAAGTCATCAGTCAACTTCGTTCTTACTGTCCGGAGCTACCTGTTATCATCCTGACCATGCATGAAGAGGAGCAATATGTGGTTCGGGCGATAGGTGTGGGAGCAATGGGGTATATCACCAAGAGATCGGCACCGGAGGAATTGGTAAAGGCCATACGGAAGGTACATGCCGGTGGGCGCTACCTCAGTAATTCGGCAGCCGAGTCATTAGCGTTGCGCGTGGCCAGAGGAACACGTGGTATGACTCCTCTGGATAATCTGTCCAATAGAGAAGTTCAAGTACTGAGGTGTCTGGCTTTAGGTCAGACCAATAGCGAGATTGCCGAGGCCTATCACATAAGCATAAAGACCGTGGATACTTACCGATCCAGATTACTCAGGAAACTCAATCTGCGGAATAATGCAGAACTTTCACGCTTTGCCATACAAAACCGGCTTATTGAGTCATAATATTTCCGAGGAACTTGAATTTGCAAATGTGTTGTAAGTAGTTCATGTTTTTTAACATTTACCAGTAGCGTGCCCAATTAATCCGTAGCGTGCCCCCTCTGCGGGGCACAGAGACCCCACGCTACGTAAGAAAATCTCTTACAGGAAAATCAGAAACTATCCGATTTTCAACTCACATCTCGTATGATAGTGGTAAATCTGGAATCACTATTGTATAGTTTGACTTTCATTGATTTTCATGAAATTATAGTTAGGAAAAAGTTTGGGAGGTTTGAAGGAAAAGAGTTAATCTAAATTGCAAACCCTAACTTAAAAGGAGGATGTAATCATGAAAGTTTTGAAAATTTTAATGGTATTCTTTTTATCAGTGACCCTATGTTTCACTTTCGGGGTATCTTCTTCCATGGCTGCCGGTACAGTAAAGGTGGGTATTGTTCTTCCACTTACCGGCCCTCAGGCCAAATTTGGGGAGGTTGAAAAGTTCTCTTTTGACCTGGCCCTGGAGGAGATCAATGCGGCAGGCGGTATCAACGGGAAAAAATTGGTCCTGGTCATAGAAGATGATACGGGGCGACCGGATGTAGGCCGTTCTGTTGTTGAAAAGCTCATCACCAAAGACAAGGTTGTTATGATTGGCGGTGGATACAGCAGTTCGGTAACCTATGCTGTGGCCGGTGTCTGCCAGCAGAATGCAATGCCGTTTCTTGTAAACACCGGTTCTGCGGATAAAATTACTGGTTCAGGATGGGATTGGATTTACCGGTTGAATCCACCTGTTAGCCATTATGCGGATGCGGTTACAAGTTTACTTGTTGAAAAGGTAAAACCAAAGACAGTGGCCATCCTTTATGAGAATTCCCTCTTCGGTACAAAAGGTGCCAAATCTTTCGAAAAAACCTGTAAGAAATTTGGGTATAAGGTGCTTTTAAAACAGGGGTATGAGCATGGCGGAATTGATTACAAGCCGGTTTTAACCCAGATTAAACGACTCAATCCCGATATCGTCTATATGGTATCCTATATCATGGATGCCTCTCTCCTTATGAAGCAGTCAAGAGAATTAAAATTGACTCCGAAGATGTTCATCGGTGGTGCTGCTGGGTTTACACTGCCGGAATTCGTAGAGAATGCAGGAAAGGCTTCAGAGAAAGTCATATCAGCCACACTCTGGCACCAGGTTCTTCCCTTCCCGGGGGCCATGGACTATTACAATAAGTTCGTGGCGAAATATAACAAACCGACCGAGTATCATGGGGCAGAGGCATATGCTAACTGCTACGTGATCGCGGATGTCCTGAAGAGGACCAAATCGTTCAAGAATACCGATGTCAAGAAGGCGCTTTCTCAAACAGACATGATGACGGTTTTTGGCCCGGTCAAATTCACCACCTGGGGTAAACTGAAAAACCAGAATATAGCAGGCAGCTATGTGGTACAGTGGCTCGATGGTAAACTGGAACTGGTCTGGCCTACGAAGCATGCGACGAAAAAATTCAATTATCCTGTGAACTGGCTGAAAGTCTGGGGATACTAAAACAAATAATTAACAAGGGTGAACTGCCGCCATTGATATTACCTGGTGGTAGTTCATCCTATAAAAAATTTTATGAGAGGAACTTCAGATGGATGTCTTTCTCCAAACACTCGTAGCTGGGATTCTCATAGGGGGTATTTACTGCCTGATCGGAATAGGTATGTCGCTGATCATGGGTGTCATGGGAATTATAAACCTCGCCCATGGACAGTTGATGATGGTGGCCATGTATATTACCTTCGTCTTATCTGCTTACATGCATGTTGATCCCTATTTTTCACTGATTGTTGCCATGCCGGCCTTGTTTCTACTGGGCTGTTTTTTGCAAAAGTATCTGTTGAATCCATTGATGAAAGTAGAATCCATTCTTCCTGAAAACCAGGTTTTGATGACCGTCGGAATCGGCATGGTCCTGGCTGAAATAGCCAGGTTTATTTTTTCTTCAGATTATAAGTGTGTGAAAACGTCGTACGGTGGTTCAGCTTTCTTTATTAGTGATATCTCTTTTAATGTGCCCATGTGTATTGCCTTTATCTTTGCGATTGTCATTACGGTGGCGCTTTTCTGGTTCCTTGCCAAGACGGACACCGGTCGTTCAATTCGTGCCACCGCCCAGGATAAAGAAGCTGCGACATTGATGGGTGTAAACAGCACTCGTATTACAATAATAACCTTTGGGCTGGGTTCGGCATTGGTAGCATCGGCTGGAAGTTTATTGATACCGATCTTTTATCTTTTCCCCGATATTGGAGGACCCTTTACCCTGAAGGCATTTGTTATCTGCATACTGGGAGGTCTGGGAAGCACTGTAGGGGCGATATTTGGTGGACTCACCCTTGGTATTGCGGAATCTCTTGGAGCGACTTATATCGGTATGGGTTATAAAGATATGGTCGGCTTTGTGATTTTCGTACTCGTCCTGGTATTCTTACCCGGTGGTCTGGTTGGCATAAAACGTCTTATAAAATCATAGAGGAAAATAACTATGACGAAAAAAAATCTGGCATTAATTATTCTGGGAGTTGTTTTATTAGTTTTTCCATTGGTTGTCCGCTCTGATTACTACCAGCATCTGGTTATCCTTGCCTTTATATGGGTTATGATCGGTTCTTCATGGAACCTTCTGGCAGGTTACACCGGTCAGGTATCTTTCGGGCATGCCATGTTTTTCGGTGTCGGTGCGTATACCGCCGGTATATTTGCTACGAAACTGGGAATGTCTGCCTGGTGGGGTATGGCGTTTGGTGGTATTGTAGCCTTGTTGATCGGGCTTTTTGTGGGTTGGGTCTGTTTCAGATTGAGGGGTCCTTATTTTGCCCTGGCGACTCTCGCCGGAGGCGAAATTTTCAGGCTCATTGCAACCAACTGGGAAAGCCTGACCGAGGGGATGGTAGGGATCCTCATCATCCAGACTTTTAGAAGCAAACTTCCCTATTATTACCTCGCGTTATTATTAGCTTTTGCTTGTGTTTATGTCATACATCTCATTATGAAGTCCAAATGGGGATATTATTTTGTCTCCATAAGGGAGGATCAGGATGCTGCAGAATCCCTGGGTATAAATACAACACTTTATAAAAGTGTATCCCTTATGGTAAGTTCCTTTTTTACAGGGATGGCGGGGGCCTTTTATATGAATTATATGGCCTTCATTGATCCTGAGGTGGTATTTTCCTTGCACTACATATCGATTATGGCCATTCTGGTTGGAATTGTGGGCGGAGTCGGCACCATCATGGGTCCGGCGGTCGGCGCTTTCGTTATGGTGGGAGTTCAGGAAACATTCAGGAGCGCCTTCTTTGGCCTGGCTCCAAAATGGATAAGCCAGGGACACGCGATGGTTTTCGGCCTGCTGGTTGTATTTGTGATAATGTTTTTAGCGAATGGTATTGTGGGCGACTGGTCGAAAATCAAGCGGCATGTTTTTAGAATCAAACCATCATCTATCTGATAAGGAAGTGGAGGAGATAATATATGGCACTCCTTGAAATAAAAAATCTCGTTAAGGCCTTTGGAGGACTCAAGGCAGTAAATGATATCACCTTTCATGTAGAAGAAGGTGAGATATTCGGTCTTATCGGGCCGAACGGATCCGGAAAAACCACCACCTTCAATTGTATAAATAATTATTATCCCATTACTTCCGGGGATGTCCTTTTCAAAGGTAAAAGTATAAAAGGGCTGAAGACTCATAAGGTCTGTCATCTCGGTATAGGCCGGACCTTCCAGGTTGTGAAACCACTCGCCAGGATGACGGTGCTGGAAAATGTAACAGCATCTGCCTTTTGCCGTGTCAATACCATAAGAGAGGCCCAGAACGAGGCATTAGAGTTATTGGAGTTCACTAATCTTACAGGTGAAAAGGATAAGCAGGCAAAAAGTCTCCCCATAGGGGGAAGAAAGAGGCTTGAGATCGCCCGTGCCCTCGCTACAAAACCTGAACTTTTACTTCTTGATGAGACTGCGGCAGGTCTAAATCCTTCAGAACTTGATGAGGCTATTGAGCTGATTAGAAAGATAAGGGATAACGGGATTACGATCTTGATTATAGAACATATAATGAAAGTAATCATGACCATATCGGATCGTATCCATGCTATCAATTTTGGCCAGACCATTGCCTCAGGCACCCCTGAGGAGGTTGCCAATAATAAGGCAGTTATTGAAGCCTATTTAGGGGGTGAATATGTTAAAGATTAACGGTATAAATGTTTTTTATGGAGATCTGCAGGTTATCTGGGATGTTACCTTTAATGTAAAGGAAAAAGAGATCGTGGTTCTGGTGGGTGCGAATGGGGCTGGGAAATCCACTACACTCAAGACCATATCTTCCATGCTTACACCGGAGAAGGGAACGATAGAGTTCGATGGTATCCGTCTTGATCAATTGCCGGCCAGTAAGATTATTGAGCAGGGCATCGTGCACGTTCCCGAAGCGAGGCGTCTATTTCCCGATATGAGCGTAGAAGAAAACCTTATTATGGGTTCACTTACTGCCGAGGCCAAAGGGAAGCGCTATGAAACGATGGAATATGTCCACGGGCTTTTCCCGATACTCGGTGAAAGAAAAAAACAGATGGCGGGAACCCTTTCCGGGGGAGAGCAGCAGATGCTGGCTGTGGGAAGAGGCCTGATGGGGCATCCAAAGCTGATGATGTTTGATGAACCGTCCCTGGGCCTTTCGCCGCTTCTGACGCAGCAGATCTTCGGCATGATAAAAAAGATCAATGGCGAGGGTGTTACGGTTCTTCTCGTTGAGCAAAATGTCAGGCAGACCTTGGCTATGTGCGACCGGGCCTATGTCCTGGAAAACGGAAGGACAGTTCTCGAAGGTACAGGCAAGGAATTAATGGATAATGAGCATGTGAAAGAGGCATTCCTGGGAATATAAGGCTTTTGTGACATTCTGTTCGTTGGTGTGACCTTTTACTCAAGATGCACCAGCATTGTAGTTTGTTTAATCCCAAAACTGTCAGCTTGATACGAAGTTGCATTCAAGGGCGACTTTGTGATGTGAGATGTCTGTCCTGCTTGCGGGTAGGACAGGCGTCTTAACCTGTCTATAAGGGCAAAAATAAATGCAACCTGGTATAAATATGAAAGAGGGAAAAATAAAAATAGAGGGAGTTAACAGATGGGTGAAGAAGAAAAAGTTGAATTAAAGGATATCTATCCTGTGCCGGAGGCGGCAAGGTCGAAGGCTTACATCAAGAGCAGGGACGAGTATGAGAAACTCTACAAACGCTCTCTTGAAGATGCCGATAACTTCTGGGGTGAGATTGCGGAAGAGTATGTTGATTGGTTCAAGAAATGGGACAGTGTTGAAGATTACAACTTCGACGTAACGAAAGGTCCCATATACGTCAAGTATTTTGAAGGCGGGAAGCTCAATATTTCTTACAATTGTCTGGACAAGCACCTTGAGACAAGAGGCGATAAAATAGCCATCCAGTGGGAGGGCAACGAGCCCGGCGAAGACAAGGCATATACTTACAAGGAGCTCCATGAAGAGGTCTGCAAGTTTGCCAATATCCTCAAATCTCACGGGATCAAAAAGGGGGACATGGTATGTATCTATCTCCCGATGATTCCGGAGCTTGCGATAGCGATGCTCGCCTGTACCCGTATCGGCGCCATACACAGCGTCGTATTTGGCGGATTCAGCTCTGACTCTCTGAAAGACAGGATTCAGGACAGTGAATCCAAAATGCTCATTGTCTGTGACGGCACCTTCCGCGGGCCGAAGGCGGTTCCCCAGAAGGCAAACTCCGATAAGGCACTCGAAGAATGCCCCTCTGTTGAGAAGGTTATTGTTATAAACAGGGTCGGCGACAGGATTAAATGTGACTGGAATGAAGGGGTAGATCTCTGGTGGCATGAAGAGATGGCGAAGGTAGATGCCATCTGCGAGCCGGAGTGGATGGATGCAGAAGATCCTCTCTTTATTCTCTATACCTCAGGTTCCACGGGAAAACCGAAGGGAGTCATGCACACCACCGGCGGATATCTTGTTTTTGTTGCCTATACGCACAAGATGATCTTCGACTACCATGAAGATGACATTTACTGGTGCACCGCCGATATAGGCTGGGTCACAGGGCACAGCTATATCTTATACGGGCCGCTCTGCAACGGCGCTACATCGGTAATGTTTGAAGGCGTGCCCAATTATCCGGACATCAGCCGTTTCTGGAAAATTGTGGAAAAATATAAGGTCAATATCTTTTATACCGCTCCCACCGCCATCCGGGCTATCGCCAGGGAGGGGGATGAATGGCCGAAGAAGGCGAATATATCCTCTCTGAGAATCTTGGGAACGGTGGGCGAACCTATCAATCCCGAGGCGTGGAATTGGTACTACAACGTAATCGGAAAGGGAGAGTGCCCGATCGTTGATACCTGGTGGCAGACCGAGACAGGAGGAATCCTGATAACACCGCTTCCCGGTGCGATTGATATCAAACCGGGTATGGCCACAGTTCCTTACATGGGTGTCTGGCCGGTACTTTTGAATGACGCGGGCAAAGAGATAGATAAAAAAGTCGCAAGCGGGGCACTCTGCATGAAGAAACCCTGGCCCGGCTTGATGAGGACAGTTTACGGTGATCCCGAGAGGTTCCAGGAAACCTATTTCGAGCAGTTCCCCGGCTACTATACCGCGGGTGACGGCGCCAGGAGAGACGAGGATGGTTACTATCAGATAACGGGCCGTATCGACGACGTTATCAACGTCTCTGGTCACAGGATGGGAACGGCGGAAGTAGAAAGTGCCCTTGTTGCCCATGATTTAGTGGCCGAGGCTGCGGTTGTCGGTTATCCTCATGAAATCAAAGGGCAGTCAATTTATGCCTACGTTACCCTCAATGCCGGTATTGAGAAGACGGATGAACTGAAAAAAGAGCTTGTGGTCCATGTGAGAAAAGAGATTGGTCCCATTGCCACTCCTGAGAAGATCCAGTGGGCGGATGCTCTTCCCAAGACGAGAAGCGGAAAGATCATGAGAAGGATACTGAAGAAGGTTGCGGCGAATGATATAAGCGATCTGGGAGATATAAGCACCCTGGCAGATCCTTCCGTTGTGGATAATATTGTTAAGAACAGATTGTAGAGGAGGTAAAAAAGCATGATAAGAGTAATGATTGAAAGACACTGTCTGCCGGGCAAAGAGGATCAACTCAGGCACCTGATACAGGAGGTGAGGTCGGAGGCGATGCGGCGAATCGGCTATATCTCTGGTGAGACGCTCAGGGAAATGTGTGATCCCTCATGCTTCATGATCATCAGCACATGGACAAGCATTGAAGCCTGGAAAGTGTGGGAATCAGACCGGAAGAGTGTGTTAATAGATGGGATGATAGATTCTCTGCTTTCCGAACCAGAGAAGATATGTATTTTCGTTGAGGAGGCCGAAGCCTGATCAAAACCATTTTTTTCGAGATGTTTTAAACTACCTAAAATCCACTTTTGGATTGACAATTTAAAAAGAGGGAACTATGATTTTTTGGACGATAATCAAAAAGAACATTAAAATGTTATTTCCATGGAATCTTGCCTATATTACTTAAGGTAGGTCTCTATTGAAAATGGAAGACTTCAAACTACAAATAGAAAGACTTATTGGTGGTACAGATGTAAAGATTAATGGTTCCCGACCCTGGGATATCAAAGTCCATAACGAAAAATTATATCGGAGAGTTATTTCTCAGGGTTCCATAGGCCTTGGCGAGGCTTACATGGATGGCTGGTGGGATTGTGATAAGCTCGATGAGTTCTTTCATAGGATTCTATCTATAGGATTAGATGAGAAAGTTAGGAATTGGAAAATATTCATCCAGCATCTCAGGGCAAGTTTCCTCAATCTGCAGAGCAGATCAAGAGCATTTCATATCGGCGAGCACCATTATGATAGAGGAAATGAACTCTATGAATTGATGCTTGATAAGCGCATGACTTACTCTTGCGCCTATTGGAAGGATGCGAAGACGCTCGATCAGGCGCAGGAAGCAAAACTTGATCTCGTTGCCGGAAAGATAGGCCTGAAAAAAGGGATGAAAGTTCTTGACATCGGTTGTGGCTGGGGCAGTTTTGCCAGGTATGCTGCAGAGAAGTATGGTGCTGAGGTCATCGGTATTACTGTTTCAAAGGAACAAGTAAAGCTGGGAAAGGAACTGTGCAATGGGTTTCCTGTGGAAATAAGATTGCAGGATTATCGCAATGTTAATGAAAAATTTGATCGCGTTATTTCCTTGGGTATGATTGAACACGTTGGCCAGAAGAATTATCGAATGTTTATGAAAGTGGTCCACCGTTGCCTGAAGGATAATGGATTATTTCTTTTGCATACCATAGGTGGTAACAAATCTGTCAAGAACTGTGATTCCTGGATTGAAAAATACATTTTTCCGAATGGCATGATTCCTTCAATAAAACAACTTGCAGAATCCTTTGAAGGATTATTTGTTGTGGAGAATTGGGAAAATTACGGTACAGACTATGACAAAACGCTAATGGCATGGTATAAAAACTTTGACAGAAACTGGGATAATATAAAGCATATCTATGATGAACGTTTTTATCGTATGTGGAAGTACTATTTACTTGCCTGTGCAGGATCGTTTCGGGCATGTAAGAATCAATTATGGCAGATAGTTCTTTTGAAGAAGGGTCTGAAAAACGGCTGGAGCGGTTAGGGGTCACCTATTCTCTTTATAATCCGGCTTGCCATTTCCAGATCATCCAGACTATTTATCCCCATAACTTCAACAGGATCGTCGGCAATAAAAGCACTCGCAGTATACCCCCTTTTGCGGGTAATCTCGAGAATATCAGTTAGATAATATTCGCCCTGTACATTTTTGTTGCCGATGTCCGCCACAGCTTCGAAAAGAAAACTGCTCTCCACACAGTATATGCCTGTATTTATTTCTTTGATCTTCTTTTCTTCGGAAGTGGCATCGTGCTCCTCAACAATTTTCAGGATATTATCTTTCCTTTCCTTGACAATCCTCCCATAACCGGTTGGAGTATCCAGCATGGTGGTCAAGACTGTAACTGTTGCATTTCTTGAAAAATGGTGGTTAAGCAGTGCCCTTACGGTAGAAGACGTGAGGAGAGGTACATCACCGCACAGAATCAAGATAGTTCCATCAAAATCAAGAAATCTATCCCTTGCTTGAAGCACGGCATGACCGGTTCCCAGTTGCTCTTTCTGATATACAAAAATAAGCCCTTTATCTTTGATGGTTTTTATCACTAATTCTGCCTGATACCCGATTATGACAACTATTTTCTCCGATCCGACTTCCCTGGCCACGGCAACCGGATAGGTCAACATTGGTTTTCCATAGAGAGGATGGAGAACCTTTGCCAGAGAAGATTTCATCCGGGTTCCCTTGCCGGCAGCAAGGATTATAGTTGAAAAACTTTTATTAATCATGTCTTACGCTCCATCTCTTCAGCCATTAATCTACCGGTAACACAACCGATACCTCTTTTATAGATTTCATATCAACATCCTCGATAACGAAAAGAACACTACCCTGTTTTAATGTCTCGGTTCTTTTAGGAATTTTCCCCATTTTATACAACAAGAACCCTCCGAGGGTTTCATAATGCCCGGCAGGAATCTCAAGAGGGATGATTTCTCTAAGACGGTCTATCCTTATTTTAGCATCAAAAAGATATCTGCCGGGGCCGACTTTTTTATACAACTTACCCTCTTTATCATATTCATCCTCAATTTCACCCACTATCTCTTCCAGTATATCCTCGATAGTTATTATACCTACAGCACCACCGTACTCATCAACAACAATTGCCATCTGTTCACCACTCCTTTGCAGCTCAAAGAGAAGTTTGTCGGCAGATTTTGTCTCCGGCACATAAAGAACTGTCGGCCTGAGACAGGACATTACTTGATCATCTTCAGATGGTTCAGCCTGCCCGTGCAAGGCTTTTAAAAGGTCAAAGCAATGAAGTATGCCTGTGATATTATTTATCCTGTCACGATAAACCGGAATACGGGAAAATCCTTTTTCTTCAATCAAAAGAGCGGCTTTCCCGAGAGTGGCGTTTTCCTGCAAGGCGGTCACATTAGACAGGGGAATCATAATCTGGCTGACAGTCGCCTCAGAAAAATCGAGTATTCGCCGTATCATTTCCTTTTCTGAACTTTTGAGTTCACTGCCTTCTTCCTTTTTCATGAGAAGATATTTTAAACCATCCCTGGTGATGTACGGGGAACGGGTGCTTCCTTTTCCTCCCGTAAAGACATAAACCGTACCCCTGGATATCTTTGAAATAACAAATACCACCGGACAAAGCACCCATGAAGCGGTCCATATAAACCATGAGATCCTGACGGCGACAAATTCCGCATGTTGCTGAAATATACTCTTGGGAATTATCTCACCTACTACCAGGATAAGTGGAATCATAACAACAGCAGAAATAAGTTCGCCGTGAACAGCACCAAATATTGATATGAACATAGATGTTGCGATCACCGTGCTGGTGACGACACATATATTGGTTCCCGTTAATGTCGTAGCTAAAAACCACTCCGGTTTGTCCAGGAGTTTCAAGGTAAGCATGGCTGATCGTGAACCGGCCCTCGCCCGCTGCCTTATCTTGTTTATATCAGAGGCTACAAGGGCAAGCTCCCCCCCTGAAAACATGCCTTCCAGGCATATACAAACAAATATCAGAAAAGGTGAGAAGAGATTATTTTCCATCTTCAACCTCTTTCTTTTCCACTCTTACCTTTAAGATCCTCGCCCTGCTCATTTTTTCCACACTGAATATGTAATCACCAAAGGAAACCGCTTCACCTCTTACAGGCAGATTTCCAAAGAGATGAAAAACAAATCCCCCCACTGTGTCAAAATCTTTCGAGGGAATGGATGTACCGGTAAGGTCGTTAAAATCATCTATGGGCATCATCCCGGAAATTAGGAGCGTCTTCCCATCTATCCTGCGATATAAATCTTCTCTAATATCATACTCATCATAAATATCACCGAAAAGGCTTTCCAGGACATCCTCCATGGTAACAATACCCGCCACACCACCGTATTCATCCACGACTATCGCCATGTGTATCCTTCTTGCCTGAAAATCACCAAGAAGGCTGTCGGCTCTTTTTTCCAGCGGGACAAAATATGGTTTTTTCAATAATGTCTCGACACTAACCGCCATTTTCTTTCTTGCCATCATCGTTATGAAATCCTTGGCATAAAGAATCCCCAGGATATTATCACTGTCGTCCCCATAAACCGGTATCCTTGAATATCTGGCGTCTATGATCTTACTTTCCATATAATCTATTCCCATTGAGATAGGAAGACAGAACATATCCACCCTGGGAGTCATTACATCCGACACCATTGTATCGCCAAGTTCGAATACCCTGTTAATCAAATCCCTCTGTGATTCTTCCAGTGTCCCCTCCTTATGACCGGCGTCAATCAGAGCCTTGAATTCATCCTCCATCAAGGTATCACCCCTTTTAGAATCTCCTACCTCAAAAAGTTTTACAAACCAGCCGGATATCTTTTCCAATATCCATACAACCGGCCTTGCGATACCGAAAAAGACCGTTAAAGGGGGTGAGACATAAGATGAAAACCGCATTGGATTGATTATGGCGAAAGTCTTGGGGATAGCCTCGCCAAGAACGAGAAGTAGAGGAGTGGTAATGGCTATCGCTACCAGCTTACCCTCTTTTCCCAGAAAGCTAATGAAAATAGCCGCTGCTACAACTGAAATGGTAATATTAACAGATTCGTTACCTACGAGTATAGTTATCAGCAATTTCCTGGGATACTTCAGAAGCCTTTGGACATGGGACAAAAATTGGGGCCCCTCCGCTTTCATCTTGTGGAGGTGGAGTGAGGTAAGGGAGAAAAGCGAGGCTTCTGAACCGGAGAAAAATCCAGAAAGGATAAAAAGAAAAACTAATAGAACAAGCCTTAATGTAATGTGAGGGTCCAATTGTTATAAAGGTACGAAATAGTATTATTATTTTTTTCTTTTTTATGCTTCTGTGCCTTTGGTACTTTGTGCTTCGTAACTATTCATGCTCATACCTGAGTAGTTACTTGTAAACTACCTTTGTTCCCACGAAAAGTCAACATGATAGCCTCCGAATATCCCGGAAAGACCATTTGACTCATAAGTTTTTTTCTTATATATCCTTTAATCTTAAAACTAAGGATACGGGCCGATGGGAACCTGTCTGCCACCCATAATAAGAAAGTTGGTGGGCAATGTCCACCCTACAACTCTGAACTCTGAACTCTGAACTTTAACATAAAGGAGGAGGTATTATTATGTCTAATGTGCTTTTAATCGGAAATGGTGCACGGGAACATACAATCGCTGAGACTGTCTCACGGTCAAGGCATGATTCCAGGCTTTTCTCCTATATGAAATCGAACAACCCGGGCATAGTCTCACTTTCTGATAAAATATCAATCGGGGATTATAGCGATTTGGGAAAGATAAAAGAGTTTTCAAAAGAAAGTAATATTGATTTTGCGATCATCGGTCCGGAAGACCCCCTGAATAACGGTGTTGTCGATTCACTGCAAGAAATAGGTATACCTTGTGTGGGACCGACAAAAAGTCTGGCCAGGCTTGAAACCTCAAAATCATTTACCAGAGATCTGTTGCGAAAATATAATATACCTGGAAATCCAAAATTTGAAATATTTTCTTCCATGAAGGGAATAAGCGATTTTCTTGATGACCTGGAGGGGATTGTCGTAAAACCTGATGGGCTTACAGGTGGAAAGGGGGTCATGGTACAGGGAGATCACTTTCAGACAAAAGAAGAGGCGCTGGAATACTGCAGGAAGATATTGTCTCAACATCCATATGTTATCATAGATGAGAAGCTGGAAGGAGAGGAGTTTTCACTTCAGTGTTTATGTGATGGGAAGACGGTTATTGCAACGCCTCCGGTACAGGATCACAAAAGGAGATTTGTTGGTGACAAAGGACCAAACACAGGGGGAATGGGTTCCTATTCTTCCGAAGATCACTCATTGCCCTTTATGGATTTAAATGATGTAGCACAGGGGCTGGAGATAACACAGAAAGTGGCGGAGGCGATTCATAAGGAGACAGGAGAATATTACAAGGGAGTTATGTATGGTGGATTTATAATTACAAAGAATGGGGTGAAACTCCTGGAATACAATGCACGGTTTGGAGACCCGGAAGCGATGAATACCCTGCCCCTTTTAAAAACTGATTTTATCGATATCTGTAGTGCGATTGTTGACGGGACGCTTGACAAACTCCATATTGAATTTGAGAAAAAGGCTACCGTATGCAAGTATGTCGTTCCCAGAGGTTATGGCCTGCCAAAGGAGCACCCGGATGCGAAATCAACTTCATCAAAGATTGAGGTTGGCGATGTTGGAGATGCGAAGTTATACTATTCATCTGTTGACAAAAGGAAAGACGGACTATATATGACCACATCAAGGGCGATCGGAGTTGTCGGGATAGCGGATAGCCTGGATAGTGCAGAGCAAATCGCAGAAAAAGCTGTATCGGTCATAAAAGGACCTGTAGCACATAGACCGGATATCGGCACAAGCGAGCTAATAGAAAAAAGAATTCAGCATATGCAGGAAATAAAAGGATGAGGAGAAGGAAATAATGCAGAACAAAATAAAGAGGGCCCTTATAAGTGTAACGGATAAAAAGGGAATAGTTGAATTTGTAAAGGGACTGGAAAAATTTAACATAGAGATACTTTCCACGGGAGGGACGGCAGCCCAGCTAAGACAAAGCGGGATCACCGTTACCGATGTTTCTGATTACACCGGGTTTCCGGAGATGATGGATGGACGGCTGAAGACACTTCATCCAAAGATTCACGGGGGTCTTCTTGCCTTGCGGGATGATGAAGAGCACATGAAAGCCATAAATGAACAGGGAATTAGCCTTATAGACATGGTTGTTATCAACCTTTATAAATTCGCAGATACCGTGGCAAAAGAAGATTGCACGTTAAAGGATGCCGTGGAAAATATTGATATAGGTGGCCCTACCATGCTCCGGGCAGCGGCCAAAAATTATCGTTTCATTGCAGTCGTTACTAATCCGGAAGACTATCCGGAAATTTTAAAGGAGATGAATAAAACGGATGGGAATATATCTGAAGCCACCAATTTTGCCCTCGCGACCAAAACCTTTCAGCTTACGGCTCGATACGATGCTGCTATTTCAAATTATCTCGGTACGTTAACGCCGGAAGGAAAGAAAGAATTTCCTGACACCTTCACCATGCAATTTGATAAGGTTCAGGACCTCCGGTATGGGGAGAATCCTCACCAGAATGCGGTCTTTTACAGGGAAAAAGGTCCCTCCTTTTCATCCATCACGAACGCCAGACAGCTTCATGGAAAAGAGCTTTCATATAACAATATTATGGACAGCGATGCGGCCTGGCAGATGGCATGTGACTTTGAGCTTCCCACAGCCGTTATCATGAAACACTCGAACCCTTGCGGTGCGGCAACCTCGGATAGCAGTCTAAAAGATGCCTACCTGAAGGCTATGGAAACCGATCCGGTATCGGCCTTTGGGGGCATTGTTAGTTTTAACAGGTCCGTGGACGGAAAAGTGGCGGAGGAGCTTGCGAAAACCTTCCTGGAGGTTATCATTGCTCCCGGTTTTGACAAGAATGCACTGGATATATTAACCACAAAAAAGAATGTGAGACTGCTGGAAGTTCCCCCTTCAGAGGGGAGCCGGGGAGCAAACCTTGATTTCAGAAGGGTGGTCGGTGGACTTCTTGTCCAGGAAAGGGATATGGGTGACGATGATATCAGAAAGGCACAGGTTGCAACTAAAAGAAGGCCTACGGAAGAGGAATATCAAGGTCTCGATTTTGCCTGGAGGGTGGTAAAAAATGTGAAGTCCAATGCTATTGTCTTTACAACGAAGGATCAACTAATCGGTGTTGGTGCAGGACAGATGAGCCGTGTTGATTCTGTGAAGATAGCGAAGATGAAAGCAAATATACCCACCGAGGGGACAGTGCTTGCTTCCGATGCCTTTTTCCCCTTCAGGGATGGTGTGGATATGGCTGCTGAAGCGGGTGTAACAGCCATTGTTCAGCCAGGCGGGTCGATAAGAGATGAGGAAGTCATAAAGGCAGCAGATGAACATGGAATTGCCATGATCTTCACCGGAACAAGGCATTTCAGGCATTAAGGAAATAGTTTCGAGTTCCGGTCTGATTGAACAAAGCCTTTCAAAACCGGATGAGGAGCGAGCTATGAGGAAAAAATCGGGCAATTTAGTGAGCGTTGTTATAGGAAGCGATTCAGATCTCCCTGTTATGAAGGAGTCTATAAAAGTTCTCGAGGAATTTAGTGTTCCGCACGAGGTTTTCCTCACATCAGCCCACCGTTCACCCGAACGGACGTTATCATTTGCCAGGGAAGCTGCCAAGCAGGGAATCAGGATTATCATTGTGGGTGCTGGGGCTGCGGCACATTTAGCGGGGGTTATCGCATCACAAACATACCTGCCTGTAATTGGAGTTCCGATTGACTCCACTCCTCTCGGGGGACTTGATGCCCTTCTTTCCACAATACAGATGCCCGGTGGCGTGCCTGTTGCCACAATGGCCGTAGGCAAAGCTGGTGCTAAAAATGCAGCTATCATGGCCATAAGAATACTTGCCCTGCAGGATGACGGTCTCCGCAAGAAATTGACCGACTATGTTGAGAATATGGCTAAAGAAATCGAAAAGAAACAGAAAAATCTAAATGCCGACAATACTGAAAATTGATCCAAAAACCCCTGATAAATCCTCGATAATTGCAGCAGTAGAGATTCTAAAAAAGGGCGGTGTTGTCGCCTTTCCCACTGAGACTTTCTACGGACTCGGAGCCGATGCGGGAAATGTTGAGGCTGTTGAAAAAATTTATAGTATCAAGGGGCGGGACTATGAAAACCCGATTCCTATTATCATTGGAAACATCAGGGATATGACTGGACTCGTTGAGGAGATACCTGAAACCGGCAGAAGATTCATGGAGAGATTCTGGCCAGGTGGCTTAACCATTATATTTGAGGCCTCTTTAAATATACTCCACAGGCTGACGGGGGGAACGGGGAAGATCGGCATACGTCTTTCCAGCAATATTATTGCATCTCATCTGGCAAAAACACTGTCAAAGCCTATAACCGCCACCAGTGCTAACCTCTCCGGCGCAGATGAATGTGCATCAGCCGACGAAGTGATTGATTGTCTTAAAGATAAGATTGATATGGTAATTGATGGTGGTCGGACACCGGGTGGACTGGGTTCGACGGTAGTAGATGTGACAACTGATCCGCCGACCATCCTGCGAGAAGGTATCATACCTTCATCTCTTCTAATTTACACTCTTCAGAAAATTTAATCAAATTTGCATTTTCACCCAGAGCAATGAGTTTATCACCATCTTCTATGACATAACTCGCTACGGGGTTAAATATCATCTGACCAGATGCTTTCTCAATTGCCACTATAATAAGTCCATAACGCTGCCTGATTTTTGCTTCTTCCAGAGATTTACCGATAACGTGTGAGGTATTACAAATAGAAAGTTCCTCCATCCGGAGTTCAAGGCTTTGCCTTTTGGTAGTTATTTCTGTGAAATCTAACATAGCAGGTCTCAGGACAGCCATGGCCATCCTCATACCACCCACAAAATAGGGAGATATAACACGGTTTGCTCCTGCCCTTATCAGTCTATGTTCCGAGGTTTCATCTTCTGACCTGGAAAGAATATAGATGTTTGGATTAAGTTCTTTTGCCGTCAGGATAATATAGAGATTCTCCGCATCGGTGGAAAGAACGCAAACAATACCCTTGGCTTTTTTTATCCCGGCCCCAAGAAGTGTCTTGTCTTCTGTTGCATTACCTTTGTAATAGATATATTCCTTCTCATCAATTTTCTGAATCACTTCCGGATCATCATCTATAACGACGAAATCAATTTCTTCAGCAGCAAACTCCCTGCAGATTATATGCCCAATTCTTCCGTACCCACAGACAATATAATGGCCGGCAAGCTTCTCTACCTTTTTTTTCAATTTCCCCCTCCCCATCACCTTTTTCAACTGACCTTCAACCATGGCTTCTGTTGCCAGACTAATGGTATAAGCCATTGCCCCTACCCCGAAAACAATCAGGACAACGGTGAATATTCTTCCCTTCGTTTGCTGAGGGTGAAAGTCACCATATCCCACCGTAGCAAGGGTAATAACAGTCGTATAGAGAGATTCTGTGAAACTCCAGTCCTCTATGTAATGATAACCCAGCGTACCTATAATAAATATTAAAACTAAAATGAAAAGGGAAATTTTGAGTTTCTTAGCGGCACCAAAGGATTTCCTAGAAGTAGTCATCTACCGTTCCAAACAGGTATTTCCTGGGTTCTTGGATTAATTTATTAATTGTCGAATCCCCGGTGGAGAAAGTATTTTTCCTATTCAGATGGTAGTGAACTTTTTGCAAGTTCGACAATGAATTCATCAGATTCTTTTGATGGATTGGTGAAAACAATCATAAAAGGAATATTCTCTTTAGGGGCTATGTTGTTGTTGGAAATATCACTTCCCATCGGAACAGACAATTCTCCTGTAATCTCTTTTTCTGTCAGGTTGCTTAATTCTTCATCGGTGAGAAGATTGCCACAGTAAGATTCAACCTCATCCAAAACTTTTTGGGATGTATCTAATGTCTTTCCACGTACTTTTATTTTAGAAATTGGATAGTCGTATTTATTAACTACAACACCCTCTATTACAAAGATATCTCCAGATATCCAGTTCTTGACAAACCGGCCCTTGACATCTATGAAATCAACTCCACCCATCTTTGTATCTATATTTTTATCCTCTTTTTCCAACTGACCTGTTGACATGTAAAGGGAAACTTTATCTAAGACTACTTTCCCTATCTGAGGAAAAAGCGAGAGATAAACACCCCCCAGCACCAGGATTACAATTACGGCATAAACAAGTACCTTCCCTGGAGTCCACAATCTTTTCTTTTCCTTCTTTTTTTTAACCTTCTCTTCATCATCTTCAATTGTTATTTCTTCTTCTGAGGGAAGGGGAGGTTCTTCTTCCCTTTCCACCCCTTCCGGCAATTCATCGAAGCCTGTAATTTCTTCTTCAATTTCCTGCTTGGTTAAATCTTCTTTAATTTCGGCACTGACAATTTCTTTATCTTCAATCATATCAGAGGGGGGAACATCTTGTTCCATCGAGGGATTTTCCTGGAAGAACACATTTTTGCAGCGACTACACCTGACCCACACTCCCTCACCAGTAATTAGCGATTCATCAAACCTATACTTTGTTCCGCATTTTTCACACTGAATTATCATGATTACTCCTCTATCACACATATGTCTGGTAAAAAGCGACCCATTTCATTAAAATCAAGACCGTATCCCACGACAAACCCTTCATCCATAGTGAAACCTACATAATCTGCGTTGAATTCAACCTCTCTTCTATGCTTTTTATCAAGGAACACACATACCTTCAGCGAATGTGGTTTCCTTTCTTTCAATTTGTCTACTAAAAAAGAGAGAGTAAGGCCGGTATCTACGATGTCTTCTATTATAAGGACATCTTTCCCCTCTATAGGTGTTTCAATATCTTTTTTGATTACTATCTTTCCTGAGCTTGTTGTCCCGGAACCGTAGCTGGCAACCCTGACAAAGTCGACGATACATGGTACAGTGAGATACCTTATCAAATCTGCCATAAAAATAAAAGCGCCCTTGAGAATACAGATTAATATTAATTCGTTTCCCTGATAATCATAGGAAATAGTATCCGCCAGCTCTCTTACCCTTTTGTCAATTTCCTCTTTGGTATAGAGAACCTCTTTAACCTTCATCGGGCAAGCCTCCTTTTATGGCACAATACCCAAGACGAAAAAAAATGTCAATTCAAATCAACTGCTTTACAGATACCGGGTTATAAATTCGTCTTTTTCCTGGAAATGCGTGGCGAGCGAATGATATGATTCTTTTCTGAACTTTGAAGATTTCCCGCAGCTTGCTGAGGGAAACTTTAATTATGGCAACAAACACATAATCGTGCTAAAATAGTTATTCAATTAAATAAACCTTTCAAGGAAATTCATGAAGAACAGCCGGATGTGGGTTGATACTTACCCGAAACTTGATAAAGCAAGAAACGATATCGAAAATTCAGCAATTGCCTGCATAGATACAGAATACGATTCATTTCGATACTTCCGGGAAAAGCTCTGTTTAATCCAGATAAAAGCTGCAAACGGGACCTACCTTTTTGATCCACTGGACACATTGGACCTTTCTTTTTTGGGGAGCACATTTTCCGATCCAGAAATTGTCAAGATAATGCACGCTGGCGATAATGACATTCGCATTTTAAAACGGGATTATGGATTTGAATTCAAAAATATTTTTGATACTCAAAGAGCAGCTTCGATTCTTGGATGCCGGTACCTTTCTCTTGAATCCACTATATTTCAGTATCTTGGAGTCGAATTGAACAAAACAAAAAGAATGCAACGATCGCGATGGGAAAACCGTCCATTAACAGATGAACAGATAAATTACGCTGTTCGAGATACCCAGTATCTGGCTGATTTATATGTTCGGCTTAAAGCAGAAATCAGACAAAATGGTCTTGAAAAAGCGGCATCCAGGGCCTTTGAAGAAATGGGTGCTGTCAAATGGCACGAAAAAACCCTTAATTCTAAAGGATATCTAAAAATTAAAGGGACCGGTAATCTGGGCGAATATCAACGAAGACGTTTAAAGAAACTTTTTCGCTGGCGTTTCAAAAAGGCAAAAGAGACTAATATGGCACGCTTCATGATTTTATCTGATCAAAATCTGCTTGATCTGTCTAAAACAGAAATACACTCAATCGAATCACTTAAACAGATCGGCAAACTTCCTCACAAAAAGGTGGAAATCTTCGGACAGGAAATTATTAAAATCTTAAATCGACTTTAGTGAGTAGCGTGCCCCCCCTGTGGGGCACGAAGACCCCACGCTACGGGGCACGGTGTAGATGGTCGTGATAAACTGAGCCAAAAATGGTCGTTTAAAACTGAGCCACTTCGGTGGAGTTCTTGGGAGAAAAGATTATA
>Ga0209121_10001519_pt1 | contig 24302 bp, 14 predicted proteins | sample Cruoilmetagenom3_FD_187292 | JGI IMG/M metagenome (GOLD analysis project Ga0209121, IMG submission 187292) | Oil polluted marine microbial communities from Coal Oil Point, Santa Barbara, California, USA - Sample 3 (SPAdes) (version 2) | ecosystem: Environmental > Aquatic > Marine > Oil seeps ... | reverse complement strand
TATTAGGTATTAATTATTTCAAAAAAGTAAGACGCCAATAAGAGCTAATTTGTTTTGAAAAAAGTAAGGTAACCTTACAATAATTTTATAACTTGTATAGTTAAAGGCATTTTACATAGCGTCAAATTATGATTGACAAATCTGTCTCATAATTTATATTATGTAAAATAGTATTTATGCGTTTTAAATCTACTTCCCTATAACTTTTGCAGTCATCAAAAATTCTACATCACAACTAGATAGCACTATTGTTATCCATAATGTATAGAATAATATATATTGAATGCCTGTTTTTAACATCATGCAATTCATCGAAAAACTTAAGAATCATGTCTATTCTATAAATCAATACCTATATTTGATTGCCTCTTATGTTATAAAACTTAACCTAAATGAAACCTACTCGATCGCGATCACATTCGGATAAATCTCGAATTCAACTACTTCATAATTACTATTCTTACACCGGATTTTATGATTTTATCTGGATTGCAATAAAGAATGCCTTTCCATATGTTGTTGGTTTTATTGCAGCAGTTATTACTGCTAATCAATTTATAGATGTAAATGTAACTTTAGCAAATCTAACAGAACTTTTACCAGTTTATGGTGTATTAGGTTTCTTCTTTATATCAGAAACTTTACTTGGTCTTGTACCTCCCGAGATATTTATCGCCTGGTCTGGTAAAATGCCAACACCATGGCGCTTTTTAAGCATTTTGGCTTTTTTGTCCTATTCTGGTGGATTAGTAGCCTATTGGTTAGGGAAATTATTTACCACCATGCCTGCTGTTCATAACTATTTAGAGGTGAAAATGGCAAAACAACTCAGAAACTCAAAAAAATGGGGTGGCATAGTAATCGTTATTGGAGCTTTATTACCAGTTCCATTTGCAGTATCGTGCATGACTGCAGGTATCATTAAATTTCCTTTTAAAAGTGTTATGTATTACGGTTTGTTACGCATCTTGCGCATCTTGGCCTATGGATTTGTTATTTTCAGTGTGCTTTAATTAGATGACTAATTATCCTTTTTCCATTTTATTAAGTGCATCCTTAGCACTCTTAGCTTGAGGACTGTCTGGCGCTAGTTCAATAACTTTGTTATAACATGCTTTGGCTTGTTCGTAATTCTTCTCATACAATAATGCATCACCATAATTCTTCCACGATAATACAGATTCAGGAAACGCTTGTGTTGTTAATTGCATTACAAAAACAGCTCCTTGGTTACGTTCACCACCAATCATGTTATAAGCCACACGATTAAACTGGTCTTCAAAATCTATAAACGCATAGCGTTCATCTTGTATCATGGCCATAGCATCTTCTTTTACACGTTCCATCTGTCCAGATGTAAATAAGTTGGTAAGATGACCCATTGGGTTTAAAACAAAGCCCTCTGTTTTAAATTTCAGCGTTTTCTCTAACACAGGATCTTCACCAGCACAATATTGAGCAAATGTCATATTTACTGGCACGTGTGGTGCTGTCCAATCTTCATTTTCCCATTGTGGTTTGTCTTGCCACCACGCAAAGGATAAATACACTGGTGTATTACTATTTGGTAAACTTATTCTTCTGTTGTCTCCGTAAAAATTGATGTTTTCACCACTAGGTTCACCAACAAAGACCACATTAGTATAATTATGTAACTCATTTATAAGATTCTGACAGGCAGAAAACGTACGTCTGCCAACAATGACAAACAAATGACCTGGTTGGTTAATCTTTTCAGACTTTATAAGTCCTGTGACTATAGGTTTATTTTTATAATTATTACCACCTCCATTTAAACGTACATCTAGTATCAATTTTTCGACATCATTGTTTTCAATAAAATCAAAAACCTTTGCATAAAACGTTGGGATATCCTCAGAAGGATCATCCTGAATCTGGCTATGTCTTATATAAACAGTTTTAGTTTCTGGTAAATAGTCGTAATAATAGATTTTATCCAAATGCTTTAGGTAATGTGGTATAACTTCTTGATTACGTGAGCTTAGCCACTCACCTTCTTGTTTTATATATCCATAGTTGGTGCTCATGGCATCTGGCTCAACCGAAGTTAAATTATAGTCAAAGGTTTTACCATCTTTTTCAACGGTTATAGTCACTGTTTGTGTATACGTTTTGGTAATACCTTGGGCATGTAATATCTCAGGAATAGCTAAATAACCTATTCCATAGGCCTTAAAGAATTGATCGTTTTCCGTTGGAAATACAGGTTTAACACGTTGTAAGGCGTCTTTAGTAGCAACACATTCTATAGCCATAAGCTTTGCTCCTAGTATTGCTTTGTGTGATTGATGTGTGCCTTCTATATATACTCCATCTTTAAAATGGTATAAGTTTATGGGCAATTTATGATACTTTACCTTACCTCCTCTAAAACCCAATGATGTGTGGCCATATTTAAATAAGGCGACTATTCTGGCTAATCCTACCAAAACTTCATGGCCTTGCATATTTGGTATGGCTTCATAAAGTTTTTCTACTTCGGCATTAAAGGTTTCTGAGGTCACTTTTTTAAACAAGAAGGAATATTGCTCGTTTACAGTATTTTGAAGAAATCTGAGGTCTTCCTGCCATTTCTCAGCAGTTAAATGGTCTTGAGCATTACTATTGGTGTAAAATAATGATACAAGCACAAAGCCTACGATGTGTAAGGCGCGTTTGATTGGTGGTTTCATAAGATTGAATTTTTGATTGATTGATTTTATAGCTAGTAGATAAGAAATCTAATAGAGATACTTGCCTACTTTGCTTAATTAATAGACATTAAAATTCTCATTTTGTTACAGTTTACGTCTTTAAAAACAAAACATTTAAACCAATATAGAGCGATTTAAGTATTCTAGGGCTTACCTTTTTTTGATTGAAAGCGGCTGTTAATAGAACGCTTAAATTAGTTCTGATTAATAAATTGCTTATAGTGATTATAGCGTTCAAAAATTTGCTCTACGTACGTTACAGGCTCTGAACCTCTCACATATCCATATTTTATAAACGACTTTTTGTAATTTTTTGGTATTCGTAAAGCGTAGATTGCCTCTTCTACATTATCTGTCCAAATATTAGGGTCTAAACCATTTGCTTCAGCAAGTCTTTGTGCATCTCTTACATGTCCATAGCCACAATTAAACGAAGCCATTGCAAATTTAATTCTATTGGTTTCATCTGTAATGGTATCAAAACGCTTGTACATCTGGTAAAGATATGTTGTACCTCCTCTTATACTCTCATTTGGGTCTGAAAGGTCTTTAATACCCAAGGATTCAGCAGTTTCTGGCATTATTTGCATTAAACCTGATGCACCTGCCCAAGATTCGGCAACTGGATTAAATCTAGATTCTTGATACACCTGAGAAGCCAGTAATCTCCAGTCTATTCCAATGGTTTTTGCATGTGTTTTTATGAGTTGGTCGTATGTACTGATTTGATTATGCTTTAAACTATAGTAATCACTTTTTACGCGTCTTTTAAAAGAGCGCTTGTTATTAAAGTATTTATTATAAATTACATTGTAATTCTCTTTCATTCGCTGTGATTTTATCCAATTATTAACAACAGCTCTTAAATTCTTAGATTTTTTTCGCGTTACCCAAGCAATGCGCTGAGAAAAAGAAATAGGAACATCTATATTTAGATTAGGATTACTTGAAGCATTTATCTTGGCCAAATTTTCGTCTGCAATGGTGTATTTAATTTTGCCGTTTTTAACCAATTCAATAATTTCCCCTGTAGATAATTGACTGTCAAGAGTGTCAATAAAAATAGAACCACCAATTTCGTTTGATAAGCTCTGTAAACGCTCATAGTATGCAGAATTTCGTCGTACTGAAACTGTATCGTCAATTAATTCTATGGCATCATGTATAAGGTGCTTTTGTAATGTACTCCAAGACATATTACGGTAATTGTCTGGCTTTTTCTGAACAAGGACTTGCTTAGTTAGATATAGATATTCTGTAAAATCAACTTCCCATTTTCTTTGGTTTGTTATTGTCATGCCATGTGCAATCAAATCAACATCACCTCTATTTAAGACTTCAAATTCGGTATCTAAATCATCTGAGATAATTATTTCTAATTTTAGATTAAGATGATCTGCTAATTGCTGTAAAAGTTCATATTCAAAGCCCATCGCCTGACCTTTGTAAAGAAAATAGCTAGTGCTACTATAAACGACCAATGCTTTTAAAACTCCATCTTTTTTAATAGCATCTAAGTCTCTATCTACGGAATTTGTAACAATACTATTAAACTCTGCTGTTTCTTTATTTACGGTAGATTTTCCTTGCTGTTCGCAAGACATAAAGCACAACGTAATTAATATCAATAAAAATTGTCTAATACTAGTCATCTGTTACTACCAAATATAGGAATATTTAACAGACGTACGTTTTAACACTGTAAATAACTGCTAATTAGCAATATAGAACTATTTAAAGCCGTAAAAATAAAAAAATCATGAACCTATTGATTAAAGATTCATGATTTAATTAAATGAATAAAACAGCCGATGATTACCTAAAGATAACCTCTATTTTAATTTAGTATTCAATTTATCTACATACATCATATATGTTGCTATAGCATCTAATTCTACATCTGTAATTTCTTTTAGAAATCCATCAATGTTAGCTTGCATAATTGCTACCTGAGTCGCTATAGTGTCAACAATAGGTTCAGATTTTCCTTTTAAAAAGGCTACAATATCAGCATCGTGTTCTTTATAAACATGCATAATATCGACTACCGAAGGACCAACTTTCTTAGTATTTCTATCATGGCATGTTACACAAGTTTTTTCTGAGAACAACCGATTACCTAGAAATATTTTTGAATCTTGACTAAGTTCTGCGCGTTCAGGCACCTTATTCTCTATTTCTGTTGTTTCTTTTTTATCAGAATTACAGCCATATAAGACTAAAGCTAGGATTAGAAAAAGAATTTTAACTATTCGCATAATGTGTATGTTGTTTATTCTAGATTTTGGTTCGTATTAAATAACTCAATAATTTTAGTCTTGCTTCAAGGATTTAACGTGCGCATGAATTTCCACACCATTTACAATGGTTTCTACTTCACTATCTGTCATTTTTATCCCTTTTACCGTGTTTACTTTGCCTTCTGATGAAATGGCGATAATGTTATAAAATTCTGCATTTTCTCCTATGGCTCTTATATGAACAATATTTCCAGATTTAGCAACACCTTTAACATCGATTATTTCACCATCGTCATTAATGGCTTTTATATCTAATAAAGTACCATCTCCATAAATACCTTTCAAAGGGTAATATACATCATCTCCTTTTACGATTAATTTTAAAGGCAATTTCTCTCCGTTAATAAGTACTTTAACATCTAAAACACTAGTGTCATCAGAACTTTGGATCGCTTTAACATCGTACAAGTTGCCATCTTTGTCGACACCTTTAACTCTTAATAGTAATGCTTTTGGTCTATAGGCTTTAACATCCCAATAGATTTCTGGAGTTAACTCGGTTTCAGGTTTATCAGGATTAGATTTGTCTTCGTCAATATTTTGGGCATTTACAAAGGTAAATCCTAGTAATAAAACTATGAATAGGTTAATGAAATTTGATGGTTTAGGTAATTGTTTTAGAGCTTTCATAATTTAATGATTTATAGCCTAAAAGTATTACTAATTCATTAAGAAAAATATGACATTAATCACCTCATCAGTATTTTTGAATAAAATGATAAAAAATGAAGTCAAATTATAAAAACTCATCAAATTAATGATGAGTTTTTAAAATAACGATACCGAATTATTGTTTAATAATATGTTTTGATACAGAAAGTTTACCAGATGTAATTTTAACAATATAAATGCCTTCAGCTATATCAAATACAGGAATGGCATTAAAATTATTTTCTACGTCCTTTACTTTTGTTCCTAATAAGGAAAATATTTCGACCTTATCTATAGGAGTTTCTGATGTTACTGTTAAAAAATTCCGTGCTGGATTAGGATAAACTTTTAATGCATTTTTCAGCACATAGTCAGGAACTTGCAATGGATTTGAATAGTTGGAATAAAAGAACAACATCTTATCAGTATTAAACCAAACTAGATTATCCTTTTCGTAACCTAAAAATCCTATAACCATATTAATTGCTGAAACGTTTTCATCCTCTAGCGTCGTGGTATAAAAAAATGGATATGTAATATTGGCAAGCACATAATTAAGGTCATAAACGTATTCTCCTTTATAATACTCTATCCATTCTGCAGGATTTCCTAACCATTCAGAATAAACACCATCAGTTCTATTTCCATTACCATCAAATAAATAAACGTCTTTGTATTTAAAAACGTAATCATTCATGTTGTCATCCCAATTACTTAATATCTGTAACTCTAAGTTACCACTAACATTATAGGTATACTCATTCTTGTTTAAAATGGTCCATTGATAAGTGTTAGTATCATATTCTTGCACTATTTTTAGTGTCAAATTGTTACCGCTAAAGGTATAGAAAGATTGCGTGTCATAATCCCATTGAAATGTACCATAATTCCATAATGAATTGACTTCTGAACTCAATACATTGTTTGTGTAAAAGTATTCATCCATATAAGAATTTGTCCATTGATTAGATAACCATTCATAGCCAATATCTAAAGTTAAGTTTTGGTTTACATCATGGCTTAGTACATATTTATATGTATTAACCCATACTCCACCAATGGTATTCCAAGCAAAATTTTCCTCAAGGGTTAAATTATTATTTCCATCGTAAGTGAATTCTGTTTTTTCGCTTAAATTCCAAGTACCAGGAACAAATTGATAAGATCTAAGTTGTAACGTTAAATTATCATTTGCGTCAAATGTAAATTCATCTTTTTGAAAGACAGTCCAGCTCATTGTATTGGTATTCCATATAGAAAGTATAGCTACGTCAACATTGTCATCTGTATTGTATGCAAACTGTTCCCTAATTCCCGGTTGCCATTGGTTAGAATTGTCATCCCATTCTTGAACAGTTAAACTGTCTAAAGTCCTGTTATTAGAATTTGTAGTTCTGTTTTGTGATAAATCATAATAATTCACAGTAGTACTGTTCTTTGTACCTTCTTTTATTGCTTTTTTATGTATTAAAGAGAATCGATCTGCTTTTGTGTTTTCAGATACTTGATTCATCTTTTTAGCAATTTGTCCAATAGCCGAATTTGATATGAAAACAGCTATGAGTAAAGTAATTATTTGTTTCATAATTCGAAGATTTTGATTAAACATTATTTGAATATTTAATATCAAGAAATTATCTAAAATGTAAAATGACATATATCAGTACCTTATAAGAAAACAACTTTTTCAGCTAACCTTAATGAGCATTTTAGAAAGCTATAAAAAGTAATTACCTTGCGTACAGCATAGTATTTAAGACTGTTAAAATGATTTATACCATTATAGATGTTGAAACTACGGGACAAGGCAATCGTATGACCGAAATTTCCATTTTTAAATATGATGGTAACATAGTCATTGACGAATTTACATCTCTGATAAATCCAGAAACTTATATTCCGGAGCATATTACTGCCCTTACAGGAATTGATAACGCATTGGTCGCTGATGCTCCACGATTTGAAGATGTAGCACAAGACATTCTAAACATAACTGAAGAAGCTATTTTTGTAGCGCATAGCGTCAATTTTGATTATAATGTTATTTGTGGGGAATTTAAACGTTTAGGTATTGACTTTATTAGAAAAAAGCTTTGTACTGTTCGTTTATCGCGACGTTTATTGCCTGGTCATCGTTCCTATAGTTTAGGTAAATTATGCAAGGATTTAAATATTAATCTTGTAGATAGACATCGTGCGAGAGGTGATGCCGAAGCAACTGTTGTTATTTTTGAATTACTCCTTCAACAACCAACAGCAATAGACGTTTTTAAAGAGTTTTTAAATAAAAATTCTAGAGAAGCGACCTTACCTCCTAACCTACCTAATAACGTTTTTGAAGCCTTACCGAATGAAGCAGGAATTTATTATTTTAAGGATAAAAAAGGAAAAATAATTTATGTGGGTAAAGCAAAGAATATTAAAAAAAGAGTACTGAGTCATTTTTATAGTAAGACAAAAAAGTCTTTGGAAATGGTACGAATAACAAGAGATATAGATTTTGAAATTTCTGGCAGCGAATTAATAGCCTTACTGATGGAAGATGCTGCAATTAAGCATCACTTTCCCTTATATAATACAGTATCAAAACGTACAATTCAGTCCTTTGCCATATTTTCTTATCAGGATAGAAAAGGAATTCTACATTTAGCTTTCAACAAAGGGCGCTTAGTACCAAACCCTATAATAACTTTTTTTAATATTAGAGAAGTGCGTGCTTATCTCGAAAAGATATGTTCGAAGCATTCTTTATGCCCTAAATATTGTCATTTACAAGAATCTGTTACTGAGTGTTCTCATTATAGTATAAAAGATTGCAAAAGCATCTGTAGAGACGATGAATCTGCAGAAACCTATAATATAAGAGTCAATCAAGCCATTGTAGATATGTCTTATTTAAATGATGACCTCATATTAAAAGAGAAAGGTCGACATACTAATGAAGATGGATTTGTAATGATAAAAAATGGTGAATATTTAGGTTATGGTTTTATTGATAAATCGGAGATAATCAATCATTCAGATGATTTGCATACCTATCTCATTCCTCAGAAAAACAATATGGATATTCAGAAAATATTGAAACCTTATGTTTTAAAAAATTGATTTTGGATAATTTTCTGTATAGTCCATTAATTGTGAAACAAATTCTATTTCAGTATTATTTAAAACCGAAATACCTCCTAAATTTATTGGGTTATTTTGGTTTTTACTTTCGTATAAATCCTTAACTTCTGGTGAGAGTACTATTTTTCCGTTACTGATATAAGATAAATAACGAGCCTCTTTAATAGTGTCTTCGAATATACTTTCGCTATTTGTAACAGGTATATTAATCTTTTTTATAGTATTACTACGTAATCTTAACGCCGTAGCTCCTTTAGTGACCTTGTTTTTTCTAATTACTTATGCGATGATAAATATTGTAGTAATTATTGAACAGTGTTTAGGACTTATTAGCTATCGTCCAATATTTAAGATTCATAAATGGGTACCATGGTTTGGTTTGATTTTATCAATCTTTACCATGTTTATTATTAATCCTAACGTGAGTTTAATATCCATTGCCATTGTATTAATGGTGTATTGGTATTTATCTCGTTAAAATCTTGAAACCTCTTTTGAAGATGTGCGTTCTGGGCTATTTGTTTCATTTGCATAATGGGCAGCCAAGCACTTGGAGAATGAAAACAAAGCAACAACGAGCTTGGAAAGCTAATCTTATGGTTCCTGTACGTGATGTTAATAGATTAAAAGGCGGTTTTGAGTTTTTATGAAACATTGCCAAACCCAAAGGATTAATTAAACTTCTAGGAATTGAACCATTTACTGAGCACAGTAAATTAGCAGATCTATTCGAAGATATTTCGGCGTCATTTAGATCTAAAGGTGTTTTTTCTTCTTCTATTGTTATTCATGCTGAGCAATTTGCGAATGGTATTAATTATGGAAGTCACGCTTTACAAGGAGCCTTCTTCAGACCAAACATTATGTTTTTGAATTTACAAGACCATGATGATTACGACAACGAGCTAAAACCGGTTATGAAGGAGTCGATGCGATTAGAAATAGGTATTCTTCTTTTTAATCTGCATACTACTGCACTATTAGGACAGCGAAATACCATCAACGTCTGGGTGAGTGATAGAAAAGGAAATTGGCAATTGGGCGGATTAGATATAGGGAACTTAGATCTCTCTATATTGGTGGCTTATAAATTAAAAATGAATTGGGATGCGCGCATACGACTTATAACAGTAGTGTCTGATCCTGAGGAAGAAGCAAATGTAAAAACATTTTTAAATTCCTTGATTGTGTTAGCACGATTACCGCAAACCTTAACTGAAGTATATGTTGGTAGTTTTAATGATATTGTTACAAAAGCACCAACGGCAGATATTAATATTTTTGGAATGCAAGACACCTTACCATACGACTTTATTAAGGACATGAGCAAAAAAACAAGCAGTAGTTGCTTGTTTGTTCGTGATTCTGGTCATGAAAGTATTTTGGCTTAGTCTTTAATAATTGTGAATTATGTACTAGATTTATTTGGAAACAGAATTGTTTGAGTTTAAAACTATATCTCTTTGAGCTACTAGTAAACCTCCTTCTTTCTTAAGTTTTAGAATTCTTGAAGGATCACCTTTTTTATTAATTTTTTTGCGACATGCTTTAGTTAATAAAGGGTCTTCGTCAAAAAGATATGTTTCTATTTGGTATTCTGGTTTTGAAGATTCCTTTATTACAGGAAATATTTGTTGTAGTTGCTTGTATCTTCTATCACCTCCAGGCACAAACGTATATAAAGTATAATGTCCATCAGCATCTGTTTTTACCCAACCTCTATGATTTACATAACGCTTATCATTTTCTTTTCTTAAATCAAAATCCCCATTTTCATTTGGTTGTTCAACAAAAAGAATAACATCTTTCGCTGGAGTTAATCCATCACTTTCATAAATGGTACCAGTAATTTTTAACTTATTAAGTTTAGAATCATAGTCTGGTATAGTGTCTGTATTATTTAAATGAAGTTCAGCGTAATCATATATAGGATTACGATCTAAATAATTTTCAGTTGCTTGGGCTTCCAATAAGTTAAACGAGCCTAGTAGGCAAGTAATACTACAAAAATAAATAAGATTTTTCATTAGGTTAAGCATTAATATTTGGTCAAATTTCATTTATTAATACTGTAAAACCTTAAAAATCTTATTAATGCGCTATTTATGCGATAAACTGATTGTCAACTCAAAAAACACCGATGAAATACGACTTACTTTACATTAATATTAGATTTCATTCTTTTTTATTGAAAAATTTTCAGAGCGTCTATTTCAATGAATAAACTATGAAAAAAACTTGTGAAATGTCAAAATGGAGATATAGTTTTATCTGAAAGTTGAAGTTCATTTTTAATGCTACTATAATTAGATTTTTAATTCATTTTTTTGGAATGTACTTTTAGGAAGGAATCATTCTAACACCTTAAGAAATACTGAATTTTGCTAAATTTTCATATCAAAACTAGGCTAACTGAACTATAAATCGCTAAAAGTATTTCGTCGATATAATATGTTTTTTATCCAGTAAACTCGCAGTTTATCCGCTATATATGCATTTCGTGTGCATGAATGTTTTGCAAAAAAGACAATAATAAAGTTGCTTTTTTTAATAAAATGTATAGTTTTGTTTTACTAAGATGAATTAAAAATCGTAAAAATGAAAACCAAATCTACCCTTTTTTGTGCCCTTTTTTTTCTTATGATAAGTATGAGTTTTGCTCAAAAAAAGAAAAATTCTCAAAGCATAATTAGTGGCAAAGTAAATATCTCAAAATATCATAGTCGAGATGACTTAGATAGTATGAAAAAAGGTGAATTATTAGTTCTATATATTGAACGTATCGAAGTAATCGTAAATATTTTACCAAATATTGCTTTTGCAACTAAACCTGGAGTCACAATGGAATCATTAGGGATTCCTGAAACGAAGGACAATAAAAAAGCATTAGAAGAAAATATTGAAGCATCTGGCGACTATTTTGAAAGTACCATTGAGTTTCAAAAAAAGATATTACCCTATTCAGATACTACAGACTTAATCGCTGCAATTTTGTTTTATGAGTCAACTCTAAAAGCATTGCACACTTATGACGACTTTAAGAAAGATTAGATCTTTATTTTGTTGTGTTTTATTAAAATAACCTTGACAATTTTTATGTCAAGGTTTTTTTATTTCCGTCTCTTTAGATTTAATAGAAAAACCTAGCAATACCATAATTCGTACTTAATGTTCGATAAACTGTTATGTATTGTAAGAAATATTATATGTTAATAATTAATTGATGTATTTCATCGATATTATTTGTGTTTCATAGGTATTGTCCCTATGTTTGGTATAATAGTTTAAAAGCCCTTTAAATCTAAACTAATAAATTTAACTACTATGAAGAAAATTACTCTAACTACGCTATTCTTTTTTTTAGTGTTTGGTAGCATATTTGCTCAGCAAGAAAAAGGTATAACTGGCTACAATAATTGGCTAGACACTTGGACAGACTTTAAACCTAACAAAGTTGAATATAACGAGGCTACTCAAATTTTAAGTGGAGATATTACTGAAAGCACTACATTGACTAAAAGAAATACGTATCTTTTATTAGGTGATGTCTTTGTTACTAATAATTCAACTTTAACGATTGAACCTGGTACTGTAATCATAGGTGATTTTAAATCCAAAGGATCTCTTACTATTAGTAGAGGTTCTAAAATTATTGCAGAAGGAACACAAACTGACCCAATAGTATTTACATCTAGTAGAAGTGATAAAAAACAAGGTGATTGGGGAGGACTTTTTATTCTAGGTGATGCACCAATAAACACATTTGGTAATGTATCTTCTTTAAACTACGGCCTAAATCCATCTTCAACGGAAAACATTAGTTATGGTGGTGATAATGCATATAGTAATTCTGGTGTATTAAAATATGTTAGAGTAGAGTTTGCAGGTAAAAAAACTAAAGAATTTGGAAATTATAATGGAATTACACTTGCAGGTGTAGGACTAGAAACGACTATATACAACGTAATGGTGAGCTATTGCGAAGGGAATTCATTTAACATATTAGGTGGTGAAGTTGTATTAGCAAAGGCTGTTTCATTTAGATCTAATCATAATGATTTTGCATTTAACTATGGTACGCAATGTAATATTGTTAATTCATTAGCAGTTAGATCACCATATATTTCTAGTGCAGATGGATCAACGTGTATGTATGTTAGTTCATATGACCTAAAAGAAGATACAGATACTTCTAAAAAAGAAACAAATGTTAATGCAGAAAACCTTACACTAGTTAATGTTAGTAACGATTTAGAAGGAGACATTAAGGTAGGCTTGGTACAAGAAGCGATTTATGTAGGTCCAGATGTTTCATTTACCATACATAAAAGTGTTATCTCTGGATTTATGCCAGCAGTGATTTTAGATGACAAAATTGCTATTAACAATGACAACTTACAGAAAATAAAGTTTACGCATTCTTACTTTAATAACTGTGAAGGAAATATTTTCAGAAAAAACTATTCTAATAACGACGACTTAGAAAGTTGGTATGGTAGTAGAGCTTTTGATAATGTATATTCTAAAGGCCCAGACATTGAAACTTTTATCGAATATGGAAACAGCAGAACCCCAGACTTTAGATTAAGAATTAATAAAATAATTGCTGCCAACGATTATTTCGATGATTAAAAATAAACTTGTCAACCTTAAACTTATAGCCTCAACCAATTATTTACATTAATAAATCTAAAAGCTTATAGAATAGAATATTACAATCCCAAACGAATGCTTAAACCTACTACTCTAAATAAACTGTTTTACGGAATTTGTTTTCTTGTATTTATAATACAAGGTCGTGCTAATGCGCAAATAGTTATCGGTACACCAAACTTAGGTTTCTCACAAGCATGTGCAAGCGATTCTTTTAATACCTATAGCACTACTTTTATTTTTTCACCAGAGTCAAGTGTAAACGCTTCTAATCAGTTCTCAATAGAAATGTCTGATGCTGATGGTGACTTTTCAAATCCAACGATTGTATTCACATCAACGGCTGGCTCCATAACAACATCACCTGCAACTCTAGATTTTTCTATACCAGAAACAACAGCTGGAGAAAATTATAAAATTAGAATTAAGAGTAGTTCACCTGCAGCTACAAGTGCCAAATCAGTACCATTTGCTGCATATTTTAAAACTCAAGATTCACCATTTACTATTAATAATCTTGTGTCAACAGGTGCATTTTGTACAGGAGGAAGTTATTTATTAACTATTGATAACCCTGGAACAGGCTCAAATGATTCACCACTACTCTATCCTAACCTTACATTTAACTGGTTTAAAGAAACGAGTCCTACAACATCAGTTTTTGTGGCTGAAGGACCTACATTATCAGTAAGCGAAGAAGGTACTTATTTTGTTGAAACGAATTATGGAACCTGTACTTCAGATTCATTTTCTAACCGCGTTACCATAAGTGAAGCAACTTCAGGCGAAGCAAACGCTACAATTGCATCAAGTTTAGGAAATCCTTTTTGCCCAGAACAAGGTTTAACAACTTTAAGCACCATTGGTGGAAACACCTATCAATGGTATAAGGATGGGATTATAATTGAAGACGCGACAAATCAAATGTATCAAACTAATGAATCTGGAACATTTTCTGTACAAGTAGATTTAGGAGATTGTTCGGCTTCAGGATCAATTAATTTAGAAAGTCAATTATTTGATAGTTCTATAAATGTATCTGACATTAATGAAATGTTTATCGGAGAATCAATAATGGTTACAGTTACAACAACAGCAACTAATCCAGAATTTAATTGGTATTTAGACAATACGCTAATTAGTAGTGCTACAGATGACACATATGAAGCAACTGAATTTGGCGACTATAAAGTAGTTATTAGTGAAACAGTAGGTTGTGTGGCATCTAAAGAATACCCATTTATTATAGAAGAAGCACAAGATCCTTTTCCAGATGTGGCAAAAATACCCAATGTGATTAGTCCAAATGGAGACACAATTAACGATACTTGGGTTATTCCTACTCAATATGTTAGCGGAACAAATACCGAAGTTATTATAATGAGCAATCGTGGAAAAATTGTATTGCAAACAAAGGATTATCAAAATAATTGGCCAGAAAATGATTTGAATTTATCAAACATTAATCAGGTTTATTATTACATCATAACAACCACAGATAACAAAACTAAAAAAGGATCCATAACGCTAGTGAAATGATATGAAAACACATCTTTTGGTTTTAATATTATGCATCTGTTCTATACAGACGTTCTATTCTCAAGAAGATGATGGAGTGGTTTCACTTGCAATACCAACACGAAATTCATTAACCTTTAATCGTTTCAATATTAATCCTACATTTAGCTTTGTTAGAGAACAAACAAAATATGTTAGTCTCTATAATAAAAGAGAATGGGTTCAGTTTGAAAATGCACCACTCACCTATTTAGCTAGTTATTCTGGTAGATTTTCAGAAAACATTGGAGCCGGATTAGGATTGTTTCAACAAAACTATGGTGTATTAACAACCTTTGGTGGGATTTTAAATTTTGCGTATAACGCTAGATTAGATCGTAACAGCAACCTTACATTAGGACTAAATGTTGGAGCATACAAAAGCGGAATAAACACCTCAAATGTTATAACAAATTTTGAAGACCCATCATTACAAAATGTACCTGAAAATTTTTTACTTACAATAAACCCAGGAATTAACTATGGAACTGAGTTTCTAGATTTTGGTGTATCAGTCAACAATTTAGCTTTATACAATTTTGACTCCTCAGAACTTATACAAGACAATCCTGAACAAAGCATTCAGGCCCATGTTATGTATACTGGATATATGGATAGCAAAGGCTTTTTTGATGAAAGTAAATTTTCAGGATTATTAAGATCAGAATTTCAAAAAGACGAAACTATTATATCTGCAATTGCTATGGTAACTGTACCCAAAGGAATTTGGGCTCAAGCAGGATATAATACACTTTATGGTGCATCTGGAGGTATTGGTATTAATATTACTACCCTAATTGCTATGGAGTATAATTTTGAAACTGCATTTGGTGATTTACAAAATTTTGGTCCTTCTCATGAAGTAACAATCGCTTACCGTTTTAAGAATAATAATTATTACGACTATAGTCGCGAAGATGAAGTCAGTAGTATACTTTCCGGTGGAAATAAAAGACGTCGTAGTTCTTCAAGAAGAAATAAATCTAGAACTGCTAGTAGTACTGCAAAAGCAAAGTCAGAAGCAAATGCAAAAGCAAAATTATTAGCGCAACAAAAGGCAAAAGAAAAGGAGACAGTAGATGAAAAAGCTAGATTATTAGCAGAACAAAATGCTCAACAAGATAAGTTGGCACAAGCTAAATTAATCGAAGAGCAAAAAGCAAAAGAACAAGCTGCAGCTCAAGCAAAAATCGAAGCAGATCAAAAAGCCGAGAGAATTGCAGCTACTAGAGCTAGAATAGAAGCAGAACAAAAATCTAAGAGAGATGCTGAAGGTAAAGCTGCTTTATTAGCAGAGCAAAAAGCTAAGGCTGAAGCGGATACACAAGCCAAATTAATTGAAGAACAAAAAGCCCAAGAAGAAGCTGCAGCACAAGCACAATTATTGGCAGAACAGAAAGCACAAGAAGAGGCTAACGCTCAAGCTAAACTATTGGAAGAACAAAGAGCTATTGAAGAGGCTGAGGCTCAAGCAAAATTAATAGAACAACAAAGATTAAAAGAAGAGGCTGATGCCCAAGCGAAATTATTAGCTGAACAGAAAGCTAAAGAAGAAGCTGAAGCTCAGGCTAAACTATTGGCAGAGCAAAAAGCTAAAGAAGAAGCTGATGCCCAAGCTAAACTTTTAGAAAAGGAAAATGCTAAAAAAGATTTAATTAATAATCCAACAGATGAGTTAGGGAAGTCATTAAAAGAATTAACAGAACAAACTGAAGAGTCTAAGACTGCTCAAACTGAATTGTTAAAACAGTTTGATGACATTATTGCAATTAAGGATAAAGACCTTAAAGATTTAAAAGAAGAGAATGATTTAGGCGACCAAGGAATTACCATACAACCAAAGCCGTTTAAAAGTGTTACCGCAGAAAACAATGCGTTGAATGCCATAAAAACAGATTTAGATAAAGTGATTAAATCGCGTAGTGAAAAAATAGACGAGTTAAAATCAATTTATAAGCAAAGAACAAAAATTAAGAATACAGAGTTAGATGAAGTGAATCTATTCTATAAGGATAAAATTAAGCGCTTAACAGAAGAGCAATTAAAAGCTATCGAAACAAGAGCAACATTAGATGCTAAACTAGAAATGATTGCCGTTGCAACCGAATTTGAGAAGAGACGAAGAATAAAGCGTGCAGCATTCGATAATACAGAAGATAGATATTCTCAGGATAGAACCGCATTGAATAACATTAAGCAAAAAACTACCTTAAGTAGTACGCCTTTAAAAGTTGAAGATTTTGATTTTGGTGAAGAACAAAATAGTAGCATCAATATTTTAAAGAATATTAAAAATGTTGATAGCGGTTATTATGCAGTAATTGCTGTTCATAGTAATAAAGATAAAAGAGATGACTTTGTTACTAAAGTTGTAGCCTCTGGTAGAACTGACGTAGATTTCTTCTATGATGTAAACACGAGTAAATATTACATTTATTATGGCAAATTTGAATATATAGATGATGCAAATAACGCCCTTAAATCAAAAGGAGATAGATCGTATAACGAAAAAATGTCAATAGTAAAAATTGAAAACTAATAGGAATTAAGCCCCTTTTGCCTCTTTAATGCTCCAAAAAAAAGAAGCAAAAAAAATAAATATATAACCATGAAAAAACCTACTTTTTCTAGAATTGCAATAGTTGTTTTAACACTAATATTGGGACAATTATCCTTTGCACAAAATCTCGTACCATTTTCACCAAGATATGATCAGGCTATCAAAGGAGATATCCTTTTAATTGGAAACAGTAATGTAGGGTTACATGTTTCTAACCCTTATAATGGCTCACAAGCCAATGATAACGCTAATGCTGCAGTATATGTAGATATTGATGGTGATGGAAGCACTTTTAACTCTAGTAGTGCTGACTTGGATGTACCCAGTGATGAAAGTTGTTATCAAATTGTATATGCAGGTTTATATTGGAGTGCCGTAGTTAACGGAGCAGAACCTATTTCGGATGTGAAATTTAAAGTTCCAGGTGGATCTTATGTAGATATTACTGGTACTGAAATATATTATCAAAATGCTACTAACAATAACAATTCTAATACATATGCATACTATCATGATGTAACTAATATGTTGACTGCTTTACCAAATCCAGAAGGAACATATGCTGTAGCAAATATTTCATCTTTAGTAGGTCCAAAACCAAACGCAGAAGGGCTTTCTGCTGGTTGGTCTCTTTTTGTGGTATATGAAGATCCGTTATTGCCTAGTAAATATATTACCGCTTTTGATGGATTTACAAAAATTACAAGTGTTATAAACGAAACATTCCCTGTTACAGGATTCAACACTATCCCAACAGGTCCTGTACGTGCTAAGTTTGCCTTCAGTACTATTGAAGGTGATCGAGGTTATACAGGAGATTATTTAGAACTGAATGGCACAACAATTAGTGCTACAAATAACGCAGGAACTGTAATTCGTCCTGGAAATAATTTTTTCAACAGTACAGTTTCAGATATCGACCCAGCTACAAATACTTCCGAATTATTTACGGCAAGAAATCCAAATAGTTCTAATACATTAGGCTTCGATGCTGGTATAATAAATATCCCAAATCCAGGTAATACGTTAATTGCCAATAATGCGACTACAGCTGATATAAGCTTAGGAAGTAATTTAGATATATATTACTATTATTTTAGTGCATTTGCAATTGAAATTATTGCACCTAACATTGTTTTAACAAAGATTGTTGAAGATAATTTAGGTAATGATATTGGTGGACAACTAGTAGATTTAGGAGATTCTTTAAATTACATTATTGGTTTTCAAAATACAGGTAATGACGATGCTACTAATCTAACTATTAGAGATGTACTTCCTATAAATATCATTTATAATCATCCAACAGATTTAGTTCTACCAGCTGGCGTTACTGTTTCAAGTTACAATCCAACTACAAGAGAACTTGTTTTTAATATTGACAATACACTTGTTGAACAGAACGATCCTGTATATGAAATACGTATACATGCTCAAGTTGTTGATGACTGTGGTCAGTTAGCAGACGCATGTTCAAATATAATTAACAATCAAGCTTTTGCGACGTATCAAGGTACGGTAAATCCCGATTTTACCATTACTGATGATCCAAGTGTTAACAGCAACACAGGTTGTTTGTTAACTCCACAGGCTACAAATTTCTTAGCAGACCTTGATTGTACATTTGTGCAAGAAGAGATTCTATGTGGTGACAGTATAGAACTAACAGCTGCGAATGGATATGATTCTTATGCATGGTCAACAAGTCCAACAGGAACACCAGTAATTGGCACCACGCAAACAATTACAGTTACTGCAACTGGAACATATTATTCTTATAACACAGCAATAGCACCTTGTCAATCTATTGTAGAACAATTCAACGTTGAGCTTTTTGGTAGTAATACTACAAATCCAGTAATTCCGTATGCTGATGAGGTTGTTACCTGTCCTAATGATGGAAAATTATTACCAAACATATTTTTATGTGGTGCAAACGATTCAAGATTAATTGAAACAAACATATCGGACTCTACTTCTATTATCTGGGAAAAACTCGATGAGGCAAGTTGTGCGGCAGTTGCCGATGAAGATTGTGCAAATGAAGACAGTGCTTGTACATGGAACGAAGTAAGTAATGGGTCTAGCTTTTTAGCAGATACTTCTGGGCAATATCGCTTAACAATTAATTATCCTGGCGGCTGTTTTGTTCAATTTTATTTCAACATTTATGAGAATTTGTTGGACGCAACAGTAGTTTCTACTGATATCATTTGTACTACAAATGGAAGTATTACAGTGAACGGTGTTCCAAGTGGTTACGAATTCAGTATCGATGGTTCTACATTTCAATCAAGTAACGTATTTACAATTAATACTGCTGGTACTTATACCATTTATATTAGACAAACAAATGCAGAAACAAACCCTTGTGTTTTTACTGTTCCTGATGTTCAAATAACAGATCGAGATTTTACTGGGACTAATACAGTTACTCAACCTATTTGTCATGGAGAAAAAGGGAGTATTCATTTAGCTTCAAATGATGTTGATCCTCAATATACATTCACATTGTACAATGGAGCAACTTTAGTTAATAGTGTTGGACCAATTATTGAAAACAATTATACATTCGAAAATTTAAATCCTGGAACATACACTGCAACTTTAGAAACAGAAAATGGATGTATCTTCACTGAAGATATTACAATTGTTGAGCCTCCATTACTAACAGTTACAGCAGCAGTTACCAGTCCATTAACTTGTAACAATGGTGAAATAACAGTATATCCAGTAGGAGGAACTCCACCTTACTATTATTTTGTAAATAGTACAACAGTTTTTCAGTCTGTACCAGAAATAGTGGTTACAACAGCTGGAGTATATGATATCACTGTTATTGATTCTAATAACTGTAGTGCAAGTACAACTATTACTGTTGATGCTATACCTGAACCAGAATTTAATATTTCTACTACTGATATTTTATGTGGTGGAACTGGTGACACAGGAAGTCTAACAATTAATGTCACAAATTCTAATGGAAATAGCATAGCATACAGTATTGACGGAGGAACTACTTTTGTTAACTCTAATATATTTACAAATCTTACTGCAGGTAATTACGATGTTGTACTTCAGTATACATTAGGTGCTTCGGTATGTGTAACTAATCCGCAAACTGTAACTATTAATGAAAATATTGCCATATCAGGAACTGCAGAATTAACAACTCCATATACTTGTATCACGAATGGAACAATTACAGTTACAGGAGTTACTGGTGGAGATGCGCCATATACTTATAGTGTTGATGGGGTTACATTTCAAACTAGTAATATTTTTACAGGTTTAACGCAAGGTGCATATGCAATTACGATTAGAGATGCGAATGATTGTACTATAGTTACTAATGAGATTACTGTTGATCCATTAAACCCACCAACGGATTTAGATTTTGATAATTCACCAATTACGTGTCCTACTAATACATCAACAGTTACAATAACAGGAACTACAGGTGGAACAGGAATTTTAGAATATCAAATAATAGCACCTGCAGCATCTGCAACCGTATATCAAACATCTAATATGTTTTCTGGTCTTGAACCAGGAACATATACATTTCAAGTAAGAGATGAAAATGACTGTGTTTATAACGAATCATATACTGTAAATCCTATTCCAACACCTACTTTAAATGTAGTCTTAACGGAAGATTTAGATTGTACAACAACTCCAGATGCCATTATTACAGGGACAATTACTGGTCCTGCTCCTTATACTTATGCCGTGTCTATTAATGGAAGTGCATATTCACCTTTAGGAGCAACAGGAACACCTTTTACATACTCAACACCTAATGCTGGTGACTATCAGTTTGAAATAACTGATGCGAATGGATGTACAGCCGAGTCGTCTATAATCACGGTAAATCCTTTGTCACTTCCTGCTTTAAGTTTAGTTGCACAAAGCCAACCAATATTATGTAATGGAGATTTGAATGGAGCAATTGATATAACAATAGATACAACAGTAGGAACACCACCTTTTGTTATCAACGTTAATAATGATACAACGTCAACAGATTATGGTACACAAACTTCTGGTTTGCCAGCAGGAACATATACAGTTACACTTACAGATTCTAAATCTTGTACAGCAACTGAAATTATTACTATTAACGAGCCAGATCCGATATTAGTTAACTACGATGCTATTGATATTACCTGTGGTGTAGGCGGAGTATCTCAAGGATCTGTAATTATTAATTCTGTGACAGGCGGAACAGCACCTTATAACTATTTTGTAACAAGTTCAAATGGATATTCAAATTCAGAGCTTAATGCTGCAGGAACGACTTCAGTGAGTTTTGATGTTGTTGATTTTGGCTTATACCAAATAAATGTAGTTGATGCGAATGGTTGTTCTCTATTAGTACAAGATGTACTAGTAGCTTCACCTCCAACAGATTTAGATATAGATATTAATACTACTGTAGATTGTACTACAGGAGGTATTGCTGAAGTAAGCGTTGGTTCTACTCTAGCAAGTGCTGGACCATTTTGGTTTAGTATATATCAAGGATCTTCATCTGTTTATCCTCTTCCGGCAGGAACATGGATACCTGAAGATTCAGTAGGTAGTCAATCTGCAACCTTCTCTAATTTAACACCAGGTGTAGTTTATACATTTATTGTTTATGACGAGTCTACACTTTGTAGTTATTATGAGCCAGCTACTTCACCAGTTCCTACAAATTCAACATTAACAGCTACGGCAGTTAGTTCTAATAATATTACATGTACTGGAAGTAACGATGGTAATGTATCGTTTACAGTGAATAGTATATATGGATCTTCGGTTAATGTAGACTATGAAATATTTGATTCTTTAACTTTAAATTCAACTACTGTAAGTGGTTCGGGTACTGTACCTTCAAATGGTTCATTAACTGTTACAGATTTAGGACCGTTATCTTTTGGTACTTACTATGTAAACATTAGTGAGACTTCTGGATCAAATTCTGGTTGTGGGATTGTTACGATACCTTTCAGTATTACTGAATCAGCAATTCTTTTAGATCTTTCTGTTTCTTTAGATCAGAATGCTAATTGTAATGCTAACTCAGGTGTTATTAGTGCAATTGGTCAGAACGGAACTGCTCCATATCAATATCAAATTACTACTACTCCAGCGGCACCTTTGGCTTCTGATTTGTCATGGTCTTCAGCGAGTGTATTTAATATAGATGCAGGAAACTATTATGTTCATGTTATTGATGCATATGGTTGTATTATTACAAGTCCTATTGTTGCAGTGCCACTGGATCCTACTCCTGTAATATCTGCAATAGTTAATAATCAATGTACAGTTACAGAAGGTAATTACGAAATAGATGTCACTCTAGATACGGCTGGTATTCCTCCATATAGTTATAGTATTGATGGCGGAGCTTTTCAAACGCAAACAGCACCATTTACCATTTCGAATTTATATTCTGGAACCCATACTATAGAAATTCAAGACTTTAATGGCTGTGGGAATTTAGTTTCCGTAGATATTGAAGCTCCAATAGCAATTACACCTCAAGTTACAACAATGCCATCTTGTAATAATGATGATGGTGAAATAACACTAACAAGTTCTGGAGGTTCTGGATCATACTCTTATAGTATTTTACCAAATCCAGCATCAATTAGTGTAAGTGGTGATGTGTTTTCTGGAGTACCTTCTGGTTTATATACCATTACAATAACTGACACAGTAACATCTTGTACTGAAGAGGTTACTGTTTCATTACCTGAAGCGATAATTCCAACTTTCACATTAACTCCACAATCAATTACGTGCTTTGGAGACAATAGTGGTTCATTCGATATTAATATAACAAACTATTCAGGTGCTTATACCTACGAAGTTTTAGATAGTTTAGGAGCTTCTGTAACAGGAGTGATTAATGCAAATACTTCGATAAACCCAGAAACAGTAACTGGAATGGTAGCGGGAACTTTCTCTGTAGTAATTACAGAAACAGCAATTCCATTTTGTTCAAATACGTCGAATGTTATAGTTGCATCTCCATTAGATGCTTTATCATTATCAATTTCAGAAACTTCAAATGTTACATGTAATAACAATCAAGGTACTATAACTGCAATTGCTCTTGGTGGTTGGGGAGATTATGAATATGAATTAACAGGTGATGCCAATGTAGCTTATTCTTCTAATAATTCATTTAGTGATTTATCGGCAGGTAATTATACAGTAAATGTCAGAGATGCTGGTGGTTGTATTGTGTCAGAAAATATAATTCTAAGTGAACCAACACCTATAACAGCAACATTTACTCCAAGTACAAATACCTTATCTTGTTTTGGAGACCAAGATGCAAGTATTACAATTACTAATGTTACAGGAGGACAAGGTATTAATTATATATATACGCTAAATACAATTTTACCAACGCCAAGTTCATCTGGTCCTCAAACATCTAACACATTTGCTAACTTAGGTCCTGGAACTTATTCAGTAACAATAACTGATGGTTTTGATTGCGAATTAACATCAATTGATATCACAATAACGGAACCTACTCCAATACAAGCCGATTTAGTTAGGACAACAACGCAAACTTGTTTAGTTGAATCTACATTAACTCTAAGTACTACTGGAGGAACAGGAACTTATTCTTATAGTGATGACTCAAGTTTTTCTACAATACTAGGTACTTTCAGTGCATCAACAACATTTAGTGTGCCTTCTGGTACATATTCTTATTATGTAAGAGATGCAAACGGT
>Ga0209121_10001518_pt1 | contig 24304 bp, 24 predicted proteins | sample Cruoilmetagenom3_FD_187292 | JGI IMG/M metagenome (GOLD analysis project Ga0209121, IMG submission 187292) | Oil polluted marine microbial communities from Coal Oil Point, Santa Barbara, California, USA - Sample 3 (SPAdes) (version 2) | ecosystem: Environmental > Aquatic > Marine > Oil seeps ... | reverse complement strand
GGCACAAGGGATGCCCGCCTTGCCTGGAAGAACTACACTATTTTGATGCAGTAGCCAAACAGTACTCCGATAGAATAACAATCGTGGCTATTGACATAAAGGATAGTCTTCCACAGATTAAGCAATTCTTCGGCGACAGCGAAATAAGCTTCATTGTCGCTCTAAGTAAAGATACCCAGATAGCCTCGGACTATGCCATACGATATAGCCCCACCACTTTCTTCATAGATAGCGAAGGAATTATTCGTTATGTGAAGGTGGGAGCGTTCGCCAACAAAGAGGAACTACAGGCTAGCACTGATGAGTTATTAAATTATTAAACGAAGGAGGATACACATGGTTGTTAAAGTTGTAACTGATAGTACGTCTGACATTCCGGCTGAAGTAGCACGGGAACTGGAAATCGCAGTGGTGCCTCTATATATCCACTTTGGCAACGAAGTATACCAAGATGGAGTTGACCTCAACGCTGACGAGTTTTTCCATAAGCTGGTAACAGAGCCTCAACTTCCCAAAACCTCAGCACCATCCGCAGGGGCATTTATAGAGACCTACGAAAGGCTTGCTGCCGAAACCGATGAAATTATCTCTATCCATATCTCCACCAAGCTCAGCGCCACATACAACGCTGCCCTGCTAGGCAAGGGAGGCATGAAAACGCGTTGCCGCGTAGAAGTTATCGATACCCTCTCAGCATCCATTGGCTTGGGACTCCTGGCCATAGCTGCTGCCAAGGCGGCCCTAGCCGGGGCAAATCTAGATAAGATTACCGCTATGATAAGCCAGGCGATTCCCAGGACACACTACTTCGGCATGGTGGATACATTGGAGTATCTATATAAAGGAGGACGCATAGGCAAGGCACAGGCATTTTTAGGCTCGATGCTCAATATAAAGCCGCTGTTGACTCTTCGAGACGGGGAAGCCTATCCCCTGGAAAGGGTGCGCGGTCGCCCTAAAGCACTAGCCAGGTTATGTGAATTGGTAGAGAAGTTCCACCATATCAAGGAGATGGCTATAGCCCACGCCATTACCCCGGAAGAACTGGAAGCATTAGCTATACGTCTGGCACCCTTATTCCCAGCAGACCAGACATATAAATCAAGGTGCGGAGCAACCATAGGAACATACTTAGGACCAGGGGCCTTAACTGTGGCTCTAATTGAAGAAGAGATATAATGCTAACTCAATAGGCTTATGTAAAGAGGCGATATAGGCTACTCCGTGAACTTTCTGAAAACAAGCACAGCATTGAATCCGCCAAAACCAAAGGAATTGGAGAGAGCCGTGTTAACTTCTGCTTTCCTGGCTACATTGGGGACATAGTCTAAGTCGCACTCCAGGTCTGGCGTCTCATAGTTTATGGTAGGCGGGATTATCCCGTCCCTTATAGTTAGAATAGTAGAAATAGCCTCTACCGCTCCCGCTCCCGCCAAAAGATGACCAGTCATAGATTTATTGGAGCTTATGGCCACCTTTCCACTGTATTCCCCTAAAGCAGCCTTTATCGCTTTAGTCTCAGTTCTATCATTACTTATGGTAGAAGTGCCATGGGCATTAATATAATCAATTTCGTCAGGCAAGACGCCAGCATCTTCTAAGGCTAGCACAATACACTTGGCCTGATTTTCCCAATCGGGATCGGTTACGTGATGACCATCAATGTTGGAGCCATAGCCTATAATTTCAGCATAGATTCTAGCTCCTTTGTTCATAGCCGCCCCCAGTTCCTCCAAAATTAGAACCCCAGCACCTTCTCCAATCACAAAGCCGTCACGGTCCCTATCAAAGGGACGGCTGGCTTTTTCCGGCTCATCATTCCGGCAGGATATAGCTCCCATTCTGCCCAGGCCAGCAATGCCCACGGGGAGAATATAGGCATCGCTGCCTCCAGCAATGACGGCATCCGCCTGGCCATACTGAATAAGCCTGAAAGCATCACCAATAGAATCACTCCCGGTAGCACAAGCAGTAACTACGCACTTGCTTGGTCCCCTGGCCCCAAAAACCATGGAGACCTCCGCCGCTGCCATGTTGGCTATAAACCCAGTGATAAAGAAAGGAGAGACAGTGTTAGGCCCCTGCTCTCGAAGAGCAAGAAAGTTTTTTTCATAGGTAGTCATGCCACCAGCGCATGAGCCCACTACTATCCCTACTCGATTAGCATTGCTGCTGTTGATAACCAGCCCAGCATCATCTATCGCCATGCGGGTAGCCACCAGCGCATAGTGGATAAATGGGTCTGTCCTTCTTATCTTTTTGTTATCCAAGAAGTCCTCAGGATGGAAGTCCTTTAGCTCAGCAGCAATCTGCGTCTTAAAACCAGAAGGGTCAAACTTGCTAATCCTCGCCACCCCAGACTTGCCCTGGCATAATGCCTGCCAGGTCTGCTCGACACCGGTAGCCAGAGGAGTGACGGCGCCAACACCGGTGATAACTACCCTTCTCCTGTTCGTCATCGGCTTTTCAAATCAATATAGTTAACTGCATCTTCAACGGTCTGCATTTTGCCAGCATCCTCATCCGGAATCTCAACTTTGAAAGTTTCTTCCACTGCCGTAATTAACTCTATGAAGTCCAGACTGTCAGCACCAAAGTCGTCTACGAAGGATGCTTCCGGAACTACTTTTCCTTCCTCAACCTCCAATAGCTCCACAATCAGCTTCTTTAACTGTTCAAAAATATCTTCCTCTTTCATTTTTCCTCACGTACAAGATTCCAATTGCCTGGCTCTTCTCCAAGGCAAGTAATTAAATTACCATCTGGCTCCCTTGTCAATATGTCATACCACGACGTATCGGACGCCGTGGGCATTAGCGCAGAAGCCATCAAGGTACTAACCAGCAACCCGCTTTGCTCTAAGAAGCATAGAATCATCGGCAAAACTTCTGCCGCTGACCTCCTCGAACCAGGTCACCAAATCAGAAACGCTAAGGCCAGACTTCCGCTCCTGATTCAAGTCAAGTATGATCTTACCCTCGTGCATCATGATCAAGCGATTGCCATACCTTAATGCCAGTGCCATATCATGGGTAACCATCAAAGCGGTCATCTTCTCCCGCTGCACAACCATATCTGTCAGGCCAAGCACTGTTTGAGCCGCCTTCGGATCCAGCGTGGCTATATGCTCATCAAGCAGAAGCAGCGGCGGCTTGCTTATGGTAGCCATCACCAGAGCCAGAGCCTGCCGTTGTCCACCTGAGAGTGTGCCCACCGGGGTAGTTAACCTGTCCTCAAGGCCAAGCCCGAGCGGGGCTAAAGCCGAGCGAAATGACTGTCGGCGCTTTTCATTAACTGCCTTCTTTAACCCTCTTGGCTGCCCACGCAGGAAAGCTAGGGAAAGATTCTCCTCGATGGTTAGCTTGGGAGAGGTTCCCATCTCGGGATCCTGGTATACCCGGCTAACATAGGCAGCACGCTTATGCTCACTGAGCATGGTAATATCCTTCCCAGCGATGATGACCTTGCCCCCAAGTTCAGGAGGATACACGCCGGAGATAACATTAAGCATGGTAGATTTTCCAGCACCATTACTGCCAATAACAGTAACGAAGTCCTCAGCATAGACATCAAGATCAACACCATTCAAGGCAATAACTTCATCCACAGTGCCTCTGGCGAATATCTTCCTTACATCTCTAAGCTGAAGCAAGCTGCGATCTTCCACTGAATTCACCTTCCTACATTCTGGCTGCTGGCGGTATCCACTCATGACGCATCTTCTTTCGAATGAACGGGACCGCCAGAGCTACCACCACCAGCATTGCCGTGATCAATTTCAAATCTCCCGGTGGTAAGCCAACGCCAAGAGCGATAGCTATGAATAAACGATAGGCGAAGGTACCGACAAGGGCTGCCACCAGAATAGAAGCTACGCCATGAGGGTGGATTAGCCCTTCTCCAATTATCACTGCCGCTAATCCCATGACAATCATGCCAATCCCCATATTGACATCACAAAATCCCTGGTTCTGGGCCACCAATGCACCAGAAAAGGCAACCAAGCCATTGGAAATAGAGCAGCCCATTAGTATATTCCTATCAGTATCTGAACCCAGGCCTCTGACCATCTGTTCGTTATCGCCCGAGGCCCTCATTGCCAGACCAAGCTCAGTGCGCAGAAACCAGTTCAGTATCATAAGAACGATGAAAACCAACACTGCCAAGACACCGATGACCAATGTAACGCTTTTGGTAGTGGCGAAAAAATGAGCCACAGTCGCGAAGATCGTTGCCATGCGCAGAAGGGACACATTAGCCCCACTCATAATCATCAAGTTCACGGAATATAAAGCAATCATCATGAGAATGCCAGACAGGAGGGCAGGTAGCCTCAACTTTGTATTAAGTAGCCCGGTTATGGCACCACAAACTAGCCCTCCTGCAATAGCGGCTACTGTTGCCAAGAAGGGGTCATAGCCGCTGGCAATCATAATGGCGGCAATAGAGCCTCCGGTAACAAAACTACCATCCACGGTAAGGTCAGGGAAGGCAAGCACCCGTAACGTTATGAATACACCAAGCGTAACGAAGGTGTACACCAACCCCTCTGGTACCGAGCTATTCAGAACACTGGCAACTGTCAATTCACTCTTCCGTTATTACCTCATATGCCTTGTCCAAAACCTCCTGAGGAATAGTTACCCCCATCCTCTCCGCTGCTGCTGGATTCAGTGTTGGTGTTTGTTCTGCCGCCGGGGTGGTAACCGGGATATCGGCTGGGTCCGAACCCTCAAGCAGAATCTTGGCAGCCATATACCCTGCCTCCCTACCTATCCAGGCATAGTCATGGACGCCACAAGCACCAATACAACCACCTTCAACCGACCATCCCGTGGGACCAAACAAGGGTATCTGGTTCTGTTCGCAAACTATGATCAGGGATTCAAATCCAGCAGCTACGGTATTGCTATCAGGCCACCACATCACGTCGCACCTCCCCACGAGTGATTTAGCTGCTGTCATGACCTCGGCCGATGAGGGAACGTTAGCCTCTACGGGCTCAATACCAAAGTCAGGAAGAACCGTCTTCACATCATCTACTGTAGCCACAGCATTTGCCTCGCCAGCATCATAGACTATACCCAGTTTCCTACAGGCAGGGCAAATATCGCTAATCAGTTTCACTGTATTCTCGGCACTGAGCTTATCACTGACACCAGTTGTATTATGCGGGCCAGGATTTTCCCAGCTATCCACCAGCCCAGCAACAACGGGATTGGAAACAGTGCTGAAAACCAGCGGAATGCCTGTTCCCTCGGCGGCAGAGGCACAAGCCATAGCAACAGGAGTAGAAATAGCATGAATCAAATCTACCTTTTCAGAAACAAACTTCTGGGCTATAGTATGAGCTATGGACATATCTCCCTCAGCACACAGCAAAACATACTCCACATTCTCCCCTTCAATAAAGCCCTTCTCTCCCATACCCTCATGAAACCCCTCCTGGTCAGCAAGCAGGTCAGGATGCTCAACTATCATGACCTCACCGATTTTGTACGTCTTTCCTGGCTTTGCGGCACAGCCAGGCACTAAAGCAAGAACTATGAGGCACATAGCGCATGTCATAGTGATGCTAGTAAAATGAACTTTCCTCATTTCTTTCAACCTCCATCATAGAATCAAATCTCGCTTGTTGTTTTTCGTTCGAGTGCGTCTCATACTCTTGGAAGCTGAGCTAGCGCCTCCTTCACCTTCTCATCAGGATACTCATAGTCCTGGAGCTTACCCGAGAGGTAAGCATCGTAGGCGGCCATATCAACATGTCCATGTCCACTGTGAGCTAGGAGGATGGTCTTGGACTCACCAGATTCCCTACACTTGAGAGCTTCATCAATGACTACCTTGATGGCATGGTTTGGCTCTGGGGCGCTGATAATGCCCTCAGTGCGAGCGAAGGTAATCCCCGCCTGGAAGGTGCCAAGCTGGTGCTCAGCCCTGGCTTCCACCAGCCCTAGCCTATGGAGATGACATATAATAGGCGCCATCCCGTGATAGCGAAGGCCTCCAGCATGAATTGGAGCGGGAATAAAACCATGCCCCAGGGTAAACATCTTAATCAGGGGAGTAAGTCCGGCATTATCACCGAAGTCATAGGCATATGGGCCTTTGGTCACGGTGGGGCAGCTTGCTGGCTCAACATTGATAATGCGCAGGTCTGGTCTTGTGCCGTCAATTTTGTCCTTAACGAATGGTAAATACAGGCCGGCAAAGTTTGACCCGCCGCCAATGCAGCCCACGATAATGTCAGGGTAGGCATCTGCTTTCTCCATCAGCTTTTTTGCCTCCAGCCCATTTACGGTCTGATGCAACAGGACGTGGTTAAGCACGCTGCCCAAGGCATAGTGAGTGTCATCACGAGAAACGGCATCCTCTACTGCCTCGCTGATGGCCAGACCCAAGCTACCGGGGCAATCCGGGTCTTTTGCCAGCATATCTCGCCCTACCTTGGTATCCGAACTAGGACTGGGAACGCACTTGGCTCCCCAGGTCTCCATCATAACGCGACGATAGGGCTTCTGGTCGTAACTAATCCTGACCATATATACTTTGCACTCCAGCCCAAAGGTAACACAGCCAAAGGATAGAGCACTTCCCCATTGCCCGGCTCCAGTCTCAGTGGTAATACGCTTAATCCCTTCTTGCTTATTGTAGAACGCCTGCGCTACGGCCGTATTAGGCTTGTGACTCCCAGGGGGACTCGTCCCCTCATACTTGTAAAAAATCCTGGCTGGCGTATCCAGGGCTTTCTCCAACCTATGCGCTCGAAACAAGGTGGTGGGCCTCCATAATCTGTAGACATCGCGCACCTCTTCAGGAATTTCGGTCCACCTCTCGGTGCTCACCTCCTGCTTAATTAACTCCATAGGAAACAGAGGGGCTAGATCATCGGGGGTTACCGGCTTCCCTGTAGCCGGATGTAACACCGCCGGCAATGGCTCAGGCAAATCTGCCTGGATGTTGTACCAGTATTTTGGCATCTCTTCTTCGTCCAGAGTGAATTTTGTCCTATTATCCATTTTTTAATCTCCTTTCTTTTGGTTCGCTTGTTTTGTTAAGTCTCGATATTTAGGCGCCGCTGGGCCGGCGCCAGGTCCGTAATATGGTAAACATAATTACACCTCCAATAAAAAGCCTCTCGCCAAGGGGCGAGAGGCTTAATCTTCGCGGTGCCACCCTATTTCGGTCTTTTCTGACCATCTCTTTTCAGGTACGGCTTGTATTAGCGATACCCTGGGCTATGATAACGCTGCCCTTGCGACAAAGCCTACTAAGCCCGATAACTTTTCGGTTTGTGGCTCCCAGGTCCATTCTAACCTGGCGCAAGTATCGGCTCACACCTAACCCGACTCTCTGAACTCCGCCTCAGGCTGTACTAGTCCTGTTCTCAGCCTTTCCCATATTCAATTTTGAATAGTATGTTACAGGGCAAGTCTGCATTTGTCAATAGCTTTCCGGAGAAAACAAGCAAGAACCACAGATGGGCTTACAATTGCCAAGCACTGAGCGGTGTATCAACCTTGACGCCCTTAGTGTCCAAGTTCTCAGACAGAGTTCTGGCTTCACGACTCTACTACTTGAACAGCCTTGTCTATCACCTTTTCAGGAATGCTTATTCCCATTCTTTCTGCGGCGCCAGGATTAACCACCAGAACCTGAGCTTCTCCAGAGCATTTTACCACCGGGATATCGCTGGGACTTTCACCTTCTAGTATCATAGCAGCATACTTTCCTGCCTGCCATCCTATCCACGGATAGCTAGCGCCTCGACCAGCAATGGCACCTCCTTCGACCATTGATCCTGTGGAACCAAAGAAGGGTATTTTGTTCTCCTCACAGACAGTAATTATGGAAGGAAGACCTGATACTGCCGTGTTATCGGTAGGAATCCATATTACATCACACCTGCCCACAAGTGACTTGGCTGCCGTTACTACTTCAGCCGTTGTTGAGCAGTTTGCCTCAACCAGCTTCTCGATGCCAACATCGGACAGAAGCCCTTTTAGCTCATTCATTTGTTGAACCGAGTTTGGTTCGCCAGCGTTGTAGATAACACCCAGTGTCTCAAAATCAGGACAGATCTCCCTGATCATCTCCATCTGAACTTTGATGTCAGCCATATCACTAACGCCGGCTACATTTTCAGGGCGAGGAGCATCCCAAGTGGATACCAAGCCAGCACCAACAGGGTCAGTGCAAGTGCTGAAAACCACCGGTATGTCAGTGTCCATAGCCGCCTGAACGCAGGCTTGGGCCGTTGGAGTGGCGATAGCATGAATTAGGTCTACCTTTTCCGAAACAAACTTGTCAGCAATTGTCTTGGCGGTGGACATATCGCCCTCAGGACACAGGAAAACATACTCCACGTTCTCCCCTTCAACAAAACCCTCCTCAGACATCGCCTTCCGAAATCCCTCCAGGTCAGCAAGTAGATCAGGATGCTCGATTATCATGGTCTCGCCAATCCTATACGTCCCCTCAGGCTGCGCCGTCTTAGCACAACCTCCAACAAAAGGCAAAACTGCTAACAATAACGCTAAGCTTACAACACCCATTACCTCGACCAATGCTTTTTTTCCTTTCATTTGAACCTCCCTTTTTTTCTTTCCTAAAATGCGGTCGAACTTAGAAATCTGCTGTTTACATTTATCACCCCCTTCAAATTTTTGAAATAAAAAAATCCTCCCGCTCGGGAGGATTTATCTAATTTTCTTTCTTTTTGACTTTTACATTTCTATTCCAAAAGCCTCCCAAGCGCACTTTGTGCGGCTAAAACTAAAGTAATAGCTAAAAAGATATACTTGGGAGACCCTACAAGCCATCATATCCTATTCAATTCCCGCAATGCTAATTGTAGATACAGGGTAATAAGTTTGTCAAGGGCATTTTCGGCTCTATGCCAAACTGTGTGGAAATAGCTACGAGATGGTGCAAAGGCCAGGCTTTCTTCATCTATCTACCTTCCCAAAAAGCGCCTTAAACTGCTAAAGCTCACCCCAACTCCCTCTCTACGTCACTGAAGCTCCGACCCTTGAGTTGCCTCGTTGAGCCGCAACGCGGCCAGACTGGCTTGCTTAAGTCACTCCCTACCTGTAGTACTATCCCCCCTTTCTCCTCGCTCACCTTTCCCATCTCATATCCCCCAAGACGCCATAAAATTGGTGTATCATTTTCCTGCTTTTTGGCGATTGGGGGCAAGACATGCTTTCCGTTCATTTCCTTGGCTCGCACACCCTTGCCACCTTATCACTTTTCGACAACATTCAGAATAGAGGCTACGACCTATTGACAAACTCACCGCCTTACATTTACAATTAGCACGGTAGGGATTCGATAGAAGATGAAAGCCTACAAGGTCTTCCAAGTTTATTATTATAGCTATTATTATGGCAGCACAAAGTGCGCTTGGGAGGCTTTTGGAATAGAAATGTAAGAACCAAGAAAGAAAACGAAAATTAGAACAATCCTCCCGAGCGGGAGGATTTTTATTTAACAAATTGAAGGAGTTGACAGATGTAAACAGAGGATTTGTAAGTCGGCGTACACTTTGGCAAAAAAAGGCTACCCAATTGAATACTAACTCATATCTCGGCAGCGACATGTCACTAGCTTAGAATGAGGGTTTTATGGAGGTGAGATCCATGAGAAAAGAGAAGTTGTTCATCTTATTAACTGTCACGCTGGTAGCGTTACCGCTCTTTGCTTCCTGCAAAGCAGCGGCACCGCAAGAAACCATAGAACTGACGTATAGCAATTTCTTTCCACCCACGCATTTGCATTCCATACTGGCTGAGCAATTTTGCCAGGAGATAAGCGAGCGCAGCAACGGCGCGGTAGAGATTACTTACTATCCGGGAGGTACACTGACGCCGGCACCGCAGGTTTACGATGGTGTGGTTGAGGGCATTTCCGACATGGGGATGTCGGTTCTGGCTTATACCAAGGGTCGCTTTCCGGCCAGTGAGCTGGTTGACCTGCCTCATGGCTACCCCAACGGATGGGTGGCCACCAAGGTGGCCAATGACTTCTATGAGAAGTTCACACCTAAGGAATTTGATGACGTGCATGTGCTCTACTTTCATGCCCATGGGCCGGGGGTGGTTTTCACCACCGATAAGCCAGTGCGTAAGATGGAGGACCTGAAGGGGTTAATAATAAGGTCTACCGGCGTGGGAGCCGACATAATAGAAGAGTTCGGTGCAGAGGGCTATGGTGGCTCGCAGGCAGAAGCCTACGAACTTATGGCCAAGGGTACCATAGACGGCAGCCTCACTCCCCGTGAGGTGCTGAAAGGGTGGAACCAAGCCGAGGTGGTAAAGTATGTTACTGGCTGTTATGACGTAGGTTATACCGCCAACATGTTCGTAGTTATGAATAATGACAAATGGAATAGCCTGCCCGACAGCATCAAGAGCATTTTCACTGAGCTGAGCCAAGAGTGGATAGAAAAGCATGGTAAGGTCTGGACGTATTATGACAAGGCCGGGATAGACTACTTTCTGACCTTCCAGGGTAGAGAGCTAATCGAACTGCCGCCGGAGGAGATGGCAAGATGGGTACAAACCACCAAACCGCTGATTGATGACTACATTCAAGAAAAGACGGCCATGGGGCTGCCGGCAGCAGAGTACCAGGACTACTTACTTGAACGAACTAGATACTGGTCAGCGAAGACGCCAACAGAGGAATCTTGCGTAGACTGGGTGGAGAAGGAACTACTGCAGTAGACAGAAATGGATTACTGAAGAGGATGCATTGTAGAGTGCTTGAAAAGGAGCAGCTTTGTGGAATTTGAGTACCCCCTGAATGTTCTATCATGCCAAGGAAAATAGACAGCCTGGAAAAATTTGCGCGTTCTTTGAGCACGTGGCTCAACTGGATAGCAGGCGCTGGTTTGGTGGCCATGTTGGTCCTGGTTGTAGCTGACATAATCGCAGCCAAGTCCTTCAGGTGGCCTATCCCCGGTGGCATCGAGATGGTTGGCTTCCTAGGGGTAGTAGTAATTGCCTTCTCCATAGCTGAGACTCAGCTTCTGCATGGGCACATTGAGGTGGAGTTCCTGGTAGCACGCCTGCCCAAAACAGCCCAGAAAGCTATTGGCAGTATCGTTTACTCATTTGGGATGATATTGTTTGCCGTACTCGCCTGGAAGAGCTACCATTTTGGGCAGGTGCTCCAGGCCAGTGGAGAAGTCTCCATGACCCAGGAGATACCTTTTTACCCCTTCGTCTACGGTATGGCGTTCTGCTGCCTCTCAGTCTTCCTGGTGCTACTGGTGCAACTTCTCACAGCAGCAATTAGGTCATGAGGAAATGAGTCCAGTTATCATTGGTTTACTTGGCATTGCCGTTCTGCTTGTCATCTTCCTACTCCGCATGCCAGTCGGCTTTGCCATGGCTTTTGTCGGCTTCATTGGTTTCAGTTGCTTAGTTTCGCTAGAAGCAGGGGCCAGCATTCTGGCCCGGGATGCCTTCCACAGTTTTTCCTCCTATTCTCTTACTGTCCTTCCCATGTTCATGTTCATGGGCTCTTTGGCCTCTGCCTCGGGAATGAGTCAGAGGCTTTACGAGGCCAGCTATTCGCTGCTGGGCCGGTTACGGGGAGGTCTGGCCATGGCTACTGTTGCTGCCTGTGCTATTTTTGCCGCCATAAGCGGGTCAACCAACGCCACTGCCGCTGCCATGGGAAAGGTCTCTCTGCCTGAGATGAAAAGGTATAATTACGCTGATTCATTGGCCACGGGCTGTGTGGCTGCCGCAGGCAGCCTGGGGATACTTATCCCCCCCAGCACCATCTTCATTATCTACGGGATAATGACCGAGCAGTCTATAGGCAAGCTCTTTGTGGCCGGCGTCTTCCCTGGCCTTATCCTGGCCGCCCTGTTCATCATTGTGGTGGCAGTGCTCTGCTGGCGTAACCCCGACCTCGGTCCGGCAGGAGAAGCGACTGATTGGAAACAGAAAATACGAGGGCTTGCCGGGGTTACCGAAACATTCGCTCTATTTGCCTTGGTCATAGCCGGGCTGTTCTTCGGATGGTTTAGCCCAACGCAAGCCGGTGGGGCTGGGGCTGCCGGCACCCTGCTCATCGGCCTAGCCACGCGACAGCTCACCTGGCAAGGATTCCTCGGAGCGACCAAAGAGGCCTTGCGGATAACCTGCATGGTGATGTTCATTGTCTACGGTGCTACGGTCTTCGGACATTTCATGGCGGTGACCACGATTCCCATGATCCTCGCCGATTGGGTAGCCGGGCTTCCTCTTCCCCCCACGGCGGTTATGGGAGTTATAGTGCTCATCTATCTCTTGGGTGGCTGCTTTATGGATGCCCTGGCCTTGATCACTCTCACCATCCCTATTCTATACCCGGTAGTTTTGGCTCTAGGCTTTGACCCAATATGGTTCGGCGTGATAATAGTGCTGGTAACCGGGATGGGAGTGATTACACCACCGGTGGGGGTGAATGTGTATGTAATCAAGGGGATTGCCAAAGACGTGCCTCTGGAGACAATCTTCAAGGGGATATTTCCCTTCCTTGGAGCACAGATAGTCACCGTTGCCATATTGATGGGCTTTCCCCACATTGCCACCTTTTTGCCCAGCTTGACCACATATTGAGTGTTCTAACTGTTTGTGAAGGAGATGATCGGAAAGGTGACTAGCATAGCAGAGATGCTCACTAGAAATGCGGCACTGTATCCCGATGATACAGCACTGGTTGAGCTGAAGCCCAGTGAAAAGATACGGAAAGAAATCTTCTGGAAAGAGTTTGATGAAAGAGCAAACAAAGTAGCCAACACCCTTGTGGATAGAGGCATTGGGAAGGGCGACAAGGTGATACACTGGATGATGAATTCCATAGACTGGCTTGAGACCTACTTCGGCATCATTCGAACTGGAGCATGGGCAGTTCCGCTCAACTTCAGGTTCACCAGCAGCGAATTGAAATACTGCGCCGACATAGCTGAGGCCAAGGCAATGATTCTAGGGGAAGAGTTCCTCGGAAGGGTTGACGCTGTCCGCTCCCAATTGCCCATGATAAATAACTACATTCTGGTCGGGGAGAATCCGCCCCCAGATATGGATGGGTTCGAGGCTGCAATAAGCAAAGCTTCTTCCAAAGCGACGGACATTCAACTGAGTGAGCAAGATGGATGCGGCCTTTACTTTACTTCTGGCACGACTGGCCCACCTAAAGCGATACTTCTCACCCACGGAAACATGGTATGCGCTGCTGTGACCGAGAACCGCCACCACTATCAAAAACATGAGGATAACTTCGTTCTTATTCCGCCCTTGTATCACGCTGGAGCCAAAATGCACTGGTTTGGAAACCTGATTGTGGGTGCTCGGGCCACTATCTTGACAGAAATCAGCCCTCAGTACATATTTGAAGTCGTCCACAACGAGAGAGGAACAATAGTATGGCTGCTGGTGCCCTGGGCTTACGATATTCTGGTAGCAATGGACAAAGGGGAACTACGAAAGCAAGACTTTGACTTGAGCTCCTGGCGGCTTATGCATATTGGGGCACAGCCGGTGCCCCCGGCACTCGTGCAACATTGGAAGGAATACTTTCCCCATATGCAATACGACACAAACTACGGACTAACTGAGGCCACAGGACCAGGTTGTGTTCATCTAGGTATAGAAAACGAAAAAAAGGTGGGGGCTATTGGCAAAGCCGGCTTTGGCTGGGAAACTCGCATCGTCAATGATAATGCTGCCCAGGTGGCTCAAGGTGAGGTCGGCGAACTAATTGTCAAAGGCCGTGGTGTAATGAAGGAGTACTACAAAAATCCACAAAAGACCGCAGAGACAATAAAGGATGGCTGGCTATATACCGGCGATATGGCCAGGATAGATAGCGACGGTTTTATTTTCCTCGTTGATAGGAAAAGGGATGTCATCATTGCCGGTGGTGAGAACATATTTCCAGTAGAAGTCGAAGATGTTCTGCACACACATCCGAAAATCTATGACGTAGCCGTAATTGGGAGTCCAGACCTGAGGTTGGGTGAAATACCGATAGCCATAATTGACCCAAAGCCAGGCGAGACACTCACTGAAGCAGAGATAGAGGCCTTTTGCGAAGAAAATATGCCCCGCTACAAGAGACCCAGGCACATCATATTTGACAAGGTGCCTCGAAATCCCACTGGCAAGATAGAGAAACCAAAATTGAGACAGAGGTATGCGCCCAGTAGCCCAGGTCAATAACAGCCGTGAACGCAACTGCTAACCAAAACCAAAGGATCTATGGCACTAGATGTAGTGACTTTGCCAGGACACTCCGGGACAAATTCAGAAAAAAGTCCTCAGAGAGCCCGTGTTATTAAACGAGACTCAAGCTGTTTCAAATCAACCAGAGATTCATGATTGGTCCCAGACCTGTCGAGGTGGAAAGCACGGATGCCAACTTGCTCGCAATTCAGAAAATCAAACTGCCAGTTATCACCCACATGGACAAGCTCGCCGGGGTGAACATTCATCGCCTGACATACCTGCAGGTAGAAGCCGGAGGTCTTCAGTTGCCGGTAATGTGAAATAGAGGAAAAGACGCGCGTAAAGAAAAACCCGATTTCTTCCAGGATAGGCTCCAACAGCTCCTCTGGCGTGCCGGAAGAAACAATCAGCTTGTATTCAATGGCCAAAGAGGAGAGGACTTCTCTGACCTCAGGATAATAACGTAACTCGTTCCGGCACCTTCGAATAAGCGGCTCAGCAGAGCCTAGCTGGAAACGGCTGAACCAGTAATTTATATCATACCATTCCAGTCTCTGGTCGCCGATTCTGTCATACTCCGCAGTAACAACCTCCTTAGCCCGAACAAGTTCAATCTTGTACCTCCGAGCATAAAGAGCCGGAATAGCCTCATGCCACACAGCGTGGCTGAAATCAGGCGTCACCAATGTCCCCTCAGCATCAAGAGAAACCACTTTGATTTGGTTCATCTAAGTTGACAATGTTATCGGAGACAGAGCCGCGAAACCAGGTAGTCTACTGGACGATTTTGGGAGAGAATACATATTGCGTTGTTGTTTTTAGCTTTTTCCTTAGCAGAGCTAATTGTGGTTTGTAGAGCGTGATTCTTCCCTTCTCATAGATGACAGGCATATCAAGGATCTTGGACACCAGCTTCCCCTCTTGCCCCCCCACACATATTACTGCTGCTTGACCTTCGTTTCCCGTCAGTTCTATCAGTACCGGCAACAGCAACGCTTCTTGCTCATTGCTATCCAATATACTCGCCAGGTACTCAAGCTCTTTCCGTTTAAACAGATGTGCGCTACCGTCACTGCATACTACCTGGGGATATTCTTCAGCCAATAAACCTGTCAGCGCCTTTTGATTGCGTGGTAACCCAGCATTTACCACCTTGAGTTCGCCTCTCAAGCACTCCCGCAGCATCCTGTCATAAGGGAATTCCTTTTCTTCCTGTAGCCACGATTCAGCCATGGGTTTACTCTCTGGCAACTAACACCTTCACGCGTTTGAGCCGCGCCTTCTCTTCCCTATCCCTCTCCTCGAACTTCATAGTCAGGTAGTTTATCGTTGCCTGCAAGCTGGGGATTATCATATATTCCAAAGCATTAGTTATCCTTTTTGTCCTGTTTATTTCCATCCCCATTAGTTCCAGGCCCCTCTGTAGTTCAGCCAATTCGACAGCGGCTTCGAGAGATTTTTCAGACAGTTCTGCCGCATGATCCAACCACGAAGAGGTATCAATCAGATTATATCCTCTCATTGACCTCACATTTTCTCTCAGCTCAAGAGAGGGGATCCTCACGCCGGCTATGTTCCTTAATCCAGCAGTGACCTTCACCTCACTCTCGGTGGCTACTAGTTCCTTCTCCAGCGCTAGATAACCGTGATACCCGGTGGCAATTGACAACGCCTTATAAGCTTGAGACAGGTCATCAACCAACTTCTTCTTAGCTTGCACCGTATCTCTAGCTGCCTGAAGGAACTCCATTGTTAGGATGGAAAGCCGATCTTTCACTATTTTTTGCACTCTTTGAGCTAGGGAAAGCCTGCGCTTCAGCTTTACCAGCTCGATTTTTGTTGGTCTTACTTTGATTAATTGTTGTGGCATTTATATAGGTTACTCTGCTTCGGTGGCAGCCGCCTTAGAGTACTTCGGGAGGTACTTCTTGATGAGTTCCTCACTAATTAGCTTTAAGTCTTCTTCAGGCAAGGCCGAAAATAGTTTCCAGCCTAAGTCCAGGGTGTCTTCCACTTTTCTTTTCTCGAGCTCGCCCTGAGATATGAACTTCCTCTCAACTTCGTCTGCGTTAGCTAAGTACATTTTATCCCTTTCACCCAATGCCTCAGCGCCGATAATAGTTGAAATCTCCCTCAGGTAGCAGCCTTCGGCATAGGAAGCATACAACTGCATGAAAACGTTATTGTGGTCTTCCCTGGTCTTGTCTGGACCGATACCCTCTTTCATCATCCGCGAAAGGGACAGGAACACATCTATAGGAGGATATATTCCCTTTCTTTCCAGCTCTCGGGAAAGGACGATTTGGCCTTCGGTAATATAGCCAGTAAGATCGGGTATGGGATGTGTTATGTCATCGTCAGGCATGGTCAAAATAGGCATTATGGTTACTGAGCCTTCTTTCCCGAAGATCCTGCCCGCTCTCTCATACATCGTGGCAAGGTCGGTATACATGTAGCCTGGATATCCTCTTCTTGACGGTATTTCTTCACGCATAGAAGAGAGTTCACGAAGAGCCTCACAATAATTGGTCATGTCAGTGAGTATGACCAGAACGTGCATGTCCTGCCTCCATGCCAGGTACTCGGCAGCAGTCAAAGCTAGCCTCGGCGTTGATATTCGCTCTATGGTAGGGTCTGACGCAGTATTGATGAAAGCGATGGTTCTTTCCAGTGCACCTGTCCGCTCAAGGTTTCTCATGAAAAAGGAAGCGTCATCATAGCTGATTCCAACAGCACCGAAGACTATAGCGAATTTTTCCTGCTTACCCTTAACCGCAGCTTGCCTGATTATTTGAGCTGCAATTCGATTGTGCGGCAGGCCTGAGCCGCTAAATATGGGCAGTTTTTGCCCTCTAACCAGAACATTCAACCCATCTATGGCCGATATGCCCGTCTCGATAAACTCGGCTGGAGGCTGCCGCGATGCCGGATTTATTGGCTCACCGTTAATATCAAGGTAATCTTCAGGCACCACTGGCGGCCCTCCGTCCATCGGCTCCCCCATTCCATTGAAGATCCTCCCCAGGATGTCAATAGATACCGGCAGTTTCAGGGTCTCGCCTTTGCACCTTATCCTGCCGCCGATGAGGTCCACTTCGCTGACTCCACCAAAGACCTGAACTACGGTTGCCTCCTCGCTAATGTCTATTGCCTGACCGCTCTTCACCTCACCATTGCTGAGTTGAACGTCAACTATCTCGTTGAATTTTATTCCTGGGATGCTCTCGGCTATGAGCAACGCCCCCTTGGCCCGGGTGATTGCGTTTCCTTCTTTAACATACAGGGCAGAAAAATCCATCAAATCCTCCTTCCTATCCTAGAATCCCTCGAACTGTCAGGGGACCCGTTTGCCAGCTACTAAGCTTTCTTCCATCTCTGACCATAATTCCTTAGCTCTCTGTTCAAAGACATCGTTGGCCACATCCTTCATCCTGGATATTCTGTAGACTAAGGGCGACGAGCGGATTTGCTCAATACCGGCCCCCGAATCCAGCATCTCCTGGGCCAGCTCGTAGAACCTCATTATACTTTTGAGCATAAGGCCAGCCTTCTTTGGCACACAATAGGTATCCACTTCATGATAAGCGCTTTGCTGGAGAAAGTCCTCACGTATCATTCTGGCCACGAGCAGCACTAGTTTGTCGCCGTCGGGCAAAGCTTCGGGACCAACAAGCCTTACGATCTCCTCTAACCCAGCCTCCTGCTGTAATATCTTCAAACCGGCAGCTCTGCTATCCTCCCACCCAGGGTCGGTGTTGTTCCACCAGTCTTTGACCGCGTCTACATAAAGGCTGTAGCTAGTGAGCCAGCTTATGGCAGGGAAGTGCCTCTTGTTTGCCAGCGAAACGTCCAAGGCATACAAGGCATCTACTATTCGAAGTGTATTCTGCGTCACCGGCTCGCTGAAGTCAGCCCCGGGAGGACTCACCGCCCCAGCTACAGTCACCGACCCCTTTCTTTGCGGACTGCCCACACATTCAACCATTCCAGCCCTTTCATAAAAAGAAGAAAGACGCGAGCCCATATACGAAGGGAAACCTTCCTCCCCGGGCATTTCCTCAAGTCTGCCTCCCATTTCCCTCATGGCTTCAGCCCATCTCGAAGTTGAGTCTGCCACCAGCAAAACGTCGTAACCCATGTCCCTAAAGTACTCAGCCATGGTAATACCAACGAAAATACTTGCTTCCCTGGCTACAACAGGCATATTCGAGGTGTTAGCTATGAATATTTCCTTCTCCTGTAGTAGCCTCCCCGTGTTGGGGTCCTTGAGTTTCCTGAAGCTGTAGAGGACATCAGACATCTCATTGCCTCTTTCGCCACAACCAACGTAAATATTAAGGTGCGTCTGAGCCCATCTAGCCAACTGCTGCAAAGCAACCGTTTTCCCGGTGCCAAAGCCTCCGGGTATGGAAGCCTTGCCCCCAAGAGCCAAAGGGAACATATAGTCCATAATGCGCATGCCAGTAGTGAGCAAGCCCGAAGGGTCCAACCTCTGCTTATAGGGTCTAGCTTTCCTCACTGGCCATTCTTGCATCAATAGCAGAGTCCTCATCTCGCCATCATGCTCCACCCTTGCTACCGGTTCCTCAACCGTATACTCACCTTCACGTATCTCCCTCACTATGCCCTTAACGCCTATGGGAACCATTATTCGGTGTTCTATGAGTTCTGTCTCGGGGACTGTGCCTATTATGTCCCCTTCGCTGACTTCTTCCCCTAAGTTGACCTTGGGAGTGAAGTGCCATTTCTTGTCTCGGGGAAGCGCAGGTGCCTTGGCCCCTCGCTTAATAAACGAACCAGTATTCTCAATCAGAGTTAGCAAGGATTTTTGAAGGCCGTCATAAATGGACCCCACCAGCCCTGGACCTAACTCAGCGCTCAAGATTCTGCCCGTTCCCCTCACTCCCTCGCCAGTTCTTAATCCTAGTGTGTCCTCATGAGCTTGGATTATAGCTTTATCTTCCTCCAGACCTATTATCTCCCCCACGATCCCTTCGTCCCCTATCTCGACAATCTCATAGACCTGGGAGCCTTTCATACCATCAGCTATAACCAGAGGACCTGAAACTCTCCATATCTTGCCCATACTTTTAGCCTCCTACGGTTGCTGTCATGTCAGAGTTCTATGTCAAACCCGATAGATTCTCTGATGAATCTTTTGTAGTATCCTACAACATCTGGATATTTGCTGCCAAACTTCGATGGAGCTTCGATGATTACGGGCGTTATTCTTTTCCCCTTTCTCATTTGGGCCAGTAAATCCTCAACGTATTTGCCGTAATCCTCCAGTATCACTATTACGCCGATGTCACGATCAGCTATCAACTCAGTCACAGCCCCCCTGACATCTTCTCTGACATCTCCATTGCCTTTTATCGTATAATACCTACTGACACCAGCCAGCCTTAGTCCGCTAACCAGCTCTTCGTCTCCTATCGCTGCTACGCCTAGCTGCTTAATAGGCATCATGCTCATAACACCAGATACCTCTTCACTTCCTCTGTGGGCATGCTATCGGCTATTGCTTTTAGGATTAACCTCAAGTTCCGTATTTCAACCTCTTTCATGACTAAATACCAGGCCATCACCAGGGGCGATAAAACCGTCGGCGACAGCATTTCCTTGAGCATCCTGAACTTATGTTTGTCAATGATTTCCTCCACAGCAGTGATGCTTTTGGTTCTATCATAGGTACTCAATACCTCGTTTGCTATATCACGGTATTGACTATTTTCCAGCCTGCGGGGCATGTCAGTTAGTTTGAACGGCAATAAGTCCTTGATGGCTTTGTCTGTAATCATATATCCACCAGCAATGGTGCATTGAGCGGCGTCGGTTCCTATTCCCCCAATTATAGCCCTGCCCACAATTTGCAGGTTCGTCAAGTCTATGACCAAGCCAAGGGCTTTGGTGAGCAGAGACCCCTCTCTTACGCTCCTGGCCATGCTCAACATGCTTTTGTAATATTCACTATCTAGTGTAGATTCAACCATGAGTTTCGCCTTCGCCCCTCCCTCCACGTCATATTCCCTCAGGGCAGGTACATAGCCGCCTAGCTTGCATGTGACCAGTAGCTCAATGATGTCATCCACCTGTTCAGCCTGCCAAAGTTCATCTAGCAATCCATTGTCATGGATAACACCCACCGGTATCATGCGGCCTTTCTCACCCGTGGAAATACCCTCCAAAGCAGCTTTCAGATTCGAGACGTCGTACTTCAGCAAGTATGTCCTGGATAGCTTCAGGACGTCGCCCGGCAAGAACTTGAATGCTTCTATATAGCTGACACGCTGTGAGAAATAGCCCCACAGCGACTCATCCAAATCATTGAAGCTCTTGATAGGCAACCCTTCTAGATAGTTTCCTACATCGGTGTCTCGGATAACTGCCAGGGCATCTGGAATGTTAGATACTCTTGATATTCTGTCTAGATGGTTTACGGTGATAGCTTTGGGTTCTTCACCCTTCAGGTAAGCCGAGATGTACGCATATCTTGGGTCGAGCAAAATCCCTCCTATCAAACTCCAAAGCAAAACTGTCTAGCAATCTAGCCATCATTCTCAGCCTTTCGCTGCCATTCAGGGTAACAGCTAAGCGTTCAGCTCAAACACACTCCTGTTTATCTCTGGCAGCAACTTTGGCAACAACATTTCAAGCCTGGTGTCATAAGTATTATCTATCCTGAATTTCCCCTCCATATCCTCAGCTATTACTCCCCCGGTGCAAGCAAACTCCCTGACCTCGACTATCCGGCTAGACAACTTGCTATTTCCCTTGAGAAATCCTTCCACAGTGCTTACATCCTTGGGAGAAACGTAAATCCTACCCTTATCCGCGCCGAGCGCGTCAATGGCCTCCGTAATTAGGCTCACAAGATGGCTCTCATCACTCCCGGTCTCTGCCAACGTTTCTTTCACCTTCTTAATCATCTGGGCGATTATGTCGGCTTTCGTGCTCGACAACTTCTGATGCCCTTTTACAGAACCCTGAGCTATGATTCTAGCAGCCTCCTCCTCAGCTTCCTGTAGCCTCCTCTCTTTCTCTGCCGCAAATCTTGTTCCCCGCTCTTTCTTGGCGTTCTCTATCTCCTTTCGAGCCTTCTCCTCCGCCTCTCTTATTATGCCCTGAGCCTCCACCCTTGTTTTACTGACAACAGCTTCGCTTATTCTCTCCATTTTTCAACACTCCCTAGAAAAGCCCCAACATAGTCAACGCCATTATGGTAAACACCAATCCCAGCACGCCCAGCAGCTCGACAAACACAGCCAGCATCACAGAGTTGGTTAGTATTGCACCCCTTGTCTTGGGCAGCATTGAGATACCTGAGCCACATATGGCCCCCTGATATGCTGCAGAGAATGACTCAGCACAGGCAGCAATGATGCCGCAAGCAAGCACAGCAAAGCCACTGCCACCGGGGTCAGGCATGGCAGCGATGTGAGGCACTACCCTAGTTAAGATGAGTATCAGCACTATCAGCCCGTAAAAGGTTTGTGTCATCGGCAGAGATATCAACACTATGACATTTCTGAACTGCCCGGGCTCTTCAGCTAGCGTATGCACCCCGGGTGACCCAGCCCACCCAACCCCTATGGACGACCCGGTCAGACCACCAGCCAGAGCTATCGCCCCTCCGAGGACAGCAAGAGATTCAGGACCAACTATCATTTTGCACCTCCATCTTGTTTACATGAGTCCTAACATGCTTAATGCCATTATGGTAAACACTACTCCCAGCACCGCTATGAGTTCCACAAACACAGCCAACATTAAGGAATGAGTTAGTATCCGCCCACGTGTCTTAATCAGGGATGAGATGCCTGCACCACAGACAGAGCCCTGATACGCTCCTGAGAACAACAAGGCGAACCCAGCTATGACGCTACAGCCCAGTACGGCAAACCCACTACCGCCAGGGTCGGGCGTAGCGGCTATCTTGGGAATCACGGTTGTAATGACCAGTATCATAATTATGAAGCCGTAGAAGGCTCGTGACATTGGTATGGCTGCCAATACGATAACGCTTCTCAGATGTTGGGGTTGCTCGGCGAGGGTAGCTACCCCCTTATACCCAGCCACAGCCATGCCTATTGCCGCCCCCCCCAAACCGCCGGCCAGTGCTACGGCACCTCCAACTGCTGCCAGTGACTCAGCCCCGATTGTCATTCAGCATCTCCATCTTACTTACATAAGCCCTAACATACTTAACGCCATTATGGTGAACACCAGTCCCAGCACGGCTATTAGCTCGACGAACACGGCCAGCATTATGGAGTTAGTTAGTATCCGTCCCTTGGTGTTAGCCAGAAATACGATGCCCGAAGCACATACAGCGCCTTGGTACACCCCGGAGACGCCAAAGGCAACAGCGGCCATAACACCAATGGCAGCGACAGCAAGACCACAGCCACCGGGGTCAGGCATAGTAGCTATGTTGGGAACCACTATCTTTATCACAAGCACCAAGGCTATAAGCCCATAAAATACACGTGACATGGGTAGCGCCGCCAGTATTATGACGTTTTTACGCTGCCTGCGGTCCTGAGCTAGAGTGGCCACCCCAGCAGAGGCGGCCAGCCCTATGCCCCACGAACAGCCTAACAAACCACCGCCTAGTGCTATGCCGCCACCAAGTGTTGCCAATGAACAAGGATCGGTTATCATCTTTGCTCTAACCGCTTGCCTTCACCGGGATGAGTGTTCGCTTCCTTAGCAGAAACGGACTGTACTCCCGGCCACCCCCTTCATAGAATTTGAATAGAAACTCCACAAAGCACAATCTGAGAGAGTGGACAAAACATGAAATGCCAGTCAGAACCAGGTTAATCGCATGTCCAGCAAACAAAATCAAGACTGCTACCAGGGTGCCCACCACGACTCGAACCACCCCAGCCGGCATCATCCCAGCAATCAACGGCCCCATCAAGTTGAAACAGTATGCTAAGTAATAGGTGGCTAAGCCCACTCCGGCTAGGCGGCAATATGACATGACATCGCCCAGAAGACCGGTTATATCGAACAGCCAGAAAATGCCTCCCAGGAAACCACCTCTTTCCATAAAAGAAGAAACGACGATCAGTACTATGCCCACAAGCACAACATAGAGCAGGACGGAGTATGCTTGCTCACTTAATAGTGGGATACTCATATCAAACAAGAAACGCATTATCCAAGGTATCCCGGCGATCTGAAGCAAGAACAAACCAACTCTGCCGGGCACCACCGATTTGTGTCCTTCCTTTATTCCCTTGACCAGTGCCAGGACATGAGCCACGTTTACATGAATGAGGCCTATTACCAGAGAAAACACTATGAACGACAGACAGTCGCCAAGCAGTCGGCTAATTCCCATCGAGAGGGCCAGGCTCTCAATCCCAAAGAAGGTATAGAAATCCCCCAAGTAGGTTCCGGTAAGCAGGCCGATCGCTAGGCCAACGCCGCTGCTTATGTAAAGCAGCCTCTGAAATAGCTTGGCCCCTTCAGCTTCTGGGTCATCAACAAAGCGAGGCAAGCCAAATTTGGCAAATAACATAATGAACGCCGCATATACTACGTCGCCCAACATAAGCCCGAAGAAAAAGGCGAAGGAGTACGCCACTATTGGTGTGGGATCCCACTCTCTGTACTTGGGGATACCAAACAGGTTCACAATGGTCTGGAACGGCCTAAGGCCCCTTGCGTTCCTTAGCTTGGTGGGAGGCTCATCCGCCTGTTCGGGCTTCCTTGTGTCAACAAACACATAGCCTACGTTCTGCTTCAGCTCGGCGGTTGCAGATTCAACATTGCTCTCGGGAACCCATCCTTGGATTAGAGTGACATATTTCGCCTCCGAAGCTTTCTGCAAAACTGATAGCCTGTCATTTTCCGCCGACAATGCTTCTCTGAGAAGCACCAGTTCGTGCAAATTCTCTCTTGTTTTGCTTTCGATCTCCGCGTTGATTTTTGTCAGTTCCTCCTGCAGGCTGCCAATTCTGTCCTCAGCTGCCTGAAGGAATTCGCCTGCAGTCAGGTTTTCAGTTGGGATACTAAGAATCTTGCCTCCGCTGTCCTTAACCGCAGATTCTATGACTTCCTGGTCT
>Ga0209121_10001517_pt1 | contig 24316 bp, 16 predicted proteins | sample Cruoilmetagenom3_FD_187292 | JGI IMG/M metagenome (GOLD analysis project Ga0209121, IMG submission 187292) | Oil polluted marine microbial communities from Coal Oil Point, Santa Barbara, California, USA - Sample 3 (SPAdes) (version 2) | ecosystem: Environmental > Aquatic > Marine > Oil seeps ... | reverse complement strand
AACGACAACACCTTGGTCATCGCTGCCGTCAACGTCGTCTTGCCATGGTCAATGTGACCAATCGTCCCCACGTTCAGGTGCGGCTTCGTGCGCTCAAACTTCTGCTTGGGCATTTCCTTCCTCCTTCTTCCTTCACTAGCCTCTTCAAGGCAAAAACCGAGGAACTCGGAGACGCTCGCTAGCACAGCCCACCCAGCGCCCCGCGTTCCTCTTGGCCAAATCAGTCATGGATACCCTTGTCCAAGGGTTGTTATGAGCCAAGATCTCTCTGACACACGAACAAACATTATACGCGCAATCTGCTATTTGGCAAATCCAAGACCTCGCTTCATTCAGTCAGAAGCCCAGAATCCTCTCCATCACCTCTGGAGGCACGGTATCATAACACGCGAACTCCATGGTAAAAGTGCCTCGTCCTTGGGTTGCCGAGCGCAGGCTGGTTGCATAGCCGAACATCTCTGCCAGAGGCACCATAGCCCCCACGACCTGCACTCCCGGCGAATGGTGGTCCAGGCCATCGATCTGCCCCCGTCGCGCACTCAGATCGCTGATCACCTCGCCTGTGAACGTCTCCGGCATGACCACCTCCACTCGCATCATCGGCTCTAGCAACACCGGCCCCGCATCCTGGACCCCATTGCGCAAGGCCATGGACCCGGCGATCTTGAAGGCAGCGGCAGACGATTCCTCCTCATCATACGAGCCACCCACCAAGATGGCCTTGATATCGGCCAGAGGATAGCCAGCTAGCACGCCGCTCTCCATCGCCTCTTGCACGCCTTGTTCCACAGCGGGGACGAATTCCGCTGGCACTGCCCATTGGTCCGCCCTATTCGCGAAGACAAACCCCTGCCCCTTCTGCAAAGGCTCGATCTCCAGCCACACATGGCCGTATTGTCCCTTCCCCGCTGTCTGGCGGATGAAGCTCCCCTCAGCTCGCACAGGACGGGAGATCGTCTCTTTGTATGTCACCTGCGGGCGGCCGACGTTGCCCTTCACCCTGAACTCCCTTAACATGCGCTCAACCAGAACCTCAAGGTGCAGTTCGCCCATGCCAGAGATGATGGTCTGGCCAGTCTGGTCATCCACCTTCACCTCGAACGTCGGGTCCTCCTCGGCCAGATGCTGCAAGGCGTCACTCATGCGGTCCTGGTCGGCCTGCGTTCGGGGCTCGATAGCCACCGAGATCACAGGCTCCGGGAAGGTGATGGATTCCAGGACAATGGGCGCCTTGCGATCGCACAAGGTCTCGCCGGTGTAGGTGTGCTTCAAGCCCAAGACAGCAACGATGTCTCCGGCTTCGACCTCCTTGACATCCTCACGACGGTTCGCCCTCATGCGCAACACCCGACCGATTCGTTCCTTGCGGTTCTTGTTGATATTGCCAACCACCGCGCCTGCGCGCAAGGTTCCCGAATAAACACGCAAATAGGCCAGCCGTCCCACGTAGGGGTCTGACACAATCTTGAAAACCAATGCAGCCAACGGCCCTTCGGGATCGGGCGGCCGAGTTTCTTCCTTGCCCGTGTAGGGATTAACGCCCACGATAGGCGGGATGTCCAACGGCGAAGGCAGATAGTCCACCACAGCGTCGAGCAGCGGCTGCACCCCCTTGTTACGCAAGGCAGAGCCACAGAGCACAGGCACCAAGCTTCCAGCGATCGTCGCCCGACGCAAGGCTGCCCGCAGATGATCCCCAGTGCACGGCTCCTCCTCGAGATAGCGGCAGAGAATCTCCTCATCAACCTCTGCTATCTGCTCCACTAGCCGCTCCCGCCGCCGCCGAACCTCTTCCGTCATTGATGAAGGTATCGGCACTTCCTCCTGCCGTGCGCCCAACTCCTCCGGAGGAAACACCCAGGCCCTCTCCTCCAACAGGTCAACAACCCCCTCGAAATCAGCCTCACTGCCCAAGGGAAGCTGGATCACAGCGGGTTCGGCGCTCAAGCGCTGGCTGATCATGTCCACAGTGCGGTCGAAGTTCGCCCCCACGCGATCCATCTTATTCACGAGGCAGACGCGAGGAACACCAAAACGATCAGCCTGCCGCCACACTGTCTCTGATTGCGGCTCCACACCCGCCACAGCATCGAAGATCACCACGCCGCCGTCCAGCACGCGCAAGCTGCGTTGGACTTCGGCCGTGAAATCAATATGGCCTGGCGTATCCACGATGTTGATCTGGCACTCCCTCCAGGCACAGGTGACGGCCGCTGCAGTGATGGTGATCCCTCGTTCCCGCTCCTGGTCCATCCAATCCGTAACCGTCGTGCCCTCGTCTACGTTGCCCAGGCGGTGCGTCTTGCCCGAGTAATAGAGGATACGCTCAGTCGTCGTGGTCTTGCCCGCATCAATGTGAGCAATTATCCCTATGTTTCGCGTGCGTTGCAGAGGATAATCTCGAGCCATTGCCGTCCACAATACCTGATACTGCGAGCATCAACCATGACCCGTACGCGGTCAGAACAGAGTAAATCAGAGAAGAACCGCGAAGCCGACCCAAAAGGACAGAACCAAAGTGGTGGGAAACAGAACTTGCGTTACCACCGATAATGGGCGAAGGCACGGTTGGCCTCGGCCATCCTGTGCGTGTCTTCCTTCTTCTTGATCGTCGCTCCCACACCCTTAGCTGCGTCCATCAGCTCCGCCGCCAGCTTCTCGGCCATGGATCTGCCAGACCGGGAGCGCGCATGCTGAATGATCCAGCGCACGGCCAGGCTTGTGCGACGATCTGGAGAGACTTCTATCGGAACCTGATAGGTTGCGCCACCCACGCGCCGCGATTTGACCTCCAAGGCCGGGGCAGCGTTCGAAATCGCCTCCTCGAATACACCCAGGGGGGGTCTTTCCATTCGTCTCTCAATGATGTCGAACGTATCGTACATGATGCGCTCCGCCACGCTCTTCTTGCCACGGAGCATCAGCTTATTGACAAAGCGGGAAACCATCTCACTTTGGTACTTCGAATCGGGGACAACAACACGCTTCGGCGGACGATACCGTCGCGGCATACTAGCCTCCTATCTGATATGTTGGCACACTGGTGAACCGACAAGCCGATAGCAGGTGAGCGAGCAAGTCGTTCCCAGGCTACCTGTCCACCAAACTGCCATCTACTGCATCTTCTTGGGTCGCTTGGATCCGTACTTGGAACGGCTGCGCTTGCGGTCTTCCACCCCGGTGCTATCCAACGCGCCGCGAACCACGTGGTAGCGAACGCCCGGCAAGTCCTTGACGCGGCCACCGCGCACCAGCACCACCGAGTGTTCCTGCAAAGTATGGCCTTCCCCCGGGATGTAGGCCGTCACCTCGATGCCGTTGGTCAGGCGCACGCGAGCAACCTTGCGCAATGCCGAGTTGGGCTTCTTGGGGGTCATGGTACGCACCTGGACACACACCCCTCGTTTGAACGGGTTCCCCTTGCGCGTGGCCTTCGCTCTGCCCTCAAGGGCGTTGTACGAGTAGCGCAATGCCGGCGCTTTTCGTTTCTTCCGGACGGGCTTACGCGCCCCACGCACTAGTTGATTGATGGTTGGCAACTCTCTCCCCCCTGAGATGTACAATATGTCAGCTTGGTCACGGGGACCAAACCGCAAAACCAAATTCTAGCACACCAATCCATAACGGTCAAATCTGCGACCGCTCTTGGCAGAAGCGGTATTCAGGCCCCTATCTCCTCTGGTTCACCCGCTCCGGCCTTCTCGGCAGGAGAATCACCATCGCCGGCATCTGTCACTATCCCGAAGCTGGCCTTGGCCATCTCCCTCTTCTTTCTCTCTACCTTCACCAGCGCCTCAGCAAGCGGGGCAATCAACCCCTCGCCCGTCGTCTCAGCTATCCCCGTCTCCCCAGCCGCGGCAGCAGCCTCGGCCTGCGCCGCCTCTGCCGCCTCTGCCGCCTCTCGCTCCTGCCGCACCCGGAAGCCACTGCCCACAGGAACCAGCTTGCCGATGATCACGTTTTCTTTCAGGCCGCGCAGGTTGTCGCGAGCTCCGCGCACCGCCGCAGCGGTCAGCACACGGGTCGTCTCCTGGAAGGACGCCGCAGCCAGGAAGCTGCTCGTGTTCAAGGCCGCCTTTGTGAGGCCCAGGAGTTCTGCTTGACCTTCTGCGGGCTGGCCGTTCTCCCGAAGTACTTGCTCATTGGCCTCCAGGTAGCGGAAGCGATCAACGATTTCGCCAGGCAGGAATCCGGTGTCACCACCCGACTGGATGCGCACCCATCGCAACATCTGCCTGATGATGATCTCGATGTGTTTGTCGTGAATCGTGACCCCCTGCGAGCGATAGACGTTCTGAACTTCCTCCAAGAAGTAGCGCTGGCAAGCCTCCACACCCTGGATGCGCAGCACCTCCCTCGGATTCTTTGGGCCTTCAGTCAACTGATCTCCGGCCCGCACCTTGTCCCCCCGCTCCACCCGGGGGCGGGCCGAAGCTGGGATCTCGTACTCCTTCTCATCCCGTTCCTCGCGGCGGACGAAGGCCACGGTCCGCTCGCTTTCCTCCTCGAAGTAGACATGGCCATCGGTCTGAGCAACAACCGTTTTCCCCTCAGGCCCCTCAGCGATCACCGTCCCTTCCTGTACCCGATCCTTGTCCTCCATCACCCGAGTGAATCCCTCTGGAATCGGATACTGCTGGCTCACCACCCGGCTGGCAGAGACCTTGATGCATCGTTGATCTCCCTCCCAGTAGACGTCCACCGTTCCATCAATGTCAGAGATCACCGCCTCGCCCTTGGGACTGCGAGCTTCAAAGAGCTCTACCACTCGGGGTAGCCCCTGAGTGATGTCCTCGGTACCAACGACGCCACCGGTATGAAAGGTGCGTAGGGTAAGCTGTGTGCCTGGCTCACCTATGGACTGAGCGGCAATGATACCCACCGCCCCGCCTACACTGACCAAGCCCCCACGCGCCAAGTCCTGTCCGTAGCAGCAAGCGCACACGCCAAAGGATGTTTCGCAGACCAGGGGAGACCGCATGTAGGCCCGAGTGACGCCAGCCTGATCTATCTGCACGCTGGTCACCTCGTCAATCATATCCCCTTTCTCCACCAGGACCTCCCCTGTATCCGGATGAGCAATGGGAGACGCTGCCACACGCCCCATGATGCGCTCGGCAAAAGATTCCCCGATGTCCACCGATCGTTCGATCCAGATGCCCGAAGAGGTACCGCAGTCCTGCATCGTCACGATCACATCTTGGGCCACGTCCACCAAACGGCGGGTCAGGTAGCCTGCATCAGCCGTGCGCAGGGCCGTGTCGGCCAGGCCTTTGCGGGCGCCGTGGGTGCTGAGGAAGTACTCCATCGTCGTCAGCCCCTCACGGAAGTTGGAACGGATAGGCAGAGCGATAATCCGCCCTGTGGCATCGGCCATGAGGCCGCGCATGCCCGCAAGCTGCCGAATAGGCTGGATGCCGCCCTTCGTCGCTCCTGAGGCAACCATAACACCCAGACCCCGAGTCGGGTCCAGAAGCTTCCTCACCTCTTGAGTGATGTCATCACCAGCTCGTGTCCACAGCTCAATGACCCTATTGTACTGCTCCTCCTCGGTGATCAGACCCCGGCGAAACTGCCGCTCCGCCTGCTCTACCTGTTCCTCGGTTAGGGCTAGGATGTCCCGCTTCGCCCCAGGCACGCGAATATCACTGATGGCGATGCTCAAACCGCTCCTGGTAGCATATTCGAAGCCAACCCGTTTGATCTCATCCACCACCACCACCGTCCGCCCTTCGCCCACCCGCCGGTAGCATTCGGCTACGATATCGTTGACGCCCTTCTTGTCCATCGGCTCGTTGACGAAGTGCAATTCCGGCGGCAAGATCTCGTTGAAGATGATACGCCCGGCACTGGTCTCCAGCAGCCGCTCGCGTGGCCAGTGGCTGGAAGGGAGGTTGCGACTTGCCAGCAGCGCTTGCAGCTCTTTCAGTGCAGCGGGTCCAAAGCCAGAGACCTCCAACAGACTCTCCGGCCCGGCGGCCAAACGGTCCAACACCTGTCCCAAGGCCGTAATACCCGCGTTCTGCAACGCCTTGAGAACCCGGCCGCTCAGCTCCAACTCCCTCAAGGGCTCCTCATCAAAGATGCTCTCGAACCGCACCTTGATGAGGGCACGCAGATCGATCGCACCCACGTCGCAGGCCAGCCGAACTTCATCGAAGTCGCTGAGAATCTTCCCCTCGCCTTTGGCTCCCGGCATCACAGTGGTCATGTAGTAGCAGCCCAACACCATGTCCTTGGAGGGACCGACGATAGGCTCGCCACTGGCTGGCTTCAGGATGTTATGCGAAGACAGCATCAACTCACGAGCCTCCTTCACTGCCTGCTCCGATAGCGGCACATGCACGGCCATCTGGTCTCCATCGAAGTCGGCGTTGAAGGCGGCACAGACCAGAGGATGGAGGCGAATGGCATGGCCATCCGTCAACACTACCTCGAAGGCCTGGAAACCCAGACGGTGCAAGGTGGGAGCTCGGTTCAACAACACCGGGCGTTCCTTGACGACCTCCTCCAGCACTTCCCACACCTCAGGTCGGACACGATCGACCGCCCGTTTGGCGCTCTTGATGTTCTGGGCATAGTTGCGCACCACGAGGCCACGCATCACGAAAGGCTTGAACAGCTCCAAAGCCATCGTCCTGGGCAGTCCGCACTGATGCAAGTGCAGATCTGGCCCGACGACGATCACCGAGCGGCCAGAGTAGTCCACCCTCTTGCCCAGGAGGTTGCGGCGGAAGCGTCCCTGCTTACCTTTCAATAGATCAGATAGGGACTTCAGCTTCCGCTTGCCCGAACGGGAAACGGCGCGGCCACGCCTGCTGTTGTCAATCAGCGAGTCTACTGCCTCCTGCAGCATACGCTTCTCATTCCGTATGATCACGTCAGGAGCGCCCAACTCGATCAACCTCCGCAGCCGGTTGTTGCGATTGATGACCCGCCGATAGAGATCGTTTAGATCGGAGGTAGCGAAGCGTCCGCCGTCCAGTTGCACCATGGGCCGCAGGTCCGGTGGGATGACAGGCAAGACCGAAAGGATCATCCACTCGGGGCGGTTGCCGCTCTTGCGCAGCGCCTCCACAACTTGCCATCGCTTGATGGCCTTCTTCCGCCGCTGTTTGGAACCGGTGGTCGCTATCTCCTGCTGCAACTCCTGGGCCATCTTGTCCAGATTCAGGCGGCTCAGAATCTCCTGAATGGCCTCGGCTCCCATGCCCGCATGAAAGACGCTCCCCCACCGCTCCCGAAGTTGGCGATAACGAGCCTCGGTGAGCAGTTGCAGGGGCTCTATTCCCTTTAGTTCAGCGATAGCCTCGTCCGAGGTCTGACGCAGGGCCTCCTTCTGCTCCTCGGTTTGCTCCTGCAGTGTCTCGATCTCCTCCTCCGCTTGGCGGCGGCGAAGGTCCCGCCGATCAGCGTATTGCTGTCGCACCTCCTCCTGCTGGCGGCGGATGGGAGCTTCGATCTCGCTCAGGCGAGCCTCCACTGCCTCCGTCAGACGGTTGAGATGCTCACTGCCAATGGTATCGCCTGGCTTAGCCAGAGGTTCCTCTTGCCAGGGCACGGTGATGGCCTTGCGGATTTTCTTCCCCTGCCGCTCCTCCATCCGAGACTGCCGTTGGCGAGCCACAGACATGACCTCACCCGTCTCCAAGGCCAATTGCTCCTCCACTTCGTTGAGACCCGCAGTTTCCTCCTCATCCAGTTGCAGCCGATCCTCGTCGCGCTCGCTCTCGATGCTGCCGATCTTGGACATCAACTCCCCTTCCAGACGAGCGAGACGCAGAGTCAACTCTCGCTCCAAACGGTGAAGGGTACGGCTGCGCGCGTCCTCATCGACGCGAGTGACAATGTACTGAGCGAAGTATAGCACCCGTTCCAACAGGCGCGGGGAGATGTTGAGCAGAAGGCCCACGCGGCTGGGCACCCCTTTCACATACCAGATGTGACTGACGGGAGATGCCAGCTCAATGCGCCCCATGCGCTCGCGGCGTACACGGGACGGTGCAACCTCCACGCCGCATTTCTCGCAGGTCACTCCTTTGAATCGCACGCGCTTGTACTTACCGCAGTAGCACTCCCAGTCCTTCGTGGGTCCGAAAATGCGCTCGCAGAACAGACCATCACGCTCTGGGCGCAGGGTGCGGTAGTTAATGGTCTCCGGTTTCAGCACCTCACCATGGGACCAGGAGCGAATCTGCTCCGGTGAGGCTATCGAAATGCGGATAGTATCGAAATCACTGACTCGCACAGTCCACCCCTCTTCTCTACTAGCTGATGCCTCAATTGAACTTTGCCTATCCGATCAGAAACAGTGGCTGCAGGAAACTAGGATTCACCCCCAGCCCCCTGCCCCAGACGGTCCATATAGTAGTCCTTGCTCATCGCGCCGGGAACACTGAGGCTGAAGCCTAGCGAAGGCACCTTCTCTTCCTCATCTGCCCGCCCAAAGCGGACGACCTCGCCTTCCACATCAATCACCTCGACCAAGAGGCCAAGGGATTGCAGTTCCTTGACCAGCACGCGGAACCCCTCCGGCACGCCAGGAGCTACGATGGGGTCCCCTTTGACGATAGCCTCGTAGGCTTTGACACGTCCCGTGACGTCGTCAGACTTGATCGTCAGCATCTCCTGCAAAGCGTGAGCTGCTCCGTAGGCTTCCAGTGCCCAGACCTCCATCTCACCGAAGCGCTGGCCGCCGAACTGAGCCTTGCCTCCCAGGGGCTGCTGGGTCACCAGCGAATAGGGCCCTGTGGCACGAGCATGTACCTTGTCTTCGACCAAGTGATGGAGCTTCATCATGTTGATCATGCCCACCGTCACCGGGTGATCATAGCGCCTGCCAGTCTTGCCGTCGTAGACGAAGGTTTTGCCCCAAGTCGGCAAGGGGAAGGCTTCCTCCTGCGCTGCCCGCAGGGCCTCCTCCATCATCTCCTCGTCGGAGAGCGCCGAGATGCGATCCATTTCCGCCGCGAGGGCCGCTCGCTGAGCTTCGTCCCCCGGCACTTCGGACAGAACCTCTGTCGGGCCATTCTCCGACTCCACCTCTTGCAGTTCGTACTGGGCTTCACGCATCCTCTCGCGGACGATCTGCTTCAGCCATTCCCGCAGACAGACCTTGCGCACCTTCTCGTCAGCGCGATGCCGATCTTCGAGTGAACGGACATCATCCTCGAAGACCAGCAGAGCATCCGGATCGTAGCCTTGAGGCCACTCCCTGAGCCACTCGCGCAGCATCGCCCGCCGGGCATACGTGCGATCCTCCTTGACGCGATCGCTATCGTACCCCCGCTCTCCCAGCCACTCGCCCAGATACAGCAGGCAAAGGTGCTCGTCGTCCCTCAACAGCTCCTCAGGGATACCCCGCTCCTTCGCCCAATTCCAGGACCTTCCACAGGCCTTCTCCCACGCCCTGTCAATCAGCCAGGATCGGGCCAACTCGGCCGCTATCTCATCCTCCGTCGCTCCATCGAATACGGGGGATTCAGCGCAGAAACCGAGGCGATCAGCCGCCAAGCCCAGGTGGGTCTCCAGAATCTGGCCGATATTCATGCGGCCCGGCACGCCAAGGGGGTTCAGGATGATGTCTATCGGAGTGCCGTCCGACAGGAAGGGCATGTCTACCACCGGCACCACGCTGGAGATGACTCCCTTATTGCCATGCCGACCGGCCATCTTGTCCCCTTCCTTGACCTTGCGCTTCTGGGCCACCATCGCCCTGGCCATCTTCTCCACGCCAGCGGACAGGTCGCGATGTTCGTCACGGCTGAAAACCTTGACATCGATAACCTTGCCCTTCTCGCCGTGCGGCAAACGCAAGGATGAGTCCTTTACCTCCCGCGCCTTTTCGCCGAAGATCGCTCGAAGCAGTCTCTCCTCCGGGCTCAGCTCCGTTTCGCCCTTCGGGGTGATCTTGCCCACCAGGATATCGCCAGGCCCCACGCGAGCACCTATGCGAATGATCCCTTCCTGATCCAGATTCCGAAGGGCTTCCTCACCCACGTTGGGGATGTCACGCGTGATCTCCTCAACGCCAAGCTTCGTGTCGCGAGCCTCTGTCTCGTGCTTCTCAATGTGAATGGATGTGAACTTGTCCTCCTGCACTAGCCGCTCGCTGATAACGATGGCATCCTCGTAGTTGCCACCCTCCCACGACATGAAGGCCGCCAGGATGTTCTGGCCTAAGGCGAGCTCGCCGCCCACAGTACTGCTAGAGTCAACCAGCACCATGCCTTCCTCCACCCGATCACCTTTCTCGACTCTCGGTCGCTGGTCAACGCATGTGGACTGATTGCTGCGCTCGTACTTCCGCAAGAGGTACGTCCGCTTGGTGCCATCGTCGTGCATTATCGTGATCGCCTCCCCAGTCACGCTGACCACCTCTCCGGCGGCCTCAGCACGAATGACATGACCAGACTCGATGGCCGCCGGCCATTCCATGCCTGTGCCAACGAGCGGCACCTCAGGCTGAATGAGGGGGACGGCCTGGCGTTGCATGTTAGATCCCATGAGCGCACGATTAGCATCGTCGTGCTCCAGAAACGGAATCAACGCTGCCGAGATGCCCACGATCTGCTGGGGCGAGACATCCATATAGTCCACCCCATCAGGGCTCTCGGTGAAGAACCTCTGACTCCGCCGAACAGACACACGCTGGCTGACAAAGCGACCGTCCTCATCCAAGACAGCACTCGCCTGAGCGATCGTGTAGCGATCCTCGTCAGTGGCCGCGAGGTAGTCGATCCTATCCGTGGCCCTGGGCACAACTCTCACCTCAGGTATCCGTTCGCCCAGTTGAGCGATGCGCTCGGCAAGCTGATGATCCACCAATGTGCCCGCTTCGGCGATGACCTCGCCAGAATCGGGAGCCATCACCGACTCCCTGAGCACCTCACCGACCAACTCTTCTCCCTTATTGGGCATGCTGCGGATTACGCGCCGATAGGGACTCTCGACAAAGCCGTACTCGTTGACACGAGCATACGTTGCCAGGCGTCCAATGAGGCCGATGTTGGGCCCCTCAGGCGTTTCAATGGGACAGATGCGACCATAATGCGAGTGATGCACATCGCGTACGTCGAAGCCAGCCCGTTCACGTCGCAAGCCCCCGGGGCCCAAGGCCGAGAGCGTGCGCTTGTGGGTCAGTTCCGTCAGAGGATTGGTCTGATCCATGAACTGGCTGAGCTGGCTGGCCCCGAAGAACTCACGCAGGGCTCCGGTAATCGGCCTGGTATTGATCAGGCTGGCTGGGGTGAGCTGTTCAGGGTCTCGGGTGGACATCCGCTCCCGCACCATGCGCTCCATGCGCAGGAGACCAATTCGAAAGCGATGCTGCACCAACTCGCCCACTGTCTTCACCCGCCGGTTGCCCAAGTGATCAATGTCGTCAGCGCTATCAACCCCGTTGTTGATGAGGATCATCTGCTCGACGAGCTTGACCAGATCCTCATTGGTCAGGCTGAGGGTGTCCAAGGGGACGCTCAGACCAAGACGCCTGTTCAGCTTGTAGCGCCCCACCCTGCCCAAGTCATAACGCCTGGCGGTGAAGAACAGACTCTTCAAGAACTTCGTGGCATTATCCAGTGTGGCGGGATCGCCAGGCCGCTGCTTCTTGTAGAAGTGCAACAGCGCCGCTTCTGCACCCGCAGCGGAATCCGCGCGGCTGGGCGTAGAGGTGGGATCTTTCGCCAACGTCGAGGCAATGTAGCTATGCTCGGGCATGTTGTCCACGTGGGCAAAAAGTTCCAGCAGTTCCTCGTCACTGCCATAGCCCAAAGCGCGTAGAAGCGTGGTGACTGGCAGCTTGCGTTTGCGGTTCACCTTGACAGAGATGATGTCACGCTTCGATGTATCAAACTCCAGCCAGGCCCCGCGGTCGGGGATCAACTTGGCCATGCACAACCTACGCCCGGTCCTGCGATCCTCATCGACAGTGAAATAGGCCCCCGGCGAACGTATGAGCTGGCTCACCACCACCCGTTCTGCCCCGTTGATGATGAAGGTGCCCTGGGGAGTCATGAAGGGAAAATCGCCCATGAAAACGTCCTGCTCGATGACCTCTCCCGTGTCCTTGTTGATGAGGCGTGTGTTGACATGCAGCGGGATAGCATATGTGATGTCGCGATCACGGCACTCGTCCATGCTGTATTGAGGATCACCAAAGGAAAACTCACCAAAGTGAAGCTCCATGTTCTTGTTGAAGCTCACTATGGGTGATATCTCGTCAAACAGCGTCCGCAATCCTTCTTCCCGGAACCAGCCATAGGAGTGGTGCTGAACCTCGATGAGCGCAGGGAGCGGCATGAGGTCAGCAATACGGGCATAGGACTTGCGTGCCAGACGGAGATTGCTCTGATTCATCAAACACATACCCCCTCTATTCATCCAGTTGCTTGAGTACTCAAGACAGGCCCGCTCTCAAGCACGTGACGCGGTTGTCCCGTTTTCGGGAGCAGACCATGTTGTTGAACAGGTGATACCGATGTAGCAGGCCAATGGGACTCAGCACCTCGGGGAACCCACAGCAGACGTACGTGTCCGCCACCCTGGCCTGGGTCTGGCTTCTCGGTGGCGATGGAGATGGCGGCTGATTGAAAGCAACGCTCACTGTCCTCAAAGCGTGCAATTATGGAAACCCGCAACAGTAAACCGTAATTTCATAGTATAGCACTGTTCTTGCATTCTGTCAAATTCACCATAGCCCCTCGTGCGGGAGCACCGCTTCCACGTGCAAGCTCGACCAAATCCCCATCAGTCACCCTGTTCCCCGCTCCCGACCAACACCCGTCGGAGATACTGGCCCGTGTACGATCTCTGCATCCCCGCTATGTGTTCAGGCGTGCCCTCGGCAATCACCTGACCACCCCCATCTCCCCCCTCTGGACCCAGATCAATGACCCAATCAGCATACTTGATCACGTCCAGATTGTGCTCAATGACGATCACAGTGTTCCCCTGATCAACCAGATGCGCTAGCACCGCCAGCAGTTTCTCAATGTCAGCGAAGTGCAGACCAGTCGTAGGCTCGTCCAGAAGGTACAGGGTGCGGCCGGTAGCGCGACGGCCTAGCTCTCGGCTCAACTTCACCCGCTGTGCTTCGCCACCGCTCAGCGTGGTCGCCGGCTGCCCCAGCCTGATGTATCCCAACCCGACGTCATGGAGCGTCTGCAGCTTGCTGCGGATGCGCGGTATGTTCTGGAAAAAACGCAGCGCTTCCTCAACGGTCATGTCGAGCACATCGGCGATGTTCTTGCCCTTGTAGCCAATCTGCAGAGTCTCGCGATTGAAGCGCCGGCCAAGGCACACTTCGCATGGCACCCAGACATCGGGAAGAAACTGCATCTCGATACGAATGGTTCCATCACCATGGCACGACTCGCAACGCCCACCCTTGACGTTGAAACTGAAGCGGCCGGGCTTGTAGCCCCGCATCTTGCTCTCAGGCAGAGAGGCAAACAGCTCTCGGATGTAAGTGAAGACGTTGGTGTAGGTTGCTGGATTGGAACGCGGTGTCCGCCCGATAGGAAACTGATCAATGTTGACCACTTTGTCCAGGTTTTCCAGGCCCAGGATGGTGTCATGGCGCCCCGGCCTGTCCCTGGTAGCACGGTACATGCGCTGCGCCAGCGCTTTGTACAGTACCTCGATCACCAGACTCGATTTTCCGCTGCCACTGACGCCGGTCACGCAGATGAATTCGCCCAGCGGGAAGCGCACATCCACGTGCTTCAGGTTGTTCTCCGCTGCCTGCTTGACGATGAGGTACTGCCCGTTCCCCGGACGGCGCGCCGCCGGCACGTCTATGCATCGCTCGCCGCGCAGGAAAGCACCTGTGATGGACTCCTGGCAGGCTTTTATCTCCTCCAACGACCCAGCACAGACCACCTCACCGCCATGCTCGCCAGCGCCCGGTCCCAAATCAATGATCCAGTCAGCGGCGTGCATCGTCCCCTCATCATGCTCGACCACGAGCACCGTATTGCCCAGGTCACGCATCCCCTGGAGAGTGCGGATCAAGCGCGCATTGTCCCGCCGATGCAGACCTATGCTTGGCTCATCAAGGATGTACAGCACTCCCATCAGTTGCGAGCCAATCTGCGTCGCCAGGCGGATACGCTGTGCCTCACCACCCGACAGGCTCGCCGCGCGTCGATCCAGAGTCAGATAGTCCAGACCTACATTGACCATGAAGGATAGACGATCACGCAGTTCCTTCAAGACCTGGCGGGCAATGGCGTATTGGCGATCTGTCAAGGGAGAACTGGCGGGCCTGGTGAGACTGGGAGTGGTGGAGGCCACACTCGCCTGCCCCAGCCTTCCAGTCGCCTCAAGTCCCTGCAGTCCCTCAATCCAGCGCAGTGCCTCGGTGACACTCATTTGAGTCACTTCGTGGATGTTCTTTCCAACTATGGTGACCGCAAGCGCTTCGGGGCGCAGCCTCCTGCCTTCACACACTGGGCAGAGGCGCACAGACATGAAGCGTTCTAGCTCGCCCCGAACGTAGTTGGACGACGTCTCCCGATAGCGCCGTCGCAGATTGGGGATGACCCCCTCGAACGCGGTCTGATAGACATGCTCGCGACCTTCAGAGGTGCGGTAGGGGACAGTGATCTTGTCGCCGCGGCGGCCACCATAGAGAATGATCTCCTTCTGACGAGAGCTCAACTCGATCCAGGGGGCATCGTAGGGAACGCCATAGTGCCGACAGGCAGCCCGCAGGATCTGGCTGTAGTAGCTCTGCTCATTGTGCTGACGTATGCCCCAACCAGGCGCCCGCAGCGCTCCCTGAGCTAGACTTAGCTCCGGCTGAGGGAAGAACGCCTCAGAATCGAATTCCATCTGCGTGCCCAGCCCGGTGCAGGTGGGACATGCCCCATGAGGGCTGTTGAAGCTGAAGGTGCGGGGCTCGATCTCGGGCAACGAAATCCCGCACTGCACACAGGCGAAATGCTCGGAAAAGAGGCGGTCGCGTGGCTGCTCCGGATCGGTTACGTCGCTGACCAATACCATGCCTGCCCCGAGCTTCAGCGCTGTCTCCACGGAGTCGGTCAGGCGGCTGATATTGGTGCCATCACTGCCGTCGCGTCGCATGACTAGCCGATCCACCACCGCCTCAATGGTGTGGATCCTGTAGCGGTCGAGCTCGACCTCCTCGTCCACATCTCGCACCTGGCCATCTACCCGCACGCGCACGTAGCCCGCCTTGCGCACATCCTCGAATACCGCCTTGTGCTCACCTTTGCGGTCTTTGATCAGCGGAGCCAGAATTTGGATGCGGCTGCCCTCGGGCATGTCCACGATGGCATCCACAATCTGTTGGGCCGTCTGTTGACTGATGGGCTGGCCGCACTGGGGGCAATGCGGCTGTCCCACGCGGGCGTACAGCAACCGTAGGTAGTCGTAGATCTCCGTCACGGTGCCCACAGTGGAGCGGGGATTGCGACTGGCTCCCTTCTGGTCAATCGAAATGGCCGGACTCAGCCCTTCGATCTGGTCAACATCCGGCTTCTCCATGCGGCCCAAGAACTGGCGAGCGTAGGCGGAGAGCGATTCCACATAGCGACGCCGCCCCTCGGCGTAGATCGTGTCGAAGGCCAGGCTCGACTTACCCGAACCGGACACACCGGTGATGACCACCAGCTTGTCGCGGGGGATCTCCACGTCGATGTTCTTCAGATTGTGTTCCCGTGCTCCCCGGATGATCAACTTGTCCTGCGCCATACTCGCCCACTGCCAGTGCAAATCCGAAACCCGCACATGCCCATTGGTCGTGCCCCAAGGGTTGGTCGCTTGTTGATGCAACAATCTCACATTATAGCACGATACGCTGCACCGCACAAACCACACCCTTCACTCCCGCGAGGGATTGTCCTTGGGGACAGGCTTGCGTAGAACTAAAATCAAGCGTGGCTAGCGGTGCGGGGCAGTGCGCTCCGGCGGCGGAGCGTCAGGAGGGAGCAGGTCAAACAGTCCTTCAAAAGAGGGACGCAGGTATGGGGGCAGGAGGCGGATATCGGCCATGCAGCCGGAGGCCAGTCCAGCGAACGTTTCCCAATCGTTACGGTCGCGCAGAAAGCCAGGGAAGCCCTCATCTGGCAGGCCGTGGACATAGCCACGAGCCAGCCTGGCAATGCGGGCGAAGCTGGGATCGGTTTCCTCGGCAGCCTGCACCACGGCAGCGAGAAGCGCGGCCTCCCGACCGGCGCGGCGAGCATCCCACCAGGCATGGGCCAGCTCGTGGATGGCTGCCTCGTACTGACCAGTGTTGAGCAGCACTCGATTCTCGCCAGGGAAGAAGAAACCCCCGCCCTGTGCGCTAAGCCGGTCTTTGATCTCCACCCGAACGTGCTCACGCAGCCAGCGCTGCGCCTGGATGCCGAAAGGGAAAAGATCGAACAGCTCGTCGAGAAAGCCATCGGCAGAAGGCTCAGCGACAGCACCGCGCCGTGTCAGCCATAGGTCAATGAAAAACGCCCGTGTACAGTGCAGCAGCTTGCGCATGTGATTGCCTTCACCTCGTTCATGAGTCGGACACAGGTTACCACAGAAAGGCAGCGGGCGCAACTGGATATCGGCACACATCGTTGCCCAGGAGACCTTCAGGAGCAGCAAGGCTTCGATGAGTGCACACGTGGGCACGATGGAGTTGCCCCTGTGTTCAAATTGTGGTAATATGACAACATCGCCATACCGGCAACCTTCACCGCCACGCTGAGCGGGCCGGCCATCTTCGCCGACGGCAACCAGGTACCCACCGTCAATATCGGCGCTGCCAACGGCAGCTACACCCTCCCCCTGAGGCCGGCAGAGGGAGCCACACCCGGCACCGCCTTCACCCTGGAAGTCACTCTGGCCGGTCTGCGGCTGGAGCGTGTGGGCACTATCGCCCAGGAGCTACACCTGGCGCTGGTGCTCAAGACTACTGATGGACAGCTTTCCGCTTGATACACATCGTGCTATACTTGTGGCCGACCAGCTTGATGCCTCACAGTTATGCAGGGAGGGATGAACATGACCGTCCAGACGATAGCCATTCAAATGTCTCCACCTTTGTACCGCCGTCTCAAACGGCTGGCCGAACTGACCCGCCGCCCGCTGGAAAACGTGGTCGTGCAAACGCTCGATTCCAATGTCCCGCCTTTGCCTGATGATTTGCCAGCCAAGATGCGCGGTGACCTGCTGGCACTGGAGGATCTGAACGACGATGCTCTCGGGCAGGTTGCTCGCAGCACGGTCGGCCCAGAGCAGCAGGAGCAGATCAGCCTTCTGTTGGAAAAGAACCGCCTGGGAACCATCACCGAATCTGAACGTGTTACGCTGGCTCAGCTGCGCCAGGAAGCCGATCAACTGATGCTACGCAAAGCCTACGCCTATGTGCTGCTTAAGTGGCGTGGCTACCGGCTGCCGACGCTGGCCGAACTGCAAGCGCAGGCCTGACGCCTTGCGGACGGGCCACAGTGGTGGCTTTGCGACTCAACAACGAATACGTCGTTGAAGCCCGGCGTTTCTGGGTTGAGGCCGGATGGTGGCCACCGGCTGACTGAGCCCTGACCGTTCTCGACGTTCCCAATACACGCTGACAGCAACGTCGGCCACAGCGCGAACGGTATCGTCGTATTTCGCGAGTGGCGGCATGCCACCCCAATCAGGTACAACGTGGCCTTGATTAAAGAGACAACAATGTCTATCGCCAACACCCAAACCAAGACAGATCACGATTTCTATCTATCTCGAATCAGAGCGATATTGGACCAGGTTCTCGGTGATTGCGAGAGATATCTGTTCGGCTCACGCGCGACGAACAGGTATAGGGATGTTTCCGATTTTGATATCGGCGTGCTCGCTTCCAAAAACATAGACCGGGAACTTAGCATCGCCAGAGAATTGCTGGAGGCGTCCAACATCCCACTCACCGTGGATCTGGTTGATCTCAGTGCAACGTCAGAGGAATTCGCTCGCCAGGTTCAAGAAGAGGGAATCCCGCTATGAAAAGGCTAAACGGCAGGCTGGCTTCCTGTCAGCGTGCTATCTCCACGCTGGATGAAATCTTGCGAATGCCAGTCAACGTCATCGTTCGTGACGCCTCTATCCAGCGCTTCGAGTACTCATTTGAAAGCCTGTGGAAACTGCTGAGAGCATATCTCGACCAACATGAAGGAATCGTCTGCCACTCGCCTAAAAGATGCTTCCGCGAAGCGCTCACGGCGGGCTTGCTTTCTGTAAAAGAAGCCGAGACTTGCCTGATCATGACCGATGATCGCAACCTGACTTCCCACACTTACATCGAGGCTATTGCCGAGGCTATCTACCGCAAGCTTCCCTCGTACCAGGAGGTGATGAATCGTCTGCGGGCAAACATCCAGGTCCGTATTGAACAGGAATAGAGCGGTTGCCGGATAGGATCTGCCAACGGAGCAACCCGGTCAGCAGGCAACAGCGGCAACTTCGGCCACGGCAAGGTGCCCACTCAGTCACCAACTCACCAACGTACCAATGTACCAATGTACCAACCTACCATACCCGAAGCAGGTGGCGGGCTGCCACCCCAATCAGGGACAATGTAGATCCCTGGAAAGGAGACAAGTACAACGATGTACAAGAAGCTATTCATCCCCGGACCCACGCACGTCCGGGACGAGATCCTGGAAGCGATGGCCACCCCCATGATCGGCCATCGCTCCAAAGAGTACGTGGCCTTGCAGGCCGAGGTGATTACCAAGGTTCAGAGACTCCTCTACACCGAGAAGCGCATCTTTCTTTCCACTTCTTCTTCCACCGGCTTGATGGAAGGAGCCGTCCGCAACTGCGTGGCCAAGAAGTGCCTCAACACCGTCTGCGGTGCTTTCTCCAAGCGCTGGCACCAGATCACGCTGGCCAACGGCAAACCGGCCGACAAGATCGAGGTCCCTATGGGCCAGGCGATCACGGCGGAGATGGTGGACGAAGCGCTTTCCAGCGGCGAGTACGACGCCATCACCGTGGTGCACAACGAGACCTCCACGGGCGTCTTGAATCCGCTCTACGAGATCGCCGAGGTGGTGAAGAAGTACCCCGACGTCTGCTTGCTGGTGGACGCGGTGAGCTCTATGGCCGGGGCCAAGATCGAGGTGGACAAGCTGTCCATTGACGTCTGTCTGGCTGGCGTGCAGAAGTGCTTCGCCCTGCCGCCCGGTCTGGCGGTGGCCTCGGTCAGCCAGAAGGCGCTGGATCGCGCCGCCCAGGTAGAGAACCGCGGCTACTACTTCGATTTCCTGGTCTTGCAGAAGTATCTCGACGAGCGGGGCCAGACACCGGCCACGCCGGCCATCTCGCAGATCTTCGCCCTGAACAAGCAGATGGATGACATCCTGGCGGGAGGACTGGAGAACCGCTGGCAGCGCCATAAGGAGATGGCCGCCTTCGTGCAGGGCTGGGCACGCCAGCATTTCGGCCTCTACTCGGACGAACAGTACCTGTCGCCGACCGTGACCAACATCCACAACACGCGCAGCATCAGCGTGGCCGACCTGAACGCGGAGCTAGGCAAGCGGGGAGCGATGATCTCCAACGGCTACGGCTCTCTGAAGGAGACCTGCTTCCGCATCGCCCACATGGGCGATCTGACCCTGGCCGACCTCGAGTGGCTCACGGGGCAGATCGAGGACATTTTGGGGCTGTAGATTGGGAAACAAGTACGTCACAGAGAGGAGACACAGCAATGAGAGTATTGATTTGCGACCCTACTGCCCCCGGGGCCACCGAAAAGATGCGGGCCGCGGGGATCGAAGTGGACGTGCAGGATGACATCACCGCCGACGAGCTTATGGAAGTGCTGCCCGCCTACGACGGAATGGTGGTGCGGAGCCGCACGAAGGTGCGAGCGCCAGTCATTGACAAAGCCAAGAACCTCAAGGCCATCGTGCGTGGTGGCGTGGGCCTGGACAACATTGACGTGGACTACGCCCGCTCCAAGGGGATCGCCGTGATGAACACGCCATCGGCCAGCTCCGCCTCGGTGGCGGAACTGACCATCGGCTATCTCCTCGCCCTGGCGCGGCGGATCCCGGACGCCACTGCCTCCATGAGGGCCGGCCAGTGGGAGAAGAAACCGCTCAGCAAGGGATCGGAGATCGCCGGCAAGACCCTGGGACTGGTGGGTTGCGGCCGCATCGGGCAAGAGGTAGCCAAGCGAGCCTCCGCACTGGGCATGGATGTGGTTTTCTACCGCCGCACGCCCACCGAACTGCCCCATGCCAGGCAGGTCCCTCTGGATGAACTGGTGCGCGCCGCCGACTACATCTCGCTGCACGTGCCCCACACTCCGGACACGCACCACATCATCGGTGCAGCAGAGTTCGACAAAATGAAAGCTGGCGTATACATCATCAACTGTGGACGCGGCGGCACGCTCGACGAGGAAGCGCTGTACGAGGCCGTTGTCTCCGGCAAGGTGGCCGGGGCGGCGCTCGATGTCTTTGCCGACGAGAAGGAAGATCGAGGCAAGAAGCTGTTCGCCCTGCCGCAGGTCATCGGCTCACCGCATATCGGAGCGGGGACCAAAGAAGCTAAAGCGCGTGTCGGCGAGGAAGTGGCGGACAGAATGATTGGCTTCTACCGGGAGCATTTCTAGGGTTCGGTGATTGGGTATTGGTGATCAACGTACGTTGGCTTCTGATCACCGATCTCTGATCACTCTGAGAAAGGAGCAACTGTGGCCAGAATTAAGCCGTTTCGCGGCGTGCGCTACAATTCCGAACAGTTCGACGACATGAGCGTGGTCGTCAGCCAGCCCTACGACAGGGTGCGCTACGGACTGCAGGACAGGTACTACGCCCTGAGCGACTACAACATCGTGCGCGTCATCAGGAACAAGGAACAGCCAGGCGACGAAAAGGCCAACAACGTCTATACGCGTGCCCGTGATACCTACGACCGTTGGCTGAGAGACGGTGTGCTGGCTCGCGAGAAACAGCCTGCTCTCTACGTCTTCCATCAGACCTTCGCCACCCCAGGAGGCGAGACTTCGACAAGCTCAGTCGGGGCGACGCGTACCCACAAGGCCTTCATCTGTGCGCTGGAACTGACCACCTTCGACGAGGGCGTGGTGCTGCCCCACGAGCGCACCCACGCCGGCCCCAAAGTGGACCGCCTCAACCTCCTGCGAGCCACGGAGGTCAACTTTGGGTTGATCTTCATGGTGTATCCCGATCCGGGCAACAAGGTGAACGCTCTGCTGGACGCGGCCGTCGCCGGTCGCCAGCCGGACGTGGACGTGGTGGAACTGTTCGAGAAGGATGTGCGCCAGCAGATGTGGGCAGTGACCGATCCCAAGGTGATCGCTGCCGTGCGGGCGGAGATGGCCCCCAAACGCAATCTGATCATCGCCGATGGTCACCACCGTTACGAAACGGCCATCAACTACCGCGACGAGATGCGAGCCCTGCATCCGGATGCCCCGGCCGATGCCGCCTTCAACTACCGCATGGTCACGCTAGTGAGCATGGACGATCCGGGTCTGACCATTCTGCCTACGCATCGAGAGATCTACGGCTACGAGGAAATGAGACCCGACGAGATACTGCAGCGAGCCGCGGAATACTTCACCGTCACGCCCATAGCCAGCAAGGATGCCTGCCTGGCGGCCATGGCTGAGCACCAAGCCGAGCACGCCATCGGCTTCTACGCTGGTGGGCCGTACTACATGCTGGTGCTGAAGGACGAAGCGCTGCTGGATCAGCTCATTCCCGAAGACCGGACGCTCGTATGGAAGTCGCTGGACGTGAGCATCCTGCACCGCATCCTGCTGGAGCAGGTGGTGGGCATTCCGCGGGAAATGATAGATGCCAAGGACAAGGTGCGCTATCATCGCGACCCGCAGCTTCCCATTGACGCTGTGGACGCGGGAGAGGCGAACTTCGTCTTCTTCCTCAATCCAACACTAATGATGCAGGTCAAGACCTGCACCGAGATGGGAGAGAAGATGCCGGCGAAGTCCACCGACTTCTATCCCAAGGCCATCTCCGGGTTGGTGATGTGCCCGGTAGGCGCCGGCGAGCGGTTAGGGTAGGAACCCCAGATTTCACGGATTGCACAGACGGAAAGAGCCCTGTCCAAGACGACTTGAACAGGGCTCTTTTGCTTCTGCTCCAATGTGTGGGCTCGTCAAGCCGCACTGTCAACGAGACTCAATAGATCCAGATTCGCTCCTGCCGGACTGCCAAGTGCGGCAGAAAGGCAATGGACTTGGCAGTCCACCGCGAGCCTTCTGGATCTACAAAGGCTGGCGCTATTCGCTGCCATCCAATCGTGCGCGCAAGAAAGCGAGCAGGTTCTCGAACACCTCCGCCTGCCATACAGCATCGTCGAGAGCATGGTGGGTATGGGGCCGATCGGGCAGAAATCGTTTGTCGATCCTCCGTTTTGACGTACCGCCCCAGTCGCTTCCGACAAGACCCATGTAGAAAGCCTTGATGTCCAAGCCACTGACACCGAAGGGGTCGCGGCCCAGGAAGCGCAGGAAGTAGCAGTGCGTGAACATCCAGTCGAATGGGGCATTGAAGGCAACGAAGACCGGCATGTTCCCTGGCGGAGTAACCTCTCCAATCCACCGTTCGAAGTCGGCCATGGCCACGGCAGGGTCGGTGCCGTGTTCCCAGAGATAGGACAGCGGCAGACCAGCGACCTGCAGCGCCTGCTCATCGTAATTGCCATTGACCGGCTTAAGCTCAACGTAGAAGTTGCTTTCTACGTGGCCCACCACGCAGGCGCCTATCGAAAGCATACTGTACTCGCCGGGGATGGGGCCCGCGGCTTCAATATCTACGGAGATGTAGGTTTCCTCTTCCATTCTGTTTAGACCCTCGGCGACAGGAGAAATCAGGCCATTCTCGCTCCAGCCTGTAACAGCTTTTCGATCTCGGCGACGAACTGCTGGGCATCATGCCAGCATCTTTCGGCCCTGTCACGATCAGCTATCCAGTACACATCGTAGTCCGATTTCTGACGCCAATCAAAGCCTTCGATGAGCAGTCTGTGAGAGACGGGATCCAACTTGCCGCTCTTGACGTACTCACGGCCAATGGCAGCCACCACGGCTGAGTGTTTGGTAACGTCAACACCATCTCTCAGCAACAGGGCCTTGGCCGCGTAGAACATGGCGTAATACGCACGAGAGATCGCTTCAGCGAAGAGCAAATCCTCGATGAGCGTATCCCCGGCCTTGAGGCTGGAGCGGGCTTTGTCCATCCACCGCTGGACTTCGTCATCTACGCGCTCGGCCACAAGATCCTTCCTTCACGCTCGACGTTCTCCCAGAAGGATGCCCTGTGGCGCCTCAGTCGCTCCTGATATTGGACATCGGCGATATACAGGGAGAAAACGTGCGAGAAATCAGCATCCCACATGACTCGATAGGCAACATCGTAGACCCTCTTCTGCAGCGCTTCAGGCGCGTGACGCAGGGTAACGAAAAGGTCAACGTCGGAATCGGGCTTGGCGTCGCCTCTGGCATGAGAACCATACAGAATCAGCGATACCAGCTCGTCCCCCAGCTCCTGTCGCAGTTCGCGTGTGAATCGGCCTAGAGTTTGGGTAAGCTGAGCTTGCATTTCACCCCTCCATCCTCGCTAGGCGCATTATACCACGCCACCTGCGCTTCTGGCAACCGAGCAAGGAGAGTAGCAGGGCAATAACGACCAAGCCAAACCCCAACGGCATGAGCCACAACCCCCAACCAAGGGTCACGGTCCGGCCGTAGACGGCGTCAACCGCTGGACGCACTCGCAGGAACTGCCACACAGGGACCACCGCCGCGGCCAGGGCCAGCAGCAGTGTGGTTGCTTCCAGCAGCGCGGGCGGCAGACGCCGCAACAGCGGGTGAAGGAGGACGAGCGCCAGGCAGAAAGCGATAGCCGCCGCCTGCAGCCGGAACTCCGGCGTCAGCAGAAGCTGGGGCGTCCAGGCGGGCGGAAGCATGGAGAGAGCAACGGGGACGGCCAACAGTACCAGCAGCCAGCGCAGCGACCAGGGATAGCGCCACCTGCGGTTGGCGGCAGCGAACACCAGCCCCAACGCCCCGGCCACCAGCGGCAAGTAGAACAACTCCCGCATCACCTGCAGCTCGCCGGAGCGCACCTCTGACAGGAACTTGACGAACTCGGCCATATCCTGGCCCGTGAGCACCAACGCAGGGGCCTTGTGTGTCACCCACGGGCCGAAGTAGCCAGCCAGCGCCAGGAGCAGGGTCAGGATTGGCAAGAAACGCACCACGGAAGCGCACATTGTGTTCCGCATGTTCATCCATCCGAGCCAGCGATGAGCCATCGAACGAATTCGACGGCTG
>Ga0209121_10001516_pt1 | contig 24317 bp, 23 predicted proteins | sample Cruoilmetagenom3_FD_187292 | JGI IMG/M metagenome (GOLD analysis project Ga0209121, IMG submission 187292) | Oil polluted marine microbial communities from Coal Oil Point, Santa Barbara, California, USA - Sample 3 (SPAdes) (version 2) | ecosystem: Environmental > Aquatic > Marine > Oil seeps ... | reverse complement strand
TTGACAATCAAAAGTAGCTTTTAATAGTTTGCGAGGATATAAGTTGATAAGCGGGAGAAGTGTAAAAGGTGAAAAAGGGTGGATATGAGATCCACCCTTTTATTTAAGAAACAATTTAGTTTAACTGTTATTGCTCCGTTTTTTTCTGAACGGCGTAGTAGATTAGTAGAGCAATACCTACGAGGAAAATGATAATACCCCCTACTCCGATGAAACCACCAACTTCCTCAAGACCTCTTGTAAAAATTTGACCTACCCAAAGCCCTATACCCACTGCAAGGCAGAGAAGACCTCTGCGTAGATAATCAATAGCCTTAAGCGGTTGTTTTACTGCTTCCACTGGTTCCGGGGGCAATTCCACACCCAATTCCATTGCCTTCATTCTCTCCTGCCTCCTTACGCATTCCCTTTTGTACCCGAAGTAAAAAGCAAAGATGGGAATAGATAGTGCAACGATTGGGATAAATATTGCAACAACATCTTCCATTGTACCTCCTTTTTAAACCTTTAAGTTATAAAAAATTTCCGGATTGTAACGTTCAAAATCACCTAAATCGTTTGATGGGTAATATTCCTCCTTGAACTTACTGAATCTTTTATTTAATTTTATCATAATTTCTCCTTTTATTCTGTTTGACGCAATAAGATGGAAAATTGTTTCAGATTATTCGCCACAGAGACACAGAGCCGTTTGTCCAATGTCCAACGAAACCGCAGATACACGCAGATATATACTAATAAAAACACACACTTCCCAAAGAATAGACACAGATTTACACTGATATTAACTGATTAACCCCTAAATCCTAAACCCTAAAACCTAAATCCAAACACCTAAGACCTAAAGGATGGACACTCGACTAATCTTGTGGGAGAGGCTTTCCAGCCTCGATGTTCACGGGCAGAAGCCCGTTCCCACATATCACATACCACATACCACATATCACTTATCCCATATCACTCTACGAACGCAACGAACTCTATGAACTCAATGGATTGACCAACCAATTAACTCAACTGCGCTTGAAAACTATTGACAATTCTCTGGATTAAATATATCCTGAAACAAACAAGGAGTATTTTGCGTCAAACATTATGAAAAACAGTATGGATTTTAATATAAAGAAATTAAAGGAAGGGTCCAAACATGAATTCGAAAAATTCTATAATTGTTATGTCAACAGGATATATACTATTATCTACCGTGTTGTGTACAATGAGGCGGATGCAGAGGATCTCACGCTGGAGGTAATGATGAAGGTATACGATAAGATAAGAACATTCAGAGGCGATGCTAAGCTCTCAAGCTGGGTGTATAGGATTGCTTATAATCATGGGATTTCTTTCTTGAGGAGGAATAAGAGAACAGTATCTCTCGAGGTTTCTGACCATTCCTATGAAGATAAACATATTGATTATTTAGAGAAGAAGGAAGTTGCTTATCTTGTTAGGAGTAAGTTAATGGAATTACCAGAAAAGTACAGGGTAGCCCTTACTCTGTTCCATTTTGAGGACTTGACTTATAAAGAAATTGCTTATACAATGGGAATAAAAATGGGAACCGTAAAGACATATATTCATAGAGGTAAAGAAGAATTAAAAACCCTGATAGGACAACTATCATAAGGAGAAAAGATGGAGTTAGATAATATATTAAAGTCGATTGCTATAGAAGAGGCATCCCCGGACCTTGTATATAGATGGAAAATGAACTTAATGGCAAGGAAGGTAGCAAGAAGGAAAACCTCCCTCTGGCCTTATATTGCGTTTCCCCTCTTATTTTCCGGAGTATGTTATTATATAATAGCATTTAAGGAGAATATACTTGAGTATTTTATGACCGATAGGTTCGCATGGGTGATGGAGAGAATATCATATTCGCTTTCTCAATTTGTGGATTCGGGGAATTTTCACACCTGGTCGATCGTCTTGTCCCTGACACTTGCAGTTATATCTTTAGTATGGTATTTTGCAACAGACCTCCGGAGAGATTCAGCCCCCATACGGTTTTAGAGATTTCTCTATTCTTTGATTCCTTTTTACAGTTTCTTCTCGATATCCCTGAAAACCTCGTCTACAATCTCAAAGATAAGGAGATTCAAATCCTCAGTAAAGGGTATTTCCCAATTTGTAAGCGTATTGTAAACTGTTGCATGACGTTTACTCGCCGGATAAGCCTTTTCCAGAATGATTATTCCATTTTGCTTAACAATACTGTGAAACGTTAAATAAAATTCAGCGCTATAGAAATATGCATATCCTTCGCCCTTCATTGGCACCTCTTCAACCTTCATTGTATACGAAAATTCTTCAACTTTCCCGGAAATATCATAATCAGCACCGGCACTGCTCATTACGGGAGTAAAGAAATGGGTTTCCTTACCTTCTTTCTTTATTGCTTCGGCAAGATATCTTCCGATATCTTTTTTAAGAAAACGTTCGGGGTCAATAGTAAAACCAAGGATATTGACATCTGATTCCTTTGACACCAGAGTGGACTGAATTTCCCCTATATAAATCTTCTTTGAATTTGATCCCGAAAGAGAACCTACAGGTTCATAGCTGGGAGAGACTCCCCATCGTGCACACCCCATAGAAGAAACGAGTAAAGTAACGAGGAAAAATCTTGATAGAGACATAAAACCTCCTTATTTTTGTTATGGGTAGGATAATGAAAAAATTCATATATGCAACCTCTTTTTTTTAAATTAGTGTCTGAGAGAAGATGAATTATACCTTTCATTTTATTTCATTATATCCTAGGTCCGATCCTTCAGTAGATAAGGCAATTCTATTCTTTTAGAGCCTCCTGGAATTTTTTGAGTTGTTTTTTGAAGAAGTCATTGTCCGGTTCTCTTTTTAAAGCTTCCTTTTCCCAGTAGATGGCTTTTTCGTATTTTTCTGCAGCGTAATAACTTTCCGCATATGTATCCATAATATTGGGATCTTCTGGTGCGAGTTCATGTGCTTTTCTTGCGGCTTTTAATGTTTCTTCTGGATATTTCTGTAGGAGAGCAAACTGCCAGGCAAGAGAGTTATATACACCCGAGTTTTCAAGGTCACTTTCTAAGGCTTTTATAAGAAGCGCATGAGACCTTTTAATAAAAATATCCTCATTATCCGGTTCTTCTTTGGAAAGTCTAAGATAGGAAGGAGCAAGAAAAGCAAACTGCCACAGTTCATACTGACGCCTTAATTCCTTTACTGGTTCAGGGTTATCGACAACTTTTAACTCAACCATTCTCTCATCGGCGCCTAAATAACCGCCTCTTTTTCTTACCACATAGAGTGCAGCTGATTGCTTTCCTCTTCTGTCTCCACCGGCCGCTTCTCCTGCTTCGAGCGCAGAGAGTAATCTTTCAGCAAGTGGGCCTTTCGTATTTTGGAAAGTTGCAAACATAGAGTCAACGACTTCCCGTCCCGTGAGTATATTACCCTGGATGGAAACATAGGGAGCGGTCCTGTCACCTGCCCAGTTTTGAGTACTTTTTCCTGTATGAGCAGCTGATTTTCCATTCCTGTCAACAATTCCAACCTGTCTGTCAAGAGGAATTGTATCCTTTTTGAGGATTAGTTTAAGGACCTCGTCTGCGGATTTGCCCTCAGATAATGCCTCTAGGGCCCATGGGCCAAAGTAGGGGTTGGTAAGAGCCTGGGTTGCCACAGCCCCAACTTCTGCTTTAAGCCATGGAACAACATGTCCTACATCCAGAACCCTTGATGCAACAGCCACACCCCATTCAGAGGTCAGAGGGTCCATAGCAACAATTGAGAAAGTCCCATACGATGGGATACTTAAAAATAAAACTACAAGAAACATAGACACCTCCTTTAGTTTTCTATATTATAGTGACAAGAATCAAATTTTTCAAGATATTAAAATAAGGTCTATTCAAAACATTGAGGAAGAAGGTCGACTTATTGAAATATAAACGCAGATGAATGTAATTAAATAGTTGAGTAGTTGAATAGTTAAGTAGGTAAAAAAACTAAGACCCAAAACCTAAAACCAAACACCTAACAATGCCACAGAGTCACAGAGGACACAGAGAAGAATTGTTTTCATAAAAGAGATTAGCCACGGCAAACTCACGGTTAACTCTTTGTCGGAAGACACACACCACCCAAGGAATAGACGCAGATTTACACAGATATTAACTGATTAAAAACACAAAAGTATATCTTAGTTCTATGCTGTCAGCTGATGGCCGAAAGCTGGTAGCTGTTATTGCCACAGAGGTACCCCAGTACAGTCGGTTCCTCCCTACGGGGCGGGCCCCGATTAAATAGTTACACATTTCATAGGGCAGGCAGAGAACAAGAGACTTTTTTTTGTTTGATTTACTCATTCCCCATTTTATTCACCAAACCCGGAATCGGAGTAGAGGCAATTCATGAATTGCCTCTACATGTCTCGCGTCTTTGAAAATCGCAGAGCAAGCTTTGCTACTCCAGTATTGGGAATTGTGGGAGCGACATCCCTGTCGCGATTATCGCGGTCCCAAAACCGCTCCTACATTATTTGTTGGGGTGCAATTTATGAAACCCGAAAAAGAAGGGCGTGATAAATCACGCCCTTACGATTAAAAACTGTGCCCTTTGTGGTGAGTTTTTTTAGGTGTTAACCATGTATTTTGATTTTCACAACATGCTATTGGAAAATGCTTGACAAATTTCAAAAAATCCTGTATAATTTATTATTATTTATTCTATAATTGAGAGGGATTAATAATAGAGTGCTGTATTAATCGGTTATTTGATTTCGAACTTATTAAGAACCTTAGTAAGGAGGTTATTATGAAAAGGTTTGTTGTAGTAATTTTGTTTCTTCCCGTACTTCTTTTTGGGTTAATGTTTCCTGTCAACCAGCAAATGGACGATTTACTAGGTACTACTCCATTTACTCTCTCCTGGGCAATAGCGAGTGCAAATGTTGCGTTTGGTCATGATACTATAGTTTTTGACACCCTTCCTGGGTCTGGAGACCTCTGGTTAACCCGACAGTTTAGAATATGGAATGGGGAATCCTACTGGACTATAACATTAGCAGGAGCAGGCAATCTACCACCTCTTCTTGATCCATCAGGTGTGTTCATTATGGGAGATGTCCATCAGAATGGGACGCCGGATATTGTAGTTAATCCTGGTGCAGGACAGACCTGGTGTTATGAGGTCCTATCCTCAAATAATACAATAGAGGGGATGGTGATAGGTGGATATACATGGTATGGTATCTATATCCATAGCCTTGGTGCTCCAGGAGCCGTGCAATTTAACCGGATTTGGACCTGTTATGTTGGAAACAATATTGAGGGAATGACAGCTGTTCCTAATGGGGATGGCATATTTATGCAGACAGATGGTGACACCATCTTAAATCCCGTAAAGAGGAACTTTATAGGGAAACAGTATTTCCCGGGAGCAGATAATGTTGGAAATATAATTTCAGGGAATGAAGCTGATGGAATAAGAATGATGGGTTACTGTGATTCTAACGAGGTTGGTGGAAATCATATAGGTGTAGATAGGACAGGACTCAACTCCCTTCCTAATCTTGATGATGGTATAGGAATTCATTACAACTCGGATTATAATATAATTGGAACGGATGGGCTAAATGTGACTCTATGGAGGCTTGATAGGAATATTATATCTGGAAATGGAGATATGCCAAAGAATAGTGGTGTCGGTATATATGATGGTTCTATGTGGAATAAGGTTGCGCAGAACTTTATTGGAACGGATAAATTTGGTCAGTATGCAGTACCTAACTTCTTTGCAGGTGTATGTATAGAACGTTGGATGGAACCTTTCCCCCCAAGGGATAATTTTGTCGGCTCTAATTGTGATGGTCAGGATATAGGAGAGTGGAATTTGATATCAGGAAATGGTGATTGGGTGGGGAAGGGTTATGGTGTATATATGAGCGAGACCTTTGAAAATGTTGTTGATAGTAATTTCATAGGAACCGATACAACCGGGACATTCGCTATTCCCAATGTAACTGCTGGTGTAAAACTTGATGCTAGTGCGATGGTAAATCTAATTGGACGTTCCAGTTATTTCTTTATAGGTCCTATGGCAATTCCTATTCCAGGAAAATGGAACCTTATCTCTGGTAATGGTAATTTAATGGGTGGGCCAGGTTATGGCGTTATGCTTGAAATGGCTTATGATAACAGGGTTTCTGGTAACTGGATAGGATTGAATTTACAGGGGAATGATACAATACCAAATATAGGTGATGGTGTACATCTTTATTCAAGTAATGGCAATTTTATAGGTTCTAACTCAGATGGAGTAACTGACTGGCAGGAAGGTAACTATATAGCTGGTAATTATGGTAATGGTATATATTCTGTTAGGAGCGGCAGTAACCCAATGTCCGGAAATATCATAGGCAGAGCTCCTATGGGAACTCCGCGAGGGAACCTGATTCACGGTATTATGCTTGATACTGCTACTATCAACACCCTGGTAGGCGGTAATGTATATAATACTATAGTATATAATGGTATGGATGGTGTCTGTGTTATTGATAGTACCTCTTTCAATAACCCCATATCCTCAAACCGATTTGGTTATAATGGTGGTCTCGCCATTGATCTTGAGGATGATGGTGCTACTCCCAATGATATTGGAGACCTTGATGTTGGTGCAAATACCCTATTGAATTTTCCTATTATAGACAGCGCCTACTATTATGGTAGTCCTGGTAGTGATTCAGTTATAGCCTGGGTTAGCAGTCTTCCTTTTATGAGAGGCGGCCTTGAAATATATAAGGTGCTTAGTGACCCATCAGGATATGGTGAGGGAGACAGTGTCTATAAAAGGGTTTCATTGAACGATACAATTGAAACTGTGGTTCTATTCGGTCTTTTAGCCAATGATACAATATCGGGTATAGTCATCGATACATTGGGTAATACCTCCGAGTTTGGTCCTAATTATGTGATTACAGCAGCCCTTATTGCGGATGTTGCAATGGATTCTATACTCTCACCCATAGATACTGTTAAAGCAGGAGATAATGTTACTCCTTGCTGCAGGATACTCGATTTAGGGACGATGTCAGTGGATTCCTTCTACACTTATCTGGTAGTGGATACAACTGGTATGATTGTTCATAATGATAGTGTTATGGTTTATGGTGCTAATTTTGTCAATGATACAGCGGTTGTAAACTTCTCCTCCTGGATAGTGGGTGATTATGGAAGTAACGCCCCTACCTGGACCTACTATACTGCCTGGATAAAAGATGTTAATAATACCAATGATACACTCTCTGTAACCTTTCCTTACTCCTATATAGAAGAGAAACTCACTTTCAGTGTCTCTCTCGTGAATTCGCTTACCGCAAGAAGGTTCAAGCTTCAATATACAATACCAGAAAGGAGTAAGGTTGAACTCTTGATATTTGACCGCTTGGGAAGGAATGTAGCAGTTCCTGTCAAAGGTCTAAAATCTCCTGGTTCATATATTGTGGACTGGAATTGTAGCAGGAGTCTTTCCAGTGGTATCTATTTCTATATTCTAAAGGCAGGAAGTAATGTTTCAAAGGGCAAGTTCGTTTTAGTAAAGTAAATATCTTAATTTTACGATTTACCAGAAGGGGCGACCATTGGTCGCCCCTTCTTTTGTTATGAAGCACTTTACTTTTTTGGTTTTCACTATAAGATTCGAATAGAGTTTTATAATAAATAGAAGGAGAATGAGGTGTGAAAGGAACAATTGCCGTTGTGGATGATGAAGTTGACATCTTGGAACTCGTTTCCATACATCTAAAGAAAGCGGGATTTACCGTAAAGGAATTTCAGAATGGAGGAAGTCTTCTTACATTTCTTGATAAATACATCCCAGACCTCATTATTCTTGATTTGATGTTGCCTGATATGGACGGCCTTGAAATATGCAAATCATTAAAAAAACAGGAGAAATTTGCTTCTATACCTATAGTTATGCTCACTGCAAAGGTAGAAGAGATGGATAAAGTGCTTGGATTGGAACTGGGAGCGGATGATTATGTTGCAAAGCCATTTTCCCCAAGAGAGCTTGTTTCAAGGGTGAAGGCTGTTTTGAGGAGAACGAAAGGAAGAGAGGAAAACAAAACGATTAAAATCGGGAATAATCTCCTAATATATCCCCAGAAATACAAGGTCACTGTTAAGGGTAGGAATGTCGACCTCACTACCACTGAATTTAAAATCCTCCGGATGCTGTCTGAAAGGAGAGGATGGGTATTCTCACGAGAACAGATGCTGGATTATCTGTGGGGGGAGGAAAAAGCAGTTCTTGATAGAACGGTGGATGTTCACATAAATCATTTAAGAGAGAAATTGGGTAAAGAGGGTGAGCTTATTAAGAATGTAAGAGGAGTGGGGTATAAACTGGAAGAATGAAAAGATCGGTATTTTTTAGGATATTCAGCGGCTATTTATTGATAATCTTTGCGATTTCCTCCTTGTTTCTTAGCTTCTCCTTTAAAATGATACGACAACATTATATACAAACATTAACCACGGATCTGGAAGATATTGCAGTGACTCTCCAGTTGAAAATAGTACCTCTTTTAAAGGAAGGGAACAATAAACAGTTAGATTCACTCATAAAGGACCTCGGAAAACGCATAGACACCAGAATTACTATAATGGACCCAGAAGGCTTAGTTTTAGCAGACTCAGAGCAAAATCCGGAGTTTATGGAAAATCACAGCACAAGACCTGAGATATTGAAGGCTCTATATGGAGAAACAGGCACGGCCTTGCGCTATAGTACCACAGTTAAAGAGGAAATGCTGTATGTCGCTATTCTTGTTAAAGAGCAAGGAGAATCATTGGGAGTTCTTCGGGTGAGTCTTTTTTTAAAGCAGATAAATAGTTTGCTGAATGGCGTAAAAATGAATTTTTTAAAGGTTGTTATTGTTCTAATACTCCTGTCCCTCGCAACAGCCCTGTTTTTCGCAAGGAGTTTATCAAGTCCAATCAAGGAATTAGTCCATGCATCCAGCAGGGTAGCCGCAGGGGATTTTGATGTGAAGGTATATCTTAAGAGTAAAGGGGAACTGCAGAAACTCGCAGAAAGTTTTAATGAAATGGTCATGCGTATCAAAGAACTCGTTACGGAATTGTCCCAGCAAAAAGAGTCACTCAATGTGATAATCAGATCGATTACCGAGGGACTCATGGTCCTTGATAAAAAGGGGAAGATATTACTTGGGAACGATAGTTTTAAAAAGATTACCAACAATCAAAACATATTGGGGAAATATTACTGGGAGGTAATAAGAGAGCCAGATTTGGGTGAACTGATAAAAAAGACGGGCAGAGAGAAAAGCAGTCTTATCGAGGAATTGGGAATAGGTGATAGAACCTTTATATGTAGTGCAACCTTTCTCAGAGGATACGATGAGACCGTCGTAACCATGCATGACATTACTAAGATTAAAGGGTTGGAAAGGATAAAAAAGGATTTTGTCGTTAACGTCTCGCATGAATTAAGAACACCTCTTACGGCTATCAAGGGATTTATGGAGACTATAGAGGATTTAGTGGATGATAAAGAAAGACGATATGTAGAGATTGTGCTTAAGCATACAGAGAGACTAATAAATATCGTAGGGGACTTACTCACACTATCAGAACTTGAAGGAAGTAGCTTGAAATTAGAACTTGAAGAGATGGATTTAGGGAAATTAGTAGAAGACATCCTTAACATATATGAAAAGAATATCAGAGAAAAAGATTTAAATGTGGTGTTTGAAAGTGAGGATAATTTGGGAATGGTGGAAGCAGACCCGTATAAATTAGAGCAGATGTTCATCAACCTGATTGAGAATGCTATTAGGTATACAGAAGAGGGCGAGATAAAAATTTCCGTAAGGAGGGGAGATAAAAAAATTATAATAGAGGTTGCTGATACGGGAATAGGGATACCCCCCAAATACCTCCCTCGAATTTTCGAAAGATTCTATGTCGTAGATAAATCCCGTTCACGGAAACTCGGAGGCACCGGGCTTGGTCTTTCTATTGTTAAACATATTGTACTCTTACATAATGGTAAGATTGATGTAAAGAGTGTTCCTGGTAGGGGGACAACCTTTATAATCAGGCTACCTCTCAAATTGGGTTTAGCTTGACTGGAAAACTTTAACTCGTCTTTCCCTTTTGCCAGTTGACTAAACGAGAAATTACATTAAAGTATATTTGATGGGTAAGGATAAAGTTACTCTTAAAATACCAAGACCACTTTATAATAAATTAAAACAAATAATCGATGGTACCGGTTTTAGTAGCGTTAATGAATTTGTTGTATATATCCTGCGTGACCTTGCAGCCTTACAAAAAGGAGATGATAGAGATTTATCAGCTGATGAAGTTAGACTGATTAAAGAGCGGTTGAAGAATCTCGGGTACCTCTAATTTCAATACCCCTAAAATATTACAATTCTCTTAAAGACTCAATATATTAAATCAATAACCCTAATAAACACTCAACCTTTCAACTCCTTATTAGATGCTGAGAGCTGAAAGCTCTTTTATCTGAGTTCTATGTTAAAGGATTGAACAGTGGATATCAGTGAAAATCTGTGTCTAAAATGGGGTTGTGAGGTTCCTTCTTCAGTAACAAAGAATATCTGTCTCTGTGGCAATTCCCTTCCTATAAAACAAAAATTTCTTCCTCTGTGGACTCTCCTGTCTCTGTGGCAAAAATTACCCCTTGACAAATTCCAATATCCTACTATAATTGTAGTATGATTAGAGTATTTATTATCAAAATGAGCAATTTCTTATAAGGAGGCTTTTATATGGTTTTTTTTCTTTACGCTTTGCTCGCATTTGTTTGTGAATATATAGATTCAACCCTTGGTATGGGCTATGGCACTACACTTACGCCCCTGCTTCTTCTACTGGGGTTTGAACCGCTTCAGGTCGTCCCTGCTATTCTATTCTCGGAATTTCTGACAGGAGTTCTTGCTGGATTATTTCATCATAAGTTTGGAAATGTCTCATTTGATTTTAGGAGGGACGACAGAGTCCGTAAATCTCGTTTGAATCTTCTGGGTTATATCCCCCGTTCATTTGACGCAAAGGTAACATATATGCTTATTGTCCTGGGAGTTTTTGGAGTCCTGGCGGCTGTTTTCTTTTCTGTCTCTGTCCCCAAATTTATTTTAAAACTTTATATAGGATTAATGATCCTTTCAATAGGTATATATATCTTGTTCCGCTTAAATAAGCCCGCAGTATTTAATTGGAGAAGCTTTGGTATCATTGCTGCCTTGAGCGGTTTTAATAAAGGCGTTTCAGGTGGAGGATACGGACCCCTTGTAACTGGAGGTCAGGTTGTTTCGGGGCGTTCAGCCAAGAATGCTATCGGAAGCACATCACTGGCTGAGGGTGCTGTTTGTTTTGTGGGATTCCTTACCTATATTCTGGTAAGAGGCCAAATATACTGGACTCTTGCTCTGCCACTCGTGTTGGGTGCAGTTCTTTCCACGCCTCTTGCTGCTTTTACCGTGAAGAAAATCCCTGAGAAAAGGATGAAATTAGTAATAGGACTGGTTACTATCTCTCTTGGTATCTTAACGATTGCGAAGGTTGTATTTTAATGTAGAAGTTTGGTATTAATTAATAAAAAATAAGGGATTCCCCTTATTTACTATAAGGGTAGGGATATCGTCTCTCTTTGGCTAAGGAATTAATAAATTCTCCATATTTATATAGTAAGAGATGGTGTTTCTACCCTTAATTATAATGTTATAGCAAGAAATAGCATATCTATATCCGGGATTATTAAATAAAGAGAGCAATATAAAATTTAACGAAAAATTAACACAATTTTTATACTGAATTAAAAATTGATATTAAGATGTTAAAGTAAAGATGTATTATTTAGAGGAAACGATGAATAGGTGGAAGAGAAAAGTAAAACAAAACCTTACAAGGAGGTAAAAAGGATGAATCTAAAAAGTTTACTGGTAGTATTTGTGCTCTCTTTCCTGCTCCTTACTCCAATGGTTACGAAGTGCGGAGAGACAAAAATCTCTATGACTCTATGGAACAGAGCTACAGTCGAAAGAGAAAGTGGTGAATTTACGGAGAGGTACTTTTCACTCGGAAGGGGTTACTTACGGATTGAGCCAAAGTTTTCAGATAAGATAAAGGGTAGATTTAATGTTGACTTTTTCTCCGACGATGACGCCCTCGATGGAGCAGGTCTCAAATTGAAGTATGCCTACCTCGATTTCAAGGAACTTATCCCTATTCCGGAAAGTAAAGTAACTGCTGGACTAATAAAGAACTACTTTGGGACTATCTATGATTGGAATTACATTACAATACAAAAAGCCCTGGAAGATAAAGAAAAGGTGACTTCCTCCACTGACTACGGTATCGCGCTTTATGGTTACTTACCAGAGGGGTATGGAGAATACGCGATTTCCGTATTGAACGGTGAAGGTTATAAAAAAACAGGTAGTGATGTAAATTTGAACCCCGCATATCAGGCGAATGTAAGGCTAATTCCGATACCTGGTGTGACTATTGGTGGCTCAGTTCGTTATGAGGATGTATCTTTTGACCCTGATACTTCAATATCGAACTTAGTGTATGCTGGGGTTGGCCATCTTGCGGTTGGTCCCTTTGAGGTCTGGGGTGAGTATTTAGTTAAAGATTTAGAAGAGACGAAAAGTCAAGGATTCATGGTTATGCCTATTGTTAAGCTTGGAAAGCTCTCAGGTGTTGATGTAGATTTAGTTGGAAGATACGATAACTGGAATGCTAATGCAGATGTTGATAACGATGGCCATTCGAGGATAATTGCAGGATTTAACTGGAACATTCTCCGCGATGCCAAGGGGAAACCACAGGTTCTCCTGCAGGTTAACGGGGAAAGGACCACATATGAGGATACTTCGAAGGACCCGGTTGATAAATTGATGATGCAGCTTCGCTGGGCATTCAGCACTAAAATAAAGTAACGGAGTAAATATGGATAATAGCCACAACTGCACAGAGAGAGTACAAGAGAGATAAAAAATTAAACTCCCTGAACGCTGTGGCAAAAAATTAATAAAGGAGGTTTAAAATGGTAAAAATGTTAGAAGTGCCTAAAGGGGAAATTGTGGATTATGCATCTCTTGTAGAGAATATGATAGATAAGAGCATAAAAGGATTGACTGACAAAAATAAAGAAAATCTGGTTAGTGTAATTGAAGAAGATGAGCCAAATGCAAATGGTAGTGAAATAGAAATCGAGGAACATTGTGTAGAACTTATTGCACAGTTCCAGCCAAAGGCAAAAGACTTAAGAATTGTACTGATGATTCTGAAAATGAACAACGACCTTGAAAGAATGGGAGACCATGCTGTAAATATTGCAGAGAGTTCGCTATTCTTAATAGAGAGACAACCCATAAAATTAGAGGTAGATCTTCAGGGGTTAGCAAGTGAGACAACAAAAATGTTAAATGACAGTATAAATACCTTTATTAACGAAGATGCATCAAAAGCAAAAGAAGTCTGTGTGAGAGATAGCATTGTGGACGATTTAAGGGATAAAATTTTAAGAGAGTTAATCGAGAATATGATCGAGGACCCTGTGACTATCGAACGAAATATGCATTTACTTAGAATCACTAAGAATCTTGAACGTATTGCTGATCTGTCTACGAATATATCTGAGGATACGATATATATGGTGGAGGGAAGGGTGATAAAACATCATCTGGAGAATAATCAAGATTCACGATGACTTGCCTCTGTCTCCGGTCCAAACCCAATCCCTAACCCAAGGCTCTGAGTTACCAACTCACTAACCCACTAATACATCAAATCAAGGTTAACTAAATTCAGAGGTTTTCCTGTTTTTAAATAGGTTTGTATGTTTTCGATTGTTCCATCAATATTCAGTTCCCTTGCTTCTTTATTATTACCTGCATTGTGAGGAGTAATAACAACATTGGGAAGCTCGTGAAATGCATAAATAGATGGATAAGTTGATTCTTCCTTACCTTTTGGATATTTATACCAGACATCAAGTCCTGCACCGGACAATACCCCTTCTTTTAAGGCGCTATATAAAGCTTCCTCCTTTACTATGCGAGCCCTACCCACATTTACTAAATATTTTCCTCTCATTCTGGAAAGGACATTTTTATCAATAATCCCTTCTGTTTCTTTTGTTTCGGGTAAACATATAAAGATTACCTCGCTCTTATCAATAACCTCCAAAAGGTCGTTTGTGATTTCGTCTACATATTGTGGGGGTTCTTCTACCCCGTGTTTTTTAAACCCAACTACCCTGCAATCAAATGCTTTGAGCAATTTTGCGATGTGCCTTCCAACATGCCCTACTCCAAGAATTCCGCAGGGGCTACCCTGTATGGAAGTCCATTGCCCGCCTGCCCCCTCGCCTCTATGCCAGTAGCCTTGTTTTAAATCATTGTGAAATTCAACGATTCTACCGAGTAGAGCAAGAGCAAGTGCCACTGCCCGTTCGGCAACGACTCTGCTATTACCGTGTGAATTGGATACCATAATATTTCTATTTTTCAATTCTTCGGTTGGAAAGAAGTTAACACCTGTAAAGGGAATAAAAAGAATCTTTAGACTTGAAGCTTTATCGAGGTCTTCGGTTGTGAGTTTACTTGCTACCATTCCGGATGCCAGGGGTAGATATTTATCCCTTCCCTCATCTTCTCTTGCTGGAATAAATTTTACATCTGGAAATTCTTCTTTTAATTCATCTATTCTTTTGTCCCAGTATTCGTTGAGTTTATTTGAGAAGATAATCATAATTTTATTAAGGTCTCAAGGTTTCAGACCTAAGGCCTATATTTTCCAAGAGGTGCAAGGTAGACTACGAATTCATCTTCGCCGTCTAATTTTACAAACTTATCCATAGCTTCCTGGTTGTATGCACCTATTGCACAGGTTCCACATCCAATTGCCTCGGCTGCAAGATAGAGGTTCTGGCATAGATGTCCGGCATCAAGGAGCATTACCTTGTGAGCGGTTATATGGTATCTCCATTCTCCTCGATATGGTATGCAACTCCATATAAAGATGAGAGGTGCATCACCGATGAACTTCTGGCCGAAGTTTGCCAGGGTTAGTTTTTCTTCTATATCATCCACAGTAAACAAAAATAGTAATTCATGAGATAAAGGTAGGTAGCGATAGATGCCCTCTTCTATATCTTTTATCCGATTTATCGCAAGGTAGGTTTCAAAGGGGTGCCTTGCACCACCCGAAGGGACCGGTCTCAGTGTGGCATATCCCTTCCCTGTAACCTTATCCACACCCTGTGTTGCCCAGAGCAAAAAAGAGAGTTCCTCTAATGATAAGTATTCTTCGCTAAACTCCCTGCGGCTTCTCCTTTCTTTTAAGCATCTGTAGATATCGTTCTTTTTAAGTATATTTTCGTCCACGTTCGGTAAACTGGTAATTTTAGAATCTTCATCGTGGGGTTTTTGCAGGGGTGGTTGGGGTAGTTCCTTTTCCTGGTCAGTTTCTATCTCTTCCATCCTTACAAAATTAGACTTCATAAAGTTTCTGTTCTGTTTTATTTCATTGCCTATTTCTTTATTGTAATTCTTCATCATTTCCTCTTAATCTTAGGGATTTTAATCTCTTTTTAATTTTTTAGATGGGTATTATACCTTACTTTCTCTAAAGTTCCAACTCGTTTAATTTTTCCTTTGTTGGTATACCATTTTTATCCCAGCCTCTAAGAGCATAGTATTCGTCAAGCATGATATCGAGTTCTTCCTTAGAAACAAAGTGCCCTTTTGACGGTCCGGCAATCATTGGTTCCTCTAAGAGCCTTGCAGGCAAAGTATCGTCTTTTCTTGAAATTCCCTCTCTTATTGCTATAAGTCTTGTAAGATTCCATATCCTTTCACCCGTGTGCACATACTCATCGGGAGTAAAATCAAAACCAGTTGCATAGCTTAGCAAATCAGCATTTTGTTTCTCTGAGAATGGCATAAAGTCACATAAATCGAGTGAGAAACAAGCTGCACGCTCATCCTGGTTGTATTTCACAAATTCAGCCCTGCCCTCGGTTGAGTATCTTTTGAGTTTCCCATAAAGCTCTGCCCTTGGTGTCCATACCCTCTGGTGGCAGGCACCTCTATCAGCTGTTGCAAATGCCAGTGCCATACCATAAGAGCCATGAGGGTCGACACCAGGGAGTTCCAGGCCTTTAACATGAATGGCGAATCTTTCTGTATCTTTACCGATTTTCTTTGCTGCACCCCTTACGCCCTCTCTGAATAAATCACCTATTCCTTTTCTATTTGCAATGAGTTTTATAAATTTTATTAAGGCTTCTCCATTCCCGAAGTTGAGTTCAAATCCTGGTTCGATAAGTCCTTTTTCATAGCATTCCATAGCGAATCCAGCGCAATTCCCTGCTGATATTGCATCCAGTCCCAAATCGTTACAAAGAATATGACCATATGTTACCCATTTATAGGAGTCAATCAAACAATTTGGACCAAACAGCGCTGTCATTTCATACTCAGGGGCTTCATATTTTTTCCCTTTATATTCGCCTTCCTTTAACTGACTTACCTTTGTACAGGCTATGGGACACCCAAAACAGGTTGTATTCCCTTGCCATATTCCCTGCTCCCATAGCTTTTCAGGCACAAGATTTTCAATTTCAGGAAACTCTACCCCGGTATAATTCTTTATCGGTAAGGTACCCCCGTCGATTCCTTCCCATATGCAAACAAGGGTTCCAAGTATATGTCTTTTAATCTTTGAAGGGTGGGTTTTCAACATACGAGATAATTCTTTTGTCAACCCTTTAAATTTATCCTCTTTTGCATAAGTAGGTCTTTTCCCCCCTTTCTCTACTACGATTGCCTTTAAATTTTTTGAACCCATCACGGCACCAGGTCCGCACCTTCCTGCCTGTCGCCCTCTGTCAAAGGATATACAGGCAAAACTCACCAGGTTCTCGCCACCCACTCCAATAATTCCACTGGATGAGCCCGGATACTTTTTCTTTAGTATCTCATCCACCTCAAAAACGCCTTTACCCCATAGTTCGCTTGCATCCAATATTTCACATTTATCTTGAGTGATATGAAGATAAACCGGTTTATCAGCCTTTCCGGAGATTACAATCCCATCATATCCTGAGAATTTAAGCTTTGGTCCAAAATAGCCCCCAACATGACCATCAGTAAAAATTCCTGTCTCCGGTGATTTTGTTACAACTGCAAACCTACCCGCAGATTGGGCCAGTGTGCCGGTTAAAGGTCCAAGCATTATCATAAGGAGATTATCGGGACTCAAGGGCTCTACCTCTTTAGGGGCTCTATCCCAGAGGAGCTTTGCACCGTATCCTTTTCCCCCGATGAATTTTTTCGCTATATCTGGGTCTATGTCTACAGCTTCTGTTTTCCTACTGCTTAAATCTACCTCCAAGATTTTCCCCATATATCCATTCATTATATAATACCTCCTTCTAAGTTAACCAGGAGTTTTACGTTAAAGGTCCTCCCGGCTAATGGATAACCCATTTTTTCTTCATACCATTCGTTGGTTATATTAAGACAACCTAATTCGATAGTTACAAATTCATCAATTTTTTGACTAATATTAGCATCTATTAAGGTATAAGGTTTTAAGTAATCATCTCCATCCTTTCTCCTATCAATCCGGGAACCATTTAAATTTATGTTAAGGCCAAATTCGAACCCATAATTAAAGCCAAAATTGAGTGAGTTTTTTGGTCTATTATCAAGAGCTTCATGAGATGTTGTATAAGCATCAAGATAGGTGTAATTCAAAGTGAAAAACTTATATTCCCCACTGATACTGAATCCCTGTAGACGTGCCCAATTTAGATTTTCGTAATTTGTATATCGATTCTCCCGGTCAATTAAATTTGTTATATTATTTAAAAAGAAAACCATTTTAATGGGTCTTAAATTTATACCAAACTGATAAGACATAGAACCTTCAGAAAGAAGGTCAGGATTTCCTGAACTTGGGGAATAAAGTTCTTTTAGAGTTGGAAACCGTGTTTTTTTACCAATCGAAAAGGAAAGGGTATTTTCAGTATCTATAAGAAATACCCCTCCAGCCCTATAATTTATGCAATGGATCAGAGTTTCAGTTCCACTAAATCCATCATAACCAACCTCTCCTTGGAGATGCATTCTTAGAGTAGGTATTAAAATCTTCTCCTGGATAGATAGGGATACTGTTTGTCCCCTGTGTTCTCTTTTAGATTCTTCGCTTTTCTCTATATTAACTCTATCGATTTTAAATGAACTCCCTAAAGAAGTGTTAAATTTTCCTGACTTTAGGCTTACTGTCATATAGGCACCCGTAGTATTATTATCGTAATCACTAACCCATTCCTTATCTGTATAGGTAGAATCTTCATATGAGATTAATGTATTTTTATGATTATCATAAAATATACTTCCTTTGATCTTTAGTTTCTCAATAAGTTCTGTCTTCCCATGTATAGCAATATACTGCCATTTCCAATCAGTAAACCTCCAGTACTTTGGATTTGTAAGTCCTAGCGGTATACCTTTCTCATTCCAGTGATTCGCTGCTGAGATTCCAAATTCTGTAGTAGAGTTCACTTCCCATCCTACCTTTCCGGTATATCTTCTTTTATAATAATCGGAGTTTTCCCTTATCATTCCATCAGGAAGTGGATAACCGGAAGACTTCGAAATTCCATAGGTAAGATAGTAAAACAAATCACCGAGTTTATCCCCATAGTTTAGGACAGAATTCATACTCATATATTCACTGAATCCCAATGAAGCACATTTTGCGTATTTTTTAGAAACAATATTGACAACACCACCAAGACTATTTGCTCCGTGAAGTAACGAGACCGGTGGCAGTGCAACTTCAATCTTACTAATATTATCGAGAGGAATCAAATCAAGGTCAGTACCACCTTCATAGGGACAGTAAATGGGATGACCGTCCGACATTATTACAATTTCTCTCTGTTCTATTCCAAAAATTTCTATTCGATTTTCTCCTTTCCTTCCTATTCTCATGTGGATGGAGGGAGCAAAACGCAGGGCCTGTCCAACTGTTCTTACTCCACGGTTTTGTAAGTCTTTTAAGTTAATTTCAATTATTTGATTTGGCATCAATTCAATTCTCTTTGCTGTTATTGTAATCCCACCTAACTCGTAAACCTTAGAATAGTTTTCTTCCTGAGGTATCACCTCTTGAGGTATAAGTATTAAAATGAAGAGTATAAAGCCGCTCACATTATATAGCGCCTATGATCCAGAAGGACAAAGTTAGTCCTGTAATACCACCATAGACCATTTTGGGTTTAGTCTTGAGAAACTTGACTGTATTCTCGCCGATTCTGTATCCAAGCCAGACACTAACTGCCGAGCCCAGGGCAGTGAAAGTTCCCTCTGTTCCAATGTATCGTATCACCTTTGGTAGGCCTGGTACTGTCCAGTAATGATATCTGAAAACATATGTGATTGCGAATGCGAACAAGGCATAACCGAGCCAAGCACCCAGAGCCCCGGAGAGCCAGATTAGTTTTTTCTCTTTTAAAAGCTGCATTACTATATCGAATCCCACTCCAAGAGAGAATATCGCGAGCAGATGACAGAAAAAGGGTCCGGCATTTACAAATCTGAAAATGGTGGCTACAACAGCAATCAGGGCCATCGCTCCAGCTTTTTGAATCAATGCATATGCAATTCCTAAGATGCCAAGAGCTAATATAGAGAGAATGACACCTGGATAATGAATATTGGAACTGTATAGAGCTTTCCCGAGAAAAACTTCACTAAAACCCCAAAGAGAGCCAAAGAAGAGAATGAGGAGTATATTCCTTTTACTCATACTTAAACCTCCATGTTTATATCTATTCTTTTTATCATTTTATCCTTTCTTTTTAATGGTTCTATAAGACCTGTGATTGTGTTCCTGATTATACTTCTAATGATTGGGTTAAGAGGAAGGTCCTCATCATTGACCTTAATCTTGATAATTCTTTCTTCCTTTTCTCTCATTTTTTCGAGGAAGTTTACGATCCTTTCAAGATCATCAGGATGGAATACCAACTTTTTAGTTTTAATATTAAAGTTTGCGAATATTGCTATAGCATCCTTTAGTTTCGGCTTTTCGCACACTCCTTTTCTAAGTAATTCAATCTTTTTTATTTCTTTTGCTTCTTTAAATCCTTCAGCCAGTACGAAATCGGCGTCCATAAAATGGTCGACAGCGAGTTCTTTAAGTTCAACTGTTCCATCTGTGAACTTAACTGACCCGATTCTATCCGGACTATGCAAAACAACACCATAAGCTCCTGATTCCATAAATTGGTAAGAATCCTTCCCCCGATGATCGAGATCGAATCCATTTGGACAGTGTTTAATGCAACCAACTTTGCAACCTCTTTTCTTAAGCTCCTCTGTAAGACGAGTTATTATGGTGGTTTTTCCCGTTTCAGAATCTCCTATGAAAGAGATTATTAACATTCGATGGTCCTTATAGTATTATACGAATTATCAGGTAGTTTTAAGATACCCCCATTCATAGTGCCTGTATTATAGTAAACCATTACTTCCTTGTCAAGTTTCAAATTCGTTTTGCATCCTATTAAGTTTCTCGCAAAGACGCAAAGGCCACCAGGCCCGCAAAGAGATTATTCTTTAACCCTTCCCACCATTTTCGACACTGATTTACACTGATACTTACTGATTGGAAGAACCCATCCCCTCACCTAAGAATTTAACCGCAGATAAACACAGATGAACGCAGAACCCCCTGCACACTGGAATTTTGTTATTCAAGAAAGAAAAAAACCAGAGAATAAATAAATACACCTTATTACCTAAAAGTTGTAGGCACGCCCCGAAAAATGTTTGCTATTTAATGGGGCACGAATTTATTCGTGCAAAACTAAAACCCAACCCCTAACCCCTAAATCCTAATTTGAGACCGATTTACACTTATTATTAATTCCTTTATTTGTATCAGTGGTTATCTGTGTGAATCTGTGTCTAATTTTAAGTTTCTTGCAAAGGGAGCCAAGCCCGCAAAGTGAGATATGAATTCAGTCCTCAGTAATTCTCGCCCAATGTTTCGAAATATGCTTTAGGGTGTGCACAGGCAGGACACTTCTCTGGTGGTTCAATGCCCTCATGTATATATCCGCAGTTTCCGCATTTCCACCTTACGACCTTATCCTTTTTAAAAACTCTGCCTTTTTCTATATTTTCACGTAAAGCAAGATATCTTTTTTCGTGTTGTTTCTCTGCAACCGCTATAGCTGTAAATACCTTTGCAATACCCGAAAAACCTTCTTCTTCAGCTACTTTTGCAAAACCAGGATACATTTCCGTATGCTCATAATTTTCCCCGGCAGCAGCTGATATTAGATTTTTTTTTGTATCTCCAATCACACCTGCAGGAAAGGAACCGGAGATTTCAACCTCTCCACCCTCAAGGAATTTAAAAAGCCTCTCGGCATGCTCCTTTTCATTATCTGCAGTCTCTTGGAATATTCTGGATATCTGAACATACCCTTCTTTCTTTGCCTTTGATGCAAAATAAGTATATCGGTTTCTTGCCTGCGATTCCCCTGAAAAAGCAGTCAGAAGATTCTTTTCTGTTTTTGTTCCTTTTAAACTTTTCATTTTACCTCCTATTTAGCTTTGATAAGTTTATGTGATTCCATATAATATCATACATCTTACTGTAAATTGTTCCTGAGTTTAGTTAGATCCTTATAATGTTTCCTTTCTTCATCTATTATTCTATCCAGTTTGTCGTGCTGATTCTCTGGTATGACCCTTTTAATTTCCTGATAGTAGAGGATTGAATCCAGCTCTCGCTGGATAGCAAAGTCCAGAGCTGAAGATACATCTTTAATTTTGCTCATGTCTTCTTTAATTTTATCTAAATTGAAGATTGTGTTATTCACATAGGTTTGAAGATAATCTATATAATCATCTGGATATGAATCGAAATTAATATCTTTAGTCATAGACGAAAGTAATTTGGAGAAGACCTCTTTGTGTTTTTTTTCTTCTTCTGCAAGTAATTTGAATAGACCTTTTGTAGTAATATCGTCTGTTAATTTTACGGCATTAAGATAAAATCTTTCACCATTCTCTTCAATTCTTATTGCTATTTGAAATATTTCCTTTACATTAAAGATTTCCATTTTTCCTCCTTGTGGGTTCTTGAAAGGTATTTAAAAGCTGAAAGCTTTGCAATACGAACCTGACCGGCGGCAACGATTATCTGTTTTTTTGGAATATTTGTTACATCTCCCGCTGCAAAGAGACCAGGGATATTTGTCTCACATCGCTCATTATTGATAAATTTCCAATAAGATTATAGGAGTGGAGACCTTTATCTACCCTCCAGGAGCCCTGTAAACGTGTCATGGTGTTCTTCTTCATCTTCAAGGATTTTACGGAAGAGTCTTGCAGTAGTTGTGTCAAATTCTTCATTAGCTTTCTTGATTATCTTTTTATAAAGTTCAATGGCACTCTCTTCATCCTCCTTGTCTTTCTCAATCATTTCTTTTAGTGACTCACCTACAAATATAGGATCAGGTTTTGTGGTGGGTGTTCCACCAAGGTAGGCGAGCCTTTCTGCTATTGCTTCAGCGTGTTTCATTTCCGTTATTGCAATTGCTTTTAATTCGTCCTTTACTGTAAAACCCTCCACCCCCTTCCAGAGCACATGCTGCCACATATATTGGATTGCGACCTGCAATTCCCTTGCGATTGCTTTGTTTAAGAGTTCTAGTAATTCTTTTGAAGCCATTTATACCTCCCTTTTTTGAATATATGGGTATATGAGTAGATGTGTTGATGGGTTTCTTTGATAGAAAGGCATTCTTTCTCTTAATAACCTCTTCTTTGTTACATCTTTTATATACTGATTTACTCATACACTCATTTACTCATAAACTTTTTATGGTCCTAGATGAATAAAGGGCCAATCTATCCCATATTCTTCGAACATATCAATACTGTCACGCTCGGTCTCCAATATATGATAGTGGTTCATTTCCATGGAAGCAAGATAAATCAATGTGTTTTTTATCTCAGTATCATCCTGATATCTATCTGCGAATCCAAGATAAAATTCATTGGCTGCCTTTTCCGCTTCCATTGCCTGGAAGAATAATTCACGCAACTCCATATTCTCATCTTCGATATTTACTTTTGGAAGAGGAACAGAGCTTTTTTCTGGTAGGGTTATTTCAACGTCGGGGAAATTTTTCTTGTGGAGAGATTCAATGAATTTTTTGTGTTTCAATTCCTCATCTGCAAGAAAATTCAATCTATCCTTCAATACGAAGTTCCCTACCCTTCCAGCTAATTTTGTATATACCTCGTTGCTTTCAACCTCACTTTTTATTGCTGATTGTAGCAGCTCTTCTAAAGTGTAATTGCTAAGATCCATACTACCTCCTACATTTTTGTTGCCCAGAGGCCGTGTATGTTGCAGTGTTCCCTAACTGAGTCAACATGCTCATATGCAATTTCAAACAGAGCGAGAGGAGCATCTCCAGCTTGTAAGAATTTCTTGTAGGTTCTATCGTCATTGGTTATTACCTCTATCCACTCAATATGATGTTTTTCTTCCATTGGATGTGGGATTGAGCCGACTTTTACTTTTATCCCGGTATCAACTCTTTCAATGACAGGAAGGTGTTTTTCATTTCCCTCTTCTGTTTCTTTAACTTCCAGGAGTTGCATAGGTTTTCCGCAACAAACAAGCTGTCCTTTTCCTCCATGTAAAACCTCGACTATATTACCACAAATCTCACATTTATATATTTGCAATTTCCTGGCCATCGTTCCTCCTTTCTTTTTTCTGAAAAACCTGCTTTACTCCTTCTATCCCTATTTTTCTGAGACAAGTGGGGTGTATACCCTTTGAGCAAGTTCTTTATCCAGCATAAACATGCCATTTCCATTTTCTCCAACCAGTTTTAGTTTGTTTATTATATCATTGTCGTTCTCTTCTTCTTCAATCTGCTCATCAACATACCATTGAAGCACATTGAATGTTGCTCTATCCTTCTCCTGCTCTGCTAAATCTACAAGGTAATTTATACACTTGGTTATATGCTGTTCATGTTTTAATGTCTCTTCAAATGCATGCAAAGGAGAATTCCATTCTGATGGTGGCTCCGCCAATGCATGAAGCTTTACCTTCCCCCCGACTGAATTAATATAGTTATAGAACTTCATTGCGTGGTCCATCTCCTCTTTCTGCTGTACCATCATCCAGTTAGAGAAACCCTTCAAATTTTTTGCCTCAAAG
>Ga0209121_10001515_pt1 | contig 24340 bp, 28 predicted proteins | sample Cruoilmetagenom3_FD_187292 | JGI IMG/M metagenome (GOLD analysis project Ga0209121, IMG submission 187292) | Oil polluted marine microbial communities from Coal Oil Point, Santa Barbara, California, USA - Sample 3 (SPAdes) (version 2) | ecosystem: Environmental > Aquatic > Marine > Oil seeps ... | reverse complement strand
TCAAGCAGCCGATGCCCGGGGCGGTGGCGGCGTAACCAAGGCGGAAAACCACTTAGAAAACGCCCGGAACCTGTTCAGATCAACCGAACCACCTCTAACAAAGCATGAAATCACGAATGTTTCCGGCCAAAACACCTAAGCGTGTCACACCTTATTTCTTAGAAATAACCTATCGGCCGCAGACGAAGAAAGCGACTATCAGCCACCTCCCGGCCTGATTCCCATAAAGCCCAGCAGAGCATTCTTTTGCGGGGCTAGATCATCTTCAGTTAGTTGTCCAAGCGCCCATTTTGCCGCGTTTTGCACTGACGCCCTGATTTTCAAAATCTTGAAAATCTCTTCAAGCGCGCGCCCAAAATCTGTTGATGGAAAGTTGCCTTCCCTAGATGTTCCATAAGTCGGAAACTTTCCAGTTTCTCGCGCATATAATCGGGCCAAACGCAGCGCGACGGTGCGCGCATAGTAATTCGGCGGGCGGTTACTGACGATCCAGAACTGTTTCTCTTGGTCTCGCAGCTCTATAAGCCTCTGAGAATAAATGAAATACATCTCAGCCACGACATGCATGCTGCCCGCAACGAAACCAGTGTCATAGATATTCTTGACCGCAAGATCGCCAGGCTTTGAGATCGCCATACTGTGTTTTCGCTGGATTGCAGCAACTTCGATTGCCGTCCTCAGTCGTTTAAACATTTCATCGGTCTCGGTAGAGGCCTGACCTTCAGGAACTTCAACCTGCTCCAAAACGCTTTCAAGATTGTTCACGATGCTTTCGACAACGGCAAGTTCGCGCAAAAATTCCTTTTTGGAATCGTGGATATTCGGGCGCGAAGTATCAAAAGGCAGCGATGGCCAATCTGGAATGAGTTGGGGCTGTTTTTCGCGCCCTAACAGCCGATCCACGATTTCATTCAGACGTTCGGATTGCTCTTTTTCATTCATAAAAGGGTAGGTATGAGCGACCTTTCAGCATTTCAATACAGCACCCCAAACGAGCAACCTTGCCCGCGTCGCGACAAAAGGGATGCCCAACACCGCCCTTCTGATATTTACTTTCTGCGCAACCTTTCCTGTCCAAACTCGACTTCAACGACTTTTGCATCCGCACCGCAGGCAAAAGATGACCATCGCTGCATAAGCATCCGCCGCTTTTCCAGCAAATCAGACCGCGCGTAAGCGCGTTCAACATCTGACCCCACCTTGTGCGACAGGCTCATTTCCGCAACTTCACGCGGTGCATTTGCGGCCTCGGATGCCCAATCGCGAAATGTGGAACGGAAACCATGAACCGTGACGCCCTCAACGCCCATCCGGCGCAAAAGCATCAGCATCGCCATGTTTGACAACGGCCTATGGCGTTTCTGCCCTTCAAACACATAGTCAGATTCCAGCGCCTTGAGCGGCTCCAAAATCGCAATCATTTCATCGGAAAGCGGCACGCGGTGATCTGCGCCCGTTTTCATGCGGATTGCGGGACAGGCCCAAAGCCGCGCCTCGAAATCCAGTTCATCCCAACGCATCCCCAACACTTCCCCGGTGCGCGATCCAGTCAAACAGGTGAACATCAAAGCCTTCGCCGCCATCGCATTACGCCCAGTCAGGTCAGCATAGAATGCAGGCACATCTTGCCAGCGCATCGCCTTATGATGTTTCGTTTTCTTGACGACCTTTGGCAAAACGCCCGCATCCTTGATCGCCGTCACCGGATTTTCGCCAGACCGGAAGCCCTTGGATTTTGCCACATCCAGAACAACCTTGAGCCGTTGCGCCAAACGCCGCGCGGTTTCGTGCTTGTCCGTCCAGATAGGTGACAGACACATCAGGATTTCCGGTTGATCAATGCTATCAATCGGCATCCGCCCGATTTTTGGGAAGGCATAGTCGCGCAGGGTGTTGATCCATTGCGCGCCGTGCTTGGCATTTTTCCACGTGGGCATTCGGTCAATGTGAACCTGCTGCGCGATCTCCTCGAATGTCGGGATTTCGCGTTTGGCGTTGAAACGGGGGTTCAAGCCAGATTTCGCCATGCGCCTATATTCAAGCGCCCGTTCGCGGGCTTGGTTGAGCGTCACAACATCAGCGCCGCCTAAACCAAAGTCAGTGCGCAGCGGTGCGCCCTTGCGATTCTTCTGCCCTTTAACCGTGACGCGCACAATCCAGCGCCGCGCCCCTGATGGGTCCACCACCAGATAAAGCCCCGCTCCATCGCCATGACGACCTGGCCCAAGGTTTTCCACCAGCTTCTTTGTCAGCTTTCCGCCCAGCGCAGCCATCTCGCATACCACCATCCATACCACACACGAAAAGAATACCAGCGAAATCGAAAGAAAGCGAGATCAAAGCGCTGAAAGGCCAAATACCTTCAAAACATACGAAAAAGGCCGCCAACGGCGACCTTTCAAAACGAACAAAAGTGGTAAGTGGCGGACTGGGGAGGATTCGAACCCCCGACCCCTTGATTCGTAGTCAAGTACTCTATCCAACTGAGCTACCAGTCCGTGGAGGCGGGGTTTAGACTTATGCCAGCCAATGCGCAAGGGGGGATTTTCAAAAAAACCGGCGGGCGACGCATATTCCCGCCGCGCGCCCATCAAAGCCCTTATCAACAAGGGGTGCGGCATGCTTGTCAAACTTGCGTGGTGGCCCCCCGCGGCAAAATAATTTCGAATATCGTGCCTTCGGGTCCGGTCGAAACCAGTGTCAGCTCTCCGCCATGTCCGCGCACCAGATCCTGCGCGATCACAAGGCCCAAGCCCGACCCGCCCTTGCTGGCACGACCCTGAAAGGCGGTGAACAGATGTTCGCGCGCGCGCGGCGGCAGGCCCGGCCCGGTGTCCGAAATACGTATCACCCATGCTTCTTCGGTTTCGCGCCCTGCGACGTTGATCTCGCCGCCCTTGCCCGATTGCTCAAGTGCCTGGCGCGCATTGCGCACAAGGTTGAAGATCACGCGGTAGATCTGTTCGGGGTCGGCGCGCACGATCATGGCGGCAGGCACGTCATCCGACAGGCTGATATTGTCGTTATCGCCCAGCGCAAGGCGTTCGCTGTCCAGCACATCCTCGACCACGTCGGCCAAGTGGACGCGGGTCAGGCGGGGAGGCGGTTCCTCGGCTTTGCCGAAGGCCAGAGTGGATTCGCACAAGGACACCGCGCGGCTGATCGAGCCGACCAGTTTCGGTGCCATCCGCTTCACGCTGGGGTCTTCGCTCATTTCGATCCGGTCGGTGAACAGCTGGGCCGAGGTCAGGATATTGCGCAAATCGTGACTGACCTTGGCCACCGCCCCGCCCAATTGCGCAAGTCGTTCCTTTTGCTTCAACGCGCTAGTGATCTGCACCTGCATTGCGGCCAATGCCTCTTCGGCCTCGCGCAGTTCGCGCACGCTGGCCGTGGGCGTTATGATGGTGCGGCCATCCTCGGGATGGGCAGCGTAGTCCTGCATCACCCGCACCACGCCCTTGATCGGCTTGACCAAGATGGCACGCACGGCCAGAAACAGCAGCACCGCCGTAAAGACAGAGATCACCGCCGACAGCAGCAAGATACGCAGCCCGTAGTCTATCATCGCCAGCCGCAGCGGTGCGGTTTCCATTGTCACCTCGATCAACAGGCCCGCCTCGCGGACGGGGTTGCCGATCACGCGGATCACCTGATCCTCTTGCTGAAACAGGCGCGCCATGGCATCGCGGATCAACACGAACGGGGTGTCTTGGCGCAGATCGAAAGTGGCATCAATGGGCCGCGGCATGGGCGAGGACAGGATCAACTGTCGCGCCTCGTCGCGCCGCAGCACCACGTTGAACACCTCGGCGTTACGCAGCAGCTCCTCCTCCAGGTCGGCGCCGATCATGTCATCGGCCAGCAGTGCAAGCGAGGCGATCTGCGCGCGCTCCAGCCGCGAGAGCAGGTAATCTTCGCGGAAGCGGGCAACAGAGGGCACGAAGATCATCACCTCCGCCAGCATGACGAAGATGGTGGTCAGAACCAGAAATCGACCCGATAATGTATTCAGCATCAACCCTCCGAGAGGCAGATATGGTCGCGCGGCGTTATGGCAACCACTTTTGCACAAATCGGACCACCCGTTTGACAAAATCATTATCAAACAGACGCGGCGAAAAATAGGCCCCCGCCACCCGCTTGTTCATTTCCGACAGCGTTGGATAGGGCGCCACCATGGCCGAGATACCGGACATTTTCGTGCCATTGGCGATGGCCATGGACCATAGCGCGGCCAACTCGCCCGCGCCTTCCCCTACCAGCGTCGCGCCGACCGGCTTGCCCTTGACCACCATCGCCTTGGCAAAGCCATTGGTCGCGCGCATGGCGCGGGCGCGGTCATTTTCGGCCATGTCGAAACGGGCGATTTCCAACTTGTCACCATATTCGCTGCGCGCCTCCGCCTCGGTCAGGCCGACCTGCGCCAGTTCGGGGTCGGTATAGGTGGCGCGGGGGATATGTGCATCGGTGGCCCTGGCGGGCAGGCCCAACACCGCCGAGCGGATCACGATACCCGCATGATAGCCCGCCACATGGGTGAATTGCAGCCCCCCCGCAGCATCGCCGATGGCATAGACCTTGCGGTTGGTGCTGCGCAGGCCGGCGTCCACCGTGATACCTGCGCGGCTTGCCTCAATCCCAGCCTTGTCCAGATCCAGCCCATCGACCGATGGCTTGCGGCCCACCGCCACCAACAGGTGCGATCCGGTGAAGCCGCGGCCATCCTCGGCCTCGACCGTGATATTACCCGCTGTGCCTGATACGCGGGCGACCTTGGCTCCCTCTTCAATCATGACGCCCTCGTATCGCAGGGCGTCCAGCACCACGCGGGCGGCCTCGGGATCGTCGCGGCCAAGCGCCTTGGCCCCTTCGATCACCGTCACCTCGCAGCCAAGGCGGCGATGCGCCTGCGCCATTTCCATTCCGATGGGGCCGCCGCCGATGATCATCAGGTGGCGCGGCTTTTCGCGATTTTCGAACAAGGTTTCGTTGCTCAGGTAAGGGACATTATCCAGCCCCTCGATCGGCGGTACGAAGGGGCGCGAACCAGTAGAAATAACGATGCGGCGCGCCTTGATACGAGTATCTCCCGCCACGACCTCGTTCGGGCCGACAAACCGTCCAAAGGCGCGGATCACGGTGCATCCCAGCCCCTCGAACCGTTCCTGGCTGTCATGGGGCGCAATGCCCGCGATCACGCCGGCGACGTGATCCATGACCGCGGCATAATCCACGTCCGGCTCGACCGGGGCCACGCCCATTGCGCCGCCCTTGCGCCGCGCTTGCGCCAGCTTCGCAGCCGCGATCAGCGCCTTGGATGGCACGCAGCCATGGTTCAGGCAATCGCCCCCCATGTCCGCTGCCTCCAAAAGCACCACGCGCGCGCCCATTTGCACCGCCCCCGCTGCGACGGACAGCCCGCCCGAGCCCGCGCCAATCACCAGAATGTCGGTTTCGATATGCTGCATCACAGCTCTCCTTTTGGGCCACGCAACTTGCGCAGGATGACGGGAAGCAGCGACAGGGCGCTCAGGCCAAGCAGCGGCAACAGGATGTGCGGTTCGAATATCACGCTCAGATCGGGGGCTTCGCCGCGTGCGAACACCTCGCCCAAGCCTGCGCCCACGGATGTAAAAACCAACCCTCCCGGAATGATCCCGAGAAAGGTCGAGATCGCGAATCGCGACAGCGGCACGCCGACCAGCGCGGGCAAAAGATTCGCCACGAAGAAGGGAATCACCGGCACAAGCCGGATCAGGAACAGCATCGACCACTGGCTTTCATCGATGCCGCGCTTGATGCGGGCAATGCGCCCGTCGCTGGCATCCATCTTGGCGGCCAGCCCCTCGCCCAGACCCCAGCGGGCGGCCATGAAGACGCCGATCGCCCCCAGTGTCGCAGCCGTCACGTTGAACAACACCCCCGGAAAGGTGCCGAACAAAAAGCCCCCCGCAAGCGTGGCCACCGTCGCACCGGGCAGCGAAAACGCAACGATCACCACGTAAAGCGCCATGAACACGGCGACCGCCTGCACGAAATGCGCATCGCGAAAGGCCAGAAGGCTGTCGTGATGGCGGGCCAGCGTCGCGAAACTGAGGGTATCGCGCAGCAGGACCGCGCCCAGCACCGCGCCCAGCAAAACCGCGACAAGCGGCAGTCTGCGGATCAAGCCGCCTTTCGTCTGCTCGCTCATGTCGTGACTTCCCTTTCGGTCCGCGCGGGGCGGGTGGCTTGCGTTTGCCTGTTCCATACCCCATCAGATGCCCTGTGGGTGGGGCCGCGCATAGCCGCCTCACGCCGGGTTGATCGGCAGTTTACCGCCAAGGGGCAAATCGGCCGGATTTCCCGGTTTTTCCCGCGACTTGTAACATTTCGCGCAGGCTGGCGGGAAAATTGTGACGAAAACCCGCGCAGTGGTTTGACAGGCCACCGATCCCCCCCTATAGAGCGGGCTTCGAATATCCGGGCACGGGCGAATCTGCTTCTGTACCCGTGCCACATGCCCTTGAACGCCTGAATGGGCTCAGACAATCGGAGACGGAGCGATGAAACGCACCTACCAACCCTCGAACCTGGTTCGCAAGCGCCGCCACGGCTTCCGTTCGCGCATGGCAACCAAAGCCGGCCGCAAAATTCTGAACTCGCGCCGCTCACGCGGTCGCAAGTCGCTGAGCGCGTGAGCGCCCAGCCATAAGGCTTGAGAATATGATGCCGCCGGAGGCCCCCGAAACTGGCTCTGCCAGCGCCGGGACAAGGTTCCCGGCGGCTTCCGTTTGCGCGGATGGTGCTACGGCACGTGTCGTAGCCCTCAGACAACGCTCTGATTTTCTGCGCGCGGCTTCGGCCGGTCGGCAGGGCAGCTCCTCGATGATGGTGCAAGCGCGCAAGCGCAGCCCCGAGGAAACAGACCCCGATTTGATCCGCGTCGGTTTCACCTGCTCCAAGAAGGTCGGCAATGCCGTGGCCCGCAACCGGGCCAAGCGTCGCCTGCGCGCCGTGGCGCAGCAGGTGATCCCGCAGCATGGCAAACCCGGTTGGGATTATGTGCTGATCGGGCGCGTCAGTGCCACCGCCACGCTACCCTTTGAAACGCTCAAGGCTGACCTGATCCGCGCCATCGCAAATCTGCACAGGGGCAAAACCTTGCCCCCTCGCTCACCGAAACGCCGCAAATGACCCCGCTCGCCCATATCGTCGCCCTGCCCGTCCGTCTGTATCGTCTGCTCGGCTCGCCTTGGGTCGGGCATAATTGCCGTTTCCAACCGACCTGTTCGGCCTACGCGCTTGAGGCACTGGAAAAACACGGAGCGATTCGTGGTACGGTGCTGGCGGCGCGGCGCGTCGGGCGCTGCCACCCTTGGGGCAAAGACGGCTATGATCCGGTCCCTGATTCCGACACACCGAAAAAGACAGACCCGTAGGAGCGCGCGCCATGTTGGACACTGAAAACGACGACATTCACCCGCTGTTTCACGGCGGGCCGAAAAGCACCGAGTTCAAGAAGCTGCGCAAGCGGATCGTGCAGAACACCCGCGAGGCGATCGAGCAATACGGCATGATCGAACAAGGTGCGGAGCGGCCGAAATGGCTGGTCTGCCTGTCGGGCGGCAAGGACAGCTATACCCTGCTGGCGGTTCTTCATGAGCTGCAATGGCGCGGCTTGCTGCCGGTGGACCTGCTGGCCTGCAACCTGGATCAGGGTCAGCCGAATTTCCCCGCAACGGTCCTGCCCGCGTTTCTGGAAAAAATGCAGGTGCCGCACCGGATCGAATATCAGGACACCTATTCCATCGTGAAGGACAAGGTGCCCGAAGGGCGCACCTATTGCGCGCTTTGCTCGCGGTTGCGGCGCGGCAACCTTTACAGAATCGCACGCGAGGAAGGCTGCAGCGCCGTGGTGCTGGGCCACCACCGCGACGATATTCTGGAAACATTTTTCATGAATCTCTTTCACGGCGGGCGCCTGGCGACCATGCCCCCGAAACTTGTGAACGAAGAAGGCGACCTGTTTGTCTATCGTCCCCTCGCCCATGTCGCCGAGGAAGACTGCGAACGCTTTGCGCGCGGTATGAATTACCCGATCATCCCTTGCGATCTGTGCGGGTCGCAAGACGGATTGCAGCGCCAGCAGGTCAAGCAAATCCTTGATGGATGGGAGAAAAACTCCCCCGGCCGCCGTCAGGTCATGTTCAAATCCCTTATGAACGTGCGCCCCTCGCATATGCTGGATTCGTCGCTGTTCGACTTCGCCGGGTTGACGCGGGGAAAGATCGAATTTGATCCAAATTCTGTGGAAATGCCGAAACTGCGTTAGGCCGCTGTTGAGGATGCGTGGCTAGTTTTGTCCCGAACTGCACCGGGATGATTGCGTTATGGCTTCTCAAAATGCACGGCGCCTCAAGCGTCTGCGCCACCAGCTCAGAACCACTCTTGCAGGGCCGCATGTGCTGGCCTTTCTGCCAGCCATCGTTCTGGGTGCCTTCTGGATTGGCGGCGAGGGATGGCTGATGGTCATGGCACTGGGGCTGCCGGTGGTCTATGCCATGGCTGGCGGCTTTGGCGGGTCCGACCATTCCGGCAGCATCACCCGCGCGCAGGATGCGCAGGATGTGCCGCTGGAAAAACTGCTGGACGATGTGCTGGCGGAATGCGCCGCAAAATCCCGCACCACCGCCTGTTTCCTCTTGGCACTGGATGATTACGATGAATTGGTGGACCGCTATGGGCAAGCTGCGGCGCAAACAGTGATGACGCGCACCGCCGACCGGCTGGTCGGGGCGCTTCGCGGCGGCGACCGCGTGCTGACGATGAACAAGGGGCTGTTCGCCGTCGTGCTGGCCCCGGTCCGCCATTTGGATCTTGAGGTTTCGATCCAGATGTCCGGTCGCTTGCAACAAGCGGTGGAAGAACCGATTTCCATCGATTCGACCACAGTGTTCATGTCCTGCTCGGTCGGGTTCTGCACCTCGGCGCGCAATCCGGGCAGTGGCGGCAGCGATTTGATGGCCGCAACCGAGGCGGCTCTGACCGAAGCATGCAACAATGCGCCTTCAGCCATTCGGTCCTACGCAGAAAGTATGCAAAACGAACGGGTTGCACGCTCTTTGCTGGCGGACGAGGCCGCCGTTGCATTAGAAAACGGCCAGATTCGCGCGTGGTTCCAGCCACAAATTTCTACCGACACCGGTTTTGTCACCGGGTTCGAGGCATTGGCCCGCTGGGTCCATCCGGTGCGCGGCGTGATCTCTCCGGCGGAATTCATGCCGATCCTGGAAGAATCCGGCCAGATGGAACGCTTGTGCGAGGTCATGCTGTACCATGCCATGACCGCGTTGAAAGATTGGGACAAGGTCGGACTTGCAGTGCCTCAGGTCGGCGTGAACTTCACCAGTCAGGAATTGCGCAATCCCAAGCTGGTCGAAAAGATTCGCTGGGAACTGGACCGTTTCGATGTGGCCGCAGAACGGCTTTCCGTCGAAGTGCTGGAAACTGTTGTTGCGGCCTCTCCCGATGATACGATTTCCCGTTCGATCAATGGCTTGGCCAAGCTTGGCTGCCATGTGGACTTGGATGATTTCGGAACCGGCCATGCCTCGATCTCGTCGATCCGCCGCTTTGCCGTCGGGCGGATCAAGATTGACCGTTCCTTTATCATGAAAGTGGACCGCGACCCCGAACAGCAGCGCATGGTCGCGGCGATCCTGACCATGGCCGAGCGGCTGGAACTGGACACGCTGGCCGAAGGCGTCGAAACCGTCGGCGAACACGCTATGCTGGCGCAGCTTGGCTGCGGCCATGTGCAAGGATTTGGCATCGCCCGCCCGATGCCCTTGGAACAGACCTTCGACTGGATGCGCGCACACAACACCAAGATCGAGGACACGCCCAAGATCAGCCGTTCGGGCAACTGATATGAAAACAGGGCGATTCGTGATCAGCATAGGGGCCTGAAACCCAATAACCGCTTGACCTTTGGGGCTGCACTCTGTTGAACCCCTCGTGATATTCTCACGGACAGGCAAGGCTCTCTAATGGAAAACCAGAATAAGAACCTAATCCTCGCCACGGTACTCAGCTTCTTGGTGATCGTGGTATGGTTCGTGCTGTTCCCGCCCCCCGAGCCGGTGGAAGACCCGAACGCACCAGCCGTCACCGCGCAAGATGGGACCACGGCACCGGTTGCACCGCAGGCCGCGCCCACCACCACGGCGGCGCAACCCGTTGCCACACCCGCCACGGACGCGCCCCGCATTGCCATCAACACCCCCCGAATCGAAGGTTCGATCTCGCTTCTGGGTGGGCGCATCGACCAGATCGCGCTGAAAGACTACCGTGATACGCTGGACGCAGGGGCAGACATCGTCGATGTGATGCGCCCCGTCGGCACGCAGGATGCCTATTATGCGCTGTTCGGTTGGTCGCCCTCGACCGGACTGACGCTGGATGCAGTGCCTTCGCCCGACACGGTCTGGACCGCACCCGAAGGTGCAACCCTATCCCCCGACAGCCCCGTGACCTTGACTTGGGACAATGGTGCCGGCCTGACCTTTACCCGCCAGATTTCGGTCGATCAGGACTATATGTTCACCGTCACGCAATCGGTTCAGAACGCATCGGGTAGCACCGTGTCGCTGGCCCCTTATGGTACGCTGACCCGCCACGGCACCCCGTCGGACCTCAAGAAATTTTTTATCCTGCACGAGGGCACCGTGGCCATGGCCGATGGCACCCTTGAAGAGCAGACCTACAAGAACATCGCCAAATTCGATTACAACTATGCGCAGGGCGCCAAGGCCGAAGTGACCACCACGGAGCAGTCCGGCTGGATCGGCTTCACCGACCACTATTGGCTGTCTGCCCTGATCCCTGCCGATGATCAGCCCGTCCGCCAGATTAACAAATTCATCGAATCGCGCGACATCTATCAAACCGCAGCCCTGATGCCGACGCAGACCGTAGCGGACGGTACGGATACCTCGATCACCACCCGCCTGTTCGTCGGCGCAAAGGAATGGGAAACGCTCAGACATTACCAGAACGAGGAAGGCGTCGCCGGTTTCGTCGACTCGATCGACTGGGGCTGGTTCTTTTTCCTGACCAAGCCGATCTTCGCACTGTTGCACAAGCTGCACGCGCTGATCGGCAACATGGGCTGGGCCATCATCGCGCTGACCTTCATCCTCAAGGGCATCGTCTTTCCGCTGGCATATAAATCCTATGCCTCCATGGCGAAGATGAAAGAGCTTCAGCCGAAAATGGAGAAGCTGAAGGCGGAAGCAGGCGATGACCGCCAGAAGGTGCAGCAGGGCATGATGGAGCTGTACAAGAAGGAAAAGGTGAACCCCGCCTCGGGCTGTCTGCCGATCCTGATCCAGATCCCGATCTTCTTCTCGCTCTACAAGGTGATCTTCGTCACGCTGGAACTGCGCCATGCGCCGTGGATCGGCTGGATTCGCGACCTGTCCGCACCCGATCCTTCGTCGATCTTGAACCTGTTCGGCCTCCTGCCCTTTGCTGCGCCTGATCCCAGCTCAATCCTGGCCTTCATCTCGCTTGGCATTCTGCCGATCCTGCTGGGAATCTCGATGTGGTTGCAACAGAAACTGAACCCGGCCCCCACCGACGCCACACAGGCGATGATCTTTGCATGGATGCCTTGGGTCTTCATGTTCATGCTGGGCGGCTTTGCCAGCGGCTTGGTCATTTACTGGATCACCAACAACACGATAACTTTCATCCAGCAGTATTCGATCATGCGGCTGCACGGGTATAAGCCGGACGTGTTTGGCAACATCAGGAAAAGCTTTAGTAAAAAATCGAAGGAAGAGACCAAGTGACGGCCACGCTTACCCATATCTTCCGGCACCCGATCAAGTCGATCGGGGTTGAGGAAATGGAAAACGCGCCCCTGCGAACGGGGCGCGTTCTGCCTTTGGACCGCACCTTTGCCGTGACGCATGAAGGTGCGAAATTCACAGGTGCGCCAGCACATTGGCAAAGCAAAAGCAATTTCATTCGCGGGGTTGCGGGGCCAGAACTGATGGCCGTCACGGCCCGCTGCCACGACGGGCAAATCACCCTGTCGCACCCGCGCCAGCCGGATCTGACCATTGATCCGGCCTGTGACGGACCTTTGCTGATCGACTGGCTGCGCCCGCTTTGGCCCGCCAATCGCCCCGATCCCATTGCGCTTGTGCCTGCGCCGGGCCATGGGTTGACCGATGTGCCGCAACCCTATCTCTCCATCGGCAGCCTTTCGACCCTGCGCGCCCTGTCAGACCGCGTCGGCACCGACCTGTCCCAACATCGGTTCCGCGCGAATCTTTGGATCGATGGCTGGCCACCCCTGCACGAACGTGACCTGATCGGCAAACATATCCGCATCGGCGACGCGCTGCTGAAGGTGGCTGAGCCTATCACGCGCTGCCGCGCCACTTGCGCGAATCCCGAAACCGGCGCTGTCGATGCCGAGGTCCCGGATGCGCTTGACGCCGCCTGGCAACATCAGGATTTCGGCATCTATGCCGCGGTCGTCGAACCCGGCCAGATCACCCGCGGCGACGCGGTAAAGGAGGCGTAATGCAACTTCCCTTCCCTCTTGTCGAAGACCCGGATAAGGACGCGCTGGAGCGCGGCCGCAAGCTGTTCGCGGGCGAGACCGATTTCGTCAAAGGCGTGGTCGCCATGTCCGGCCTGCCCCCCGCCGACCGGATGGAGGTCTGCTTTGCAGGCCGATCCAACGTGGGGAAATCCAGCCTTATCAACGCGCTGACCGGCCGCAAGGGTCTCGCGCGCGCATCGAACACGCCGGGCCGCACGCAGGAAATCAACTTTTTCACTGCGGGCGACCTCTATTTGGTGGACCTTCCCGGCTATGGTTTCGCCAATGCGCCGGTGGCGGTGGTCGAAAAATGGCAGCGACTGTTGAAACAATACCTGTCGGGCCGCCAGACCCTGCGCCGTGCTTTCGTGCTGATCGACACCCGTCATGGCATCAAGAAGGTGGACGAGGAAATCCTCTCCTTGCTGGACAGCGCCGCCGTGACCTTTCAGGTGGTGATGACCAAGGCCGACAAGGTGAAAGCCGCCGATCAGGAAAAGGTGCTGGCGCAGGTGCGTCAGGCCCTGTCGAAACATCCCGCCGCCTTCCCCGAGATCATCCTGACCTCCTCGGAAAAGGGCGATGGTATCCCGACCCTGCGCAGCGTCATCGCCGATCTGGACTGACGCAATTTCAGCCCATCGGCCTATTGGAAGGCAGACATGAAAAGCCCCCGCCCGAAATATCGGACGGGGGCTTTTTTGCTTCGGTTGGATCAGGCCAAGTCGAAACGGTCTGCGTTCATGACCTTGGTCCATGCAGCAACAAAATCGCGCACGAATTTTTCGCCCGCATCGTCCTGGGCATAGACCTCGGCATAGGCGCGCAAAATCGCGTTGGACCCGAACACCAGATCGACGCGGCTGGCGGTCCATTTCACCGCACCGCTGCTGCGGTCGCGGATTTCATAGCTGCCGCTATCGACGGGCACCCATTCGTTCGCCATATCCGTCAGGTTCACGAAAAAGTCCGTGGTCAGCGCACCGGGACGGTCGGTGACCACGCCATGGTCAGTGCCGCCGTGGTTGGTGCCCAGCACCCGCATACCGCCGACAAGCACAGTCATTTCCGGCGCGGTCAGCCCCAGAAGCTGCGCACGATCCAGCAGCATCTCCTCGGCCGAGACGACATAGTCATTCTTCAGCCAGTTGCGGAACCCATCAGCCAGCGGTTCAAGCGCTTCAAAGCTATCCGCATCGGTCTGCTCGGGCGAGGCATCGCCGCGTCCCGGCGCAAAGGGCACGTCCACGTCAAAACCGGCGGCCTTGATAGACTGCTCCAGCCCCACGTTCCCCGCCAGCACGATCACATCCGCCACGGATGCGCCGGCCTCGGCGGCGATAGGCTCCAGCTTGGCCAGAACAGCGGCCAGACGGGCGGGCTCGTTGCCTTCCCAATCCTTTTGCGGTGCTAGACGGATGCGCGCGCCATTGGCACCGCCCCGCATGTCAGACCCGCGATAGGTGCGGGCGCTATCCCATGCGGTTGCGATCATGTCAGCCGCACCCAGACCGGCGGCGGCGATTTTCGCCTTCACCGCATCCACGTCATAGCCGGTGGACCCTGCGGGGATCGGGTCTTGCCAGATCAGGTCTTCGGACGGAACATCCGGCCCCACCCAGCGGGCTTTCGGCCCCATGTCGCGGTGGGTTAGCTTGAACCATGCGCGGGCAAAGCAATCGTCGAAATAGGCCGGGTAGGCCATGAATTTCTCGCATATGGCGCGATATGCCGGGTCCACCTTCATCGCCATGTCGGCGTCGGTCATGATTGGCTTGGTCTTGATCGAGGGGTCTTCGACATCGGCTGGCATGTCTTCCTCGGCGATGTCCACCGGCTCCCACTGCCATGCGCCTGCGGGGGATTTCTTCAGCTCCCACTCGTGGCCGAACAGCATGTCAAAATAGCCCATGTCCCACTTGGTCGGGTTCGCGGTCCATGCACCCTCGATGCCGGAAACCACCTGGTCGCGGCCGATCGAACGACCCTTGGTGTTGAACCAGCCCATGCCTTGCACTTCGGGGCCTGCGGCCTCTGGCTCTGGCGACAGGTTGGCCGCGTCGCCATTGCCGTGGCATTTGCCAATGGTGTGGCCGCCGGCGGTCAGGGCAGCGGTTTCCTCGTCATCCATGGCCATACGGGCAAAAGTTTCACGCACCTGCGCAGCGGTGGCCATCGGGTCGGGCTTGCCGTTCACGCCTTCGGGGTTCACGTAAATCAGGCCCATCTGCACGGCGGCCAACGGGTGTTCCATGGTGTCCGGCTTCGACACATCGTCATAACGGCTGTCGGATGGCGCCAGCCATTCCTTTTCCACACCCCAATAGGTGTCCTTTTCAGGGTGCCAGATGTCTTCGCGGCCAAAGGCGAAGCCATAGGTTTTCAGCCCCGCGACCTCATAGGCGATGGTGCCGGACAGGATCATCAGGTCGGCCCAGGAAATCTTGTTGCCGTATTTCTTCTTGATCGGCCACAGCAGGCGGCGCCCCTTGTCGGTGTTCACATTATCGGGCCAGCTGTTCAGCGGGGCGAAACGCTGATTACCGGTGCCGCCACCGCCGCGCCCGTCGGCCAGCCGGTAAGACCCCGCCGCGTGCCACGCCACCCGCGCGAACATTCCCACATACGATCCCCAGTCAGCCGGCCACCATTCCTGGCTTTCAGTCATCAATGCGCGCAGATCGTTCTTCAGCGCCTCGACATCCAGTTTCGCCAGCTCGGCGCGGTAATCGAAGTCAGGGCCAAGGGGATTGGTCTTGCGGTCGTGCTGGTGCAGGATGTCAAGGTTCAGTGCCTGCGGCCACCATGCCATGACAGAATTGCCCTGTTCGGTGTTCCCACCATGCATCACGGGACATTTGCCAGCGGTGTTGATGTCATTTCCATCCATGATCGTATTCCTTCGTTGAGGCGCGGACGCCTTTGGTGATTCTGTCGCTGCGGGACGGGTGCGAATAGCTGCGACCCGCCCTCGCAAAGCGCAGATTGCCTTGCAATTGTATCACTTTTGGGAATTAATTAAATTTTGTTTTTCCAATACCTACGATAAGCTACAGTTATGAAAACTCTGACCATGAAACATCTGCGCTATTTCGAGGCGCTGTCGCGGATCGGCCATTTTGGCCGTGCTGCGAATGAATGCGCTATCTCGCAGCCTGCACTTTCCGTGCAAATGAAGGAACTTGAGGCGCTGATCGGTGCGCCGCTGATCGAACGCGGCGCACGCCAGATCCGGCTGACGGGGCTGGGGGATGCACTGGCCGAACGGGCCCGCGACATCCTGCGCGCCGTGGACGAGATCGAGGATCTGACCCGCACATCGCAGGGCGCCTTGGCCGGGCGGCTTCGGATCGGGGTGATTCCCACCATCGCGCCCTACCTGCTGCCAGGACTTATTCAGGATTTGAACACGCAGCTACCCAATATCGACATCTGGCCGCGCGAGGCGGTGACCCGCACGCTGCTGAACGACCTGATGGGCGGTCAGTTGGACGTGGCCATCGTCGCCCTGCCCGTATCGGAACCCTCCTTGCACGAAGAGCCGCTTTTCGACGAGGAATTCGTGCTGGTCCGCCCCGAGTCAGAGGCAAACCTGCCCGCCCCCAACCCAGAAACCCTGCGCGAGATGCGTCTACTGCTTCTGGAGGAAGGGCACTGTTTCCGCGATCAGGCGCTGTCCTTTTGCAACATCGGCACAAAGCCGCCGCGCGATCTGATGGAGGGGAGTTCCCTGTCCACGCTGGTGCAGATGGTCGGCGCGGGTATCGGTGTCACACTGATTCCGGAGATGGCGCTGCCCGTCGAAACACGCGCCGCGCCGGTTTCGGTGCAGCGCCTGCCCGCCCCGCGCCCCAGCCGCACGGTTGGCATGATCTGGCGGAAATCCACGCCGCTTGCGGGGCAATTGTCGGAACTGGCGCAGCGGGTCCGGCAGTTTGGCAAATCTCAATACGGCCAATAGGGCGCGCGCAGATCGGGCTTGAGAACCTTGCCGATTTCACTGCGGGGCAGATCATCGCCCAGCTCGATCCGGCTGAGACGCAGCATTTATCCCTGCTTGGCATTGGCCCATGCGAAGATATCCTCTGCGGTCGTGGTCGCGCCCTTTTCAATCACGATAAGGCCAAGCGGCGTTTCACCCCTTGTATCGGACGGGATCGCAATCAACACCATGACCGCGACATCGCGATACTGGCACAGCACGCCTCCAGATCAGCGGCGTATATATTGAACCCGCCAGAAATGATCATGTCTTTTTTGCGGTCCAGCAGTTGCAACGCCCCATCGGCATCGAACCGCCCCATATCGCCGGACCGGATGAAATCGCGCCCCCTCTTCGTCGCGCCATAATAGTTCCGAAGTCTTGTCCGGCAGGTTTTGGTAGCCCGCCATAATCGACGCGACGGACACGCCGCCCTCGATCATTCCGTACAGGTCGATCAGGTTGCCGGGCCAGCGGACCTGTACCTTGGCAATCAGCGGCTCAGGCAAACGGGCCGAGGTCAAGAATTTACACTTGTAGCTGGACAGGTCGTATGCGCCGATCTGCGCGGCCACCTTCGTTTGCGTCGCAGACACCACCAACAGCCCCGCGCTGCTGTCGGCCATCATGGTGCACGGCGCGTCCTGCGTAGCGCTGTAGGCGCAAAGGCACGAAACAGGCCCCTGCCGAAAGCACCGCCGCCATAAGCACCACATGCGCGACCGAAATTTTCCCAAGCGACGCGACCATATCCCCGCGCCCGATCCCGCGCGCTTGCAACGCGCCATTCACGCGGGCCACGTGATCGGCGCACTCGTGCCATAACAGCACGTCATCCCCACAGATCAGCGCCGGCCGATCACCCCTAGCTTGGCCATTGCGGGCGATGGATGCGCCGAAGTCCAGCAGGGTTTCCCCTTGGACCGCAGGCGGGTTGAAAAGGACATGGGTTCTCTCCGGTTCATGGAACAGTTCATGGACATGGGAAGGTAAAGCGAGATCGCATGGACAAGGATCAGGATCAGAACCACGAGCAAGATGAAAAGCCGCAGCGCGATCGAGGCATCGTCTCGCAGCCCCGCCAGCGAATTGGGCGGGCCGGTCAAAGCGATCAGAGCCACGAAGATTTTTACGCAGGCCGCGATGAAGCAAATCGCGCCGGTGGTGGTCATCGTCTCGCGCAGAAGCGGGATGATCAGATCGGGGGTCGGGAAAATGAACAACGGCAGCCGCAGATTTTGCATTTGGGCGGGAAGTGTCATTTCGGGTCCTCCGTGCAGGGATCAAGCCACAAAGCCTTGCGGGAACAGCGCGTCTATTTCGGATGGGATTGCCCTTGCGCCTTGCAGCGCCGCGCGACTGTCGGCGGCGGCGACCTCGCGCCCATGCCCGCAACGTCAATGATGCGCACGCCCGCAAGCGGTGGTGCAGATGCGCTATATGCATCTGTCATTCCTTTCGTGAATGGCGGTAGGCCGCCGTATCGCGCGCTCAGCGGCGCGAGATTGCCGTTTTCAGGTTGCCACGCATCTTGTGCAGCACCTTCAGCGTTGTTTGCAGGTCCACGTCCGAGATCCCTGCATTGGCAATCTCGTCCAGATCAAAGACCTTCTTGGTCATGATCTTCACCAGCGCCTTGGCCTTTTCGGTCGCGTAGATGCGGTTGGAACGGCGATCTTCCGGATCGGCCCGGCGCTCGACAAAGCCGCGCGCCTCCAAGCGGTCAATCAGCTTGGAGGTGGTGACGGTGGCGATTTCCATCCGGCTGGCCAACTCTGCCTGCCGCAGCCCGTCCTCTCTGAGCAGATGCACCAGAACCCACCCTTGCGACATGGTCATGTCATGAGGTTTGAGCATCGCATCAAAGGTAATCCTGCGGAAACGGGCAATATCTTGGAACACAGGGTTATTATCATCGCTGAGCGAGGTCTCTTTGGGCATGTTTTCCTGCTCCATCTCAGCCTATCCGGCAGATCGCGTTCTCTTACGAGACTGGCCGTCACTAGGCAAGGTTGGGGCCATTGCGCATCAGATCAGGCCCCATGCGAACACGTCGCCCGAACGATCCAGATCATAGAAATTCGCCTTCATCGCCGGGATCGCGTGGTCGCGTACCGTTTCCGGCGTCCAACCTTCGGAACGGTGGACCGACCGCACGGGACGCGGCTGGCTCATCAGGAAAATCTCGTTGTTGCGGATGCAGAAAATTTGCCCCGTGAAATCGCAATCGGGTGCAGCCAGCGCCACGCAAAGCGGTGCGATCTTGGCTGGTGTCATTTCCTTGATCCCCTCGACGCGGGCTTTTTCGGCCTCGGTCTTGGCGGGGATGGTACCGATCAGGCGCGACCAAGCAAAAGGCGCGATACAGTTGGACCGCACGTTGAACCGCGCCATGTCCAGCGCCAACGATTTCGACAGGCCGACGATGCCCATCTTGGCCGCCGAATAGTTCGCCTGCCCGTAATTTCCGATCAGGCCTGAGGTCGAGGTAAAATTCAAAAAACACCCCGAGGCTTGCATCTTGAACTGCTGCGCAACGGCCTGCGCCATGTTGAAACTGCCCTTGAGGTGGACGGCAATCACCGAATCCCAGTCTTCCTCGGTCATCTTGTGAAAGATCACATCGCGCAGGATCCCGGCATTGTTCACCACCACATCGATGGCGCCGAATTCGTCCATGGCCTGTTCATACATGCCGCGCGCATCCTCGGACTTGGCGACATTGCCGAAATTGGCCGTCGCCTCGCCGCCCGCCGTGCGAATTTCGTTCACCACTTCTTGCGCAGGGGCTGCATCCGCGCCCGCGCCGTCAGCCGCACCGCCCAGATCGTTGACGATCACGCGCCCGCCATGTGCAGCCATCATCAGCGCGATATCGCGCCCGATGCCGCGCCCGTGACGACCACGACCTTTCCATCCGGCATTTCGGCTCCTCCCGTGCATGGTTTGTCATTTCAAATTACTTAGCTTGATCATTGCTTGCAGGATAATTACGCGTCGACTTGATCGCGAGGCTTACAAAGCCGGCCTTGCAAACCATTCGGGAGGAAGAAGCCAATGCTCGAACCCAGCTTGCTGCAACATCTGGTTTTTGCCGATTGGGATATGCCGGGCGATAGCCTGCCCTTCAGCACGCTAAATTATGGCAGCATGCTGGCGGATGATCCTTGAGCACCCGCGCTTTACCGAATTCGACTTTTCCTCGATCCGGTGCCTGACCCATGGCGCGTCGCCCATGCCGGTCAAGCTGATGGAACGCGCACTGGCGGTGATCCCCGGCATCGTTTTCCGTCAGGGTTACAACATGACCGAAACCTCGCCGGTGCTGACCGTGCCGCCCCCCGGCCGACCACATGCCCGGCAACCGACAATCGGCAAGCTGGCCTCGGTCGGCAAGCCGATGATCTATTGCGATCTGCGCGTGTTGGATGAAAATGATACCCTCCTGCCCCCGGCCAGACGGGGAAGGGGATCGTGCGCGGTCCGCAGGTGATGAACGGCTATTGGAACCGCTCCGAGGAAACCCCCGAGGCCATGCGCGGCGGGTTCTATCGCACGGGCGGAGGCCAGTTATCTGGGCGAAGACGGCTATCTGTTCCTCGTGGGCTGCACCAACGAGATGATCATTTCGGGCGGACAAAAATGTCTATCCAATCGAAACGGAAAGCGCGCTGTCGGATGCCATGAAAGAGGCATTTGCCGACAGCGCGCAGGGTTTGGCCATCGATCCCGACTGGCTCCGAATGCAGATTCTGCGCCGGGGGCGATCTGAAAAAGATGCTGGCCAATCACAAGGCGGACAATGTCGGCGGGACCAAGGTTTTCGGCACCCGCATGCGACATCTGCACGGCTGGCTATGCCAGTTGCGCGATCTGCCCGTGCCGGTGATCTGCGCCGTGGATTGACCTGCCTATGGTGCGGGCTTGGGACATTGCACGCATGCAGTGCAATGCTTCGTCCACCGCCATTGCCCTGACAGCACAGATCAGCGCCCGTTCGATGGAAGAAAACGCGGACACCCTGCTTGCTATGAAAGCGCAGGCACAATTCATCTGCCTCGCCAGCCGCTATCATCAACCGGTGCCCGACCGATTCGTGACCAAGCAAACGCCGCGCTTCGATTTCAAGTAAAGCCGGTTTGCGATAAATCAGCGGCGGGCCTTCAGGTCAGAACGCTCGCTGCCACCAAAGCCGCAATCTGCGCGACGTCATAGCCCAATTCAGCCAGAACCAACGCAGTGTCACGCCCGAAATTCGGGGCCGGCATATCGACCTGCGCGGGGGTCTTGCTCAGTTGGAACCCACAGGCCTTCGAACCACGACGGGGCGCCATCGCGGCGCGGCAGCGACTGGAAATACCCCTAGGTTTTCAGTTGCGCATCATTGGCCAGATCGTCCGGCGATGCCGCGATATGAGCGGCAACGCCCGCGCCAGGCAAAAGCGCCTCGACCTCTGCCAAGCTGCGGGATTTACACCAACCGGACAAGGCCGCGTCGATTTACGGCTTTTGCGCTTTGTGGATGGAAAAATCCGCCAGGTCCTGCGCCTTGAGTTCTGCCAATGCGGTTACCTCGGCCAATGCCAGCCATGTGGCATCAGTCATACTGACCGCGACCCATGCAGTTTCAACCGAAGGCACCGCGCAGGAGTACAGGTTGTTCGGTACAAACGCGTCGCCGCGATTGCCCCGCGCCTTGGGTCCCTGCCCCGGGGAGGCGAATTCGGCAAATACCTCGGCGATCAAATCGCATTCCCGCTTCGGCCTCCGAGACATCAAGATAGCGCCCGTGTCCGGTGCGGCGGCGATCGTCAAGCGCGACCTTTTTCGGTGGGTAAATTCAGCGTCACACCCAGTTTGCCCACCTTGCAATTTTCATAAAGGCTCGACCGGTCCAGGTCGCGCTCTCCGCCGGGATAGGGGCCTGTCAGCCGAGTCACCTTGGGCTTTTTCGCGCTTTCAATGCGGATCACACGCGCCCCGAAATCGGCAAGGCAGCGGCCGCCCAAAACAAAGAGCGGCCCTGACCGTCGAACGCCCCTGTGCTCTTGTATCACTGCCCGTCGCGGGTTCGACACACAGCACATCGGCCCCCATCAGTGCCAGCATCCGCCCTGCCAACACGCCGCGCGCGCGCCGGTCAGATCAAGCACCCGCAGCCCGGCCAATGCACCGCCAGTCATGCTACCACCGATCCTCGGTCGTCAGCACCGCCGTGGCCGCGGCCGAGAACATGCCGCCAACCCCATGCACCAGAGACAGTTTCGCGCCCTTGACCTGTGCAGGGGAAATGCCACGCATCTGCCGAACCCCTTCTTGCAGGGCGAACATGCCATACATGCCTGAATGCATGTAGCTAAGGCCACCGCCATTGGTGTTCAGCGGCAGCTTGCCACCCGGGCGGGTGTTGCCCTCGGCGATAAAGGCGCCGCCCTCGCCCTTGGCCACGAACCCCAGATCCTCCAACCCGTAAATCGGAAGATGCGCGAAGGCGTCGTAGATCATCAGGTGATCCACGTCCGAATGCGTGATGCCAGCGCTTTCAAACGCCATTTTGCCCGACACACGGAATGCCTTGGAACTGGTGAAATCCTCCATCTGGGAAATCATCGGGCCCTCGGCGCTCTCCCCGCCCATGCCGCGCAGGTAAACGGGTTTCGTCGGGAAGTCCTTCGCCCGATCAGCTGAAGTCAGGATCAACGCGCCGCCACCATCGGACACAAGGCAGCACATTAGCTTGGTAAAGGGCCAGGCGATCATCTTGGCGTTCAACACCGCGTCCACGGTCAGCGGGCCACGCGCCGTGGCGCGGGGGTGGAACGCCGCCCATTCACGCTGCACCACCGCGACCGATGCGATCTCCTCCAGCGTCAGGCCGTCGTCTTTCATCTTGCGCAGCACCGGCAGGGTAAAGCGCGAGGGCGGTAACAACGCACCGTAGATCGACTCGAATTCCTGCTGCTGCATGGATGGGAACAAGGGCCGGTGGCCGCGATTTCCTGACCGACCGCTTTCGCCGTGGGTGATCAGAACCGTGGTGCAAAGCCCCGCCTTGATCGCTGCCGTCGCGTGGCGCACATGCGCAATGAAAGAACACCCTCCGACAGAGGTGCCATCAAGCCAAGTCGGCGTGATGCCAAGGTATTGGGCAATCTCGGCTGCGTCATGGCCGCCCGTGGCGATTCCGTCGATATCCTTTACCGTCAGCCCGCAATCGGCCAGCGCGTTCAGCGCAGCATCGGCGTGCAGTCCGGTTTGCGACAATTCGGGCACCTTGCCCATGCAGGTGGATTCGGCGGCGCCGACAATGGCGATTTCTGCGCGGCTCATGCGGCACTTCCTGTCGCGGGACGAAACTGCGGCACGGTGGTTTCTCCCCGCTGCTCGAAAGTGACTTCCAACGGCATATCCAGTTGCAGCGCCGCGGGGTCGGGCGGGCAATCGACGATGTTCGACATCATGCGCGGACCTTCCTCCAACGCAACCACGGCCACGGTGAAGGGCGGCTCGTATCCCGGTGCGGGCAACTGGTTGATGACATAGGAATGCAGCGTGCCGCGCCCCGTGGCCTGAAAAGCCGACACATCGCGTGACCCGCAATTCGGGCAGAACGGGCGCGGCGGGAAATAGGGCGCATCGCATGGCGCGCAACGTTGCAGCATCAGCTTACCCAGTTTGGCACCGTCCCAATAAAACCGTGTTTCGGGATAGATAACGGGTTCGTGTCTCTGGCTCATCTTTTCGACCTTTCGCTTCAGCCCAAGCGGGCCAGACCATTGTTCAGAACGACGATATCGCGCTCGACCACACGGGACCGAAACGAGATGTCATCGCCATTTTTCCACATCTCGGTGCGGATCGTCTCGCCCGGATAGACAGGGGCCGAGAACCGCAATTGCAGATGTTTCAGCGCCTCTGACCGGCCGCCCGCCAGCGCCTGCGTGATCGACCACGCGGCAACACCCAGCGTGCAAAGCCCGTGCAAGATCGGCCGTTCGAACCCCGCGCCCCGGGCTATTTCGGGGTCTGCGTGCAACGGGTTGAAATCGCCCGACAGCCGGTAAATCAACGCCGCGCCTTCGGAGGTTTTGTGTTCATGCATCGCCTCTGACGCACCATCCGGTAGCGTATGTATAGACTTGACCGGACCGGAAGGGCCGCCAAAGCCACCATCCGCACGGGCAAAACTGGTGCCTTCCACGGTGGCGATCAATTGCCCGCTGTCCTTGTCGGAAATCTCGCGCTCGGAATTGATCAGCGCGCCCTTGCCCTCGCCCTTGTCGATGATGCCCGTGATACGGGTGCGGCCGATCAGGGTTCCTTCGGCGGGCAGCGGCGCGTGCAGTGTCAGGCTTTGTTCGCCATGCAGCAGTTTTTGCCATGTGATACCGGTGTCTGGCTCCATCGCCCAGAACCCCGGATAGGCCAGCACATTGACCATAGCGGGAAGGGCGCAAACCCATCGGCCCCTTCATAGGTCGCGCGCAGATGAGCGGGGTTCAACGGGTCCGTTCCCAGCCCAAGCCCGAGCGCAAAGAGGATCGTATCCTTTTTCGTATAGTGATGCTCTATCGGCGCGAATTTGCGCGCCATCAGCGCGTCATGGTCGATCATGGTCGATCATGGACAATCCTCCCTTTGTCAGCGAGAAGATTACATATACTGCGAGTCCTTGAACACCCGAGAACACCCGAAGAACTGCTTGACGATTTAGGCGTAGTAGATTCAGGTCGATGCATGATCCGCCCGAGTTT
>Ga0209121_10001514_pt1 | contig 24345 bp, 16 predicted proteins | sample Cruoilmetagenom3_FD_187292 | JGI IMG/M metagenome (GOLD analysis project Ga0209121, IMG submission 187292) | Oil polluted marine microbial communities from Coal Oil Point, Santa Barbara, California, USA - Sample 3 (SPAdes) (version 2) | ecosystem: Environmental > Aquatic > Marine > Oil seeps ... | reverse complement strand
AGTTGGGTTATCGTTCGCGTTGTAACGTACAACGTTAGAGATAAGCAGTGCGTTAGCAAGACCGTGTGGTAGGTGGAACTCAGCACCAATTTTGTGAGCCATTGAGTGACACACACCTAGGAATGCGTTCGCAAATGCTACACCAGCGATAGTTGCTGCGTTGTGTACTTTCTCACGAGCGATTGGGTCAGCTGCACCATTTTTGTAGCTTGATGGTAGGTATTCTTTAAGCATCTTAAGAGCTTGAAGAGCTTGGCCGTCTGAGTATTCGTTCGCAAGAACAGATACGTAAGCTTCAAGAGCGTGAGTTACTGCATCGTAACCACCGAATGCTGTTAGAGACTTAGGCATGTTCATTACTAGGTTAGCATCAACAACAGCCATGTTTGGCGTAATTTCGTAATCAGCTAGTGGGTACTTAGCACCAGTCTTGTCGTCTGTAACAACCGCGAATGGAGTAACCTCTGAACCCGTACCAGAAGTCGTAGTGATACATACAAGCTCAGCTTTTTTACCCATTTTAGGGAACTTGTAGATACGTTTACGGATATCCATAAAGCGCATTGCTAGTTCCGCGAAGTGAGTTTCTGGGTGCTCGTACATAACCCACATGATCTTAGCAGCATCCATTGGAGAACCGCCACCTAGAGCAAGGATTACGTCAGGTTGGAAGCTCTTCATTGCTTCAGCGCCTTTCTCAACAACAGACAGTGTTGGATCCGCTTCTACATCGAAGAATACTTGAACTTCAATACCTTGTGCTTTAAGGATTTGTACTACGTCGTCTGCGTAACCGTTGTTGAATAGGAAACGGTCCGTTACTAGGAATGCGCGTTTCTTACCTTCTAGGTCGCTCATAGCGATTGGAAGGCTGCCACGACGGAAGTAGATAGACTTAGGTAGTTTGTGCCACAACATATTTTCAGCTCGCTTCGCTACAGTTTTCTTGTTGATAAGGTGCTTAGGACCTACGTTCTCAGAGATAGAGTTACCACCCCATGAACCACAACCAAGAGTTAGAGAAGGTGCAACGTTGAAGTTGTACAGGTCACCGATACCACCGTGAGTAGTAGGGATGTTGATTAAGATACGAGCCGTCTTCATCTTGTCACCGAAGTAACGAATGCGGTCTGCGTTAGTATCTTGGTTAGTGTAAAGACCAGATGTGTGACCGATACCACCGATTTCAACCATTGTTACAGCTTGAGCGACAGCATCTTCGAAATCGTCTGCGCGGAATAGACCTAGAGTCGGAGACAGTTTTTCATGAGCGAATTCGTCATCGTAAGAAACTTTACCAAGGCCTTCACCAACAAGTACTTTTGTATCAGCAGGAACTTTAACACCCGCCATTTCAGCGATTGCTGGAGCAGGTTGACCTACGATTTTAGCGTTTAGGTTGCCGTCGATAAGAAGAACTTTACGAACTTTATCTGCGTCAGTTTTAGATAGAACGTGAGCTTTGTGAGAAGCAAAACGCGCTTTAACTTCGTCATATACTTCGCTAACTACGATTGCAGCTTGCTCAGAAGCACATACAACACCGTTATCGAATGTTTTAGACATAAGGATAGATGCTACAGCACGTTTGATGTCAGCTGTTTCATCGATAACTACAGGAACGTTACCAGCACCAACACCGATCGCAGGCTTACCAGAAGAGTATGCTGCTTTAACCATGCCTGGACCACCAGTAGCAAGGATAAGTGCGATACCGTCATGCTTCATCAGCGCGTTAGAAAGCTCTACCGATGGTTGGTCGATCCAACCGATGATGTCTTTTGGAGCACCAGCTGCTACCGCTGCGTCTAAAACCAGTTTAGCTGCATCGTTTGTTGAATTCTTTGCACGTGGGTGTGGCGAGAAGATGATGCCGTTACGTGTCTTAAGAGAGATTAGAGATTTGAAGATTGCTGTTGAAGTTGGGTTCGTTGTTGGAACGATACCACAGATGATACCTACAGGCTCAGCGATAGTCATAGTGCCTAGGCTTTCATCTTCTTCTAAGATGCCACATGTTTTTTCGTCTTTGTATTTGTTGTAGATAAATTCTGAAGCGAAGTGGTTTTTGATAACTTTATCTTCAACAATACCCATTCCAGATTCAGCAACGGCTTGTTGAGCCAAAGGAATACGAGCATGGTTAGCAGCAAGAGAAGCTGCACGGAAGATTGCGTCTACTTTCTCTTGAGAGAATGTTGCGAACTCTTCTTGAGCTGCTTTAACGCGAGCTACTAGAGCATCAAGTTCCGCTAAGTTAGTTACAGGCATGGTGGATCTCCTAAAATAATAAATATTAAAAACTTTTTATTAATTTCACTGCTTGTCTTTAACCCTAATTCACAGCGTTCTTAGTAAATTGCTTTCAGGGCTGAGTATATTATTTCACAGTGTGAAAAAAATTGACCCAGATCAGTTACCCAAAAATAATTAACCAGAAAGTAGTAAGGCAATCGCAAAAACAAACTTAAGAGTCTGATTTATATAGATTAAAGTCACACTTTTCGTTAGCGCAAAAAACAAGCAAACAGACAAAGTTTTTTTACATAGAGTCATAACTTGTAAAAAACTTTCATTTTTAGTCCGTTAAATTACATGTATACAGCTGTATTCGTGCTACTGAGAGTATATCCATAGCGTTGCACGGGCTAGATTCTGACATATTTTTTATTAATTTCGTGCGACAGTTAACATTTACTCAATAAGATATTACAAAATTAAACACCAACGACTAGCTTGCAACAAGGCTAGTACAAAAGTGAGATTCAATTAGTTTTTCTAAGAAAAATCCCCTATTTCGCGTTAGTTTTTTTCATTCGTGAAATTTAGAATTGTCACTTACATTACGCGCTCTGACTATGTACAGATCAAACCCCTCAATCCTAAGAACGCTATCTGGAGATCGCTCTCATGCAAGGTTTAGAACTCGCAATTTTTATGCAATTCTTCCTTGGGCTTGTTGCTGCCGTAAACCCAATCGGCATAATGCCTGTTTTTGTTTCTCTTACTGCTCATATGCCCCCAGAAGAGAGGAATAGGACAGCCTTACAAGCCAACGTTGCTGTTGCCGTTATCTTGATTGTGTCGCTTGTCGCGGGACAATTGCTTTTAGACATGTTCAGCATCTCTCTCGACTCATTTCGAGTTGCAGGCGGCTTGCTATTATTGAGCATCGCATTTTCGATGATGAGCGGTAAGCTCGGTGAAGATAAGCAGAACAAGCAAGAGAAGTCTGAATACATTAGCAAAGAGCAAATTGGGGTCGTTCCTCTAGCGATGCCTTTAATGGCTGGCCCTGGTGCAATCAGTTCGACCATTGTTTATGGTTCTCGCTATCCAGCCGCGATTGATACAGTAGGAATCGGCCTTAGCATTATTGCTTTCGCGACTTGCTCTTGGCTTCTGTTCCGTTCTGCGCCAGTTATCGTTCGCTTTCTTGGTCAAACAGGAATTAATGTTATCACCCGTATCATGGGCTTGATTCTGGGAGCACTCGGCATCGAATTCATTGCAAACGGGTTACGTAACCTATTTCCAGGATTAGCATAACAATATCGGTATAACCCGCCGTTGTGGGGACTCAGCATTGATATTAACGAGGCGAGTAAAGTGGTTAGGCTTTCACTCGCCTCATGATTATGAAGCTTGTATAATCACAGTTAATACATTTAACAAAAGGTGAACTTCACCCTATGTCACGTCAGCCTCTTAAGCATCATTTGTACGTCATTATTTTTGGTACTCATACTCCAGCAGGACGTGCATTTGATATCTCTCTGATCATTGCGATCGTCGTTTCATTGATCGTGCTAATCTTAGAGTCAATCCCGAGCGTGATGACCGAATGGTCACAGCAGTTACGTTACATCGAATACAGCTTCACAGCACTATTCACACTAGAATACTTATTGAGGCTTTATTGCTCCCCAAAACCTAAGTCCTATGCCACCAGCTTCTATGGAGTGGTTGACCTACTCGCCATTCTTCCAACATACCTTGCAATCATCTTCCCAGGTGCTTCGTTCATGGGTGTGGTCAGGCTGTTACGTGTCATGCGCATATTCAGAATTCTTAAGCTGGTTCGTTATTTACAAGACTCCAATATCCTGCTGCGTTCGCTATTAATGGCAAGAAGAAAAATACTTATCTTTTTCAGCACTGTTGGCATCCTCGTCACTATCTTTGGGTCACTAATTTTTGTCATTGAGGGGCCTGAAAATGGCTTCACAAGTATCCCTCAAAGTATCTACTGGGCAATTGTGACAATCACGACGGTGGGTTACGGAGACATCACCCCACAAACCGCGTTTGGCAAAGCTATCGCATCACTGACCATGCTATTGGGTTACTCTATTTTAGCGGTGCCTACAGGGATAATTACCGCAGAACTCAGCAATGAAATGAACTCTCATAAAGAGTTGGTTAAGTGCCCTAACTGTAACCGTGCAGGCCATGATTCGGATGCCATGTATTGCAAGCACTGTGCAAGTGAGTTAGCAGATCCAGACAAACGAGTCGTCGCCAAAGATCCAGACTAAGCATCAGATACAAAAAAAGCGCCTTAAGGCGCTTCTTCTTTAATTATTATCAGAGATGAGGCAGTTACGCTTTCTCAGAAAGAATAATACGTAATGTACGACGTAGTGGTTCTGCAGCACCCCACAGCAGTTGGTCACCAACAGTGAATGCGTTCAGGAAGTCGTTACCCATAGACATCTTACGTAGACGACCTACTGGTACAGACATCGTGCCTGTTACTTTCGCTGGTGTTAGTTCCTGTGCCGTAATATCACGGTCATTAGGAATCACTTTAACCCAATCATTGTGTGTCGCGATTATCTCTTCAATCTCGTCCATTGGAACGTCTTGCTTAAGCTTGATTGTTAGTGCTTGAGCGTGACAACGCATTGCGCCGATTCGCACACAAGTACCGTCAATTGGGATTGGCTGACCATCTAAGCCGAGAATCTTATTCGCTTCAACGCCCGCTTTCCACTCTTCTTTACTTTGACCATTTTCACGTTTCACATCGATCCAAGGAATCAACGAGCCTGCAAGAGGTGCACCAAATTGATCAGTTGGGAATGAAGATGAACGAATGGTGTCTGCCACTTTTTTATCAATATCAAGAATTGAGCTTGAAGGGTTAGCTAACTCAGAGCTAACGCTATCGTTGATAACACCCATTTGCGAAATCAGTTCGCGCATGTTCTTAGCACCAGCGCCGGATGCCGCCTGGTACGTCATGGCACTCATCCACTCAACCATGCCTTTCTCATATAAACCACCCAAAGCCATAAGCATTAAGCTCACGGTACAGTTACCACCAACGAAAGTGTTAGTGCCACCGTGGATGCCTTGTTGGATTTGAGCCAAGTTAACAGGATCAAGAGTGATGATTGAATCAGCGTCCATACGTAAAGTAGAAGCTGCATCAATCCAGTAACCTTTCCAACCTGCTTGACGCAATGCTGGGTATACTTTTGATGTGTAATCGCCACCTTGACAGGTAATCACGGCATCAAGCTGTTTTAGGCTATCAATATCAAAAGCGTCTTGAAGTAGACCCGCATCTTTACCACCTAAAACAGGGGAAGGAATACCAATCTGAGATGTGCTGTAATAAACAGGCTCAATTAGGTCGAAATCTTTCTCTTCAACCATACGTTGCATCAGTACAGAACCAACCATACCGCGCCAACCAACTAGACCTACTCTCATCGCTCACTCTCCATGTATAAATTAAAAATTGCTCTCCCCCATCTATAAGTTTTTCAGAAACAGAACTCAAGTGCTTTTTGTCAAAAAGTGTAACTTTTTCGTTTCTTTTAAGTGAACGCGATGAATCACGCAGTTATCTCTTGTTGTTCATTCCGCCGCTTAGTCACTGATAAAACACCGACTATCACCAAACTTATGTGTTTATTGATATGAATTGTTCAATTTACGAGCAACCAGATCCTGCTTGCAACAGTAATTACCGCTATTTAACAAAGGTTAACCAGAATAATATTTTACACAACGAAAACAACGTGCGACAGAATTCAACATGTAACAATCATGAATTTAACAAATTTTCAGACTATGAAACCACGAAACATTTATTTAGCAGTCAAATATCACAACTTAGACGTATTTTTTCGATATAATAAACTAATTACTGTAGTGTCCGTTTTGCACCACACACTATAACGAAGCACTATAAATGCTCGAAATAACAAGAGGCTTTTATGAAGCAGAGTAAAACTCGTCTACCGAACCTATTGCAGGTATTCATCGCGTTAGGACTATTTCTATCCCTTGCTTTTTCCTTTACAGCAAAGCTTGACCTACCAATCCAACTTGCCTTGTACATTGGCTGGTTCATTATCATGGTTTTGGGTATTCGTCTTGGACACCAATACAAAGACTTAGAAAAAGCAGCACTCAAAGGAATATCCAATGGCTTAGGCGCGGTTTTAATACTTTTAGCCGTTGGCGCTCTTGTTGGTACTTGGATCTCTGGCGGGATCGTACCTACTATCATTTACTATGGTCTGAAAGCTATCCACCCTTCTATCTTCCTTTTAGCGACCATGATCATCTGTTCTCTGACTGCACTGGCGACCGGCACCTCATGGGGCGCTGCAGGTACAGCAGGTATAGCGATGATGGGTATCGGCCAAGGTCTAGGTGTTCCAGCACCGATTACTGCCGGTGCAGTGCTGTCAGGTTGTTATTTCGGTGACAAAATGTCTCCGCTTTCTGATTCAGTGATTTTGGCTTCTTCAATGTCTGGTGTTGAAGTAGTTGAACACATCAAGGGCATGCTTCCAGTTGCGTTAATCAGCTACGTGATTACAGGCATCATGTTTACTGCGTTTGGTTTCCACTACGCGGGTAACGTTGACATGAGCCAAGTTGATTCTGTAATCAAAGCGATGGAAGTTCAGTTCTACATCACGCCTTACTCATTCGTTCCGGTACTTATTGTGCTTGGTTTGTTGGCTTTCCGCATGCCTTCATTCCCAGTCATCAGTTTTGGTTCTCTGCTGGGTATTATCTGGGCAGTCATGATCCAAGAGATCGACTTCCTAACGGCATTCAACACTGCTTGGGCACCTTTCTCCATCTCATCTGGCGTAGAGTTCATTGATTCGATTCTTAACCGTGGCGGTATGTCTTCCATGCTGGGTTCGGTTGCGGTCATCGTATTTGGTCTAGGTTTCGGCGGCTTGCTGGATAAAGTGGGCGTACTAGAGACAATTGCTAAAGTGTTCGAGCGCCGAGTAAACAGCGCTGGCTCACTAGCAACTAGCACAATTGGTACGGCTTTCATGGGTAACGTGTTCGGTTCAGCAATGTATGTATCACTCATCCTTACGCCAAAAATCTGTGCGAAAAACTACGACCGTTTAGGCTACAAACGTAAGAACTTATCCCGTAATGCTGAGTTTGGTGGCACGCTGACCTCTGGCATGGTGCCTTGGAGTGACAATGGTATCTACATGGCGAGTATTCTAGGTGTCGCGACACTATCTTACGCACCATTCATGTGGTTAAGCTTCATCTGTATCATCGTGACTATCGTGACTTCTTACATGGGTTGGTTCGTTGATAAGTGTGAACCAACGGCACCTGCGTTTGAAGCTGAAGAGGCGACAGAGTTAAGTAAGCAACAGGCTTAAGTTTATGAGCTAATGCTTTAGGGCATAACTCAAAACGTTAATAGAGAAATGCAAAAAGAGCGCCCTAGAGCGCTCTTTTTTAACCTTCTAATTCATCTACTTACATGTTTACTATTTATTTATGGTTCGCTTACCCAACCAGTAACCGATTCCTAAAGGTGCAAAGAACACGACTAAGATAAACAGGATGAAGTAGATAACCACACCTTTGATTAACTCCATCAGCTTATCAATTGCAAGCACAACCACATCTTGAGAAACACGGTCTAGATCTTGAGTGAACAACTCTCTTTCTGATGCCACAATACCAGCAATTTCAATCCGCTCTTTCGCAACCATCTCTATCAGAGCTTCTCTCTCTCGTGTCACCATATTTTCTAGTGCCACGCGTTCATCGCTTAGTCTCTCTAATTTTTGGTCTGTCTTATCGCTCAAGTCATTCAGTAGCGGCTGCATTTCTGTCGACATAATCGAAGCTAGCGTTTGCATGTACTCAGGGTTATTTTCAATAAAGTCCTGCATGCTTGCTGATGTTTGACGAAGGCTTGCGAGCGTCATAGACAGGTCTTCACCCGTTAGCGAGCTATTCAGAGCGACTAACTCTGCTTTCCACGACATCAATTTTGGTGTTTGATCCGCCATCAAGCTTAAACGGTCTGACGCATCGTTCATCGCCTCTGGCATCGTTCCTAAGCTCTGAACGATTTGCGACTCGTCTTTCCCTAGGTAACTCAGCCATTCACGGTAAGCGGGTGTGCTTCTGAATGTGAGGTCTTTAAATGGGTGGCTAGCAACAAACTGCGCAACGAAATCTTTGCTCTGATCGAAATCGCTCGAGCTCAATACGCCTTTTGCGAGTTTCTTTACTTCTTGATCAAGAAAAATAGCGGTTTCTACCGCATCATTTGTCTCGAACAAATCAGCCCCTTGACTTTGAGCATAGAATTGATTCATTTGCGCAGTAAATACCCAAGAATCAATCAACGCTGACATCGGTGAAGTTTGGTAAGCCGCTTGTTGTAAGCCCTGCTCCGCATGGATCTTCCAAAGCAAAACATAGGATTGATGTAGGGTGTCATCGTCAGAGTAAGATTGCGCGATCAAGTCCGCGGAGCCTTCTACTCGTGTAAAAAACATCTTGGCGTATTCACGCGTCATAATTCGAGCGTTTAGCTCTTGCTGAGTGAGAGGTGTCGACTGACTGTCTAACTTAACTTCTAATAGAGAACAACCACTTAACGCAATGCTAAGCAACAATACCATCCAACTTCGACTCAACACTAGTAACATATAAACCTCTGACAAAGACTAAGGGCGCGGATTGTATGAGCACTTCGTCAGAGTATTGTCAAAATTTCTATGAAAGTTAATTCCGACTATCTAAATAATCTACAGCGGCGTCAACAGAAGCTTTTATTGCCAATTCTAATTCTTCTAAATCGTGCTCACTGATGGCTCTAGATTGTTTCATTGTCATTTCAACGCTCGCTGCAATAATGGCTAATCTCGATGCTTTGATACTACCAGCCACACCTTTCAAGCTATGCACAACACGCGCGGCAGAAGTTTCATCATTAACCAATAAAGATTTGAACTTCGTGTAATCATCAGCATGGTCTTGTACAAAAACTCCAAGCAGCAATTCTACAGATTCAGCGTCACCATCGAGCGTTTCTAACATATCTTCGATATCAATCGCAGGTTTTGAATCGGTCACACTAGCGATATGTTTCCCGGCCATCGACACTTCTTCCAGATTTTGTGAGCTTGTAACACTTGCTGTTAATACATTTTTGTCTAAATTAACACTTGGAATTGTTGGATTAGCGCTTTGAACTTTTAGATTAGAGCTCTGTTGTGATTGCGGTTCTGAGTGTGGGTTAAGTGACGCTTTTCTCTTAGTGTGTGTGTTATTGTTAGATTGTTTGAGGCTCGGAGAAATCGCATTGTCTTTAGACTTTTGAAACACGTGCTCTTCTTCACCAGAAAGCGATATAACGTCTTTGTTATCAGATTCGTCCTCAGTGTCTAGTCCCAAATTTTCCGCTGATTCTTGCACGACCATTTTTGAGCGAACACATAATAAGACTAGCGCTATCATAGCGACCAAACTCAAGCCTAACATCACAACCAAAAGGTTGAATTGACGATCATGAAATTCAGCTTCGAGTTTAATGATCTGCTCATTAACCGAGTTTTTCTTAATTTTATCGACCAAATAATGGAGCTTAGCGTAATCACCTAATAAGGCTGAAGCATCCACCAACAGTTGTTGGATTGCGTCTTGCTCTTCAGTTTTTAATGAGTAAGATTTTTTTAGAATAGAGTCAAAGGCTCGATAGGTGGCTGATGAGCTTTGACTATCGGAATACATAGCTTCAAAGACAACAACACCAAATTCGTTCATCAGAGGTTTTAATTCAGAAGAAAGATTATTATCTGCACGCATTGCTTTAACCGTATCAACAATATCTTGAACCTGACTTTCGATTGGAATGAACTCGTCAAACTTCTCTAAAAACTGATCGGCTACGTAAAGCAGTTGATTTACATCAGGGCGAAACAAGGCATGTTGGAAATCAGACTCAATCTGCAATCGGATCGAGTAAACAAGTTGTGCATCAAGTGCTAAATCATTAATTCGAGACACTCGCAGCGGTTCAGAGAAATAAAGCGATTGCCTCAATTCATTGACGCGAATACCAAGTTCTTCAATTTGAGCGAGAGAAGTAGTGTAAGAACGGCTTAAATTCAGAAGGGTCAATGAAGGCAATAGCCACAGAGCCAAGAGCACAACCAAGAAAGTGGTTGGTTTTTTAAAGCGACTGGGCTTTGCTACTGATTGTTCCATCTATATTCCTTGTGCGTGTCGTCGATAAGCCATTATCCTGGCTAAGAATACCAAGCACAAAACAAGCGACAGCATCCTGCTGTCGCTTTTCACCATTAACTCAGGACTATGACTTATTGCGAGTCAGTTGGTCACGTAAGTTAGGTGGTGTGCCTTTAATGGTTAGTGTGTCAGTCTCTGGATCGTAAAAGATACGTTCACCAAGAAGTAGACTATCAAAACTAACATTCAAACCGCCACCAGCACCAACAAATTTTGTTAGTTTACGCATAGTTGCGCGATCAGCTGGAAAACTTTCTTCTAACTCGTAGCCTTGCTCACTAGTATAGTCAAAGAAGCTTGTGCCATCAGTGCTCGCTGGCAGTTCTCCAGAAAGCTCACGAACTTGAACCTCATCACCCGCTTTTAGCTGTTCGTTACAGTAATCCGCAACTTGCTTTTTGTAGCTGATCGCCTCTTCTTTCTCTAACTTAGAGTCAGAAACAAAATCTTCTACCGCTTGCATCAATACCTGGTTTTGTTGCTTGGCGTCTAAACCCACTTCAGCTTGTAGAAAATCTAAGAAGAAATCTGCGACTTTACGACCAACACGCCCCTTTATATAAGTAAGGTAACGGTTTGACTCTTTGTCTGTATCGTATGTTGAAAGATCAAGGCGTGCCACGATGTCCATCTTTGAAATATCAAGATAGTCAGTCGCGCTAATGTCGAGACCTTCTGTGACTTTCAAACTTTGGTTCGAAGGCAGTAAGCCAATGAAAAGGTAGTCTGTTGCCAGTGATTGATATTCAGCTAACACCAACGTGCCTTCATCAGCAAATGGATACTTTGAAAGTTCATCTTTTAGACGTAGAGCACTTTTTTGAGAGAAATCATAGAAACTTTGCTCCCCAGCTCGAAATTCATGCAACGACTGCTGGAATTCGCTGTCGGATTTGAAAGAACCAAACCCTTTGCCTGCTTTTGAGTTGAACACGCGGTGAAGCTCAGCCACTAGGCTTTCAGATGAAGCATCGTTCTCTAGAGATTCAGCACGATAGTTAACAATCAGCTCTTCCTGATCGTTCTTGCTTAGTTGGTGTAAAATTACGTTGGAAAGGTGAAGGCTCATAGTGAAAATATTACCGTTCAGGTTTCAGTTGTCATGCATAGTAGGTTATCATAAGCCGCTTTTACTATCATTATTAGAGTCCTTATGCCGATTATATCTAAATACACAGATGCACAAGTTGAAAAAATCCTAGCTGAAGTGGGTGCTGTTCTATCTAAGCACAAAGCTTCACCAGAACTTTCACTGATGATCGCTGGAAATATCGCAACCAATGTCTTAAATCAGAACGTTGCTGCTTCACAACGCAAAGGAATTGCTGAAAAATTTGCCGAGGCTTTAATTTCTTCTCTTGAAGATAAAAAGTCTCACTAAATTTGATTGACGGATAAAAGAATTATAAATGGTAGACAGCGCAAACTCATATAGCGATCGTGTATCTCGACTGGTTGGTTGGGGTCATTGGTTTGCATTTTTCAACATCATTGCGGCGATGTTGATCGGTACTCGTTATATTACTCAATCGGCTTGGCCTGAAACCCTATTGGGTCAGTTTTATTTAGCTGCATCGTGGGTTGGTCATTTTGGCTTTTTAGTCTTCGCTCTCTATCTATTAGTGCTGTTCCCACTCACTTTTATTCTTCCGTCGAGGAAGTTACTACGTTTGGTTGCCGTTTGCTTCGCGACCATAGGTTTAACTGTCCTGTTAATTGATACCCAAACGTATCAAAATATAAACCTCCACCTGACACCTGTCGTGTGGGAGGTTTTATTCAGTGGCGAGGAATCTGCATTCACTTCTGATTTGCAGCACCTGTTCATTGTTATGCCGCTCATCTTCTTATTACAGCTAGGCCTATCTGAATGGGTTTGGCGTAAGCAACGTAAACTGTCTCATAAGCACATCGGCCGACCAATTACGGCAGTGTTCTTTTTGTGTTTCATCAGTAGCCACCTAACTTATATGTGGGCTGATGCGTTTTTCTATAATCCAATTACAAGCCAAAAAGCCAACTTCCCACTGTCTTACCCTATGACAGCGAAAAGCTTTATGGAAAAACATGGCCTACTAGACCGTGAAGAGTACCTCCAGCGCTTAGAAGAGAACAAAGAAAACGTAAATCTAGTTAGCTACCCGCTAGAAAAGATTCAATACAATCGACGCAGTGATGATCTCAACATCCTGATGGTCAGCGTAAATAACCTGCGTTCTGATGCGCTAAACGCTGCAGCAATGCCAAACAGCTACGCTTTCTCTCAACAAGCAATCAACTTTACTAACCATTACAGTTCTAGTAATGACATGTTTGGTATTTTTGGCTTGTTCTATGGGCTGCCAAGTAGCTACTCAAGCAGCATCCGAGCTCAAGGCTCAAATGCCGTACTGTTCGATGTTTTAGACAATCATAATTATAAGTTCGCAGCATTCAGTGGCGATAATTTCGACGATCCACTTTACTCGGAAATCATTTTCCGTGGTCGTGATGTTATGCCAGAGCAAGCAACTTATGATGACCAAAGTGCTATCCAAGCTTGGTCTGATTGGGTGCAATCACCAGACACTAAGGGTCCTTGGTTCAACTTTATTGAGCTAACGACACTCGACAACTTTTCGAATTACGATGCAAGCTCTGATCCTGCGTTAAGTACTGAAGAGCGCTTTGCGGCCGATTACAAAAAATCAGCACAAGCAGCCGATAGCCAGTTAGCGACTATTTACGCGGAATTAGAACGCCTAGAGCTTAGCGATAATACTGTAGTGGTCATCACTTCGAATCACGGTACTGAATTTAACGAAACCAAGACAAACAGCTGGGGTGCAAACTCGAACTACAGTCGCTATCAGTTGCAGGTTCCTTTAGTTATCAGCTGGCCAGGTAAGTCTCCCTCTGAGTACACACATCGTTCAAGTCACTTAGATGTGTCTGTCACATTGATGCAAGAACTACTGGGTGTGTCTTCAAACCCAACAGACTTCAGCAGCGGTCGCAGCCTGTTTGATGAGCGTAAGAGAAAATGGATACTAGCGGGCGATTCTCGTGAATTGGCGCTTGTTACCGACAAGCAAACAACAGTGCTCGACAAGTTTGGCAACTATAAACTGTACGACCAGGATTATAAGCGCTTAAAAGACGTAAGCCCGCGCTTACCAGTGTTGATGCAAGGCCTAACTGAGCTACAGCGTTTCTACACAAAAAATGACTAAATGATCATCAATTAAAAAAGGGAAGCCAACGGCTTCCCTTTTTTATTGCCATCAATGATTAGAAAACAAGCAACAAAACAAAATTATGTAAATTAAGGGTTTACAAGATCCTCCGCCCCTTATATTATTCACGCCACTGGAGGGATGGCTGAGTGGTCGAAAGCACCGGTCTTGAAAACCGGCAACCGTTAATAGCGGTTCTAGGGTTCAAATCCCTATCCCTCCACCACATTAAAGAAAGCCGCTGAGAAATCAGCGGCTTTTTTGCATCTGAAGTTTATGCCCAAACTTGCAAGCCTTCGCCCTAATCATTTGAAAATCTCAAGCTTCAAGTTCTCGCTATATTTATTCTCCTCCCCTAAGTTCCACCCATCGTGGTAAATAACTGATCACTCTAGCGAATGAAGAAACTCGATAACTGCGTTAGGGCTTTTGATTGCAAATACTCGCTTATCAGGAATAAACTGAACTTTTCATCGAAAATAACGCGCAAAAAATTACCAATAGAAATAAAAATATTAAAAAGCGTTCATAAAAAAAGCAGTCAGTTGGTAAGGGTATTTACAAGCGAAAGCCAGCCTTATATTATACGCGCCATTGGAGGGATGGCTGAGTGGTCGAAAGCACCGGTCTTGAAAACCGGCAACCGTTAATAGCGGTTCTAGGGTTCAAATCCCTATCCCTCCACCACATTAAAAAAAGCCGCTGAGAAATCAGCGGCTTTTTTGTATCTAAGGTTTATGTATCTAAGTTGAAGCTTATGCACTCAACTTATCAAGCCTGTGCATCAAGCAACTTTTCTGCTCACTTCAAAGCGTCCGATTAATTGATCCAATCGGCTTAACGCATTCCCCATTAAAGACACTCTACGTGCTAATTGTTTAGTAGAGAGTTGCAAGTCAGATATAGACCGTTGTGCCTTATCGGCAGTTTGCCCATTCTGCTGACTATTTTCATCTAGGTTAGACATCGTGGTAAAGAGCTCAGAAACCGCCGCTTGAATTTGTTCACTGCGAGCGTTTGAGTCTACTGTTAAGTTTCCTTTACTCACATTCTCAACGCCTTGCTCCATAGACTCAACAGCACTACGAGACTTACTATGTAGCTCTTTCATTAGGTCACTAATATGATTAGCGGCTTGGGATGTCCGGTCAGCCAGAGTTCTGACTTCAGATGCGACGACAGAGAATCCTCTCCCGTGTTCACCCGCTCTTGCCGACTCGATGGCCGCATTCAAGGCTAAAAGATTAGTCTGCGCGGTAATGTCAGTAATGATGTCTATAATGTCAGACACTTTGGACATTTCATTATTCACCTCATTAACACTGTTCGCTGAGCTTTCTACGATATTCCGAACAATCTCCATACCTTCGACAGACTGATTGTATTCCTCTTCCGCATTAAGAACAGCTTGCTTCATTACCACATCCATTTGCGTTGCCGATACAGTCGCATGGGTAATTTCACTCTGTTGATACTGACTCAATTGCAGCATATTACTTAACGCCTGTGATGCCTCGTCGCTAGTTTGGCTCATTACCACACTGCGGCGGAACATAGACTCTGAAACTTCTCTGACTTCATGACTAGCATGAACCAACTCACTAACCGTATTATCCAAATTATCGATAAAACTGTTGGTCCAACGCCCCAAATTACCAAGTTCATTATGACTGAATGTGGTTGGGTCGAGTCTCCGACTTAAATTGCCATCGCCTTCCGCTAAGGTTTGCATTACCCCTGTCATCTCATGAACTTTATCCGCTAACGGTTTGGCGCTGATCCATCTGAATAGGCCTAAGCTCACTATTGCGCAAGCGAACATAAGGCCACTTTGTAAGTAAGGCGAAAGTGAATAAAGGTTGGAGAGCAATAGCGGAATAAAGATGGGTAACGACATACACCCGATAAAATGCTTAGATAGGGTATAACTCAAGCTTCGGTCTCTATAGACTTCTTCCAAATCGGATTCACACATCATCCCAAAGGTGTCTGGAGATCCGTCCAGCTGAAATGTAAGCCCTTTTCCAATAACTGGTATATGACGGTAGTCTGAATAACCGGGGTATCCAACAAACAGGTTGCTCCCATTTTCAATGGTTTCCCTGACCCCCGGATGAAGTTGATTAGTGGCCGGATCGGTAAAGCGAATTTCGAACTCAGTGTGTTGTTGAATCTTGACCGTTCCCCAGTCAGTACTGATTCCTTGCTTTAAATTCTCACCATGAGAAAAAGTGTTATCTTCAAAACGAGAACGAGATAGTGCAACACCTGGTTGAATATGTGGATCATGAATCGAGTCCACCATAAAGATATAGTTATCACCCGACTCACTGTAGATATGCCCAGCTTCTCGTTGAATGATATCGCTAATCACATCATTGGGCACTCTGCCACACAAGAACTGCTGTGTGTTATCGTCTCGAGAGAACGGCACATAAAACATCAATGTGACTTGGTCATGAAACGAAGAGCTTGATGCTCCTACATTCAAAGTGCGCGAGTCCATATACGGCCCGTGTAGATAGCGCTGCTTTGCATTTGATATTGCTTTTTTATCTCCGATAGCAATACCCACATGCTCTTGAAAACTCGAAGCTTGTGCGATGCCTTTGCCATCAATGATCGCCAACTCAGAAAAATCCGAACTGCGTTTGAGCAGGCTCGCTAACGTATCCTCAGCTTGCTCTTCATTTCGACTCGCTAAATAAACAGCAGAGTCCTCTAGGAAATCCCATTGATTCTTGACCCAATTGTGAAGCAGTTTAACGCGAGTGTGAGCGATGCTTTCAAATGCTTGCTCAAGCTCTCTTGTTCTACTTCGATTTAGAAAACAGGCTCTTCGCATTGCCAGTTTACCTGTCACACCAAACCAATTAAGCCAACTGCGTTCCTTGTCCGTCAGGTTCATTTACATCCCTTGTATTTTTTATAGACACAGAGGATAAGCAATTTATAGACCATAAATAGTCGCAAAAATAAGTAACTATCTAATAAGAAAGTACTTTATTTAAGCCAAACTGGTGCAATTCCATGTCTTTTTTGGTGCAGGTGAGAACCATTATGGTGCAAGGGGTTTTTAGATAGCCGGTTTCTTTAATAGGTTTTTGGGGGACGTTTAACCATAAATTTCATAAGCTGCTTTCAATAATTGCATGTGAATAGGAACCAGATCTTGATGCTGAGTCCGATATCCACCACCAACCACACACGCCATAGGAATAGACTCTAATTTTGCGAGACTGACCATCAAACAGTCGCGCTCAAATATCCCTTGTGTCGAGACATTCAAATAGCCCAGCTCATCGTCTTGGTGAATATCAATGCCCGCATCATAAACGATCAGATCAGGTTGGTGATGAGCAATAGCCAACTTGGTAACTTGTTCGAAACAGCGCAGAAACTCTTCATCTCCGGTTTCACGGCTTAATGGCACATCCAAATCGGATAGCGGTTTACGTGCAGGAAAGTTTTTATCGCAATGGAACGATAGAGTAATAATATCGTCATTCTCTTGGCATAGAGTCGCTGTACCATCACCATGATGAACATCGCTGTCGACGATAAGCACTTTATCGATATGTTCAAAGGTCAGCGCATGTTTTGCCGCTAACACCAGATCGTTCAACAAACAAAAGCCGCTACCAAAATCATGGTGTGCGTGATGATAACCACCACTCAAATGAATCGCGAAACCACTCTCTATCGCCATTTCAGCGGCCAAGCAAGTTCCACCGCTTGAGTAGAGTGTTCTCTCAATAAGTTGTTCACTCCATGGGAAACCGATGCGTCTCATTTTCGCCGCGGGCAAATTACCTGAAATAAGCAAATCCACATACTCACTATCGTGAACCTGTTTTACCTGTTCAACCGAAACCGGCATTGGTTGGAAGACTTCAAACTGACTCTTCCATAGAGGATCGCTATCCATTAGTGCTTCAACAGCACCGTGTAACAACTGATATTTGTTGATTGGGTAGCGGTGCCCTTCTGGCAAAGGTAACTGCGAATAAATTGGGTGGTAAATTAAAGGAATCATAATCAGGCTAATTGCGTATTTTTATCAAAATCATAACAGCATCAGACTTGGCGACAACCCCAAATAATGATAACAATTATCATTACCTAGAATTATATTCAAAGACCACTATGAAAAACGTAATACTCCTCTTTGGGGTGATCTGCAGGTCCATAGCATCAGTAATGATTTTGTGGAAATGATGATGGCCAGTTGGTGGACCGTTGCTTTTCTTGTGTTAAGCAATCAAACTTAACTAATTGAACTGAAAGGAATCACCATGAGCGTTATTTTTATTACTGGAGCGAACCGCGGCATTGGCTTAAGCCTGACTCAACAATACTTGAAAGGTAACCACAAGGTGTACGCAACTTACCGTGACGCCTCTTCAGCCAAAGGCCTGATCTCACTTGCAGACCACAACACCAACCTAACCTGCATTCAGTTAGAAATAACCGATTACCAAGCGGTGAGCCAACTTCCCTCTCAAATTCCTGCGATCGATATATTGATTAACAATGCTGGCTACTACGGGCCAAAAGGCTACGGTCTGGGCAATACCGATGTTGAAGAGTGGCGCCGTGTTTTTGAAGTCAACACCATTGCGCCATTGAAGCTTGTCGAAACGCTATTACCTGTTCTAGAAAACAGTGACGTGAAAAAGGTCGCTTGCTTATCTTCTCGAGTGGGCAGCATGACAGAAAACACCTCTGGCGGCGGCTACATCTATCGTTCCTCTAAAGCCGCGCTAAACTCCGTGGTGAAGAGCTTAAGCAACGACTTAACCAATAACGGCTTCACTGTATTAGCACTGCATCCAGGCTGGGTACAGACAGAAATGGGCGGGCCGAATGCTCTGATCGACACTGACACTTCTGCTTCTGGCCTTATTGAAGTCATCGAGTCAGCGAATACCGAAGTCAGTGGTCACTTCTTCAATTTCGATGGCAGCGAAATCGACTGGTAACCCACAGATGAATGTAGGCCCTCTCTCAAACCTAGTAAAGCACTCAGCGCTGTTTTGTCTGACGGTGATGCTAGCTGGCTGCTTCAGTGATGGCCCCGGAGACTTATTCGACGACTACCAAACCAAGATAGCCAGAGTACAAGATGTTGACGAGATAAAGGAGGAATGGGAATTTGAAAACCTACCGAGAAAAAGAGAACTGTTGATTGACGTGCCATCGCTTTCTATCGGTCTCATCGACAGTTACCAGCTTCGTCAGTGTGGATTGTTCAACCTGATTGCAGAAAGAAACTCCGTACTTGGAAAAGTAGCCGACGAGTTTCGCAATTATGATTATCAAGTCGCCCTACTTGCAGGTGTTGGGAAATGTTTATCCGGTAGAGAATTAGACTCTGAGGTCGTAGAACTACTCAAAGAAATCGAGCAGCAAAAACTCGCACAATTTCCACTGCACCAATGGAATCTCATCTATGCAAGCGATGCCATGCAATCACAAATGCGTGGTAGTCAGTGGTTACGTGCAGATGTCGGCGATCAGGTACGACAAACCAGTGATGCATTAGGACATATCAATCAAGCGTTAAACACATCGCTCGTTTCGGGCAAAACCATTGAGGTTCAAGAAGTATTAGAGAAGAGTTCGACCCTTGGGGATTTGTATTACTCACTCGCTCGTGCATCGGTTGAGCTTGATACCATCACCAAGCAACTCACTACTTTCGATGACAGTATAATCTGTGGTAAACAACGAGACACCACTAAGTTTCGCTATCTCAACAATGTGTTCGAGCAGCAATATATAGGCAAAGTTCAGCCCTACATGGCGCAGCTGGATGGCTACTATCAGCAGTTAGCCCCGCAACTAGGGATGTTTGACGCGCAACCTGAACTGCACAATTATTACTTTCCCATTCAAGATGCACATCAGGCCTTTCGATCATCAACTCGTCGCCACGTGGACTATTGGCAGCAGCTGTTTAAGCGCTGCGGACGAAAGGTCGGGCGCTAATCCTAACCTCAATAAGTCTTAGCTTTTAGTGCCCTTCTTAGCGTAAGTCCCTTTTTTAGCATACGTACCTTTGTTAGCAGAAGACTTCGCACCACCGCCTTTGCGACGTTTAAAAGCCGGTCTTTCGACTTTAGGAAGATGACGCAGAGACTCAGGAACTTCGCCTGTTTTTACCTTGCCCATCAAACCATCAATCTTGCTTTCTAGCGCTTGCATGAAAGGTTGATACGCTTGATTTCGTTCAGCCATGCCTTGCAACTGATGCTCCCAGTGAGCTGTCATGTCGGGAAAGGTCGAGTCCTCAGGTAAAGCATGAATCAAACCTCTGCCCGCAGGGCTACTATGAATGCTCTTACCTTGGCGCGTTAGCAGTTGCCTTTTGAATAGAGTATCTAAAATGCCCGCACGGGTTGCTTCTGTGCCAAGGCCGTCGGTCTCTTTCAAAATGGCTTTAAGGTCTTTGTTCGCGACAAAGCGCGCGATACCTGTCATCGCTTGTAGCAAGGTCGCTTCCGTGAAGTGTTTTGGCGGCTCGGTTTTCTTATCGCCAATCACACCTTCACGACACGTCAACACAGAACCTTTATCTAGCGGTGGAACCGCATCAGTTCCATCCCCCTTCTCTTCGGTATCTGTTTTACCCATCAACGCCTTCCAACCAGGGTTAATAAGCTGACGCCCTTTCGCAATGAACACGCCACCAGCAATATCAAAGACTAACTTGGCATCGGCAAAAATAGCAGGTGGGTAGAATTGCATTAGATACTGACGAGCGATTTGCTGATAGATCTTCATCTCATTGGCAGATAGGCCGTTCACCGATGACTTTTTCGGAGTAGGAATTATCGCGTGGTGAGCGTCGACCTTGCTGTCGTTCCATGCTTTGGATTTAAGAGAAAGGTCCGCACCTTGAGCACCACTTTGCAGCTCTTTCGCATTGTTAGCGATAGCATCCACGACCGACTCTCGTTGTGAGTAGTGATCTTTCGGTAAATAGCGGCTATCAGAACGCGGGTAAGTGATGAGTTTGTGTTTCTCGTACAACGACTGACACGTATCTAACACCTGCTGAGCACTCATACCAAAACGCTTAGACGCATCAATCTGCAGTGCTGACAGCGAATAAGGCAGTGGCGCAGCTTGTTTACTTTGTTTTTGCTCTGATTCCGTTACCGTCGCGGGTTGATTCGCAATTCGGTTAGCCACGTTCTCAACCAGCTTTCGATTGAGCACTCGGCCTTCTTCATCTTGCCATGGTTTACATGCTTCGCTTGGTTTCCAACGCGCTCGAATATCAAAGCTCTGGCCGTTGTTTTGATAAGGGATCAAAGCGTGCAGAGTGAAGTAATCTTTAGGAATGAAATTCTCAATTTCTTCATCACGTCTTACAACCAAACCAAGTACTGGCGTTTGCACTCGCCCTACCGACAACACGCCTTGGTAACCCGCCTTTTGACCCAGCAAGGTGTAAGCTCGGGTCATGTTCATGCCATACAGCCAATCGGCTCTAGAGCGTGCTAAAGCAGAAATAGACAGTGGAATAAAGTCTCGGTTACTGCGCATTTGAGAGAGCGCACGCTTTACCGCTGGTAAGTTCAAATCGCTGATCAGCAGCCTGTCCATCGACTCTTTCTTGGCCTTGGATACCTTGCAATAGTCGATCACTTCATCGACTAGCAGTTGCCCTTCTCTATCTGGGTCACCCGCATGGACAATTTGTGTGGCGTCTTTCAATAGCTTTCGGATCACCGTAAGCTGTTTGCTTGAAGTCTTACGCGGTCTCAGTTGCCATTGCTCTGGCACAATAGGCAGATCAGCTAAGTTCCACTTCTTATAACGGTCATCATAAGCATCCGGCTCAACCTGTTCCAATAAGTGTCCAATGCACCAAGTCACCACGTCCCCATTTCCACATTTGATAAACCCTTGGTCTTTCTTCTGTGGATTCGGTAATGCGGCGGCAATCGCGCGGCCTAGGCTTGGTTTTTCAGCAATGATAAGACGAGACATGTTTTTCCAGGTGCTACAAACAATTAGGGCCACATTATCTAATGTGGCCCTAATAAATCAAGGAAAACTGGTTGTTTATACAGTTAGTATTCCACTATTCAGCTTCAACGTACTCTATAAGAACTCGACGAACTTTGAGAATTCACGCTCTGGCACTTTCATTGGCGTACAGCCCGGAGTACCCAAATATAAAAAACCAACAATTTCGTCATCACCTTCCATGCCAAATGCTTGGTGAACTTCTGGATGGAACATCCATTTCCCTGAACGCCAAAAACCTTGGAAACCTTGCGCGACAGCGGCCATTTGCATTGCTTGTGCAGCGCAACCCGCAGACAGGTGTTGTTCGAACGCTGGCACTTTTTCGTGCTCAGTTACCTTTGCGATGATTGTGATCACCATTGGAGCTCGAAACGGCGCTTTCTTTACTTTCTCAATCACCGCTTCTTCGCTTTGGTCAGCTTGTGCTGCACGAACTAAAATGTCAGAGAGTTTTTGTAAACCTGAACCTTGCGCGATAACAAAACGCCAAGGTGTCAATGCACCATGGTCTGGAGCTCGTAAGCCCGCTTTGATGATATTTTCTAACGCGGCACCTTCAGGTGCTGGATCAGAGAGTTTGGCGATTGAGCGTCTGTTGAGCAATAGATCCAAAGCATCCATTTGAAGTCCTTACTAATTCTTTATTATTTATATACTTGAACTGTAGCATAAAATGCAAACGATAATAAATCTCAACGACAGTCCATTTGAAATAATAGTTAGTGCTACTAGAAACAATAAAGGCTCCTAAATCTGTGACTTAGGAGCCTTATTTACCTTTCAATCTACAGCGAGTTGAGCAAAGTCATTCAACTGTTTTCTAAAGCTTAATAGCCAACTCTACACCTTGGCGAATTGCACGCACCGCGTCCAGTTCACCTGCATAATCAGCACCGCCTATCACGTGCAGTTTGCCGCCAAACTCTTGCCACATGTCTTCGAATGGACGAACAGAAACTTGCCCCGCACATACAATAACGGAATCGGCATCGAGTACCTGCTCTTTCTTACCAACGCTGATGTGCAGACCTTGGTCGTCAATCTTGCTGTAGCTCACGCCGCCAAGTAAGTTAACACCACGTTTTTCCAATGTGCGTTTATGAATCCAACCTGTAGTCTTACCCGGACCTTTACCGACACGACCTGCTTTACGTTGCATCACCCAAACGGTCTTATCGCTAAATGAATCAGGATAAGGGTAAAGCCCACCTGGGTGCTCCATATTCTTATCAATGCCCCACTCATGTAGCCAGTCGTCCAAGCTGTGAGAAGTCGGCTCGGTCAGCATAGTTGCCACATCAATACCAATACCACCGGCACCAACAATTGCAACTTTTTCGCCTACTGGTGTCTTTTCGCGAATCAAGGTTTGATAGTCGACTACGTTTTCTTGATCGATGCCTTCAATATCAAGCTTTCTTGGTCAACACCAGCAGCCATCACAACTTCATCGTACTTCAACAGCATTTCAAACGTTGCTTCAGTATCAAGTTTCAGATTCACGCCTGATGCATCAATTTGGTTAGCAAAGTAACGAATGGTTTCTCTGAACTCTTCTTTACCCGGAATCTGCATTGCCAATCTGAATTGGCCGCCGATACGATCGTTTTTCTCAATCAAGTCAACCTTATGTCCACGTTGTGCCAAGGTCGTAGCACAAGCTAAACCAGCAGGCCCAGCACCAACAACAGCAATCGTTTTGGTCGCTTCGGCAGGCTGAACAATAATTTCAGTTTCATAACAAGCACGTGGGTTAACTAAACAACTCGCTCTTTTACCTTTAAACACGTTATCAAGGCAGGCTTGATTACAGCCGATACAAGTATTAATAAAACGCGCTTGATCTTGAGCGGCTTTATTGACGAAGTCTGGATCAGCCAAGAAAGGACGAGCCATGGAGACCATATCCGCCTGCCCGGAACTGAGAATGCGTTCTGCTTCTTCAGGCGTATTAATTCGGTTACAGGTAATCACCGGAATAGAAACGTGAGGTTTTACTTTTTCCGTCACCCAAGAGAATGCGCCTCTTGGCACTTGTGTCGCGATGGTCGGAATACGAGCTTCATGCCAACCGATGCCGGTGTTGATAATGGTGACACCCGCTTCTTCGAGTTTTTGAGCCAACAGCACAACATCTTCAAAGGTACTGCCTTGCTCAACCAAATCCAGCATCGACAGTCTAAAAATAATAATGAAATCATCACCAACCGCTTCACGAATCGATTTGACTACCTCTAACGGGAAGCGCATGCGTTTTTCATACGAGCCACCCCATTCATCGTAACGCATATTGGTACGCTTACAGATGAATTGGTTAATCAGGTACCCCTCAGAACCCATGATCTCAATGCCATCATAGCCAGCAACTTGCGCCAACTCAGCACTATTGGCAAAGGCACCAATGGTCTTTTTAATTTGGCGAGGGCTCATCTCACTCGGTGCAAACTTAGCGATCGGCGCTTTAATGCCAGAAGCACTCTGCGCGAAGGGGTGCATTGCATAGCGACCAGCATGCAACAACTGAAGA
>Ga0209121_10001513_pt1 | contig 24354 bp, 20 predicted proteins | sample Cruoilmetagenom3_FD_187292 | JGI IMG/M metagenome (GOLD analysis project Ga0209121, IMG submission 187292) | Oil polluted marine microbial communities from Coal Oil Point, Santa Barbara, California, USA - Sample 3 (SPAdes) (version 2) | ecosystem: Environmental > Aquatic > Marine > Oil seeps ... | reverse complement strand
TGCCATCATATGTAGCTAAGAACCCTGAAATCATAAAAAAAGCCGAAAATTTATCCCTTTCATTAATAGGTGACGATATAAAATCTCAGATAGGCGCTACTATTATACATCGCTCATTAGCAAATCTCTTTCCTATGAGAGGAGCTATCCTCGATCGCACAATTCAATTAGATTGGGGAGGATCTTCAGATTTTTGTAATTTATTAACTCCAAAAGCTAATGGGAAGCTAGTTTATGAAGAAGGAAAACGGCAAGCTAAAACTGAAGCAGTTGTAGCAAATCTTCCAAATAAAAACTCTGTAGAATGTCAAATCTCAGCTGTAGATTATATTCCTTTCTTAAAGAATCAAAAGGAAGCGTATATGAGATTAGAAGGTCGAATTTTTGGAGGTGCTCCAGTTAGGGTTGATATTACGATGTTTGTAGAAGATGGAAATAATTCTGCGGGAGTAATAGCAGATTGTATTAGAGTTTCAAAAATAGCTAAAGATCGCAAAATTGGAGGTGTTCTACACTCAGCTTGCTCTTTCTTTAATAAGCATCCTCCTGAACAATTAGAGGATCACATAGCAAAAATTCGCCTTGTAGAGTTTATAGAAAATAAAAGGGAAAGGTAAACTCAAGGAATTTTTTCTTCACTTACATATTTAACTTTTCGCTCTAATAAGCGCACTTTGGTAAGTTTCTCTCATATTTATTAAGTTATAAATGTGATCTGAAACCAAACTCACTCCTTCAGGTATACTCCTAAAACTTGGGAAGTCGTTTACGTCTACAATGTAAGGTCCTTTTTCAGTCATAATGTAATCTAATCCAAAGATAGACATTCCAAACTTTCGTCCTAATCTTATAATCCTTCTTTTAAATCGCTCCTCTACGGGAACTCTAATATGGATTAGTTCTAAAGGGGATAAATCTTTATCTTTTTGTAATCGATTATGCGAAGTAATTGAAACAACCCAATTACCTATAACGTATACCTTATAGATAATATCGTGCTCACCTAAATATTCTTGTAAAAATAACTCACTTTCGTTATAATTTTGTGTCAATTCAACTATAGCTTTCGAGTTCTTAGCAATTCCAATAATTCTATCGTTTTTAGGTAGCTCCGGTATGTTATGTGTGTTCAATTTAACGATAATGTTAGCGCCCTCCTGGCACTCTTTCCAAGCATCTTGTTTGGTATTATAAGTGAGTGGTATTTGGATTTTCTTACAATTGCTCTTGATAAATTCAAAAGTGTTTGTTCTACTCTCACAAATTTGGATAGAATTTAACGAATTTAGAATTGGAATATTTGGAGAAACATTTCTAATAACTTTGTAGATGTTTTCGTTAGATTTTTGGGTCGTAAGTTTAACTATCAAAAAGGAAATAGGGTATTTTTTAAATCTTTTTTCTAAATATTTTTCATTAAAATTTTCAGGTCCATTTTTCATTAAATTGACTAAAAAAATATTGTAATTTTTTAATAGGAATTTCTTGATGCTTTCTAAAACCTCAAGATCCCTATTGCAAATGGCTCCTACATATTTCCTTTTTATATTACTCGCCATTTAAAAAACCCTATTAATTTGTTTTTAAAAAATCAAACCATAATATATAAATATATTGTTTGAGCGTATTATTAATCATTAAATATTTTGATTGAAATTATATTTTTTTAAACGATCAAACATATTATTTTTCAACAATAAGGACTATTTTGGTTAAATTATTGATAAATATCGGGCTCATAATAGATAGATATCACTTAGAAAAAAAGGTTTCAGAGTTTCTAAGATATATTGGAACCATAGCTAAAGTTTCTATATATCTCGAAGAAGATTATCTTTTAGATTATTCTAATTTTGATTTTAAAGAGGATATTTTTTTTGTCAAAGCTAAAGGTGATTTAGTTCTAAATCTAGTAAAGTTGATTGAAAGAGAAACGGATATTCCAGTTATTAACTCATCAAAAGGAATATGGTTAGCGTATAATAGGTTTTTAAATAGTACCTTATTAAGACAATCCGGAATACTGGTTCCTAATTTTACTTTAAACGCTAAAGGATTACTTCCGCCTTTTAATGATTACATTATAAAAAATATCATAGATCAAAAGAACTATGCTTTTAGCCCCAAAATTCAAAGAATTAACGGATATTTAAATATTGCCGATCAAAGAGCATTAGACGAAGTAAACGGAGAGAAAGCAAAATATACCTATCTCTATTACCAAGAATTTATTAAAAGTAAATGGGAATATAAAGTATATTGTATTGGTGATAACCTGTTTTATTACAAACAACTACCAATATTAGTAAATCCCGATAAAATGAAAACTAGACGAAAAATTGATAAAATTCCTGAGCTAAAAGAGATTACATTAAAAGCTTTAAAAACGATAAGATTAAAAATAAGTTCTTTAGATTTTCTAAGATCAAAGGAAGGTGAATTCTTCCTTACAGACATAAATTCGTCGCCCAATTTTAATTACATAAAAAATGGTCCAAAAGTTATTGGAGATTATTTAATTAAACAAGCTAAAAATTAAGTTTAACAAATAAAATGAAAATTGGAATACTATCAAAAAGAACAGGAAACTTCACTGGTAAAATTAAGCTTTACTTAGAAAAAATAGGACATTCAGTGAATATTTATACTGCTAGTAATCTATGCATTAATGATGCTCTCTTAGTAAGCGATTTTTACATATTAAAATCTAAGCATCTATTTTATCTCTATGCGGGTTATTTTTTAGAAGCGAATAATGTTCCAGTTATCCCAAGTACAGATATTAGTTATCAACATAAAAATCGAATTGAATCTTACTTTTCTATTAAAAATACTGGTCTCTTACTTCCAAATGTTTTTATGGGAACTATTGATACTTTAAAAAGTCAATTAAAAAAAACTGATTTACCGCTTATTTCAAAACCAATTTTTGGCTCTGGAAGTAAGGGGGTTAAAGTTATTAATTCTTTTCAAGATTTTAATTCTATTACCGAAGAGAGTTTTTATTTAGAAAAATTTATTGAGGGCACTCACTACTTAGCATACTTTATAGATGAAGAGATATGTATCTGTGAAAAAAAACCTTTAGCAAACGAACACGACAAGGTAAAAATAATTGTTTCCGATGGTGAGATAGAAGAATATATAATTAAATGGAAGGATAAGTATAATCTCTTATTTGGCCACCTAGATCTCGTAAGAGATAACAACACTGATAAATTATTCGTTGTAGATGCGGGAACCTTTCCTGAATTTTCAAATTGGAAGCATAGTAGTGAACCCGTTTCGAAAGTATGTAATTTGATTTTGGATAGATATCAACATATAGTAAACAAAACGGAGTAAAAGTTTACAAAAAGAGGTATAGAATTTTTACATTAAATATGAATTCGCCCAACAATTCTCCTAGTTCAGACGAATATGACTACGCGAAATCTTCAATATTCAAAAAACAAAAGGTTAAACTATATGAGATTAAGCACTTTCTTTTTGATTTTGGAGGAGTATTAATAGAAAAGACGTTTGTATTAGATAATTTATTTGCTTTTATTGAGCATGATCTAAATATTAAAATTCCTTCAAAAGAAATCGATCCATATCTCAAAAAATTAAGACGAAGGTTATCGTCTGGAAGGATTTCTGCTAGAACATTTTTAGAATCGATATTTGAGACTTATTGCATACCATTCCAAAAAAAAAATGAAGCATTACCGCCAAAAAAAGTTAATATCGAGTATTACTTGGAGCTTTGGTTTAACCTTTATACTCAAGTTACTCACATATCGTCTGATATGGCAGAGATTATCAATCGTTTACATCTAGCAGGGTATACTGTAAGCCTTTTGTCAAATACTTATGACATTCATGCGAAATCAAATGAATTAAGGGGTTTTTACGATAATTTTGATAATGTGTTTTTATCGAACGAAATTGGATTAATTAAACCCGACATGGATAAATACATATATATTTTAAAAAAATTAGGTTCCAAACCAAAAAGATGTATTTTTGTTGACGATAAAATAAGTAATCTTATTCCAGCACATGAATTAGGAATAATCGTTATAAAATTCGAATCTTTCGAGAAGTTTAAACAGCAATTAAACGATATAGGCATAATAAAAATAAGTTTGAAAGAAATCAAGAAAAAGTATGAATTGTATAAAAAAAAGAAAAAGGAATATAACAAAATAAAAAGGGAATACAAGAAGGCTAAAAAAAAATATCTAAAAAAAAGATATAGAAAGAAAAAATCATTAAAGAGAAGGCTTAAATTCCAAAAAAAACGAGCAGAATACCAAAAGAAAAAGATTGAATATCAAAATGAAAGGGATAAGAAAAACGAAGAACTAATATCAAAAGTTAAATTAAATTTTTATAGATAATTATCTATTATTTATTTTCTTCTGTTTCGGTATCGCGTTCTTTATTATAAGCTTCTACCTTTTCTATAACGGATTCCGCGGGTGTTGCTGCAGGAATTGGTATTTTTTCGTAAATTTCAATAAATTTTACATCATTTATATCTTCGCTCATATGAGTCTGAAGGTCCATGGCAAAACCAAATTTAAAGTAAGTGAGATTTTGGAACAGAAACATTTTAGGGACGGTAATTTCTAGAGTTTTATCCTCTGTATGATTTATTATAAATTCAGCAACACTCTCTTTAGGAATACCCTTTGTAATCATGAAATATTCAATTTTTTCGTTAAATTCTTCGATTTGGTCGATAATCTCTAGGTTATAGTCGATTGGTTGACCTGCTAAAGGATGGTTGTAGTCGATAATAACTTTTCCTTGCATAATATTAGAAACTACACCTCTTTGACCTTTTTTATTGGTAAAATCTTGACCATATTCAGGGTTCTTGCCTTCATTTAATTTTCTAAATTTAGCGATGCCAATTCTTTCTATTTTTTGAAAGTCTCTTTTACCAAATGCTTTAGTAGGGGGTATTCTTACAGATTTTTTTTCAAAGTAATTCATTTCTTTAATTGTCTCAGTTAATCCCTCGTTTAAGAATCCTGACTTTCCAACAATAATGAATTCTGGCGTGTAATGACCTTGTTTAGCTTTTTCTTCGTCGTAAATCCCAGCTTTTCTTGCGTCCTCCTCTGTAGAAACTCTAAAAACTTTACCTTTTTGGGTTCTTGCTGTCATTTTTAAGAGTACAAAATCACCCTCTTCAACTTTTTTTCCTTGTAATTTCTTTTTCTTTTCTTCTAATTTCTTAGCTTCTTCTTGAATTCTTTTTTCTTCCTCAGCATCGGTTTCCACTTCTGCGGAAATTTTTTCGCTTTCTACGGTATTACCATCTGAAGTATCCTGATTTGAATGACCTAATAAATCTTTTGCGTTACTTACGAATTTTTCAGCAGTAGCCTTTCCAATACCTTTAAGTTGTGTTAACTCATCCACATTCGCATTTGCTAATTTCTCAACTGTGTTAATCCCAGCTTCTATTAGAACATCTTGCTTTTTGCCAACACCTTTCACATCTTCTAAATTCATTCCTAAAACCATTAAATAATATCAGTTAAGTTATAACCAGTTAGATTTTAAAATTTTTTATTACTTATTACTTTTTCTAAATTTAAGATACTGGCTCATACAAAATTCCTAAGTCATCAGCATAATTCTTAACAGCGTGCATTTCTTCTATTGAAGTTCTTCTGTTTATTTCTTTATATTTATGAGCCAAATATTCGGGGTGATATTGATCCATCAAATTAACAACACATTTCGGAATCTCTTTTGCTACATAATCTAATATTGGCTTAGAACAGCATTCCACATGATTAGGCATAACCAAGTGTCGAATTATTATTTCCCCGCTTCCAAAATCGTGAATTCTTTTAAGATTACGAGTTATGACATCGTAATAACCTTTTATTCCAGAGTATTTTTCTCCGCATTCGTTGTTGCCGTACTTAAAATCAGGTAACCAAAAATCTATAAAATCTATGATGAGAGACAACGATTCGTTAGTAAGATAAAAGTTTGAATTCCACAGTTGCGTTATGTTTGACGTTTGATGTTGAAAACTACCTACAATAGTATGGAGGTTTGGGATAGGGTCACCTCCTACATAATTGATATTTATAGCACCTTTCCCAACTAATTTGTCTGCAAGAGCGGCTAATTGTAAAACATCAACTTTTTGAGCAATATCTTCAATATTTCTTCGACCTTTCCAAGCTTGAGAAATGTCGTAATTTTGACAAAACACGCAACCAAAATTACAACCTTGGAAAAAGATAGTACCGCTTGGTATCAGCGGAGCTTCTTCGCCCATATGTAAAAAAGCAGAGGAAACAAACGAATCTTTCGATATCAGACAAAACCCTTTTTCACCATCTATACGGTTAACCTTACATTGCCTTTCGCAAAAAATGCAGCTCTCAAGATATTTATTTGCTAATTCTTCAGCTAGAGTAATATAATTTTTAGGGGGTATGCTGCGATTTTTAAGATCTTCAGTTGGATTTTTTAACAACTTATTAAATTCTATAGATTTTTTATTTAATAAATTCTCTAAATGTTCTATAGTATCGTTTGTATCGTATTCACACTTTATACTTTTTGCGATAATATACCTAGCAACTTCCTTATTGTCAATGATCCCTCGATACCTAGGAAATCTTTTGAGCAGTTGTTCGTTTTTCCACACCGAAATTGAGTCTGGTCGAAGAATTCTAAAAACCATAATTAATATATTAGGAACATTTTTTAATATGATTTTCGCTAAATTTATTTTTAAATGTAAAAATGAGAAATGGGCGAGGATAGAGTTAAAGAATTAGGTTTCAAATGCTAACCATTTAATGATGTTTGAAAGAAATTTAATATTATCACCAGCATCTAATCCAAAATCATCTTCAATAAGCCAATCCGATGAACCTATAGTTACACATCTCCCGCTAAAAAACTCAGAGACACTACAAATAGGCACTATCCCAATCATTTCTATATCATCGTCAACTATATATTTAAATTCTGCTTTTTCGGAAGTAACGATTATGTCCTCAACATCCTCTTCCGTTAGTGTAAAGAAAGTACAGTTTGGTAGGATTACTTCAGTAATTCCTTCAGTTATCGGATGGTTAAATAAGAGGTTTATTAGTACATTTTGTTTGTTGACTAAAAAATGTGAATGTGATTCTTGAATTACGCCGTTCCAAAATCGTCTCACTCCCGTCATTTTATACAAAACCCGAATAGAACCTTGCTTCATAGGAATGTCTTTATCGCCCCCGCTTCCGCTAGTTAAAAAAAGGCCCCCGCCTCCCCCAACATACCGCTTAATTGACAGTAGTTCGTCCTTAGTAAATTTATCTGCCTTTCCATCTTTAGTATGCTGAATATTTCCCATAAATAGAATGTCATAATCTTCAAGTGTATCAAAATCTATAGGTCCTTCATTCTTGTCAATATAATCGACTTCTAATTCGTCTTCGCTTAAAGAAAAATCGGGAAATTCCTCTATCTGTTCTTTGTGAGATAAATCTACTAGTATACTGTGGGTGATTGATAATCAACTCTACGATCTAATTTGGTTTAATTTTTAATAAAGTGTATTTGTTTATCATTGTTAATCCTAAGTTGTTAAAAGTGTTAATTCTTCTAACTAAAATAATATAATTTTTATTTTTAAAGATATGGTATTATTTTTAAAGGTTTCTAAAAAAAAAGGGCTATTTAAACTTTATCCTTGTGTAATGTTTAAATATCTAAAGGCGAAAAGATAAAAGATAAAAGATAGAAATGATAAAAATAGGCTTCTTATTGCTTATCCCTTTATGGAAATGAAGTCTCTTTTTGCTTCTCCTTCTTTTTTGATGATGGCAATATCAATTCCATTTCCGGATGCCATATCTCTTATGATACTAGAGGAGATTGCTTTAATTAAAATTTGCTTTCCTTCTTTAATTGTTAAATCGTCTTTATATTTAGCCTCGAGAACGCCATACGAAAAATTTTGACCGCTCCCCACTGCGCAAAACTTCTCGGGCAAAATTGACCCATAAGCACCAATATCCAAAAGAGTAGGGCCTTCTTCTTCGGTTACCCCCCCAAGTATGAGTCCAACTTGAAAAGGATACATTTTATTCTGGTACAAAATGTTGGCCAACAATTTCCCAGCACTTTTAACTTTGATTGATTTTTCTCTATTTAATTGATACAACGAAGTTTCAGCCCGCAAAACATCTATGAGATATTGTGCGTCTGCTACGCCTCCAGCAATAGTCATATACAAGTGTTCTTGAATCATGTGCAATTTCTCAGAAGTTTTACTAGCAACAAAATAGCCCATTGACGCTCTTTTATCCGTTCCTAGAATTACCGCGTCTTTAGCAACTAAACCGACTGTAGTAGTCCCAGTTTTGAAAGCTTGAGTCTTAAACTTTTGAGAATTATTAGCAATAATATCAGAATCTCTTGAAAAAACCGACTTAGAGGGTATCATTAAATCTTCTTTTCTCATAATTTCTTTAAAGGTCTCTTGTTTTAATAATTTTTTTTAATTTTTTATAAATTGTTGTACTCTTAAACTAATCATAAATATGATTGGTAAAAATTTAGATCGTTTTTTATTCGATTTTTCTTGAGATTCTTGAGAGAGGGTGCCCTTTTGCCTTGAGTTCAAGTTCATTGAACCATCCAAAAGGAGGCCTAATCACATTGAATCCATTCTCAATTAATTTTTTCTCAAGATCCTTTAATGCTTTCAAGCCAAATTCAGGATTACTTAATTCGCCAAATAGGTGGGCGAAAGAGAGTACAATTATGTTCGACACTTTGAGTTGAGCAGTAATTTTTTCGATTTCTTTTATAGCTTTAGAAATGAACCCTGTACTATCCTCATCTCGCTTTTCTACGCTTATGTACAATGCAATTACATTTTCAAATCCATTTTCTCTATTTTCTTCTGTCAATTCTTCAAATATTTTTGAACGGCTTCTCTTTGTCGCCTTAAATCTAAAGTAATCGCAATGAAAAGAAAGAAATCTCATAATTTTAATAATGTTTTAATTTTTAATTAATTTAAGGATTTAAAAACAAATTAGTCTCTTGTTTCTAAAATTTTTTTAAAAAAATCCAATTTCAAAATTTTAATCATTATATTAAACTTTTTATAAATTAAAAGGGAAAAATGTAGAAATCAAATTTAATTAATAATAATGCTTTTTATTTAAAATATGAGAAAGATTAATATTCCTAATTATCGAATTATTACAATTAAGAACATCTTATTTGATATAAACGGGACATTACAATTTCAAGGGAAGATTTCACCAGAATTAATTATAAAGTTCAATGAATTGAAAAAAATATACAAAATTTATTTAATTTCAGCAGATACTAGAGGAAATTTGAAGGATATTGCTGAAACATTAGATGTAGACTATATCAAAATTAAGCCGCAAGAAATTACGGAGGTTGAAGCAAAAAATAACGAGTTAATAAGGTTAGGTAAAGATGTCACGGTTGCAGTAGGTAATGGAAACAATGACGCTTTAATGCTTAAAAATGCGGTTTTGGGAATTGTTATTTTAGGTAATGAAGGTGCGTCAATCAAAAGTATGATGAATAGTGATGTAGCGCTCCCAGATCCTTTAAGCGCATTAAATTTTTTGTTAGATGAAAAAATTATGATCGCAACCCTTAGATCATAATTTCATTCGTTATAGTAATATCTAATTTGTTTTTCTTTCAAATCTAATTTGAAAAAAAATCTTAAAAAATTGTAAAAGTTAATGGAGATGAAGTGTATATAGAGTTTCTTTAATTTCTTTTTTTAGATTATAGATGCTCAATAGAATCAATTTCCCAGAGAAATCTTTTTAGATCAATTTTGTAGTTATCTCTAAACGCAACACCTTCTTTTTCTAACAAATGTTTTTGGTGCTCTCGATCATCAAAAGATTTCATGGATATTTGTCCTTGAGAATTTATAACTCGATGCCAGGGTAGGTTGTATTTCTTTGTTGATGAGTGTAATAACCACGAAACTTGTCTTGCAGCTTGTGGGTTACCAGCTAATTTTGCGATTCTTCCATAAGTTAGGACCTTCCCGCTAGGTATATTCTTAATTATTTTAATAACATCTTGAGTGAAATCGCTTGTAATACAAACCACCTTCATTTATTTAGAAGAAACTTTTATAACGATTATCGCCATTTTTGGCATCTTGAATTTTATCTCGTCTCGTAGAATGATAAAATTTGATGAATTGAAATTGTTAGGCTTTAAGTTGCGAGGCGACTCAAAAGTGTTATGGGCGTTCATTTGATCGGCTTTAAGAATTCGAGCAGAGAGAGTTTTATCTTTTAAATCTAATTGCAAAAGCTTAATAGAAGTTTCTATATTACTGTTAGGATTAATATTACATAGTGAAATATGGATTTCATTATCGTTGTTAATTGAAGCTGAACCATGAATAGCTGCCAAATCTTTTTCGTATGTTTCAGATTCAATATTAATTGGTAATAACATAGCGTCTTGGTGAATTTTATACATATCAAACACATGATAGGTGGGAGTTAATACGATTTTTTCGTCTTGTGTTAAGATCATTGCCTGCAATACATTAACTGTTTGAGCGATATTAGCCATATACACACGGTCACAATGATTATTAAAAATATCTAAATGTAAAGATGCCACTATCGCATCTCTCATAGTATTTTGCTGATAAAGAAAACCAGGGTTAGTTCCTTTTTCAACGCGCCACCAAGTACCCCACTCGTCAATAATTAATTTAATACGTTTGGAAGGATCGTGTTTATTCATAACCTCTCCTATTTTTAAAATGAGATCGTCAATGTATAATGCTTTTTTCATCGTTAATAACCAGCCTTTCTCGTTAATTTTAGTTGCTGACGCACTCATACCAGATCTCGTATAATAATGTAGCGATATTCCTTGAATCACATTTGATAAAGTGGTCTTAACTTTTTTCATTAGCACATCAACCCAATGTAACACCTGATTTATCGGAAACTCTCCAGCTGGACCGCAAGCTATTTTATATAATTTATTCCCTGAAAAATCGCGACAATACGTAGAGTACTGTAAAAATAAGTCGGAATAATAATCCGCGGTCATGTTCCCACCGCAACCCCAATTTTCGTTTCCGACGCCCCAATATTTAATTTTCCATGGGGTTTCCTGTCCATTATTTCTGCGAAGGTTTACCATAGGACTATCTCCATCAAAAGTAATGTATTCAATCCATTGTGACATTTCTTGCACAGTACCGCTTCCTACATTACCACATATGTAGGGTTCGCATCCTAATTGGTGGCATAAATCGAAGAACTCGTGAGTACCAAAATGATTATTTTCGATAACACCACCCCAATGTGTATTAACCATCTTTGGTCTAGTTTTTGACTGACCAATACCGTCCTTCCAATGATATTCATCAGCAAAACACCCTCCAGGCCAACGTAAATTCGGAATATTAATTTTTCGTAAGGCTTCCACAACATCTTTGCGAATTCCTCTCGTGTTTGCTATGGAAGAATCCTTACCGACCCAAATACCTTCATAAATGCAACGGCCTAAATGTTCAGCAAAATGACCATAGATATTTCTGCTAATTCTATTTTTCTTTTGTTTAAAATCTGTGTTAATAACAACCCTAGCCATTTTTCTCAACCTTAGATGTATTACAATTTCATAGTAATTAATTCAATTTATTTAAGAATAATTATTAATTCTTGATTAAATATCATTCTATATTACATTGTAAACAATAATTTGTATTTAAAAAAACTTCATAGTGATTCTGAATTTTGGGGGAAGAAACGAACATTAAGTTTGATTGGGAAAACTCTAGAATTTTTGGTATGAATAAAGAACCTGCTCATGCAACTTTAATTCCATTTGGAAGTAAAAAATTAACATCAAGAAATACTAAGGATTCAACTTATTTCCAATCTCTTAATGGAATTTGGAAATTTAACTGGGTTAAAATGCCATCAGACCGACCAAAAGATTTCTATAAAGTAGAATTTGATTCGAGTAATTGGAAAAAAATCGATATTCCAAGTAATTGGCAGATGCGAGGGTATGGAATACCGATATATACTAACGTTAAATACCCATATAGCGTTAACACTAAAGATATTCCAAGTATTGATCATAATTACAATCCCGTAGGTTCTTATCTAAAAATCTTTAATATTTCGTCCAAATGGAAAGGACGAGAGATTTTTATTCGTTTTGGAGGCGTTAAATCTGCGTTCTACATATGGATTAATGGAAATAAAGTGGGTTACAGCCAAGGAAGTATGACGCCTGCAGAGTTTAATATTACTAAGTTTTTAAAAAAAGAAAATAATATCCTTGCAGTTGAAGTATATAGATGGTCTGATGGCTCTTACTTAGAAGACCAAGATATGTGGAGATTTAGTGGTATATATAGGGATGTATATCTTTTCTCGACCCCAAAAGTTCATATTAGAGACTTCTTTGCACGATGTGAACTAGATGAAAATTATAAAGATGCTTTATTGAAAGTTAGATTAAATGTATCTAATTATGGAGAAAGTGATGTGGACCAGTTTAGTGTGGAAGTTGCATTATTAGATAGAGAACAGCAATATGTTGGTTCCGAAATTCTTATGAGTGAAACTTTTGGTATAAAATCTGATAGTGAATACATAATAAAATTGCAAGCTGAGATTCAAAATCCGAAGAAATGGACGGCTGAAACGCCTTATCTTTATAATTTAACTTTACAACTAAAAAATTCGAACGATGAAACTATTGAGGTTGAACATTGCAAATTTGGGTTCAGAAAAATTGAAATTAGAAATGATGGCGGATTATATATTAATGGAAAATCGATAATATTTAAAGGTGTAAACAGACATGAACACGATCCTGACCACGGAAGGGCAATACCATTTAACATTATGTTGCAAGACATCGTATTATTAAAACAAAATAACATAAATGCTGTTCGAACAAGTCATTATCCAAATCATCCAAAGTGGTATGAATTGTGTGATGAGTATGGAATTTATGTTGTAGACGAATGTAATTTAGAATCACATGGATTACGAGATATTCTACCAGGAAGCGATCCTGAATGGACGGATATGTGCGTAGATCGAATGATTAGTATGGTTGAAAGGGATAAAAACCATCCTTGTGTTATAATGTGGTCTCTTGGTAACGAAGCAGGAATGGGAACGAATTTTAGAGAAATGAAAATTGCGACGATTAAAATTGACTATACTCGACCTATTCATTATGAAGGGGATTACGATCATAAGATACCAGATGTGAAAAGCTTTATGTATCTTTCACCAAAAAACCTCGAAAGAAAAGCGAAGCGCGATCTAAAACATGGAAAACTAAAACCAATTGTGCTATGTGAATACGCTCATGCAATGGGAAATAGTTTAGGGAATTTTCAAGAATTTATGGATGTTTTTGAGAAATATGACAATTGCATTGGAGGTTTTATATGGGATTTTATTGATCAAGGGTTACGTAAGGTCAGTGAAGATGGGAAAGAATTTTGGGCTTATGGAGGCGATTTTGGAGATGAACCAAATGATAGTAACTTTTGTATTAATGGAATTGTGATGCCTGATCGAAAACCTAACCCAGCTTTGTATGAAGTTAAAAAAGTATATCAAAATATCGATGTTTTGCCTGTAAACCTATTGGAGGGTGAAGTTAAGATTCATAACAAATATAATTTTATTCACATCGATTTTGTCGAGATTAAATGGGAAGTAACTGCAAATGGCGCAAAGATACAAGAGGGCTTTTTAGATAGGATTCAAGTAGAACCTGGAAGATTAAAAGAAGTAAATATTCCATTTAATACCCCTGGAATCAGATCAAATACAGAATATCATCTAAAAATCACTTTTATTCTTGCTGAAGACTCATTGTGGGCAAAAAAAGGTCATGTTCTTGCTTGGGATCAATTTAAAATCCCTTACAATGTCCCAATATTAGCAGAAGGAAAATTAAATGAATTAGACGATGTTGGAATAGAAGAATTGGAAGATTGCTTCATAATCAAGGGAGAAACCTTTAAAGTTAGACTCGGAAAGAAAACAGGAGCAATTGAACATTTATCTTTTAGAAATTTAGATATAATTTCAAAACCTTTGATTCCTAATTTTTGGAGAGCTCCAACGGATAACGAACTAGGCTTTGTAGATTTTGCTGATGTAGAAGTTACGGGTATTGATAAAACCTGGAAAAAGGCAAGTGAAACAAGAACTATAATAAATATTAATTATGAAATAATAAACTCTAAAGCTATTCGCGTTTACGTCAAATCTCAAGTAATTAACACTGAAAAGCCGCTTGATACAACATATACTATTTATGAAAATGGAGATATCTTAATTGAAAATAAGTTCACTCCTAGTAAAAACATGATTAGGTTTGGTATGCAAATGGAAATTGCTGGAGAATTTAATAGAATGACCTGGTTTGGTAGAGGGGCTCACGAAACCATGTTAGATAGAAAGACCGGAGCTGCTGTTGGGATCTATTCTGGTTTTGTAAAAGATTTGATCCATCCCTATATTAGACCACAAGAAAATGGAAACAGAACTGACGTTCGTTGGATTGCCATGACCAATAAAAAGGGATCGGGGATACTTATATCAGATATAGGTGGAACAAATTTAAGTATAAGTGCGTGGCCATATACAATGAAAGATTTAGAAGAAGCAAAACATAATTACAACTTACCTCAACGTGAGCATATCACACTCAATGTCGACTATAAACAACAAGGAGTTGGGGGTGATCTCCCTGCTTTAGCACTTCTTCATAATAAATACAAATTAAAAGCAGATATTGAATATAAATACTGTTTTCGCATAAATCCATATTACAAAAGTATGGGAGATTATAATTTAGTAGCCCAAAACAGACCCCCTAAATTATAGAAGGAATAGTAATTTTATTATATGAATTTTTTGATTTTTATAGGTTTTCCTCCAGAACGAGCCGATTTAGAAGCGGCAATTCCCGATAGACAAAAATTAGCAGCTATTTTTGCGTGGATGACGGGTTTTATGTTATTATTGATGGCTTGTAACCAATCTTCCATAATTCGGATGGAAGAACCGTAATGTAAACCTTCAACTGGAGGAATTATTGTTGATAACTCGTTATTATCAACAATTTTTGATTTTCCTTTTCGATGACGACTCTTGCTAATTTCGTGTCCATCAGTTAGAAATAAACGCCCTGGTTTCCCTATTTGATAACATTCGTATGTACCTAAACGCCCTGTAACTTGAATAATAAGGCGGGAAGGCTCTCTGGCAAAAATATAGGCGTTAGCGCATTTTGCAATTGCTCCTGTTTCAGTTTTAAATAACCCTACTTGAAACGCTTTAGCGGGATGGCAGATTGGATTTGCTTGATAACCTCCAATATCATTTGCGTAGCTTATAACTTCAACGAATGGCATAGGTTTTTTAATTCCACCTAGCGCAACTTGGACAGGACCAATCGTGTGGGCATACATTAAAGGATCAAATAATTGGTACCAAGAATCTATACGTGGCATGTCAACATCGCCAAAATTCCCTTCTCTCCACCTATAAGTTACATCGTGCAAATATTCAGATTCCGAATAAACAATTGGACCAATCTTGCCAGAAGATGCAAGGTGTCCTGCAAATAAAACTTCTGAGAAAAAACAATAGTTTTCTCCAAGTTGATAAACTTTTCCTGAATTATCTTCAGCATTTATAATTTTTTTAATATCTTTTTCGTTAATTGCCATAGGTACTTCAGAGAATACATGTAATCCCGCTTCTAGTGCCGCAACAGCTTGTTTTGCGTGATATTGAGGGGGGCTACTAATTATAATGGCATCAAGTTCACCTGTATCTAAAATATCTTCAAAAGATTTAGCTACCTTTATACCCTTAATTTTATTAAGCATCTGATTCGCATTAGGGTCTGGATCGAACCCAACTATCCATCTTGTACGCCCTATTAACCTTGGATGATTTTCTAACTCTGATATATGACCTAATGCATTGAGACCATAACCTACTAAGCCATACCGTAATGCTTTTACCATATTCTATTATATTATAAGGTAAGTGACATTTATCTAATTTGCGATATTTTCTTACCAAAATTAATGTGTGTAGAATCATGGAAAAAAGAATAGTCTTAATTGGAGCAGGGAGCGCTTCATTCGGCCCGGCTACATTGATGGATCTTAATCTTAGTTCGGTTTTATCGGGATCAACTGTTGTTCTTCACGATATTGACGAAGAAAAGCTAGAAATGGTTTATCAAATTATTGTAGAAGACAATAAGAAGCTTGGAAATAAGTTCAATATCGAGAAAACAACAATTAGATCGAAGGCATTAAAAGATGCAGATTTTGTTATTTCTTCCATTGAAAAGGGAGATCGGTTCGAATTGCGTTGGCAGGACAATACAATACCGAGAAGACATGGTTCTACGGAAATGATGGCTGAGAATGGGGGTCCTGGTGGATTTTTCCATAGCGCACGACAAATCCCTGAAATTATTAGAATTGCGGAAGATGTTGTAAAAATTTGCCCTAATGCATTCTTTATAAATTACTCAAACCCCATGTCCCGAATATGTTTAGCAATTAAAAGAGCTGTTCCTAAACTAAAGTTCGTTGGGCTTTGCCATCAAATAGAGTTATTAACAAATCACCATTTACCTAATATGTTAAATAAGGATATGAGTGAAATGCAATTAACTACCGGCGGTTTGAATCATTTTGCTTTTCTACTTGGATTAAAGGACTTAGCCACTGGAAAGGATTTAATGCCCGAATTTAACTCAAAATGCTTAGATTATTTTAAAGACAAAAGGGATAGGTTTCATTATGCTGATTTAACTTTTGAAATATACAAAAGATTTGGCTACTTTCCTTACGTTGGTGACAATCATATATGCGAATATATACAAATTGGGTCTAATTATACAACAATCCAAGATTTAAAGGATTGGATTACAAGAATGGAACAAGTAAATAAAGGAACTTATGCTAAACTTTCTAGATATTATAAAAGGCTTAAGAAAGGAACATATCCCCGAAAGGGAATGTTTATGCGAGAACCATCTGGAGAACGGGCGATTCCAATTATCGAAGCTATAATTGAAGATAAAAATTCGTATGAAACTGCAGTTAATATACCAAACGATGGAATTATAGAAAATCTCCCTCAAGATTTGGTGATTGAATGTTCTGCAATTGTAAATAAAGAGGGCGTACATGGAATAAATTTAGGGCAAATTCCAAAAAATATTGCCGCACTACTCCGCATAGAAGCTTCGATTCAAGATCTATGCGTTGAGGCTATTTTAAAGGAGTCTAAGGAGCTTGCTATAGCGTGTATAGCCACAGATGTTAATTGTGGTAGCTTTGAGATGGCAGAAGCAATATTTAACGAAATGACTGAGTTTCAGAAAGAATATTTGCCTAATTTTAAATAATTATAGCGTTTTAAACACAATTTAGAATGGTTATGCAAAATTTGGTAAAAATAATAACACTTGTCAAATGATCTTCTATAAACATTAGAACTTAATTGATAGGATTTGAAAATTAAACATGAAAAAACTCACGCTTATAGAAAAATTAGGGTTTGAAGCTTCAGATAAAGTTGTTATCTTCCATATTGATGATATAGGTTTCTCACATGCCTCAAATTTAGCTTCTTTTAAATGTTTAGACTTAGGAGTAGCTAGCTGTGGTTCTATTATTACCCCTGCACCTTGGTTTTTAGAAACCGCATCGATTTGTAAAAATAACCCTAAATATGATGTTGGTGTGCATTTAACTCTTACATGTGAATACGAATTATATCGTTGGCGGGCATTGAGTAGCGTTGATCCTAAAACGGGTTTATTGGATTCAGAAAGATCGCTCTGGCGTACATCAGAGGAGGCAATCGCAAATGTAACTGTTGAAGCAGCAGAAATTGAAATGCGTTCACAGATTCAAATGGCTATTGATAATGGTATAGATGTTACGCATATAGATTCACATATGGGGACTGTAATGAATCCCAAATTCCTTCCATCTTATTTAAAGCTAGCCCGAGAATTCAATATTGTTGCTTTTTTACCAAAATTAACTAAAGAAGAATTAATTGCCTTGGGACTAGGAGAACATGCCGTTGTTTACCTAAAAATGTTTGAAGATTTAGAAGAAAAAGGCACTCCTCTTATAAACCAGATTATTATTGATACAATGGGACCGCATCCTAACAAACTAGAATATTATTGCAAAAGGTTTGCAGAAATAAAACCCGGAAATCTAACCCATTTCTTATTCCATCCCGCCGTTTCTACTACTGAATTGAAAGCTATAGCACCAGATTCAGCAAGCTGGCGAGACCTAGATTTTGGAGCGTTCACTAATCCGCATATCAAAGAATGTGTTGAGAGGTACGATTTAAAAATAATTGGATATAAGGAAATTCGTGATTATATTAGAAATCAATAATGATTCAAAAGAAAAATTTTTCTCTAAATGGTAGATAATTCTTAAACAAATTCTACCCAAATAGGCGAACTCCATCCTCGCTCCCCATCAAATTGAGTAGCTCGAATGTAATAATAAGCTTTATCACCTTTCTTTAGATCTTTATCTTCAAATGCAAACTTGATTCGATCGTAAGTAGGGACTCGAATTGCAATAACGGTTCCATTCTTTATTAGCTCCACGCTTTCAAGCTTTTTAGTCCCACACACGGTAAGTATTATTACTGGAGGGCTTGAAACATCTACCTCTTGACCCATCAAAGCGGAATCGATCTTAATCTTTAACCACATCCTTTCACCCGTAGTGGCGTAGCAGTTCCGTTGGTTTAAATTTTTAATCACGCTTTTCGAATCTAATTGATCAGAAAAAACCGCAGCGATTCCTGGTCGATATCTTAAAATTGGCACTAAATTTTTCATCTTGTATTGTCTTATTGGGCATCCTGGGTGTGAATAGTGATCGTCCCCGCCACCTATAAATCCTAATTTAAAACCGTTATTTAAAGCCCATATTACGCTTCCTTTTTTCTTGTTGTTAACTAAAGGTCTATAATTGCCTTTCATTGATTCGCTTGAACCATGTGAAGAGTAGATCTCAACAACTTTCTCCATTTCGTTATCAACTTCGGTCCACGAAGTACCCATCATAAAGCTAATAGGAGTATGAGAAATGATAGCACAATCTACTCCTTTAAGCGCGTCGTATAGTTGGTGCTGAAAACATCCCTCTTTAGACGAATAATCCACTAAGGGAGCATCTTTAGCTGACTCAAATGGAAATAACATTACTTTATCGGCTATTGCTTCATAAGGGCTTTTTAATTTAGTAGCAAAAGTTACGTAGAAATTGCGCCCTGACCATTCGTACCCCGGAATTGCTGAAAACTTTTTATTAGTCCATTCAGCACACAAATCTATTAGAGATTTCCAAATAGTTTTGTTATATGGGTATAAGATGTTTTTTCGACCTTCCATAAAAGCATTACTTCTTTGGTTTAGATGATCTCCTAAAGCAGCAAAATCATGAAGTACTACGTTTTTTGCGTAGTGAAATGCGTCCGCGCCCGTTCCCATACCATCAGAGAATTCTCTAGTATGTATATGAGTATCCCCCCAGTAAACTTGACCCGAGATATCCTCGTCCCAAACAATTGGATTTGAAGTTCCAGTAAGTTCTCTATTACTAACATATAACTTTCCAATATTTGATAATATTTCAGAAGATACGGGATACAATGTGAATCCCGTATTATATCTTAGTAACCTACTGATTTTTGAATTTGGTTGGATCCCTTCCTTAAATTTCAATGCTTGTTCAATTAATACATATCCCTTTCTCATAATTGCCTTTTTTGGGAAATCCAGGCAACTATCACCTTGAATTTCAACTTCTCCATTGAAGTTATAATCTCGGTTTCCAAATTTATCTAAAGCAACGATTTCAACATCAATTGGTTTTCCATGGTAAATTGTAGGGCTTTTTATAAGAAAAAAAGAAGCTTTTTCTGAGATCATAGAAATTTTCTTTATCCCTATTCTATCGAAAACTTTTTCTTTGGGAAGTTTAACATCTAAAGCGAAGTAAACCTCATCAATATAGGCAACATCTCCAGCTGTATTTACTTTCTTCAATTTATTATAATTAAACTCAATTGTATCTCCAATGCTCATTGGGTCGTTCAAAATATAGACTATCATTAGTAAGGAGTTAGTCTCTTTAATCTTCCCTTTCACAGAGGATTTGATAGTGCAAATTTCACTCTTTAAATTGATTGGTTCCCATCCATAAGGGATTACGAATCTAAATAGAGTACGGCGGGGATATTCTTCCTTTGCTTTAAATATTATTTTAATTGATGTTTTGCTATTAACAGCTATTTTTTCATCTATATCAAATATAATATCATTTATATTTTCTAATCTTACTCTATAATCGAGATACTCTGGATTATCTTTAGTTTGATCCATTTTCATCACTTCTTACGAAAATTAAGAAAATTAAATTTAAAGCTTACTAAATTTCACTTCTAAATTTTTCCGGCTTACTACTCTCATAGTTATCTTTCTTCATTGCATGTAGTTTCACTATTTCAGATTGCAGTTTTTCTAAAGCTTCACCGTGATAAGGAAATAGATATATAAAGATTAAACTAATCGCGTGCATAAGGGCGGGCATTACAAATAAAAGGACCTTTATTCCAAGGAGCGCAGTTCCGTCTTGAGTCATCGAACCAGTCGCAAAACCGAATGTAGCTAAAGTGGTTGTAGCAATTATTGGGCCTAAACTATCTGCTGGTTTAAACAAGAGAGAGCTCGTTCCTTGAAATATACTTTCTCGTCGACTTCCATATTTGATTTCGTCCTCGTCAATTGCCATAGTTAAAAGTACAAAATCAAAGACTCCAAATCCAGATAAAATTGATACGAGAGCAACGCAAATCCATACAATTGTTGTCGATCCTACTGCGGAGACTATTACAAAACTAATTAAATTCGCTATAACCAAACCCGACTTAAGGATAAGAATAGTTTTTCGAATCCCCCATTTTTTTTCTAATTTCATATAAATTATATTAGAGAAAAAGCTTATACCAAATGTAATTAGCATAAATAACATTGGTGTTAGCGGTCCGGGGCCTAAGATGAATACAAAGGCAAAAAGAAATGTAAATCCCATAGCCCTTGCACCAGTATTGAAAAAAATATAACCAGTGCGCGTCAAAAACGCTTTAGATTTAGCAACCATTTTCATGGCCTGGAAAAAGGTATAATCTTCCTCAACTCTTAATTCTGGTCTTTCCTTTAAAATGCGAGTAACTATTATATATAATATAATCGAAATAATAGCAAGTATGCCATTAAACATTTGAAAAGATTCTAAGCTCGCATCAAATATAGATTGTGCGAATATAACTGGAATACCACCAATAAATGTTGCAATGTTGGCATAAAATGATAATTTATAGCGAACTTTTATGTTATCAGACATTTCTGACATTAACGACATATATAATCCAATTACTAGAGAAAGAAAGGTATCAAAAATACATATACTTAATATGAATTGAAGGAAGATTATAATTTGGTTGTCATAACTCCAAGGGAACCACATTATGAAGTAAAATATTGCCCATAATGGCCCAAACCATTTTATATAAATTAATCTTCGACTACCCCATTTATCAATATTAGTTTTATCACTCATATGCCCAGTTAGTGGATCGTTTAGGGCATTAATCGTAGCGTAAATTATCATCCCTATGATAAATAATGGGTCAATTAAGCCTAAATAATTCCAAAAAAAATTAACATACATTAACATGAAAACTCCCGCAAGGAAAGTGTTAGGAAGATATCCTAGTGAATATATAAACACGTCTTTTTTAGGCAATTTTCTAATGTAAATATTGTTTGCTTTTGATTTTTCCAATCTATATCACTATAAACTTCAAATTATTTTTTTAATAATATTTCAACTACTTATTTTATATAGATATATTTTTTTGATATGATTTTTATCAAGATAAAGATCTTCTTTTTGGTTCTTTAAACACACTAAAAAATCCAAATATCTTTTTAAAACACAAAGTTGTTATCCAAAACGACGAGCTTGCGTAAAAGCTTGACAAATTGACATCTTTTTTCCAGAGTCTATAGGTCTTCTATGTCCCTCAGGAATTTCTGTATTGATATCTTTTATGTACTTTATCGCAACGGGATATGTAGTAAGATGTAGCTTGTGGAATATGTCTTCCCCTACTTTTTGATAATCTTCTATACTTCTTACCATTTTTTTCACTTTATGGCTTATTGATACAACCAGAATTGACGATTTTATTATAACTTTCTTTTTTATCTTTCATTGTTGCCCCACAAACAAGTTGACAAAAACCGCAGCTTGGTCTAAAGTCTTCTACAAATTTATTATTACGTCCTATAAAGCTATTCTCAACTAATCTATATACATTTTCGGCTTCCAACCCACCTTTTTCAACTCCTTTAGCAAACATATTTTGAACATACCCTATAACAGTATCATCAAGAGGGAGTCTCTCTATATTATCGAATCGAAAAGGTGACCATGTTGACCAGTCTTTGAATTTATTCTGTCCTGCCATACCACTACAAATCGCAATACAATAGGCGTAATTATTCCTTTTAGCGATGGTTTCCTCGATTCCCGCTATAATTATTGTTTGCTCTTCGTCTTTTTCAAAAAGCCCTCCCTGGCACGATTTTTCACATAATTTACACATCATACAAGGATTTTTTTTTAGTGGTTTATCAGGTTTTAATTTGATATCCGTGATAATTGAATTCAACAAGATTCTTGCACCAAATTTTTCAGTTATTAGATTTCCGCTCCATCCAATTCTTCCCAATCCTGCTGCCTCAGCAACACATCTATGGGATAACGAAGGCATTAAATTCATGGGGGTTTTTCTTAAACCGGGGATTATCGCATTTTTTAAAAACTTTAACGATTTTTCTTCTTGTTTGTTTAGCTCAATGTTCTCGTCTTTCTGTTTATTTATTAAATCAATTAACATTCTTAAAGAAGATACAATAATAGTTTTACTTTTCTTATTAATATTTCTATAATCGTAATTGCAATCGCAGTTTACGGCTCTAAAACCTTTTTCTTCAAGGAATATTTTTATTTTCTCAGCAATCCCTTTTAGATTTTTAGTTGTAATCCCTTCTTCAAGACATAACGCCATTTGGTCTTCTTTCGAAAGATATTTTTCAACAACTTCGTCGTCAAAATTTATTGCGATACTGATTACTGACTTGGCTCCAGGTAATAAATAGTTGGGATTTGAAAACTCCTTATCTTTTATACTTTCTGCAGAACAAATGCCTACTAAGGCGGCGCCTTCACTTAATGCTAATTTTTTAAGTTGCTCTTCAATAGAAGAAATTCCTGTTTCGATCATTGTAAACCATTCTGTAATTTCTTTATTTATTTCTTACCTAAGACAAAGCTTCTCTTTTAGGATAACGACTTTGTGCTTTAAAAAGATATTGTATGGTTCAAGTATTTATACTTTTTTTTCTGTCGTCTTTTTAATTTTTGATGGAGCACAAATGATATTAATGCCTCCAAATCAACCTCATGCACTCAAAACCATTAAGAAGTTTAAAATAATGCTCAATGTGATAAAATCTAATTAAATGCTAAATTAAATATTCTTTATTTTTATAATTATCAACTTTACATAGAAAATAATATTTATTTAGTCATTAAATATGAAAAATTACTATGTGATTAATTAATGAGAATGAAAGATGAAATAGCAATTATAACTGGTTCCACTAGTGGTATAGGAAAAAAGTTAGCTGAATTATTTCTTAAGGAAGGTGCCAAAGTCGTTATATGCTCAAGAAATAAGGATAAAGTTAATAATGCTTTAGCTGAATTTAAAGAAAGATTTGGAAATAACGTTATTGGTACTGTGTGCGATGTTTCAGACCCTATAACAGTTAAAAATATTGTTGATAAAACGATTGAAGCATTTGGTGGAGTTCGCATCTTAGTAACTTGTGCGGGACTCAACCTTACTTACGGCCCTTTTGAATATCTTCCTTTAGGAAAAGTTAATCAAGATGCTAAAAAAGTAGTCGGTGCTAACTTGATTGGAACTATGAATTCAATCTCTGCGGTAATCCCCCAAATGAAAAAACAAGGATATGGACGGATTGTCACAATAGCAGGAGGGGGCGCAGATCGACCATTAGAACACATGACAATATATTCCGCTTCAAAAGGAGGTGTACTCGCATTTTCAAAATGCCTTGCAGAAGAATTTA
>Ga0209121_10001512_pt1 | contig 24355 bp, 17 predicted proteins | sample Cruoilmetagenom3_FD_187292 | JGI IMG/M metagenome (GOLD analysis project Ga0209121, IMG submission 187292) | Oil polluted marine microbial communities from Coal Oil Point, Santa Barbara, California, USA - Sample 3 (SPAdes) (version 2) | ecosystem: Environmental > Aquatic > Marine > Oil seeps ... | reverse complement strand
CAATGCTGTAAACGACAAAACCAGGCTCCAGTTTCTTGTATCGCAGCTCATTGCCGTCGAACGGATCGGTGGGGACGGCGTCAAGGTAAGCTGGAACAAGGTCCGTCAGTGCATCAGGAAGCTTCCCGGCAGCAAGGCGGTAGCGCTCTATTGAAAGAGCAGTCCGGGCGGTTCGCAAAGAAGCGAACTTTCTTATTTCTATCGTGGTTATGGTCGAAAATGCAGGCACTATTATATGCAGTAATATATGGGCTTGTGAGGTTGATTTTCGTTTTGCTTCAATTGTTTTGGCCGCCCTGTGACGTTTGTGAAGGGGGAGCTGGCCACTCTTTATGTACTCTTCCATAAGATCGAGGTAAATAATTGCATCAGAATCAACCAGACCTAAGGTTTTGTAAAGCTCAAGGATAGGCCGAACGGGGATACCGTTAAATATATCCGGATTAACGGATCCCGGCGCCTTAAAAAAACTGATCCCGTTGCAGCGTTCACCGACGAATGCGCAGGAAATATCGGAAATACGTTCTGCATTGTGAACACATTCGATTAACTCAACCAGTTGCTCATCTTTAAGTTCGATCCGATTAATACAATATTCTATAGTCGTTGCGGCGAGGCTTTGACACGCGACACGAACAAGTTGAGAAACCACAATTGGTTCCTTGGCAAGTGAACGAGCAATTCCGAAGCTTGATTTTGCCGAACGTACTGCTGACTCGCCGTCTCCGTTCTCAGCGTGCAAAATAGCCTCAAGTTTCAGTAAGAAGACAGCTCTACGTATTTCACTCAGGGGGGGCAGCTTGGTCTCAAAACCGGCACTCAGATCGATAGGATAGCGACTGTGCTCTATCGCAGCGCCTTCGTGGAGCAGCTCGAGGGTTTCGTTGTTGTCGGCGATGTATTGGGTAAGAAGAGCCTTCATTTCTTCGTTCATCGGTTCTGTACGAGCCGGAAGTTTCGCTGGACCGACAACCGGCAAAGATTCAGACTTGTCTTTGTCCCATAGCTTGTAGTACGAGATTGCATCTATGATCGTATATGCGGCGTTCTCGGCATTTTCAGGTATCGAGTACCACTTATCCAGTTCGGCGCAAGTCACCGGGTAGCCGGCAGCGGCGATGGCGTCGATTCTGGCCCGAAGCCTCGATTTGAGGCTGAGCCTGTAGCACGCAAAGAAACCGGCTCCGGCGAGAAACAAAATTATCAATACCTGAGAAAATCTTAATTTGCGGCGTTTCTTAGGGATTATTCCGTTATCATTCACTACAAAAACTCCTTTTCACAGTTTTTCCATTCAAGGCTCCCCACGGCAAATTATCGCTCAACTGTGAACGTAATGTCCCAAGTGGGGGATTCTTTTGTTTTTCGAGGCGGTTTTTCTTTGCCGCAGTCATCGCTCAGGTCTTCACCTATGCTGTAAACTACAAAACCGGGCTCCAGTTTCCTGTATCGCAGCTCATTGCCGTCGAACGGGTCTTTCGGGACGCTTTGAAGGTACGTCGGCGCAAGGTCGGCCAGTTTATCCGGGAGTTTGCCGGCTGCCAGGCGATAACGCTGGACGGCAAGCGCTGCATCGGCGGTGCGAAGGTGTGCTATCGTTCTCAGTTCTATCGTGGTCACTCTCGATAGTGCGGGCGTAATGACGTGCAGAAGTACGTGGGCCTTGGAGGTCGATTGGAGTTTGGCGCAGACGGCATCGACCGCCTCTTGACGCTCGTGCAGTGGAAGCTTGGTGCTTTTCATGTATCCATCCATAATATCGAGGTAAATAACCATATCCGCATCCGCCATGCCTATGGCTTTGTAAAGTCCGATGATAGGTTGGAAGGGGATACTATTGCCCCCAAGGCCAGGATCTAATCCCCCAGGATCCATGAAGAAGCTGATGCCCACACATCGTTCACCAACAAATGCACAGGATATGTCGGATATATGCTCGCTCTCGCGGACACGCTCGATGAGCTCGAGCAGTTGTTCATCCTTAAGTTCAGTCCTGTTTAGTATCTGTTCGACAGTCGAAATCGCGGTATTCTGGCATCCGCGGCGAACAAGTTGAGAAACCGTTGAAGGCTCTCGAACGAGCGAACGGGCAATTCCGAAGCTTGAAACTGCCGAAAGCGTAGCTGCTGCGCTGTCTCCATTTTCAGCATGTAGAATAGCCTCGAGCTCCAGCAGCCTTACGGTGTTGCGCATCTCGCTCAGATATGGCGCCAAAGTTGCAAATCCGGCAGTCAGATCGATAGAATAGCGGCAGTGCTCTATCCCGGCGGCCTGGTGTAACAATTCCAGTGCCTCATTGTTGTCGGCAACGTATTCGGTAATCAGAATTTTCATTTCCGCCGGAAGCGGTTCCGTGCGAGGGGGAAGTTTCGCACTGCCAATAAGCGGCAAAGACCGGGACTTCTCCTTGTCCCATGGTTTGTAGAGTGATAAGGCCTCTTCGATTGTGTAGGCCGCGTTCTCGGCATTCGGCGGGATTTTGTACCACCGGTCCAGCTCGATACAAGTCACCGGGTAGCCGGCGGCACGAATGGCATCAATTTTCACCCGGATCTTCGAATTCAGGCTGAGCCTGTAGTACACAAATAAACCAACGCCGGCGAGAAGCAATATTATCAGAACGTGAGAAACTCTCAATTTTGATCGCTTTCTTGGGGCAGTATCATTTTCGTCCATAAGCAAGTCTCCCTTAAAAAATCAACGCTGTGGATTAATGTTCATAATACCAAAGTTCCCTTGTTAATAAAACATATCTTCAGAATATGCTCAATTCACAATATAGTCGGATTTGGCTTCCAAATGTTACCTTGGAGTCGTATAATAAATCCAACCAGGCTTTTTTATATGCTTTTGTTTGAAGGAGCACTATCGTGACAAGGACATTAACAAGGCGTATGTTCTTAATTCGAGGCGTGGGACTTGCCGCTTTAAGTGCGGTTTGTACGGGATGCCATTCCAGCGGTTCACAAAATAAGCCCCGACCCAATATTGTTCTTATCATGGCCGACGACCTGGGATATGGCGATGTTGGCTGCTACGGCTGCGGCGACATTCGCACGCCGTCTATTGACAGTCTTGCTGCCGATGGAGTCAGATTCACAACCTTCTATTCCAACGCCCCCGAATGCACGCCGACCAGGACCGCCCTGCTGACCGGTCGTTACCAGCATCGCGTCGGCGGCCTGGAATGCGCCCTCGGTATCGGCAACGTCGGCCGCTATGACGATGCGATTCGTCTGAGGCGGACAAACGATATGGGCCTGCCGGTCGAAGAGACAAGCATCGCCCGAATGCTCAGAGATGCCGGCTACGCCACGGTTATCAGTGGTAAATGGCACCTCGGCTACGAGCCGAAATTCTTTCCTCTAAAGCATGGTTTCGATTCGTGGTTCGGACCGGTGGGCGGCTCTGCCGATTATTTTCATCATATTGAGTACACGGGCAAGCCTGTCCTATATCAAAATGACAAACTTGTCAAACGCGAAGGCTACATGACAGACCTGATTACCGATCATGCAGTCGGATTCATCAAACGTAAGCCAGTCAAGCCTTTCTTTCTGTATGTCGCCTATACCGCCCCTCATACGCCCTACCAGGGACCGAATGACAAAAAATCCGAGCCGGTTCCGCAGGGTGAATATAGCAAAGGCTCGCGGGAAACTTACGCCGCAATGGTCGAGCGCATGGATCAGGGCATCGACAGGATATTGAAGTCACTGGATGATGCCGGGCTGAACGAAAACACACTGGTGATTTTTATGAGCGATAACGGTGCCAACAAAACCGGCAATAATTCTCCCTTCTCCGGCTATAAGGGAAATCTTTTCGAAGGTGGAATAAGAGTCCCGTGCATTGTAAAATGGCCCGGTGTGCTCGCTCGTGGTGTTGTATCGGAGCAGCCCTGTATGACGATGGATTTTTCTCGCTCAATCGTCCGGGCTGCAGGCGCTAAGCCGCCTTCAGGCCGCGAGTTCGACGGCATGGATATTTTGCAGGCGGCAGCGACAAACCGGCCTGTTGTGCGGCGTACGCTTTTCTGGCGGGCTCGAAGGGCTCAGCGAACGAGAAAAGCGGTGCGGGACGGCCCTTTGAAATATATCCGCCTGCAGGACGGCGGCGATGTGAAAGAGTATCTTTTCGACCTCGAACACGACCCGGCGGAAAAACTTGACCTTTTTAACGATCAACTGGAAAACGTGCGGAAATTGAAAGCACTTTTACAGAACTGGGAGCAGGAAGTAAAGCATAAGCGATGAAGTTATATTGGATGAGTTTTGATGAGGATTGGAAAAACTTTTGGAGATTACAAATGAGCAAAGGGATGAAAAAAAAGACAAGGCGTGAGTTTTTAAAGGAATCGACCGCATCGGTGGCAGCGGTGACATTAGGATTAAGTATTGCGGGTGCTCCCGCGGTTCGAGCGGCGCGCGGCGCCAATGAAAAAATCCGCGTGGGTTTTATCGGCATTGGCAACCGCGGCACGCAGCTTCTCAATGGCTTTTTGAAGCACGATGACGCTGAGGTTGTTGCTCTTTGCGATGTGTACGAGCCTTACCTGATGAGAGATTATTCCAAGGTCGATAAAAGGCTTCGAGATTCTCTCGGCGGCAGAGTTCCCAAGATGACCGAGAAACTAAGCGGCAACGTGGCGCGGTATAAGGACTTTCGCCGTCTGCTCGACCGCAAGGATATCGACGCTGTGGTCATCGGGACGCCGGATCATTGGCACGCCGTCCAGGCAATTATGGCTTGCCAGGCGGGAAAAGACGTCTATGTGGAAAAGCCGCTGTCGATTACCATCCACGAGGGCAGAAAAATGGTCGAGGCCGCGAAACGGTATGACCGGGTGGTGCAGGTCGGCCTCCATCGGCGCTCATCCAAAGAATATATGCAGGCGGTCAGTGACATTCAGGCGGGTAAAATCGGAAAGGTCACGATCGGTAGAGCATACCGCATAAGTAATATGCATCCCAACGGCATCGGCAAATATCCCGACACCGCCCCGCCTGAGGGCCTGGATTGGGATATGTGGCTCGGCCCCCGGCCGAAACGCCCCTATAAAGACAACGTTGTTTTGTATAAGTTCCGCTGGTGGAAGTCCTATTCCTCACAGATGGCCAACTGGGGCGTGCATTATTGCGATGCGATGCGCTGGGCCATGGCCGAGCAGGCACCGATTTCGATCTCCGCACATGGCGGAAGATTTGCTGTTGACGATGACCGGACGATTCCGGATACGATGGAAGTGATTTTCGAGATGCCCTCGGGGGCCCTGCTTATCTTCGGTCAGTACGAGGCAAACGGCGGCCCCGCTTTAATTGAAGGAGAGGTTGAACTCCGCGGCACACTCGGTAATCTCTATTGCGGCATACGCGGCTCGGCGTACAAAATCATGCCCTCGGGGGGCGGACAATTCCAGGAAAGCAACCCGAGGATTAAACCGGTAGAAGCCAAACGAATCGACGGCGATCATACCGTCCAGCACATCCACAATTTCCTCGATTGTGTAAAAAGCCGTGAGCGTACCAATTGCGATATGGAAACCGGCCACCGCTCGACGACGTTCGCCCTGCTGGCGAATATCGCGCTGGCGACAAAATCGCGAATCGAATGGGACCCGAAAAAAGAGCGAATTATTGGTAACAAAAAAGCCAATAATCTGTTACACTATAATTATAGAAAACCGTGGAAATTAGGTTAGTCGGCAGAACAGAAAGCCGGCTTTGCGCATCTTTATAGATGGATAACGAAATTCTGACAGGAGAAAAGGGGCTGTTATGCGAAAATTAAGAGCGTTTACACTAATAGAGCTTTTGGTCGTGATTGCCATCATTGCGATATTGATGGCGATTTTAATGCCCACCCTGAACCGTGCACGCGAACAGGGCAAACGTGTATCCTGTATGAGCAACCTAAAGCAACTGATGTTGGGCTGGGATATGTATGCCACGGAAAACGACGATAAGATTGTTTTTGCAATAACCAGTACAGGTGCGGAAACAAATTCAACGTTTGGTGGCTCCAGCACAAAACGACAGAAGGCCTGGGTTTACTATATGGGAGCCGACGCATCGGAAGACCAGCAACGCCAGGGTCTGCGCGACGGGGGCTTGTACGAATACGTCAAAGAAGAAAAGCTCTTCAAATGCCCAACCGGTGTACGCGGCGAACTTATTACGTATTCGATTACCGACGCCATGAACGGCCATCGCGGTCACATGACAATGCCTGATAGGCATCCGATCATGAAACGATCCGACATTAAATCTACGGCATTGCGCATGGTCTTTTTGGATGAAGGCAGGCTGAGCAGCTCCAGTTGGACGCTTTGGTACGATCAACCGCGTTGGTGGGATCAGGTTACGAAACGACACGGGGTTGGCACGAACATATGCATGGCCGACGGACATGCCGAATACTTCAAGTTTAACGATCCCCGTACCCGCTGGATGGCCGAGCACGAAGACTGGCAAAACCAGGGGCGACACGACTCGCAGTCCACTCAGCCCGGCAATCCGGACCTCCACAAAATACAACGAGCAATGTGGGGAGGACTGGGCTACACGCCAAGTCAATAATGCGTGTGTTCAGAATTGTAGAGGGGTACCTGCCCCCACCATTATTCTATTCTTACACAACGCATACGTTTGATTGGCGGATCGACGGGTAAAGGAAATAAACCTCCAAATACACGATTTAGTAAGCGACGCCAGTTCGTCCGGCCGCCCTGTGTTATCTCTACTGATACCCAGCCTGGTGCATGTTCGTAAATGTAATTCGCGTTGGTCGTTTCTTTTGAGAGTTTTCCACTTAATATTGTTATTGTAGCGGGATTGTTGCGATTCTGATTCTCGAACACGTAATCATAAATACGGTTTTCAGCGATTGAAGTATCCAGGAAAGCCAGAGAAGCCAGTTCGGTCGAGGCTTCCGAATGGACTTCTTCCAGTGGCGCAGGGAAGCTATAGATACTTACTGTGAAACTGCTGAATCTTTCTCGTAAGACCGGTTTTCTATCATGGAGGAACTTGAATGGTGGACCCGATTCTAAACGCCGCACAGCCAGTATCAAGCTAATCACCGATATCAAAATTATGATAGTGACTGCAAACAGCCATTTTCTTACGTTTATCTTATCTAATCCCGTCGTCGTCATCCTTAATTATACCAGATGTCTGTGCTCCGCAAACGGCGGGCACGCCGGAGAGCCTTTACGGCTGGCTCGAAAACTCAGGGTATAACCGCTATTGGGAATATATGCTTCGGCAGCCGGGTGTGCAAGAGAATAATGTGCCGCCAAAGGGCGAAGGGCGAGGCTGTACCGGGGTTCTCGGTGCCCTCGTGGTGAATCATCCTTTGGCTCCATTCAGAGCCTACCATGAGGGACTTGAAGAACTAAAGGAATACAGGCAGGAAGCTTTGTTTCCCGATTTTCCATCAAAGAAATTCATTAAGCCGCCCTCATTTTTGACCGATAAAGTCCTGGAACGGGATCTGAATGGAATCGCTCAATTACAGCCGGGTCCGGCGGAATGTGAACGGATAAATAACTGTAAGAACCTGATTTGAAAAGAGGTACTAATATGTTCGACACGATACCAACAGCATTAGTTATTTTGACATTATCAGCCTTAGCGGCGGCCGTATTTGCAATCGGATGGCTATCAAGATTAAAGAAACAGTTGTCACAATTAGGTATTAGAGTGCTCGAATCCGAGGATATAGGGAAAATAAAAGATGCTGCGAGAAAAACAGAATCTTACGAATCTCGTATGACCGAGTGCGAGCACAAAGCAGATGAAAGCCAAAATCAGCTTATGGAACATAAAACAAAGCTGAGTGAACTCGCCGATAAGCTGGCAGCATCCGAGCAAAAGATGGCATCTTTTGAAGTTCGTTTTGATGAGCTTTCCGCCAGGCTGGAATCAGTCGGGCAGAAGGCGAACAAGAATGAGGATGGTCTTGCTCAGACCGTCCCGAATATCAAGGCCCTGGCAGATGAAATCAAGAGCATTAAAGAGTTTCAGACTGCCACTGAAAAAATTCATAGTCTCATTCAGGCCGCCTTCGATGATTTGCAGGTAGCTGCGCCTCCTGAGGAAAGTCCGGGAACAATGCCGGAAGCCATAAAGCCGGAAGAAGCCTCACAAGGGCCTGAAGAGTGGCAAGAGGAAACTAAAGATCAGAAGATGTCCGGATCGCACCGTTGGAAATTCTAAGTCCGAGCTGCTGTTTTAGATAGCATCCGGCGGCCTTTAAGAAGTATAACATATTCCAGGCTGGAATACCAACATCCTTGAGAGCATCTGTAAATTCTTCAGCTATTGTCTATTGATTATTGTTTTGCATGTTCGACTTCGCTCAGCAAGGCATTTGAGTTCAACGGCGATTTCGAATGGTTGGCTCCTTTGTTATTGCCGTCCGATGGCCTGGACGATTGCTTGTTTGGCCTTCTCTGTTGCGGGGCTGTAGGGATAATCCTTGCTCAACTGGGCGTAAACGGCTTTGGCTATTTTGATGTTTTTCATGCCGCACGAGGCGAATACCTGACGGGTAAGGACTTCCGCAATGTCGTAATCGCTCAATTGCAGGTTTTTAAGGCGTTCGGTCAGATGAAACGCGGCATGAAATTCCGCTCTTGCAAGATGGATATCGAGTTTGACGAGATTCACGCCGGGAGAAAAAATAGCCGCCGGGTCCTCGGTGACGACCGTCTCGATATTCGCCATCGCGTAGTCCAACTGGTTCGGGTCGGTCTGGTTTTCGGCCAGTACTCTGGAGTGTCTGATGAGCCCGGCGTGTTTGACTTTGAGATTGGTTTTGCCGGCCGAACCCGATGATGCACTGAGCTGCTCGACAAGTTGGACGGACTCTGTCGTCCGGCCCAATCCCAGCATTGCCTGGGCATTCGCCATGGCCAGGCGGCGAGCGAGGTTATCACGTATGGAGTTTGCTGCCGGCAGTTGTTTGAGTACCGCAAGGGCCTGGTCATTTTTCCCGAAGTACGCGGTCAGAATCTCCGCTTCGCAGATACCCGCTTGTTGTCGGACGGATGTTTTGGCGTTGGATTTTTGCCGGAGACGGTTGAAAAGTTCCAGCGACTTGCCATACAGTTTCAGTTCGGGCCTGAGCAGATAGCGGCCGAAGTCAAAGATGAAATTCGTATCCTCGGATTCCTGCACCAGAGCGGCGAGATTTCCGGTAAGCCCTGTTGTGGCGAGTTCTTTCCAGCCGGGCTGGTCTGCTTTGTCGGCAAGAATGAACAGATTGGCGAGGTCTTTGGGCGGGGTCTTATTGAGATCCCGCTGCCTGATGACCTTGTCGAAAGAGTCTGTATCGTTAAGGTTCATGAAGCATTTGTCCCATGGAGGATGAACGTAGACTTCATGTTCGCTTCTGGCCAGCGTTTTTCCTTCCAGGGCGACTTCGAGGCGGACTTTGCGAAGTCCTGATCGCAGGAAAACGTGCTCTACTGTTTTGCCTTCTGCGGTCGTGCCATCGTCAAAAGCCCACCGGTACGAATACCGGGTGACCGGGTCGGGCTTGATAGCATCGAATTGCATCGTGACGAAACATGGGCCGGTTTGTTCGAGGCGGAAATCGTCGATTGGAGACCATTCGAGAGCCGCGTAAACCTGGTTCGGCTCGCTGAGGTCAGCGGAGACGGCCCTGAAGCGGCCGACGCCGACAAAATCCGTTCTTGTCATGACCCGTAATTCTTCACCGGGTTTCTTCCAGGCCGCCATGGCGAACATTTCCCGCCACGGGCTGCAAAGGAAATATTCCAGCTTATGAACGCCGGATTCAAGCGAGATTGTTCCCTGTTTTTCTCCTCGTCGAGCCCTGTTGACATCGTGCCTTCCGGGCCAGCCGATGACCAGCTTGTCATCGACGGATATATAAGAGTCATAGCGCGAGATTGTGGCGAAGCGATACTTGCCGGTTTTGCCAACTTTGAAGAAACCCTTATAATGGTGGAGCCCAAAACCGCCCTGCCGGGATGTCTCGTATTCCGGCATACGATGGATAGCAAAAGCATGGTGAATATTGTCAACGAGGCTGCTGCCGACCGGATTAGCCGTACCGTTAAATGCTTTCAGAAATTCCGGCAGCCGATCCGACGAGCGGAGCCCTCGCCTGGCCCACTTTGTCTGGAGCACGAGCCCCGCCTTGGGCTCCCAGGATGTACTCGGATTTGTGCGTTTATCTTTCGGCACCAGGTAAACCAGATAGCTCGGGTTGCCTTTCGGATTTTCAAAGAGAATATCCATTGGCTCGCCTCGCCCGGCGGACAAAATCATACTGTTGACTCTGGCCCCGCTGTTGGTGGCGATAACTTCCGGGACGAAGTTCTCCAGATTGTGCCCCGGTGCATAGAGGCGTACAAGAGAAACCTCCGGGTATGTTCCTCTGAGCATGAATCCCGGGTCCACCCACTTGGCCCTGTTGAGATACTTGTTCTCATCGGACCTCGTGATGAGCCTGAGCTGCTTGCTGCGGGCGGGAATTGCGGTATTGATCTCGGCCAGCGGCTTGAGTGGTGTAAGCGGGCCGACCCTGTGTATAAGCCTTTTGTCGGCGTAAACCTCAAATGTCACCGACGTATTCGGGTCGGCGCGATCGACAATACCCACTCTTGCGACAAAATGGATGTAGTCACGGTTAAGATTATAGGTAATATAGCTGGAGCCAAAGGATGGAAGGATATTCTGACACAGCTTTCCATTGATTTGATACCTTTTGATCCACCTGTTCTCGTTGATCCATTTTTTTACGTTCTTCGATTTTTTGTCGGGCGGAAGATCGAGCAGCGAAACATCCGGAACAAGCGAATGCGAATAATCCTTCTCGATATGGAATCGAATTCCGGCGTCGTTCTCGTGCCAGCCGAATGTGCCGGCCGGCTCCTGGGACATGACAACGGCCGTAATCGACAAAACGACCAGGGCGCCGCACAGAAATTTCCTGAAATGCCTCGGCGTTTGCGCGGCCGTAGTTGTGTTTCTCCGGATTGTCAAAGTGAGAGACGGCTTCATTTCTGCTCCGTTGAATTGCCGGTGGCCTGGGCCTGCGCGAGGGCTTCGAAGTAGGCGCTGACCATCTGGTTGTAGCCCTTGAAGTCCAGCGTCTGTTTCCTGGAGAGTATATTTTGAAGCTTTCTGGCCAATCCGGTATCATTGGTGTACTGAATCGCAAGCTGCGAGCCGACGGCACTATGCGATTTCTTCAGGCCGTCGACGGTTTCGGCGTAGGAGCTCCTGATGGCGATTCCATCACTTTGACGGAGCGATTCTTCGAGCCTTTGCATGGACTGGATCGAAATCTCCAAATCGGTTGCCGAGAGGTTGTGACGTTTGAGTTTTGTCACCACTTCCTCCGAGGCCTGCCTGATTTCCTGCTGCGTCTCCAAAGTCTCACGCATCATTTCGAGCACCTTGGGCGGCAGTTTTCCGCCCACGCCGAACTGTGTTGTGCTGTCGGTGGTTTTGCCGAGACCGGTTCCCCCCGTGGCGGCGCCGACATCCTGGTCATCGACCTGGCCGGCTTCCAGCGGCGTGTTGGATACCCGCTCGCGCAGGGCATACTCGTTCTGGTCCAGGTCCTTGGCGACGGATTCGACGAGCTGGCCGTCGGACATGCCGCTTCGTCCGGCGCCGCTTCGGCCCTCCAGCACATTGTCCTCCGGCCTCTGGTCGCCGGTCTTGCCCTTGGCGCTGGTGCTGCTTATAGTTCCGTCGGCAATGGGACCTGCGGTATGATCCAGAGAGTTGAGATAGCTGCCGATATCTTCGACTTCCGGCCGCATCTCTTCTTCCGATGTGATCAGGTCGCCGACCAAGTCCTCCAGCTCGCTTGGCAGCTCGGCAAGCGGCGCCATCAGTTGTTCATCCTCGGGAATTTCCGCCACGAATTGAATATTATCATAAAATCCCATCGTTGCTTCGCAGTTTATCATCAGCTCTTTGGCCATCTCGACCGCTTCGGTTTCCAGACGATACGCATCTTGTCTGGCCTGCCGCATTTCGGCCGCTTCTTCGGCTTTATCGGCCAGCTCTTCGGCCTTCTCATGAACGCTCTTCATCGACTCGACCATCTGGGTATCGCCGAAATCGAGAAGATTCATATTGCTCAGGTCGTTTACCACGTTCGAAAGAATTTCGGCGAGCTTCGACTGGTCGATCGCGAGGTCTTCCAGCACTTGTTCGTCCTCTTCGGAGAAATCCTCCGGCGGCTGGTCGAGAACCATCTGCCGTTTCTCCATGATGTTCTTCTGCTCCTTTACGAATCCGTCAAGCTCCTTGAGTGTATTTTCCAGCGTTTCTTCCGGAGTCTGGCTCAGCGATTCGTCGGTTTCGCCAAGAAGCTCGGCCATGGCCTTCTCCGCATCGATCTGGCTTTGTTTCGCGACGATGCCTTTCAGTGCGATAAGCTGATCGAGCAGGAAGGCCTGCTGCTTCTCGATTGACTTGAGAGCGTAGGAAGCGGAGCTGTTGTCGATTTTTTCATTCTGGCCCGTCTCGGCTATCTTTCCGAGAATTCTTTTGTGTTCGTTGTCCCGCAGTTCAAGGAGCCGATTTACAAATTCCGGTTTCGGCTCGACGGATACTTCCGATGCCTTGGTCATGTGAGAGCCGACGATGCCCTGTTTTTGCTCCATCTGTGTCAGATGGCTCTTGAGAGAAGACATGTTGTCCTGACTGGTACGATTTGCATCGACGACGTCGTCGAGATTCGCCGTCAGATTGACCGTGACACCCAGGGCCGTCTGCTGTGCTTTTATGGCCTTGTCGAGTTCAGCGAAAGCGCTGCCGCTCGGGTCGTCCTCGGAGAGTGTCATTTCTTCCAGGGATTTTACCTGCAGCATGAGCGGTTTCGAGCTGCCGGTATTTCCCGCCGGGCTGAAATCCTCACAGAACGCCTGTAGAACGTAGCTGCCGCCCGGTTTGAACAGGCTCGCATCGATAGAAAGCAAAAGGGTTTCTCGCGATTCGGTCTTACCGGGCGGGCCCTGGTAATCCCAGCTTTCTATCGTTGTCTCGGAACTGTCGGTCCTGGCCGACTTATGTATCACGTAAATTCGCCTAGCTCCGAAATCGTCGTACGCCTGGATATCGAGTCTGAGCCGTTCTCCCAGGTTGACCCGGCGGTTGAGATCGGATGTGACAAATTCCACTTCCGGCCGCCGATCCTGCTGTGCGAGAACGGGGGCTTCGGCGATTTTTATTCGCTTCTCGAATCCTTTTGCCTTGACTTCTATCCGGTAGGATTCGGCCTGGCGGAGCTTTGTTTTGGCCCTCCATAGTCCGCTGTTGTTCTCGAAGGCAATCCAGTCACCGGAATCTTTGTACCAAAGCTCCTCAGCGCTTTTGTTGAGCTTGACATCTATAGTGACATCGGAGCCGGCCGGGCCGGTCAGGGCCTCGGGCGGGCCGAGAAGACTGATACGTTCGGTACCCGTATATGAAGGGGCGAGAATATGAAACTCGGATTCGGTGATTCGGGGCACCCTGTTGACTGTCGCTTTGGTGCTTGGCGTATAGGTGTCGGCGGCGAAGACGCGAAAAGCAAAGGAATCGCTGACCGATTTGAAAGTATAATGATAGAGATTACGCCCTTCGGCCGACGACTGCATCGTTGTGGTTTTATTCTTACCTCTTTCGTCGCTGACATAATCGCTCGCACGCTGCCACACGATTTCGGGATACTGGGCGAGTGAATCGTCATCTTTGAGGCCTTTTACTTCGACAACTATGTCGAGATCGTCACCTTCCGCCATAAATACGTCGCTGGCCGGCGTTACCTTCAGAAACACCGAGCCGGCAGGCGGCACATCCCCCAGCGGCATGGCATATCGCAGCAGTGCGTTGGCGACCTGGTGACCCCGGCTAATGCCGTAGAAGGCCCACAAGATGATAAGAATCAAAAGTGCGGTGGCCCATCGAGCCAGTTTTTTGTGCTGCCATAATTCGTTCACGTTTGCATTGCTCATCATTGTCGAACCGGTTCTGATTGTTTCCCGGGCGAATGGTTCTTCACCCGGCCTCAACCATGCCGACTCAAAGCACAGCGAATTGATCAGCATGTTTTCGGGGATTGAGAATCTGTCCTCGATAAATAACGTCACCGATTCGAGTTTTTCACTCCGAATAACCGGTCGCAGCAGAAGCTGCCAGAATTCGAAGCCCATCAAGCCAAGGCCGCCCAAAGACACGGCCAAGCGCAGTCCGGCTGGAAGATGCAGAAGATTGTCTACTGTAAGAAGAACCAGCCACAATCCCAGGCTCACCGTCAACCATATCAGCAGGCCGCGGAGCAGTCGGCTCCTGAGCATAAGCTTGCGGACTTTGAGTATCAACTGGTGGACATCGTTATCGTATTCAGGCGGTATCGGTTTCATGGTCCCACTCTCATATTCTTGTTTTTCGCCTCCCGGCCGACGTAGACGGTGTCGTTATCACGCCGGGTTTGCCAGAATTCTTCGGAAATCACGGCTTCCGGCGTTGGGTCTTCCGGCAGAAAGATAAAGCGGAAAAACGTCCCGCGTGAAGAGAGCAGCAATTCCCGGTTGACCCGGTCGTATTTCCATCGCCAGATGCTCAACCGCCACGGCTCGACAATCCTGCCCAGCTCCCTGTCCCATTCCCCGCCGATGTCGCCGAAGTTCGTCGGCGCGAATCTGCGCCGAAGATTGATAAGCGTCAAGACCTCCCGGCCGTCCTTACTCTTCATTACGCCGAGCAATTTTTTATCGTTATAAAAATCCCGCTGACGTTCGATGTGGTCACGGGCAAGGGAAAAAAGTTTTTCATCCCGGTCCGCGGGCCAGCCGATGAAATACTTGCCGTCTTTTCTAACGGCCAGATAAAAATCTTCGCCAAAAGTCGATTTCACGATAAAAGTATCCGGGCCGTCGCTCCTTTCTGTTGGCACCGGCGTAAGCGAATCACACGTTACCGCCTGGGCCAGGTCGTTCGGCCCGAATGTCATCCCGGCGAATTTTACGGTTATGTTCGCCGCTATCTCTTTTCCCTCATCCAGCATCTTGATTTTCGTGATATAAACCAGGTCCTCCAGTTTGGTGCCCTTCTCGCCCCGCTGCTTACTGCGCAGAACAAATCGATGAGTTTTCTCTTCGGTTTCGAGATAGATTGTCACGCTGTAGAGCTGTCCTTCGAGCGTTTCGCCGCTGCTGAAAATAACCGCCGAATGAAGGTATCTCAGCGGATAAGTCTGGCCCCAGAAGGCCTTTTTCGCCGGCGTATAATCGGCTACCGCCGTCTTTTCGTCGTATTTTGTCGTTTCGGTGAATTTCCAGTTTTGCCTTATTTCTTCCCTGCTCGGATAGAAGCGAATCTCGCTGACGGGCTCGAAAGTGAACTGCCGGACCTTGCCGTACTGCACATCTTTGCCCGTGACCATGTCCGTAGTTTTGAGCTTGCCGGCCTTGGGGATGTTCAGCTTGAATTTGCGTCCCGAAGTCAAAGCAATCCTTCCTGTCAGCACTTTTCCATCGGAGAAATAAACCGCCGCCTTCCTTATTGCCGCCTGGGCAGGCATTGACCAGCCAGGGACGAGCAGCAAAATCGAAATCGCCTGCCATTTGACAATAAGAGCAATCCGCTTGTTCTGGTTTGTCATTTTTTAAACCTCTGCCTACAAGAGATTCATTCTCCTGCGAATTATCCACTCGGTGATTAAGATTCCAATGAAAATCAGAATATATACATAGTTATCTTCAATCAATGGAATTTCCATGCTCACAACCCGGCTCAGGATTCGGCTTTTCAGCGTACTGATCAGGTTCTCGAATTCGGTTTCCTGAAAATACCTGCCGCCGGCCTGTGCCGCCAGGTTGTTGAGAAACGCATGATCCACTTCCAGGTTGGCGCCTTCGTTCAGCCTTGTTCCCACGACAATCGTTTTTTCGTAAGACTCGAGCATTTGTTCACCCAGGAAGGCCTGCAATTCGAACCGGTATCGAGCACTTTTGGCAAAATTCATTTCGGCCTTGAACGTGCTCTCGCGTCCCATCATCGGCTCGACAGTGATGGGTGTCGATTTTCCTTCAACTTCCATTTCAGCGGCGAGACGCAATTGGCCGTTATCGTGACGACCCGCGATTCGAATTGTCGCCGACGCATTTTCGCCGGGATTGTACTGCTGCTGATCCCATTTGATTGCCAGAAATCGCTGTCCTTCTTCCCATGAGGTTATATTCTTGACCGTTTCCTGCCAGAAATATCCGTATGCCTCTTTAAGCTCATCCGAGGCCCGGCACCATTTCCAAAGTGTGTTCGTCGCGACCGCCATCGTCTGTCCCTTGCCGTAACGCTGCATGGAAACCAACGGTACGTACCTGCCCGCCGCCGAGGCCTCGAGCAAGGCTACGGCACCGTCTTTAAGCGGGCCTTCCACGTTCAGGCTCTCAACCGACACGGAGTCCGACTGAGAAATGATTCTTGTAGCTTCTTCAACGACGCTGTTGCCCAGAGCTGCGGCAGGCACGCTGACACCGAATCGGCCGATTTGAAATGCCGACTGGGCCCTGCTTATCCGCAAGGGAAATAACGGTTCGATAATGGTTCGGTCATATCCTCCCCGGCCGAATGAATTCTCGCCGCCCAGAAAGACGGCCGCTCCACCGTCACGGACGTATTGAAGCAGGGCCGTTAATTGATTCTCCTTCCACTGCGCAGCACCGAACGAGCCGACAATAATACATTTGTATAAATCAAGGACTTCTTTGGAAGATGGGAAACCTGCTTCGAGCTGCTCATCGCCCTTCTGCCGGGAGCCCTGGACGATGAATCGCTGCTCGCTGATGCGAAACAGTGCCGTTAGCTCGACCGACGGATCGCGGGCAAGCTCCTTGCGAATCATGCTGAAATCCCAGCCCAGCTCCTGGGCGAAGAATAAGACATGCAGCGTCTCCTTGCGAACTTCCACGCTGAAGTCCCGAACATTATTCAGATTCGATATTTCTCCCTCGATGTTCTGGACTGTTATGCGATACTCATTTGTGCCGGACTCGGGCGGAGCCTGCAGCGAGAATTTCGCCCTTGCCCTTGGATTTTCCAGGCGGACGAATTCTGAGCCGCGAGTCTGCCACTGATCCTGTTGTTTTTCTTCGAGTTTGACCTGAGCCGCCGGGACTTTTGCGGCAAAATCTCTCAAAGCAAAGCGCGCCAGTATGTCGGCGGTAACTTCAAAATTACCGTCCTGCTCGACAAGCTTCGGCGCGGTTACTTCGGTCACGGCCAGGTCATTCCATGAATCGGGAGAGCTGCCCACACCCGTAATATAGAGCGGCACCCGGGGCAGTTTCGGCGTCTGGATTAATTCATCGCCGCCATCGGTCAACAGAACCGCCGAGAGGTAATTGGTGCTGTCTGCTTTGTCGGCTATTGTTACAAGGCATTTGCCCAAATCCGTGCCTCGAATTTGCTCTGAGGCCTGTTTTGTGTCTTTGGCGCTGTGTACTTCCACGTCGAAATCCAGGTTTTCAAGATCGACGAAAGAACGCAGTTCTTCGGCAAGATCCTGAGCCAGCCCTTTGGCTCTTTCTACGCGGGCGAGTCCCGTTTCATCCCTGCAATCCATCGAAGAAGATGTATCGAGAAGGACCATGATTTTCTTGTCCCGTTTCGGCCTTTGTACGACACTTCGTACCGGGTCGAAATATGCAAGGATTATCAGTAGCACGATTAAGACTTTCGGAAGCAGTAAAAGCACTGTTTGTCTCAGCGAACGGCTTCGTCTCTGCCGCCGGAACAGGACAATCAGCCAGACGACCAAAATCAGAATCATCGCCGCGGCCAGGATCGGATGAAGATGGGTTCGCCAGCGAAGCACTTCCATTATCCGCCCCCCCTTCCGACAGGAACTTCCTGGCCGGACGTGCTCAGGGTGTCGCCGGGCTGTTTGCCCTGGCCGGGTGGTTGTGTGCTTTCCGAACGCATTGTTTTTTCTGCCCGGGCTCTTATGGGATTCGCCAGCCAGCCTTCTACGAACAGGGCCAGTGTGGCCAGCAGAACAAGGGGCAGAAACAGCTCGAAGGTACGGCTCCGGCCGATATGATACTTTTGCAGCTCGTCCGCCGGGTTGTAGTCAACAACGCTGTGTGTGATTTTTTCCATCGCCTGGACTTGTGAACCTTCCAAAAATTGCATCAGGCCTTCTTTCGGCGATGAACGCACGGATACGCAGAATTCCTCGCTGCCGGCTTTGACTAAGTAGACGCCCGATTTCGAAAAGACCGGTATGTCACTTGCCCGGCCCTCGAAGTCAATCTCATCACCGACGAGAGAAATAACCTCAACATGTTGTCCGCCCGCGTTGATGCCCTTGGGAGATTCTCCTGCGATCAGTGACAGCATCGTTTCTTCGAGAGCCGTCCCTTCCACGGCGATACTTTGTGCCATGACGACGATCAGTCCTGACAGGGGCAGCGTATTCCATCGCGGGTCAAAGGCGGTCCCGCTGACGTAAATATTTCCCAGGCCAAGTTCTCTGTGGGCGAACGCGACTCTTTCGAAATCAATCCCCAACAGCGGAGTAAATTCCTCGGATAACTCCAGAGGGTAGAAGGTAAATACGGAGATGTTCTCCGGGGATGCAGTGCCGGTCGCTTCACGAATCCGGCTCCAGAAGCCGGATTCTTTTGTCATCGATTCGACCTTGATTCCGCGTGCATTCGATAGGCGGCTCTTGGTGCCGGCACCGAGCCACGCCGGAGGCTTTGCATTTGTGCCGGCCCTTCTTGCCGAAGGTACGAGAAGGAGATTGCCGCCGGCTTCTACGTACTGCCTGAGGTTGGATGTGACCTGATTGTTTTGGCCGATTTCTTTCCATGTCGTAACGATAAGAATTGGTTTTTCGCCCTGTGCTCGGGGTATTTGACCCGACCGGCTGAATTCTGAAATCATGCCGGTTAGCTGTCCGTAATTGTCCGGTGAGAAAGCCGTCGGCAGCACGCCGAATTCTCCCGGTGAACCGCTGAATAAAACGGTCGCGGTCTGCCCGCAGACGATTCCTGTTGACGCCTGATTATCGGCGGCAAAACCATCCCCTTCGATCCATGTTTTGAGCCAGTGATAGCCGGGTGTGTCCGGGCTGATTGCGACCTCGACGATTTGGCTTCTGCCCGGCTCCAGTGTCATTTTCTGCGTGCTCTTGTTGTCCTGATTGTCGATGGAATTGACTCGAATATTGGCGGTTGCCTCCGAATTGTTCGTACAGACGACGCCGATTTTCAACGGATGCCTGGCCAGGATTTTCTGCCGGGGAAATTGAATCGAGCTTATGGCTGCGTTGGCCTGCTGACGGGTTTTGGATTCTATTCGATGCAGATATACATTTATCGACTCATCGGCCGATTCTGACTGCAAGGCATCGTCGGTCCACTCGGCTTCCTGCAGGTCGGTGAATACGTGAACCACGCCGCCCCCCGCCGAATCAGACTTAAGGAGCTTGAATGCTTTTGCCAGGGTGCGATGTGCGTTGCCTGTAGCATCGGTCGGCACTATTTTGTCAAGCAAAGACAGCAGGGACTCTCTGTCGGACGTTAACGAATCACCGGAAGCGACAGCCGGGTCTTCGACAATTGTCACGACATTCATTTTGGCGCTGTCACCGAGTGAAGAAACCAGTTTTTTTGCTCCTTGTACGGCGAATTCCAGTTTTGTTTTGTCGTCACCGGCCGGATCGCTCATCGAGCCGGAGTTATCGACCACTACGACTACCGAGATCCTGCCTCCCATCTGTACGGAGCTTTGGAATTTCGGCCGGGACAAAGCCAGCAATATAAATGCAATTAACAAAACCCGCATCAATAGCAGCAATAATTGATGGATCTTGCGGCGGGAATTGAGCCTTGGGTCGGTCCGATGAAAAAACATGAGCGTAGGGAAAAGAAGCCGGCGTTTTTTCTGCTTGAAAAAAAAGTGGAAAAGGACCGGCAGCCCCGCCAAAGGTAAAAGATAGAAAAAGATGGGAGTAGAAAAAATCATCCGATCTTCCTCCTCTGCAGGATGGCGTCATACACATCCATCCCGGTATCGGCGAAGATGTAATCTGCGCGTATCTTTTGACAGCCGGTTCGCAACTGGTCGAGATAAATCCGCAGTTGTTTGAGATAGCTTTCCTTGATCAGCCCGAAGTCCACGATCAGCTTGCCCTCCTGTTCCATCGATACGACCTCGGTCAATCCCGATATCGACATGTTCATCTCCGTGGGGTCCATCAGGTGAAACAATGACACGTCCTTGCCGTCGTGGTAGAGATGGTTGATGCCCCTGATAATCTTCTCGGGCTCCTGAAGGAAATCGGAAATAATAATAATCAAAGCCCGTCCCTTGATGAGTTCCGCGGCGTTGTGCAGTACCGCTTCGATGTCACCGGCTTTGCCCAATGTGAGATTTTCGAGATCCAGCAGCATCGGCTTTAGACGTGTGAACGTGCCGGTCGGTTCGTGGTAGCTGCGGATTTGGCTGTCGAACGTAATCAACGAGGATGTGTCGCTTTGCTGTATCATTACATAAAGCATTGCCGCGGCGAGATAGGATGCGTATTCGATTTTGCTCATGGCTCCGCTGCCTTTGTATCCCATGCTTCCGGAGATATCGAGCAGCACGTAGCAGCGGATACTGACGTCTTCGTGGAATCGCCGGATTACATAACGGTCGCTGCGTGCGTAAACGGGCCAGTCAATCTGCGAGATTGGGTCGCCCGGCATGTACTCGCGATACTCGGCGAACTCCACGGATGAGCCGAAGGCCGGCGACCGGTGCAGGCCCTGATTGCTGCCGTCCATCGGCCTGCGCACGCCGATTTCGATGCCGCGAAGGCGTTCGGCCATGTGGGCCGGAAGAAAGCGATATTCGCCTGATTCATTCATGGACTCGGCCCGTCATAAACGCTGGTTTACTGCGACTCCGGAATCGTCTCCAGGAGTCTTTCGATAATTGCGTCGGAATCGAGCCCCTCACTGGCGGCGGCAAAATTTAGTATCACGCGGTGACGCATGACCGGCAAGGCATATTTGCGGATATCCTCGCATGAGACGTTGAAGCGTCCATTCAGAACGACGTTTGCCTTTGCGGAAAGCAGCAGGGATTGTCCGGCACGCGGTCCGCAGCCGTAACGTACGTATTTTTGGATGAAATCGGGGACATCTTCCTGCGGCCGCGTCGCTCGACAAAGTCTCGCCGCATAGTTCGCTACGTGCTCGCTGACCGGAACCCGCCTTACCAGATACTGGTACGTTGTTACGGATCTGGCGTCGACCATGCTTTTGAGCCGCTCGCCACCGGAGCCGGTTGTTGACGACAGGATTTTCTGCTCCTCGTCGAGATCGGGATAATCAACTTTTATCAGCAGAATGAAACGGTCAAGCTGAGCTTCGGGCAGAGGGTAAGTGCCCTCAAGCTCCAGCGGATTCTGCGTTGCAAGCACCAGAAAAGGCGAAGGCAGATCGTAGGTATTGCCGCCGGTTGTCACCTGGTGCTCCTGCATCGCTTCGAGAAGGGCCGCCTGTGTTTTTGGGGGCGTACGATTAATTTCGTCGGCCAAAAGCACGTTCGTAAAAATCGGCCCCTTGTGAAACGCAAACGTTCGCTGCCGGGTATCGGGGTCTTCTTCCAAAATGTTTGTGCCTGTAATATCCGTGGGCATCAGGTCGGGCGTGAACTGAATCCGCTTAAAATTCAGGCGCATTGTCTGGGCGAGGCTATGTACCATGAGCGTCTTTGCAAGTCCCGGAACGCCCAGGAGAAGGCAGTGACCTCCGGCGAAGAATCCGGTGAGAATCTGCTCTAAAACCTCCTTCTGGCCGACAATGGCCTTTCCCACTTCACTCAATATTGCCGCCTTGACTCTTGCGAGCCGTTCGACCGCGGCAAGGGCTTCATCGTCGGAAATCTCAAGTCTCTGAGATTGCCGCGAATCTTCCGCCGACAGATGTTCGGTTGTGATTTCGAATTCGCACCCGCATCTGCAGCGGGCCTTTTTACCGGGCGAAGCATGGCTCAGCTTATATGTCTTGCCGCAGTCGGGACATTGTACGGTTAATGCTGTGTTGCCTGGCATAGAAACTCCACCTTAATGTGTCATCATGTATATAATCATATTCATTCCCAGCCGCTGCGAGGAAATGGATTCATAACCTTTCGTCATCGGGTAGGACACTTCAAGCCAGCCGGCTTCGAGGTCGTAAGGACTATAAACGACTCTTAATTCCCCATCGATGGTGACACCCAACAGGAACGGCTGATTGTTCAGCTCCGGCTTGCTCTTCGCCAATGACGGTGAATACCGTACGGATGATACATCGAAGAGGCTGCTGTACAGGCCGTGGCCGGTGGGAATCGGCTGAAGTGTCATGTTGGGCAAAACCTTATTCAGCTCACGCCGGACGGCTGCGTCGAACGTGCCCAGTCCCAGGCCGTTATTAATTAAAAGCACACCCCCGTCGTTGAGATATCGCTGAAGTTCGCCGATTTCGTTCTGGGAAAAGGAAAAATCATCCAGTCCCGTCAGGTAAAGAAACGGGTACGATGAAAGGTCGTCTTCCTGCAAATCGATGCCGATGCGTTTAAGATTCACTCTTACGGATGTATATCTGCGCAGCTTCATCAGCAGCGCCGTCGCGGCTCCGGGATGCACATTCCAGAGACCATCGTGCTTGATCTGGGCGAAGACGAATTCATCGGTGGGCCTGGTTTGGTCGGTCAAGCCGAAAACTTCCGGCCTGCCCTCGACGAGCCCGACCTCGGCGTAGCCGACGATGTATGCCGCCAGGTCGACTCCGATATTATTGGCGCTCTTGACATCGTAATAGGCGGCGTTTTTCAGTTTCTCCAGCCTTCCCGTGCTTCGGTTCCATCCACAGCCCAGGCCGAATTTAGAGATGAGCACTCCAACCCGGCTACCGATATAAATTCCCTCCATGAACGGTCTGGATTGTCCCTTGTTGCCCTTATAAGTCACCCTGTCGACGTCCACGATAATATGATAGAGAGGATGGTCGGGGGAGATTGTGCGAAAACGACATTCCGGAAATGCCCGGAAAAAAATCTTTTTCGCCGATTCGTAAAAGTACGGCGACCCGGCTATCGAATCGCAGATAATCATGCCGCCGTTTAATACGTAATCGCGCAGAGCCTGGATATGCGAGTCACTGAGCTTCAACGTTCGTACTCCGCTGAATAGCAGGGCCGGCAACTTCTTCGGGTCAAAGTGAAAATCGTTCAGGTTGGTATTCTGCCAGTGATATTGCAAATCCATTGCCCGTGCCTGTGCGACAAATCTTTCCGTGTCCGTTGGGCACAGGTTCCAGTCGGCGATATCCATTTTTTTTCCTGTGCTGTCGGAAAAAGATGCGGACTGGCCCCAAATAACCTTTCCAACCAAATAGTCGGGCTGCGGTGGTTTCTTGCGTTCGGTTCGCCGCAATGGAGTCGCCGGCAGCGGCAAAGGCGGAAGCGCCTCGGCGGCATTGATGTTCTTGCGCGGAGATTTTTTGGCTTCCTGAGTGCCCAAATACACGAACCAGTCGTTCTCATCGGCTTTACAGTCAACAGTAAAAGAAAAGATTGCGATTGCCGCGACAACGAAGAGCACCAGGTAGATCCTCGATTTTTGCCCGTTTTGCCGCCCCCGCTTCGGCCCGTTTTTCAAGCAAGATTGATTTAACGGCCTCTCATTTTCCGGCTGCACGATTCTTCACTCCCGATTAAAGGTTCCCCCCATTGCATTTATCGCCCTGTTAAATATATTATAAACAATTTATGCAGGATTATCAAGAGTCTTTTTGCTGCTTACGAGTTATTCGTAATGGAATACCTCCTCCATATTTGCCCACCATTCGCCTTCTTTTCGGGTCGGTATCGGACTCTGGCATGGTTCGCAGAACGGCCACCATTTTTGTGTTGTAGGATCGGCGGCCATTTTGGCCATGTCGGCCTTGAAATCGTGGCCGGTGTATTCGAAATAGCTGAACAGGTAATATTTATCCTTCTCCAGCTCGCCGAGGTAAATCGAGTAGTTGCGGATGTTGCACTGTTCGATCATTTTAAGCACATCCGGCCAGACATCCGCGTGCAGTCGCTTGTACTCTTCGAGCTTCTCCGGCCTGACACCGATAACGCTCCCGTAGCGCGTCACCTTTTGCTGTGCGCAGCCGGTAAATATAAAGCAAAGGGCCAATAATGTTACTGTAACTACGGCAAACTTCATGAACTTTCCCATTGTAACCTTTTCCTTTACGACGGCTTTATGCTAAATTTAACATATAGCAGGACCATTACGACAAACAGCAAGGCCGCCAGAAACTTATAGTTGCCGATGCCTGTCCAGC
>Ga0209121_10001511_pt1 | contig 24355 bp, 22 predicted proteins | sample Cruoilmetagenom3_FD_187292 | JGI IMG/M metagenome (GOLD analysis project Ga0209121, IMG submission 187292) | Oil polluted marine microbial communities from Coal Oil Point, Santa Barbara, California, USA - Sample 3 (SPAdes) (version 2) | ecosystem: Environmental > Aquatic > Marine > Oil seeps ... | reverse complement strand
ATGAAACGTGTCGCGGTTTTAACCAGCGGTGGGGATGCGCCTGGAATGAACGCAGCCATTCGTTCTGTTGTCAGATGTGGTGTTTCTAAGGGTTGGGATATGTATGGGGTCCGAAAGGGTTATGCCGGGTTGATTTCCGGCAATATCCAGCAGATGGGAACACGTGATGTCGGGGGTATTCTTCAAAAAGGAGGCACAATTTTAGGCTCAGCAAGATGCGAGGAATTCAAAACTGAAGAAGGTCGTCTTAAAGGTATACGTACCATGAACCAAATGGGAATTGATGCGTTGGTCGTCATTGGTGGGAATGGCTCTCAAACCGGCTCCTACCATTTGAGCGAAATGGGGTTTCCAGTCGTTGGTATCGCCTCAACAATCGATAATGACCTCACCGGCACCGAAATGACCATTGGTGTGGATACAGCTTTGAATATTGCTTTAGAAGCCATCGACAGGCTGAAAGTAACCGCTTCATCTCATCAAAGAGCATTTTTACTCGAAGTGATGGGGCGACAATGCGGCTATATCGCGCTCATGTCAGGCATTGCTGGCGGCGCAGAATATATTCTTTTACCAGAAGTTGAAACGGATCCTGAAGAAGTTGCCGAAAGCTTGAGATTAGCCTATGAGCATGGCAAAGCCCACGCAATTATCGTTGTGGCAGAAGGGGCTAAATATAACGCTGACGCGCTGACAAAATATTTCAAAAAAAACAAAGAAAGACTTGGATTCAAAATCAGGGCAACTATTCTGGGTCATGTTCAACGTGGTGGTGACCCTGGTGCTTTCGATCGGATCTTAGCAAGCCGTTTTGGCAATGGTGCAGTTGAAGCTATCGATAGAGGTGATTTTGGTGTTCTGGTTGGATTAAATAAAGGCAAAGTTACAACAACACCTTTGAAAGACATTGTTGGTGGAAAGAAAGAACTCAACCAGGAGATGATCGAGTTAGCGCAAAAATTGGATTAAACGATTAATCTATTTTTCTCAAGAAAGCCTCAATAAAAGGATCAATTTCACCATCTAAAACAGCCTGGGTATTACCCATTTCATAATCCGTGCGATGGTCTTTAACAAGCTGATAGGGATGAAGAACATAAGAACGAATTTGAGATCCCCATTCTGCTTTGGTATATTCACCACGCAATTCTGAAATCTGTTCATCTTGTTCTTCTTGTTTCATTTCAAGCAATCGTGCCTTGAGAACACGCATTGCATTCTCTTTATTTTGAACCAGAGAACGCTCATTTTGACAGGTGACAACCATACCTGTAGGAGTATGGGTCAGTCTAACCGCAGTTGCATTCTTTTGTACGTTTTGGCCGCCTGCCCCAGACGACTTATAAACATCAACCTTGATGTCATCTGAAGGTACTTTTATTTCATTTAAGTCATCCATTTCAGGAAGGACTTCGACAAGCGCAAAGGATGTATGTCGTCGGTGAGCAGCATCAAAGGGTGATAATCTCACCAATCGATGCACCCCTTTTTCCGGACGAAGATAACCATAAGCAAGGGTACCGCTGACACCGATTGTTACGCTTTTTATCCCTGCCTCTTCACCCATAGTCCGGTCTAAGATATCGGTTTTATAGTCGTGCGCTTCAGCCCATCGAAGGTACATTCGTTCAAGCATTTCAGCCCAATCCTGTGAATCCGTACCACCTGCACCCGCATGAATGGCAAGCAAAGCATTTCCCCTGTCGTATTTCCCGGAAAGAAGCGTCTTCAACTCAAGCCGATCCACAGCTAATTCAATATTCTCAGCCTCATGAATTAATTCTTTTTCCATTGATTCATCAGCGATCTGGGTCAATTCAAGCGTGTCTTCAGTCCGTTTTTTTAAAGCTTCGTATGATTCAATTTCATCACGTAAAATGGATTGTCGGATCATTATCCCCTGGGCACGTTCGCGATTGTCCCATAAATCAGGATTTTGAGCTTCCTTCTCTAAATTTGCCAGTTCTTTCTTTTTCTCGGCTAAGTCAAAGATGCTCCTGTAAGTTAAGGAGTTTTTTATTTGCCTCATTCAAACGTTCAGTCAAATCTTGTACCATTATTCCTCCAATGATCATTCAAGAATGCCGCGTACAAAGGAATCACGATCAAAGCGCTGTAAGTCTTCAATACCCTCACCCAGACCCGCGTAAAGTATAGGTAATCCTAATTGTTCCTTGATTGCAAATGCCATACCGCCTTTTGCAGAAGAATCCAATTTTGCCAGTATCACCCCGTCAATTGGTATGGCGTCCTGAAAGGCTTTAGCCTGTTGAAGGGCATTCTGTCCCGTTGTTGCATCTAAAACAAGCCAGGATGCGTGTGGAGCACCTTCAAGAGCTTTCCCACTCACTCGATGAACCTTCTTAATCTCCTGCATCAGGTTATATCGATTGTGCAAACGTCCAGCCGTATCAATAATCGCGATATCCTTATTTCGTGTGATAGATGCGGTAATGCCATCATAAGCAGCTGCACCAGGGTCACCGCCTTCCTGTCCTGCAACCATCGGGACATTAACCCGTTTTGCCCAAATTTCAAGTTGATCAATTGCGGCAGCCCGATATGTATCTGCGGCTACCAAAAGCACAGACCTGCCATCCTGCTCATACAGGTGTGCCAGTTTTGCCGCAGAAGTCGTCTTCCCGGAACCATTCACCCCTACCAAAATTATCACGGTTGGTTTCTTTGAAAAGTCAGGGAAAACAGGTTCAACTAACCGGTTGATCAATTCTTTCTCTAATGCATCAACCAGTTCAACGGATTGGGTGATTCCTTCCTGGTGAACTCTTTTACGTAAAGCATCAATGACCTCCGAGGTCGTTTCCATACCCATATCTGCCTGGATCAATAAAGCTTCAAGATCTTCCCAGGTTTCATCACCTACTTCGGAGGTGCCAAGGAAATTTGATATCCTTCCAAAGGCAACTCTACGCGTTTTTTCTAAGCCTTTTCGCCATTTGTTAAAAATATTCTCAGTCATTTCTGTTCGATTATATCATTTCTAATATTTTATTGATTTTCTTCGCCTTCTGATGCCAATTGACCACAGCCAGCTTGAATTTCAATCCCACGGCGGAGTCTTATAGTACAGGATATTTTACGATCTTCTAAAGTGTCACAGAAAACCTGCGCTTGAGCTGCGCTTGTCGCTTGTTCACTAAATTTCTTAGTCGGATTCAATGGGATCAGGTTTACATGACATATCATACCTCTAATCTTATTTGCTAGAGCGATAGCATCTTCAGCTGAATCATTAATACCCTGTATTAATGCATATTCAAAGGTCACACGCCGGCTTGTTTTATTAACATAATAACGACAAGCCGAAATCAGATCGTCGACAGGATATTTCTTATTTACCGGTATCAACTTGGATCTCAAAGCATCATCAACGGTGTGCAAACTAATTGCCAGGTTATACTGGTAACCTTCATCCGCGAATTGAATAATTTCTGGGATTAAACCAACCGTACTGATTGTAAACCGGCGCGCACCCAAACCAAAAGCCTTCGGATCATTTAAGCGGTTCACAGCCGCTATCACATTATCATAATTCTGAAATGGTTCTCCCATGCCCATGACCACGACATTGGTTACATGTTCATCCATCTCAGCAAGATAACGAGCATAATACAGAACCTGGGCAATAATCTCGCCAGTGGTTAGATTGCGCTTGAACCCCATCTGCCCGGTTGCACAAAACGAACAACCCATTCCGCATCCGGATTGTGATGAAATACATAATGTGCGTCGTTCATCATAGTACATCAAAACGGCTTCAATATAATTTCCATCATTGAGCTGAAATAGGGTTTTTAATGTTCGACCATCTTTTGACTCAATCGCTTTCACTGGATTCAAAGCCTTGAAAGAAAAAGATTGGCTCAAGCTTTCTCTGAAATCTTTAGGCAGTGTTGAAATTTCTTTCGGTGAAACGCGGAATGTTTGATAAAGAGCTGTCCAAATCTGTTTTGCCCGAAAGCCTGGTTGACCCAAAGCTTTTACCTGGGTTTCAAGTGTTTCATAATCCATGTCATAAATCAAAGTCTTCATCGTTTCCATCAAAAAACCAATTCTGTAAAATCCTGAGTAACAATTTCAGGTGGGGGGTTAAAAGCTTGAGCTTGTTCAAGCGTTGATGCACCCGTTAAGACCAACGCCGTATGGATGCCGGCTGCTTGTGCGCCAGCAATATCCGTTTCTAATCGATCACCGACTGCAAGTGTTTCTGATGGTGACAAGCCTAATCGTTTCAAAGCCATCTCATAAAGAAAAGGTTCTGGCTTTCCTATGATTATGGCTTTTCTTCCAGAAGCAATTTCCAGCGCACCAATCACCGTTCCTGAGCCGGGAATGAAACCTTCTGGTGTGGGCAAGGTCCGGTCCGGATTGGTTCCAACAAAGTCACAACCAGATTGGATCAATAATGATGCTGTTTTAAGTTTCTCATAGGTCAATTTGTAATCAAATGAAACGATCACTACTTGTATATCGTTGTTGGCATCATCACAAACTACCATGCCGAAGTGTTCAAGGGTTTGTTTTAAGCTTGGCTGCCCAACCACGTAAACCTTTGTGCCCGCTGCATAGTTATCCTGTAAGTATATACCTGCAGCTTGTGCGGAGTTGATAACCTGCTCATCCGACAAATAAACGTTAAACCCCGCTAGTTTTTCTAAATATCCTTGTACAGTTCGTGTTGCATTGTTCGTCGCAAGAATAAACTTTAAATCTAAATCACGAATACGATTAAATACTGCCTCCAGATCACCTATAGGTACAGTATCCTGCCAGAGGACACCGTCCATATCAATGATTAGTCCTTTGATATGCGAAAGATTTTCAATAGACATAATTTTTTCCTGTTAAAAAATGCCGGAAAGCAATAAGCATTCCGGCATTGATACTTGCTTTGATGGTTGTTATTTCTTTGGAACTTCTAAAACCTTATCCACAATACCATATTTAACAGCATCTTCAGCACTCATATAAAAGTCTCGTTCGGTATCTTTAATAATCGTATCCACATCCTGGCCGGTAGCCTCTGCTAAAATCTGGTTAATACGTTCTTTTAACCGAAGTATTTCTTTGGCTTGAATTTCAATATCCGATGCCTGACCCTGGGTACCGCCCAGTGGTTGGTGCATATGAATAGTCGCATGCGGGAGTGAATAACGTTGACCTTTGCTGCCCGCAGCAAGCAAAACGGTGCCAAAACTTGCGGCCACACCCACGGCAACGGTGCTGATCTTATTTGGGATCATTCGCATTGTGTCATAAATGGCCATTCCAGAATAAACCTGGCCTCCAGGGGAGTTTATGTACATTTGTATACCACTTTCAGGGTCTTCCCGGCTCAGGTATAAGAGTTGTGCAACGACAAGGTTAGCAACCTGGTCATTAATGCCGGACCCTAAAAAAATAATCCGGTTTTTCAATAACAAAGAGTAGATATCATAGGCTCGTTCACCACGTCCCGAGGATTCAACAACCATCGGAATTAGAGAGGAAATATCATTGTTAAACATTTGCACCTTCTTTTTTTATATTTTTTTATCGATCTTAATTAATCAACGTTCTCTTCGACTTCATCTGTGTCTTCAGAGATGCGTTCTTTTTCATTTTCCAACACTGCAGTGATTTCTTCAGGTTCATCTTCTTCAGTTTCATCACTGACTTCTGAAGAAGCTTCGCCTTCATCTTTACTATTTTCGGGTTCTTCAACAATCTCTTCAACTTCCTCAGAGAGAAATTCTGTCGATTCTGCTTCTTCTTTATCACTTTCCTCAGGGATAGGCTGACCCGTTGCAATCAATTTCAGACGTTCTTGAATTTGGGCGTTCATCGTACGATTCACACCTTCCATGCTGATAGCACGGGAAAATTCGTCTTTTCCCATTTGCTTTTGCATTTCTTCAAGATTTCCTGAATAATAAACTTCTGTCGTCACCTTATTAATATGGTCTTTTAACAATTCCTGGTCCAACTTTAAACCTTCTGCTTCAATCAAGGCATCGATAATCAAAGAGCGTTCTAATCTTTGCTTGGCAGCCGGTTTGATTTCATCCGCGATCAAGGTTTCTTCATCGATATCCCTTAATTTCAAATAAGTCTCATAGTCCATATTTTGCTCTTGCAATCTGGACTTGATATCTTCAAGAACATGTTCCTGCTCATGTTCAAGCATTTGAGGTGGATAATTGATTTTTGTATTTTCTGTTATTTGTTCCAGAATATCATTGATGTATTCCTGGTTATACGATTCTTCGTGGTCAGTACGCAAACGTTCTTCCACCGAATTTCGAAATGCTTCAGGCGTTTCGTAATTTCCCAGTGTTTGGATAAAATCCTCATCCAACTCTGGTAATTCTAATTCTTTAACTGACTGAACCTCGATAGTGAAAACTGCCGTTTTCCCCTGGAATTCTTCATCATCAAAATCCTCAGGGTATTGGTACTGCAGCTCTTTCGTTTCACCAGCTTCCACGCCAATCAATTCTCGAGAAAAACCAGGATAAGGCCATTCATGTTCCGTTTCTTCTCCCTCAGCTGCAATGACGACCTGCTGTGGTGTTTTATCGGTGATTACTGCGTCCACGCCCTCTTCAGGATTGAGAAATTCACCGCTTAAATTGAAGTAAACCAGATCCTCTTCACCCGCAGGATGGTCCGAAGGGACAATGATCGCGGCATTGCGACGCATTTTATTTATAAACTCATCAACTTGGTTCGTATCAAAGTCTTCAAGCTCAAACACTTTTCGAATTTCTCTATAATCCCCCAGGTCTATTTCAGGTTCTAATGGGATCATGAAAACCAATTTCGGGGGATCATAACTCTCAATGGTTTCAAGATTGCCCGAGCCGGAAGGCTTGATCTCTGCTTCGTCCAGCATTTTGGCGTAATCATCATCAAGTAAAATGTCAATCGCTTCCTGGATGATTGCCCCTTCCCCATAATGATTTACGATCACATTGTATGGGGCTTTCCCTGGGCGGAAACCGGGAATCTTTGAATTTTTGGATATTTTCTTTGCTGCACGTCGTTTAAACCCTTCAAATTCTGGTTGGGTGTATTCTAAAACGAGCTTTGCCTGTCGATCCTCTTGGATGGTTTTTTCAATTTTCAATGTTCAGTCCTTTAAAATAAAAATTTTTTATTATGGGGAAGGAGAGGGTCGAACTCTCACGCGTCGCCGCACGTGATCCTAAGTCACGCCTGTCTGCCAATTCCAGCACTTCCCCTGAGATTAATTGCACTGAAATTATACGCCAGCGACATTTTATCGTCAATAAGATCATCGTATTAAATTGTAAGAATCGCATTAATGACCGAGTATAATAAACCCTCGAACGAAATAGTTTAAATAAAAGGAGATTTAGTGACCCGTATCATCGCGACATCAACGCCAGGAAAAGAAAGAGCCCAACTCAGCAAAGCGATTGTCATCACTATCCGTGAATTTATGCGGCAGGATGAACCGGACAAAAGTACGAGAAATATGGTCGCATTCATCATTCTGGCATTAGAAGAAATTGCAGAAGGGATTGATAAATCTGTTTCAGCTTGGGAAAAACGCGGATACTGGGTAAAAGCGGATAAATATCGTTTGGAGTGGCAGTGGACAGGTACAACAGCGAAGAAAATGCGCGAGTCACTCCATCAAAACAACTGGGGTGAGATTGCGAGCACCTTGTTGGACATCATGGGTAAATTCGAAAACATAAAAGTTAGCAATAAACATCGTATGGGAAAACCCTGGCAAGGGGCATTAAAAGAATATCAAAAGAAAATATGAACGACAATGGACAAATTTTCACAATGAAGACATACATTCACTTTTATCCATGCCTGGACAATAATGATTGATGGTACTATTGGGAAGGGATGAATGACAATGGAAAGATCAAAAAAGGTTTAGTATAAATACTCTTGGCAAAATTCGGAAAACCTTACTGCCGAATAACCAAAGGAAACATTCTCACTTATGCCGCATAATCGTATAAATTCACACCCGATCCTTGAAATCCCTGAATCGAAAACAATTAAATTTCTCTGGCAGCAAAAACCATTGCAGGCCAGGGAAGGTGAAACCATCGCTTCGGCACTGATTGCAAATGGGATTGATATTTTTGGTCATCACCCTAAAGATGAAGCACCTTTGGGGATTTTCTGTGCAAATGGGCAATGTTCCCAATGCATGGTTTTGGTTGACGGCAAACCCGTTAAATCTTGCATGACGAAAGTAAAACCGGGGATGTCAGTCATGCCTGCAGATGGTTTGCCAGATATCTCAACTTTGCCAGCCGTGTATTCGACCTCATCAGCTTCACAAGAAAAATTAACTGAAATTATCAACAAATCGGTCTTAATTATCGGCGGCGGACCTGCGGGTCTCTCGGCTGCCATTGAACTAGGAAAACTCGGGGTTGATGTCCTTCTTGTTGATGACAAATCCCACCTGGGGGGAAAGCTCGTCCTCCAAACTCATCGCTTCTTTGGTTCCACAAAGGCAGTTTATGCGGGAACAAGAGGAGTCGATATCGCCAAATTATTATCCCAACAAATTGACGAGTTGGATTCGGTTGAAGTTTGGTTAGAAACGACCGCAGTTGCAATCTTTGAAGAAAAAACGGTCGGCCTTTGGCGTGTAGAAAAAGACGAATATATCCTTGTTAAACCGGATGTACTTCTAGTCGCAACAGGCGCTCGTGAACGCAGTTTGCCGTTTAAGGGGAACACTTTACCTGGTATTTTCGGCGCAGGCGCTTTTCAAACATTGGTTAATCGAGATTTAGTTAAACCAACGAATAACTTATTCATTATTGGCGGTGGCAATGTCGGTCTAATTGCCGGCTACCATGCCCTTCAAGCGGGCATCAACGTGGTAGGACTTGTCGAAGCAATGCCACAATGTGGTGGTTACAAGGTTCACGAGGATAAATTGGCACGTTTTGGTGTACCTATTCTCACATCTCACACCATACTGGAAGCAAAAGGGAAAGACCGTGTAAAGAGTGTCAAAATTGCAGAACTTGATCAGAATTTTCAACCCCTTAAAGGAACAGAACAAGAAATCTCTTGTGATTGTGTATTGATTGCCGTTGGACTTAATCCTGTCGACGAGTTTTTTCAAAAAGCAAAAGAAGTAAATATGGCTGTTTTTGCCGCAGGTGATGCTGAAGAAATCGCAGAAGCCTCAGCGGCCATGTTTGCAGGAAAAATAAAAGGATTAGAGATCGCTAAACATTTAGGGCTTGAAATTCCAGAGATCCCTGAACAATGGCGGGAATTCGAAAACATCTTAAAATCCCGACCGGGTGAAGTCCTTCCATTAAATGAAGATGCGCATCCTGGAGACGTTTTTCCGGTGATGCACTGTCGACAGGAGATTCCCTGTGATCCCTGTGCCTCTGTGTGTCCAAATAATCTCATTCGGATTGATCTGGATAATATTCGAGGACTCCCCGAATTTTGTTCACTGGACGGGAAAAAATGTATCGCCTGCGAACGCTGTGTTGCTATTTGCCCGGGATTAGCAATTACATTGGTTGATTTCCGGGAAGACCCGCAGCACCCAATCGTTTCTATTCCCCTTGAGTTTCCTCAAAATTACCTGAAAATCGGCGATCAAGTTCCTGTCACTGATGTTGATGGCAATATCCTCGCAAAAGTACCTGTGACCTATATGCGGACACTGCGCCAATTCTCGCATACCTTAATTGTACGGGTTCAAGCGCCTGCAGATGTTGCCACAAAGATTGCGGGAATCAGGCTTTTTTTTGGGTGGAATCAGTCAGAAGAAACCATTGACCAGTATCATCAGCAAACCCAACAGGAAAACATCGTCTGCCGCTGCGAACATGTTTCCGCTGATACGATACGTGACCTGGTGCGAAGCGGTGTCAGGGATATCAACCAGATCAAAGCGGTGACTAAAGCCACAATGGGCGCATGCGGTGGAAAAACCTGTATTTCTCTGATCAAAAAAATATTCAGGGAAGAAGATGTTTCTCTTGATGAAGTTACTGACCCCACCCAACGTCCTGTATTTGTTGAGATTCCATTGGATACTTTGGCAAACCAACATCAGGAAGGGCAGCAATGATGACGCAAAGAACCAGGGATGTGTATGACGTCATCATCATCGGTGCCGGATCAATTGGCGTTCCAACCGCTTATTTTATGGCCAAAGCCGGATTGAAAGTTCTTGTCATTGAGATGTATCCCAGCGTAGGCCAGGCATCAAATAAACATGCTATTGGTGGAATTCGAGCCACCCATTCTGACCCTGCCAAAATTAACCTTGGCAAACGTAGTATTGAAGTTTTTTCAAACTGGCAAAGTCGCTATGGAGATGATATCGAATGGCAGCAAGGCGGCTATTCCTATGTCGCCTATCAAGAACAGCATGCAAATCTTTTAAAAGATCTGATTAGCTGGCAGCAAGAACACGATCTCAACATCTCCTGGCTTGATAAACAGGACCTGCTTGGAATATTGCCAAATCTCAATACTGATCAACTGATTGGCGGCACGTTTTCTCCTGGAGACGGCAGTGCATCGCCCCTAATATCCGCATTCGCATTTCATAAACAGGCTGCGGAAGCTGGGGCTGTATTCCACTTTAACGAAACAGTTATTGATTTTGTATTTACCGGCAGTCGAGTATCTGGAATCAAAACAAACCGGGGAATTTATTACAGCCAATATGTCATTAATGCCGGAGGCGGGTGGGCAAAGTCCTTGTCATCGAAAATAGGTTTGAAAGTTCCAGTTGAACCTGATTCACATGAAGCAGCCATTACAGAACCGGTCGTGCGAATTTTCAAACCAATGATTGTAGATATGCGCGCGTACCCCGGATCAGCAAATTTCTATTTCTATCAGCATCCTACGGGAAAAATAATTTTCTGTATGACACCTGATCCCCCCATTTGGGGGACGCACACGATTGCCTCTAGTGATTTTTTACCCAGGGCAGCCCGCAGATTAATAGAACTCATGCCCGTCTTAAAATACATCCGGGTTCGAAGAGTTTGGCGTGGGACTTATCCGATGACACCGGATGGGTCCCCGATTATTGGCAAAGTAGATGGACTCGAAGGATACCTTTTAGCAGTTGGCATGTGCGGTCAGGGTTTTATGTTTGGACCGGGTGTAGGACAACTCCTGACACATCAGGTATTAGGTAAACTGGATAACGTCGATCAGGTGATTTTACATAACCTATCATACCATCGAAATTTTGATATCGAGGAAAGGCTAAAGTAATGGTAAACGCAGTTGTCCTTGATTTTGGCGGTGTAATCGTCCGTACCAAAGATCATTCAGGACGCAGAGATTTGGAAGATAAATATGGTCTTCCTGCAGGCAGTGTTCATTCACTGGTTTTTGAATCTGCAGTCTCTCAATCAGCAAGTATTGGTAGGGTTGACTCCAGCAAAATTTGGGACTTTGTCGCTGATGGATTATCTCTCTCCGAAGATGAATTGGCCCTTTTTAAAGAGAAATTCTGGGCCGGAGATCATATCGATCACGCTTTAATTGATTTCTTGAAATCATGCAGACCAACCTATAAAACCGCAATATTAAGTAATGCCTGGAACAATCTCAGAGCAATGCTCGCTGAGAATTTTGGCATCAGTGAACACGAAACCGTTGACCATATCCTGGTATCTGCGGAGCTCGGGATTGCAAAACCAGACCCAGAAATATATCAAATTTTAGCGGAAACCCTGGAGTGCGAATTCGAAAACATTCTCTTTGTTGATGATTTTATTGAAAACATCGAGGCGGCAAAAGCTTTAGGAATTCAAACAATTCACTACGTACCGGGTCTGGACTTGATTAATGAGATAAAATCAAGGTTGGAGTGATCCTTAAATTCACGCGATGAAAGAAGACACGCGATGCAACTTGAACAATTTCTGGAAAAATTACCAGAAAATTATTCCGTAATTGATATTGAACAAATTAAAAAAGCCTATCAAATTGCGCAGAAAGCGCATGAAGGCCAAACACTCGCAAGCGGCTTACCCTATATCTCGCATTGTGTTGCTGTGGCATCTATTCTGGCGGAAATGACCGTTCAACCAGAGTTAATCATCACTGCATTATTGCATGATGTCGTCGAAGACACGGACATCACCCTTGGGTACATTCGAAAAGAATTCAACCAGGAAGTCGCCTCTCTCGTGGAAGGCGTCACCAAATTAACCCACTTGCCCAATCTTCTCCGTGGTGATCAACACGCGGAAGTCCTTGAAAAGTCTAAAGGGCATACGCCGCATCGAAAAGTACGAGAAGACGAGATTGCAGAAACACTGCGAAAGACCTTCCTCGCGATGAGTGATGATATACGCGTGGTTCTGGTCAAACTGGCAGACCGCCTTCACAATATGCGTACACTTTCATATCTAAATGAAGATATACAAAAACGCATCGCCCAGGAAACCCTCGATATTTTTGCTCCCTTGGCAAATCGATTGGGATTTTGGCAAATAAAATGGGAATTAGAGGATCTTTCGTTCAGGTATGTTGCCCCCAAAGAATATAAAAGCATTGCCGAGAAATTAGCTAATCGACGGGCAGATCGGGAAAAACAGATCCAGGAAATCATTGATAGATTGCATAAAGAACTTGAAGCAGAGGGAGTCAAGGCAAAGATTTCGGGAAGGCCAAAACACATCTACTCCATCTACAAGAAAATGGCTCAAAAAGAAAAACCCTTTGAGATGTTGATGGATTTACGGGGTGTCCGGCTTATCGTGGAGGATGTGGCAACTTGCTATAAATCCTTAGGCGTAATTCACATGAAATGGCGACCCATTCCTGGTGAATTTGATGATTATATCGCAGCAAAAAAAGACAACAATTATCAATCATTACACACTGCCGTGATCTTTGACGATGGCAAACCTTTGGAAGTTCAAATCCGGACCTTGGAAATGCATGAAAGTGCCGAATATGGTATAGCGGCACATTGGCGTTATAAAGAAGGCCTGAGTAATATCAAAGAATCGTATCAACAAAATATCAGCTGGGTGAGAAGTTTATTTGCATGGCAGCAGGAGGAGGAAGACGCCGATGATCTTGTTGACAGCTGGAAATCTGACGTCTTCAAAGACCGTGTATATGTCCTGACACCTCAAGGTGATATTATTGATTTACCTGCCAAGTCGACACCAATTGATTTTGCGTATCATGTCCACACTGAAATCGGACATCGCTGTCGTGGCGCAAAAATCAATGGTAAATTGGTTCCCCTGAACTACGTTTTGGAAACAGGTAACCAAGTTGAAATATTAACTGCCAAACGCGGTGGTCCATCTCGCGATTGGTTAAACACAACCTTAGGATTGGTTCGCACAAGCCGAGGTCGCTCAAAAATTAAACAATGGTTCAAAAAACAAGATCGAGACTTAAATCTCACCCAGGGGAAAACCATCCTTGAAAAGGAATTTAAACGGCTTGGTCTCAAGTCAGTCAATCTGGAAGAAATCCTTCCGGAGTTAAATGTTAAAACAACGGATGACCTGTACGTTGCCATTGGATGCGGTGATATTGGTTCAGGTCGGGTCGTTAATAAACTCGCGGAGATTGAAGAAGAAGAACTTGATACGGAATTAGAGTTTGATCTGGTCGAGGCACCACCGACCATCGTTCCATCGGATGCTGTCAAAGTGATGGGATTAAAGGGTATTGCGACAACCATGGCAAAGTGCTGCAACCCAATGCCGGGTGATGAAATTATCGGATACATAACTCGAGGTCGGGGAGCAACCATTCACCGAAAAGACTGCCCCAATATTCTGCGTGTTACCGAAAAAGAGCGCCTCGTTCAAGTCTCTTGGGGTCAACCTGGAAAAACGTTCACCGTCCCCATCCAAATAAAAGCTTATGATCGACAGGGTCTGATGAGTGATATATCAAACGTCATCGCTGATGAATCAATCAAACTCATCGATATGAGCATGAAAATGAATCAACATTTAGCTGTCATAAAAATTGTATTAGGCGTACAGGGTATCTCCCAACTTAGCAGGGTATTGACAAGGCTTGAAAACCTGCAAAACGTATTTGAAGCTAAACGGCAGCGCCCAGGCTAAAACAAAATTAATATTTTGCCATAAATCACGGATTTACCCTTTACTATTTAAAATTTATAGTGTAAAATCTCGACCGAGTAACCACTATTTAATTTTAATCAGGAGGAATTATGCCTCGAATTCATTGCCATTATCTTGATTGTGTATTTCTTGATGGAAAGTATTGCAGTGCTGCTGCAATTGAATTGGATCCAGATACCGGATGTAAAACCTACCAGCCTAATGAGGATGTTGAAATTGAAGATTGGGATGAACCAGAAGATATCGACGATTGGGATGAGATGGAAGACGATGAAGATGAAGATCTCTGGATAGACGACGACGATGATCTGCTGGATCTTGAATTAGACGACGAGGATGACTTTTAGCAAAAAGCTTAAAAAAAATGATAACCATCTTCAAAAACTTAAAGTGGTGTAATCACATTAATAAGTTTTGCAAAGGTATAATATTGATCAGGCTACCCCAAAAGTAAGGAATAGCCTCTTTTTTAAATCAATTCAATATGAACAATTTCATCACTGTCTTACGCTCTAACCTTCTGGGGTACGGGTTTCAACCCGTCATGATGCAATTATCCAATATGAGTATTTCAATAATACAGGTTTTTTAAGAAAGCCAAGTTTTTTACAGGCTAATCCTCACGCTTTTAAAACTCAGGACATGGCCTGTGCTACAAATATGGTGTGGAGATGATGCTTTTCTTTCTTTTAGGACAACCACGTTGTTTAAACCACCATCGGCATCATATTGAGTATAATTCAGGTAGTAAAAACAACGATGTAATATTTTAATCATTACGATTAAAGAAAGCAGAATATTATGACTGAAATTGAATACCTTCCATTTAAAGCGATTAACGTCTTCATTGAGAGTGAATACTTACGAAAAACCTTAGAGGCTATTCTTAAGAACATCAATACTTTGCCAAAAGAAGATCGGATTTCTTTTGGGAATTCATTCAGGGAATATATTAATATTCTGGGATTTCGCAATCCTCTACGGGCCCCAATAACGCTTCAGGTCAATGCGTATATCAAAGCATTTGAGGACAAAGATGAAGTTGTTCCATTTACACTTTCTACATGGACAAAGATTAATTCAGATTTTGCTAATAAAGTGAAATCCTGGCTTGAATCTGAAGATTGGGACCATTTAAGTCTGGAAAAGGATTTTAATGAGAATGAAGGTTTTCTCAATAAATGGCCAGATGGACTATCATTTGATAAAATTATTAAGGATTTCGAGAAAGCACTTCCCGATCTTGACTTCGATCAGGACGACTTGATCCTGATGGTTTTGTGGATTTCCGGAAGATTACCCGAGGAAGATTCTGGTTTATAATTCTTATTGCACAATATTTCGACCGTTTCACTGGAGTGTCTATGGAGACCTATGCTACACAAGAAGATGTCGGGAAAACCACGATATCAACTGAAGTATTACACAAAATCGCACGACTGACAGCTCTCAGCGTTGAGGGAGTTAGTCGTATGGAGAGTTTCAAAGGCAGCTTTGAAATATTTTCAGGAAAAGAGGAGTACGAGGGGGTAAAAGTTCAGATTAAAGATGACATGGTTTTTGCAGAGATATATGTCGTCTTAATCAGCGGGATGAACGTTCGTGATATATCAAGAGAGATACAATCACGGGTTTCAAGAGCAATTTCGGAGATCGTTGGTATGGAGGTTGGTGGTGTTAATATCCATATCATGGACATCGACTTCAATGCATAATAATAATCAAAGATATTTATCATGAAGTCACGCACAAAAGCCCGTAGTATCGCCTTACAGATTCTTTATGAAGTAGATATCAGCGGGCATAAACCCGGAAATGTCCTTGAAAATCATTTCCTTCGCTTGAAAATGGATAATTCTCATAAAAAATTCATCAGTCAAATTGTCTCTGGTGTAACGACATACAAGGAAATTCTTGACGAATTTATTGCTGATTTTGCACCAGAATGGCCTTTAGACCAGCTTGCTTATATTGATCTCAATTTGTTGAGAATTGCACTTTGGGAGATGGGGGTTTACAGAAATACACCAGTAAAAGTCGTAATTAACGAAGCAGTGGAGTTGGCAAAATTGTATGGTGCTGAAGGTTCACCAAGATTTATTAATGGTGTTTTGGGCGGCTTCATTGATAACCTGGAAGAGATCAAGTTTAATATGGAGATCATACAGGAAAATGACGAAGAGCAATAGACATCCTTTCCAACACAATGGTTTTTTTGGAAGAATGATCATTCTTTTGATACTGCCTTTTCTCGTTATCGGCTGCAATTTCCCAACAACAAAAAATACTGTTCGCCAAGATCAATCTCAAAATTTAGAAGCGTATTCAACCCCTTTTGTCAATGTAAAATTTAATGCGATATTGCCTGAACCCTTATCTGATGGAGAAAAGGTCAGCATCATAATTCTTGATGAGGTCACGGGTTTACCTTATAACCGTAAAACATATGAAATGACGGAAGGTGATCCTTTGCTGTACACAACCACCCTTTTGATCCCCATGATGTCGGTTGTCAAGTATCGCTATGAAAAAATTGGGACAGAAAACCTACCAGAAACCAAACCGGGCAGCCAGGATTTTCGATATCGCATGATTTATGCGGAAGACGACCTTGAGTTTAATGATCTAATTTTTTCCTGGGGAGATGATAAGGCAAATTACGAAAAGGGACGCTTTGAAGGGGTAGTGCTTGATCAAGATACTGGTGATCCCATCCCCGATATATTGATAAATGCAGGTGGCATTGCGAGTTTTTCAGATTCAAATGGGTTCTTCGTATTTGATGATTTAGCCGTCGGAACGCACAATATCCTGTTTTATGCCATTGATGGCAAATACAAAACCCATCAACAAGGGGCAGTGATCGTCTCAGGTCGAACGACGCCTGCGACAATAAAGTTAAGTCAAAATGATCCTGTTGAAGTTACGTTTTTGGTTTCGCCGCCTGGTGAAGCTTCAGGGACACCTGTATATATTGCCGGTAATCTGATCCAATTCGGAAACACTTTTTCAGATTTACAGGGCGCAATGAGTATTGAAACCAACCGCTTGCCTTCGTTAACCCCGCAATCTGATGGCAAATTGACCAAGACAATGACTTTATATGCAGGTACAGATCTTCGATTTAAATTCACCCTTGGGGACGGTTATTGGAACACGGAACAAAAGGCAGATGGTGAAATAACTATCAGGCAATTAATCGTTCCAAATCACGATTTTTCCCTGGAACTTCAAATTGAAACATGGCGAACTTCTGTATTTGAACCAATTTCCTTTGAAACATTTGTCCACCCTACTGTTGGACAACCAGGGGAAAGATATATTCAGATCAAAATTGATGAATGGTCGAAACCCCTTCCAATGTGGCCGATTGGGAACGGAAATTATCTTTACATCCTTTTCTCCCCTTTTGAAATGGCTTCCCCAATTACTTATCGCGTGTGTTTAGAAAGCGTATGTGATTCTACAACAACATCCTCATTAATTAGCCCGGAGGGGCAGGTTGAACCAAACGATCAACCAATTACCCGAACAATTACGGTTGACCCCTGGTTGACTGAATCAAATCAGGAACCCTATTTAGATATTTACCGTGTACCTTTTCCATATAAACCAGGTGACTTTAAGACTATTATTGAATTTAGCCCAGAAATGACGCCTGGTTGGTCAACAAGGCTCCCCATTGGACTTGATGAAATCAAACAAATAAATGCCAACATGCTAGTATTTTCGCCGCGATGGTTTCAGAACGGAAACACTGAGTTTTTACATCCTGTAATTGGAAAAACCCCTTTCTATTACGAGCTTTTTGGGTACATTGAAGCCGCCCAAGAAAAGGGGTTCGAGGTTAGTCTATTCCCTCAAATGGAACCCCTGATTTATCATGAAGATTTAAGTGGATTCTCAAACCAGAGTGAAGCCTCACAGCAGGCATGGTTTAATTCATACCGATTCTTTTTACTTAACTATGCGAAAATTGCTGAAATTACGGGTTCAAAATTTTTGATCATCGGCGGAAAGCCGCTCCTTTCTACCTTCACCGATGGAAATTTATACAATGATGACTACCTTCTTAAGGAAGAGTGGCAGGATTTAATTGCAACGATACGGACAGAATACCAGGGAAAACTTGTCTGGGCGTCAAATGCAGGTACTGAGTTGGATCCATTACCCCCATTTATTGAATCCTTCGATGAGATATATATCAGCATAGACAGCCCCCTGTATGATGGAACAAATGCCTCTTTCGATCAAATCGCCTATGGTTATACAAGAACCATCGACAACCTTGTCTATGAAGCTTATCGAAGCACCCTTAAACCCGTAACCCTTGCCCTCGCCTACCCATCCGCGAACGGGGCAACCCGAGGCTGTCACCTTATTAGTGAGGAATGTAATAATGACGGCCTCTTTCTAAAGAAAGAGGTTTCGGGGTGTTCACTTGACCTTATAGAGCAAGCCGAAATTTACAATGCAATTCTTCCCATTACAGCAAGTCGAGAATGGATCACGGGCATTTCAATTCGCGGATATACTCCTGCCGGTACACCAGATGATCTCACCTCTTCCATAGCAGACAAACCAGCCAAAGACGTTGTCCATTACTGGTTTAATGGCTTTCAGAATGAATAATCAATGGATTACTATGCGAAACCCACCAAATTATAGGAGGAAACAAATTTTATTATGCCTAACCAACTTAATAAATGGCTTGAAACAATTGGCATCACACATCAATCACAAATTTTTCACAATCCATCACGATCTGACCTTGTCACACAAGCGCTTATCAATAATGAAGGCGTGCTAACCCATGACGGCGCACTCAGGGTATTGACAGGTCCTTACACAGGTCGTTCACCAAATGATAAATACATTGTTAACCACCAAAACAGATCAGATCTATGGTGGGGAGATGTAAATCAACAGATATCACCCGCTTTATTTGAACAATTAAAAAAACGCATGACTGCCTATCTCAACAATCGAACCTTACATGTTATTGATTGTTTCATTGGCGCAGATCCCACCTATCGTCTGTCAGTCCGTGTCGTTTCTGAGCTTGCCTGGCTGGCGCTTGCTTCCCAGAATATGTTTATTTACAACAGGCAAGTTCACGACAACGAACCGGATTTGACCCTTATTGCTGCACCAGGTTTTCATACCCAGCCAGAAATAGACAAAGTTCGTTCTAAGGCAGCCATTTGCATCGATCTCAGCAAGAAATTTATTCTAATTGCTGGCTCTATGTACGGGGGAGAGGTGAAAAAATCAGCCTTCACGGTGATGAATGCCCTTTTACCGGATTCAGGTGTCTTCCCAATGCATTGCTCTGCCAATGTTGGTGAAAAAGGAGATGTCGCGCTTTATTTTGGTCTTTCTGGTACCGGGAAAACAACCCTTTCATCAACCCCTGATCGCAAATTAGTTGGTGATGATGAACACGGTTGGGGAGATAATGGAGTCTTTAATTTTGAAGGTGGGTGTTATGCAAAGACGATCAGACTCAAACCTGATTTAGAGCCAGTCATCTGGGAAGCTGCCAACCAATACGGGAGCATATTGGAAAATGTCGTCATATCCGAGGATCAACAAATCCCTGACTTTGACGATGCAACTTATACAGAAAACACGCGTGCCTCTTATTCCCTTGAAAAGGTTGACAACATCATGCCAGATAGTATGGCTGGGCACCCAACAAATGTCTTTTTCCTTACAGCGGATGCCTTTGGTGTTATGCCCCCTGTCGCCAAACTGAACCAGGACCAAGCAGTTTATTATTTCCTCTCAGGTTATACATCCAAAGTGGCTGGAACAGAACGCGGATTGGGGCAAATGCCTTCTGCAACCTTCTCAACGGGTTTTGCCGAACCCTTCCTACCGCTCACGCCGGACATTTATGCTGAGCTTCTCAAGAAGAAAATCAAGGAGAACAATACAAATATTTGGTTGATCAACACGGGTTGGACCGGTGGAGATTTTAACAGTGGTTACCGAATGCCCCTCCCCCTCACAAGGCGTATGGTCAACTGGATATTAAATGGCGAACATATTAATGCAACTTTCCATACTGACCCAGTATTTCAAATTGCGGTTCCAGATCAAATTGAAGGTATTCCAGATGATATTTTATTCCCCGAAAAAACATGGGAAGATTCGAATGCTTTCTGGAAAATCGCAAAAAAATTACAGTCCGATTTTATTCAAAATGCAAAGAAGTTTGAAGCTTACCTGAATAAGGCGGTGTAGTTATAAAAAACATCATCATTGCAGCAAAGTAAAAATATGGATCCAAACGCAAATGCATCACCAAAGCCGAATGCTATATTCTCTTTTTAACACTTGGTTTTTACTAATATAATGGCGACCGAAAAAAAGAAAATAACAATCCCAGCACCAGATTCAAAAGATCGCCCAATAGGTGACTATCCGAATTTTTCAATGTTAAGCCAAGGGTAAGACAAAAAGACCTGGAAACAAAGAGTGAATTGGTACCCATCCAGTGATTACATCAGGAAATGAAATCAGCCCCACGATTAGCATAAGGAACACACCTTGCGTAAATATGTGTGCTTCCAATCCTGCAAGTTATCAGATCAAGAAAAAACGAAATTGACAAAAATGTTCAACAAACCAGGAATACCTGTCATGAGATTAAAGTTGTTATGATACACTTGTTTATCGGATAAGTTGATCAACCAACTAATCCGAAAATAAACCTGGGACAGCAACAACCCAATGATCAATAAACTGAAAATGAACATAAGTTCCATGTCGGAAATTATAATTCAGTAAAAAATTGAGGAGTTCAAATGGAAGAATTCATCATTCAAGGCGGAATCCCATTGCATGGCGAGCTCATCCCGTCAGGAAATAAAAATGCAGTACTACCCCTGATGGCATCATCTTTGTTAGCTTCTGAGCCTGTCGTCTTTCATAATGTTCCCAAAATTTTGGATGTCCAAACAATGATCAGGCTTCTAAGAAGCCTCAATATAAAGATTACCGAAATTGACGATACTTCAATCCGCATTGATGCCAGTGATATCCGACCGGCAGATCTCGACCCGGATCTGTGCCGAAAGATAAGGGCTTCAATCCTTTTGGCAGGGCCATTAATTAGCCGAGTTGGTGAACTCTACCTGCCGCCGCCTGGCGGAGATGTCATCGGCCGGCGTCGCGTGGATACGCATATTCTTGCTTTTTCTAACCTTGGTGTGGAAACCACCTATGTTGACAACCAATTCCATTTTGATGCCAATGGTTTGACTGGAGCTGAGATCCTGATGGATGAAGCTTCAGTAACAGCGACAGAAAATGCTATTATGGCTTCGGTTTTAGCCAAAGGTCAAAGTGTAATTAGAAATGCTGCAAGTGAGCCGCATATCCAGCAGTTGTGCAACTTTTTAAACAGCCTGGGTGCCAAAATCGAAAACATAGGATCGAACACCCTGCACATTCAAGGTGTGGACCACCTCCATGGAGGTGACTTCACAATTGGACCGGATTATCTTGAAGTTGTGAGTTACATCGGTGCCGCAGTTGTTACGAAGGGATCCATCAGAATCAAAAATGCTGGCGTGGAACATCTGGACATGATCCGCCTGGTAATGAAACGCCTTGGTGTGAGATGGGAAGTTGAAGGAAATGACCTGATTGTTCCAGAAAATCAAGCTCTTGAAATTGAACCGGATTTGGGTAATGCAATCCCTGAAATTTCAGTAATGCCCTGGCCTGCATTCCCGACGGATTTAATGAGTATCGCCATAGTTATTGCAACACAATCAAAGGGAAGCATCTTATTTCACGATTGGATGTACCCCTCCCGGATGTATTTTACAGACAAACTGGTTGGCATGGGTGCCCAGATCGTCCTGTGCGATCCCCATCGCTGTATTGTAATGGGTCCGACGCAGCTCAACGGGGAGCATCTCGAAAGCCCGGATATTCGAGCAGGTATGGCATTATTAATCGCAGCCCTTTCAGCTAAGGGCGAAAGCGTTATCCGCAATGTTGGGCAAATTGATAGGGGGTATCAGCAAGTGGATAGAAAACTACAAACCTTAGGTGCTCAAATACAACGCATAACTGTCTGAAAAATAAAAGAGGCTGTCCAAAAGGCAGCCTCTTTTATTTAAATGCAAAAGATTTAATTATCTTTTTGGTGATCAGTTACTGCATCAAGAAATTGGTCAACAATATCTCGAAGCATCGGCTCCGGTAATGCACCTACCTGACGATTGACAATCTTACCATCGTAAACCAACAACATGGTTGGTATTCCCTGAATGCCGTATTTCATTGCCCATTGAGGGTCTTCGTCCGTATTGACCTTTGCAACCAGTAATTTTCCAACATATTCTTTAGCAAGTTTTTCCAAAGTGGGTGCAACCATTTTGCACGGCCCACACCAGGGTGCCCAAAAATCTACAACAATCGGTAACGATGATTCCAATACTGTCTTCTCAAATGCTGCATCCGTAACCTTTATGGGTTCATTAATCATCTCTAACTCCTCATAATATCTGATATCTAACTTTACTAATTTTTATTCATTATTATTAACTTTATATATACAATCTGAAAAATCTTACAATTTTCATATAATTTATGACTTCACTGAAAAAAGGCCTCATTGCTAAGGTGAGTAGCACTATGTGTGGGAAGCGGTCTTCCCTTTTATCAGGAGTTTTTTCAGCAAACTCATTTATTCTAAAAGAATTCAAGGTTGATCCCCAGTATACGCAATTTTTGTATCAAGGGTGGACCTAATAATATAACACCGATGACCACAGCAGATGTTGCAGCAATCAACACAGCCGCCGCCCCTACATCTTTTCCTGCTCGAGCAAGGGGATGTAAATCTGGACTGGCTAAATCGACCACAATTTCCAGGGCTGTGTTCAGGAATTCGGCTGTCCAAACCATTGCAATCGTCGTTGATAATACCGCCCAGTCGCGCAGAGGTAAACCAAGCCAAAATCCCAAAATAATCACGGTTATTGTGGCAACAGCATGGATCCACGCGTTTTGCTGAGAGCGAATAACATGCCAAAGACCGATAAACGCATTTTTGAAACTCTTTAATCTTGATTGAATGAATTCTAGGATACTTACCTTCCTTTCAACTTACATCCTCTACATGTGTATAGACGGGGGCTAAATTCAACTTAACACCTAATCATTATAATGTGCCGTTTTCAGAAATTGAAAAAGCAATCCCTAATGGATTTGGGCCGGAATGAGATGCCAAAACACATCCAATTTTTGTAATCAATATTTCCTTTTGGTAGCCAAGCCCTTTTATCTTATTCTTTAGAAAGGTCGCTTCATCATAACAATCGAGATGACCAATGCTTATGTGTTTTATATCATAGGCTGAATATTGATTTTTAAAATAGTTGAATAATTCTTTTACTGCTTTGCTTCTCGATCCACGCACTTTCTTCAAAACCCCCAAAGTGCCATCCGGGTTCAGATTTAGAAATGGACGAATTTTTAGTAAACTAGATGCAAAATGATCAATAGCTGAACATCTACCACCATGATATAAGTTTTCCAAAGAGTTCAGTATAAATATACCTCTTGATGCAATGATGAGATCCCTGATTCTTTCAACCAATTCTCTAAAACCCATGCCTTCATCGCGCCATTTTGCAGCCTGCAATACAACTTGACCATACCCAATTGAAATACTGCGCGAATCGATTAATTCAACATTCTTGTTATCCAATTCCTGTTTGGCTATCTGGGCATTTTTCATTGTGGCCGAAAGCTGCCCGGACACGCCGATAAATATGGACGGATCATGACGATTAAAAAATTCTATAAAATCATTTGGTGGTGGTGCTGATGTCGTGGGATACTCACCTGCTGTTTCAACCCTATTAAAGATTTCATCAGGGGTAATATTCTTGCCATCCCGATAAACGTTTCCATTTAATTGCACATACATAGGGATGGTCTCAATACAGTATTTTGTAAGAAGGTCATCTGGGATGTCAGCAATTGAGTCCGTTAGAATATTGATCATCTGTGTTTTTTCTACAGTGTTGATGTAAGCCATCCATGATTATACCAATGATTGACATTTGATAATTAAGTATATTAAATCAATTTCCCTAATTAAGGTATAATCTTTATTCGCTGGTCAATTATTTTTTCTGTCAATCTTGTAGAGGCAAGTAAATGGTTTTTGTTGAAATAAAATTAAGTGAATCGTA
>Ga0209121_10001510_pt1 | contig 24362 bp, 22 predicted proteins | sample Cruoilmetagenom3_FD_187292 | JGI IMG/M metagenome (GOLD analysis project Ga0209121, IMG submission 187292) | Oil polluted marine microbial communities from Coal Oil Point, Santa Barbara, California, USA - Sample 3 (SPAdes) (version 2) | ecosystem: Environmental > Aquatic > Marine > Oil seeps ... | reverse complement strand
AACGGCGGCGGCGGCGATAACGGCGGTGGTAACAACGGCTGGGGCAACGGAGACGATGATGCTCCCGGTGGATCAGACCCGAATAATAATGCTGAAAACAACGGTAACGGCGACGGAAGCGGCAACACCAATAGTGGCAACAACGGAAACGGCGGAAATAACGGCAACGGCGGAAATAACGGCAACAACGGGAATAATGGAAATGGTAGTTCCAAGGGGGTCGATCAATTGTCGATTGCCGAGCAAGTTTATATCTTCTGGCAAATGGACAATCGCCCAGACTTTACCGACTTTCAGCAGTGGCTTTTAGATAATGGCTACACATTAGAAGAATAGCCTGTGTGAAAAATAGAATGCGGCGCCACTGGTTTGGCGCCGTTTTTCGTTAGTCAAACTAATTTGCAAAATTCTGCGCGGCATAAATTGTGCCACAGAAATTTGAATCGGCATCAACGCCAAATGTAGCACCAGCCCGACGAAAATCGCGATGCAAGATGTTGCGGCGATGCGTGGGGGAAGCCATCCACAAAACAACCAGATCTTTTGCCAGTGTATCGTAAGTGTGGCGCGGAACGGCGCGCCCGTTGTTTGAAAAATTGAATTCACACCGCCCATTACCGGCGCCTACGCTTCTGCGATTAAACGCAAATACGAAACTTTTGGCGACGTTTTCCCCTGCAATACGATATCTCACACGTGCTTTGGCCAAGCGGTCTTGCAAATTACGATATCCGGACTGTTGCGACTTGTGGCTGATGTAGGCGTTCGTGGCCATATGGCGGCTGTGCTGGCGTGTCGCGCTGATCAACGTGTTATCAGACGTCAAAGGGGTTAATCCGCGATTGCAACGCTCGATATTCACGTAATGAAGTACTGCGCTATTAAACAGGTCCTGATCCAACGTCTCGGCGGACACGGTGCGGCTATTCGCAGCTTGGGTAAGCTGCGTATTGCAACTGCCTTGCGAAGCCGAAGCGGCTGTAGTCCAGAATAACCCGAGAGCGCAGACCGCCATCCAGGTCACGAATGATCGTGCCATGTTGAAACCAGATTTGTGGGGCCAACTTACGGTTGGCTTGCACTCTTACTGAACAAAAAGGAGATGAATTACGGGTTACAGGCGTTACACAATAGATAGCAGGTACTAGAAGTCAATCTGATGCTTATCCGTTAGAAAATAGGCTAAAAGGTGTGGTAAATATGTTTATTTTAAGGCGGCCACTGCACATTTTGTGTTGCAATTTCTACTAGCAACTAAATAGAGTCCCGATATCAATGGGCTAAGAAGAAACTTGAAAGAAAAAATGACAGAAACGCCGATTATTTCGCTAGAGAACATCCACAAAAGCTTCGGGTCACTGGAAGTTTTGAAGGGAATTGACCTACATGCCAACGCTGGCGAGGTCGTCGTTTTGATAGGATCTTCGGGTTCCGGCAAGAGCACTTTGCTGCGTTGCGCGAATCTGTTGGAAATTTGCCAGCAAGGCGATATCCGATTCGGCGATGATCTGATCGCATGGAAAAACACCGGTAACGGACGTAAACCGGCCAACACCAAACAGGTTATCAATCTGCGATCAAAGCTTTCGATGGTCTTCCAGCAGTTTAACCTATGGTCCCACTTAAGTATCCTGGACAATGTAACCGAGGCCCCGATCTCCGTCCTTGGTAAAGACAAGACCGAAGCTGAAACCATGGGCCGTAAACTGCTGGCCAAAGTCGGCATCGGTGATAAGTGTGACGCATATCCCGCCCAGCTTTCCGGTGGTCAACAGCAACGCGCCGCCATTGCGCGGGCACTGGCGATGGAGCCTGTGGCGATGTTGTTTGACGAGCCCACAAGCGCACTCGACCCTGAATTGGAGGCGGAAGTCGTGAAAGTGATCAAATCGCTTGCAAATGAGGGCAGGACAATGATTATCGTTACCCATGATATGAAACTAGCCCGCGACGTCGCCGACCACGTGATTTTCCTGCATCAAGGCTTGATAGAGGAAGAAGGAACCCCCGAAGAAGTATTCGGGAACACAAAATCGGAACGGCTAAAGCAGTTTCTTTCGGCCACTACGGCCCAACATTAAGACTAACCCAAGGAGATAACGATGAAAAAACTAATTATTGCCGCCGCATTGGCCGCTTTCACAACCACAGCGACAGCTGACACAGTTCGCATGGGGACCGAGGGTGCATACCCTCCATACAACTTCCTGAACGATGCTGGCGAAGTTGATGGTCTAGAGCGCGAAGTCGGCGATAAACTGTGCGAAATCGCAGGTCTTGATTGCGTATGGGTTGTGAACGACTGGGATTCGATTATCCCTAACCTCGTTTCGGGCAACTACGACACAATCATCGCCGGCATGTCCATCACGGACGAGCGCGACGAAGTAATCGATTTCACCCAAGAATACATCCCGTCGGACCCAAGCGCCTACATGGCTTTGGCTGGTGCTGATGGTTCTGGTGCTGTTGTTGCGGCCCAGGCCTCGACAATTCAGGCAAGCTATGTTGCCAGCTCCGGCGCGACAGTTGTTGAATTCGCCGCGGCCGATGAAACCGTAGCTGCTGTTCGTTCCGGCGAAGTGGACTCCGTTCTGGCGGATCGTGCATTCCTTGCCGACATCGTTGCAGACAGCAACGGCGAACTGGTGTTCGTTGGCGATAACGTGTCCATCGGCGGTGGTGTAGGCATCGGTGTTCGTGAAAGCGACACAGAGCTGAAAGCGGCCCTGAACGCAGCCATCGATCAGATGAAAGCTGACGGCAGCTTGAACGAGATCCTGAAACGCTGGCTCGACATCGAAGCTGGTTACTGATTTCTAACCTTGAGGGGCGGCGGTTGCTGCCCCTCAAAACCTAGGCATTCCCCATGGAAATGTGCGCAGACCCTTCAACCCTCGACGGTATAAACTGGTGGATGTGTTACCTGACCACAGGCAAACACCAATCCTTTTACCTTAGCTTTGGCACAGTCCTTTTACTGCTGGCGTTTACTGCGCCTGTTGTAATGGTGCTGGGTTTTGGCGGTGCCATGGCCCGCAAATCCAAAATTCTGCCGCTGCGCTGGTTTGGCCTTGGCTATACCAACATCGTGCGCGGTGTTCCTGACATTATCTTTTTCCTCTTCGTCCCCATCGCGATGGACCAAGGGATCGAATACCTACGCCACCAAGTCAAATGCCCCGACGTGCTGGAACCCATCCGGCAAGGCAATGACTTCGTGGTTTGCACTGCCGCCAAGATGCCCCTTGGAACCTCGGCACAATGGGTCCACGAGGTTTACGGCTTCACGCTGGCGCTAATCGCCTTTGCGCTGGTGTTCGGCGCTTTTGCCGCCAATACACTCTACGGTGCCATGAACGCCGTCCCACGCGCACAACTGGAAACGGCCGAGGCATTCGGAATGACGGATCGTCAGGTCTTCTGGCGCATTCAAGTCAAACAAATGTGGGTTTACGCGCTGCCCGGCCTGTCAAATTTGTGGATGATCCTGATCAAAGCAACCCCCTTGCTGTTCCTTTTAGGGGTCGAAGACATCGTCTATTGGGCGCGCGAACTCGGCGGCTCCAAAACCACCCGGTTTGCCTACCCACACCCCGATTGGCGGCTATACTACTTCGCATTCCTGCTAGTGTTCTATTTGTTCATGACATGGGGTAGCGAGAAGGTTTTCGCCCGTATCACCAAACGCCTATCCCACGGCCAAGCCACGGTGGGGGCAGGGGCATGAGCTGTTATGATACCCTAACGGACTACGGCCTCCGCTCCATCGGCATCGGGGAGCGGTTGTTGCCAAAAACAGACATCACGCTGTGTGACCAGTTCGTGCTGATTGGCTCTGGTATGATATGGAACGTCTACTTCGCAGTCTTCGCCATGCTTCTCGGCTTCGGGTTGGCAACGCTGGTCGCCGTCGGCAAAGCCAGCCAAAACCCATGGGCCGCCATCCCCGCCAAAGCCTTCATCTTCATATTCCGGGGCTCGCCCCTGTTCATCCAGTTCTTCCTTGCCTACGAAATCTTCGTGCTAATTCCCAAAGTAGGCATAGACATCAACCTCGGATTCGCGACGATCACCGCAGAAACCCGCTGGCTAACCAAAGCATGGCTGGGCGCAGTTATCGTGCTGTTTCTCAACACCTCCGCTTATTCAGGCGAGATATTCTACGGTGCCCTTCGTGCCATCCCCAAAGGCGACATAGAGGCCGCAGACGCCTTCGGTATGTCCGGCTTTCGCAAATTCCGCCGCATCATCTGGCCCGCCATGCTGCGCCTTGCATGGCCCAGCTACACGAACGAAGCGATCTTCATGTTTCACGCCACAACGCTGGTGTTTTTCTCGGGCTTTCCGGCATGGCGGCAATCTGGCGATGCGCTTTATTATGCCAACTACTTCGCGGACAAAACCTTCAACCCGTTTATTTCTTACCCAATTATCGCGGTATACTTCGTCAGCTTTACGCTGGTTATCATCGCCCTGTTCGGTTGGGGGAACAAACGTTTGAACCGCCATATCGCGCCGGAGCAGAAAATCAGGTTCCGTTTTAAACCGCAGTTCATCCGCTAAAACGGCACTTCGGACCTGAACGTCATTTCCGCGCCGCCAACCGGATGGCGTAACACCAGTTCTTCAGCATGAAGCTGCAACCGGTCCGCCGCCATCAACGCCGCATCATCCGCATAGAACCTGTCACCAAGGATCGAATGCCCAATCGCCATCATATGCACCCGTAACTGATGCGTTCGCCCCGTACGCGGATGCAGGCGAACCCGCGTAGCCACCGCTTCGCGCTCCAGTACCAGCCAATCGGTTTGCGAGGGCTTGCCCGTCTCATGGCAAACCTTCTGCCGTGGTTTGTTAGGCCAGTCCACAATCAACGGCAGGTCAATATGCCCGCTGTCCTCGGCCATGTGGCCCCAAACCCGCGCCACATATGTCTTGCGTGTCTGGCGTTTTTCAAACTGCATCCCGATATGCCGCTGCGCAGCCTTCGTGCGGGCAAAAACCATCACGCCGGACGTGGGGACGTCCAACCGATGCACCAACAACGTATCAGGATATATATCGCGCAATCGGGTCTCTAGGCTATCCTTATGCTCCTCCAGACGCCCGGGTACAGACAAAAGCCCCGAGGGTTTGTTGACGATCAATAACGCCTCGTCTTTGTGGATGACCTCAATTGGTTCGTCAGAGGGCGCGTAGATAAACTCTCGGCTCACTCGACACCGTCAATCTGCAAAGCAAGCGCATGGACACGTTCCTCAAGCTCGGACTTTAACACCGCGTAAACCGCCCGCTGCCGTGCAACCCGGGAAAGCCCGTTCATGTCGGCGGATTTCATCACCACCTTGAAATGTGTCTCTCCACCCTCGATATAACCACCATGACCGCGATGTTGCTCGCTTTCGTCGATAACCTGCAATTCAATTGGGCTGAACGCTTCGGTCAGTTTCTGGGTTATCCGTTCACTATAAGTCAAAATATCTCGCTCCATTTACATTAGGCCTTGGCCAATCTGTCACAAACAGTATTGTGTTGCACCTGAGTCGGAAAGCTGAAAGGACCGCCTGCGATGAAACGGCCCTCACCATTGAATTTTGACATCTCGGTGTCAGCGGACAAAAAACGCCGTTCCCGTCGGCGTGGACTGTCCGGCGCTATCGAGTCTTCTTCGCGTGAATGCGAAAGCACCGGTTGTAAAAAAACCGGAAAATTCCGCGCACCCAAAAGCCCCGATAACGTCGAGGAGTTCGTGTGGTTCTGCCAAGAGCACATCCGCGAATACAACAAAAAATGGAACTTCTTCGAAAACCACTCCGAAACTGAATTCGAGGAGCAGGTCGAATCCGACAAAGTCTGGGGTCGCGACACAAAGCCATTCCGCGATGCGATCAACAGCAACCGCGCAAACGTAGAATCCCAAGCCTTCAAACGTTTCGGCTTTGATGACCCTTACGAAGTACTCGGCGAAAACGGCACGCTAAATCCGGCGGCTGATCCTCGCACCCGGGCCCGACGCTTGCCGTCAACCGAACGCAAAGCGCTGGAAATTATGGATGCGAAGGACACGATGACCAAGGCCGAAATCCGCAAGGTCTACAAATCCCTCGTCAAAGCCATGCACCCCGACCTGAATGGCGGGCGTCGCGATGATGAAGAACGACTGGCCGAGGTGGTCTGGGCGTGGGAACAGATCAAAGGCTCCCGAAGCTTTATCGAAAAGTAACGTCACGATCAGCGGCGTTCCTGCCCCTTGCAAGCCCGCCCCGAATGTTACACATATAATCTTGAATAAAGAATGGCCGCGCGCCGATTTTCAGTACGATGGATAGAACCGATGACAAGCAATAAGATACCAACCGAATCCCTAAGCGTCCGTGATCTGTTCGGATTCGATTCCGATATGGTGATCAAAGGTTTCGAGGAACGCTCCGATCGAGTTCCTGACCTTGATCCAACGTATAAATTCGACCCTGACACCACGCTCGCCATTCTTGCCGGTTTCCAGCATAACCGCCGTGTGATGATCCAGGGCTACCACGGCACGGGTAAATCCACCCACATCGAACAAGTCGCCGCACGCCTGAACTGGCCAACGGTCCGTGTGAACCTCGACAGCCACATCAGCCGGATTGACCTGATCGGTAAAGACGCGATCAAGTTGAAAGACGGCAAACAGGTAACCGAATTCCAGGAAGGTATCCTGCCGTGGGCGCTGCGTAACCCCTGCGCCATCGTGTTCGACGAATACGACGCAGGCCGTCCCGACGTGATGTTCGTAATCCAGCGTGTGCTGGAGGAAGGCGGCAAACTGACCCTTCTCGACCAGAACGAGATCATAACCCCGCACCCGTCCTTCCGCCTGTTCGCCACCGCCAACACCGTCGGCCTTGGCGACACGACCGGCCTTTACCACGGCGTGCAGCAAATCAACCAAGCGCAGATGGACCGCTGGTCGATTGTGTCAACGCTGAACTACCTGTCACACGATGCCGAAACCGCGATCGTGCTTGGCAAAGCACCGCACTACAACTCGGTCGAGGGTCGCCAGACCGTTGCCCAAATGGTAACCGTCGCCGACCTGACCCGCACCGCGTTCATGAACGGCGACCTCTCCACCGTGATGTCACCCCGTACCGTTATCACATGGGCCCAAAACGCCGAGATTTTCCGCGACGTAGGCTTCGCCTTCCGCCTGACATTCCTGAACAAATGTGACGAAATGGAACGCCAGATCGTAGCTGAAATCTACCAACGCTGCTTTGACGAGGAACTGCCCGAAAGCGCAGTTTCGTTGAGCTTAGGGTGATGTATGAACACCGCGGATTGGGCTATTGTTATCAGTTTGTGTGCTCTTGCTATTTCAGCAGGCAGCTTCATATGGAATGTGTGGTCAACTTTTATTTTCCCAAAGGCAAAGGTTAAAGTACACGTTGGCTTTTCATATTGCGACGTACCTGGAAACGTTATCGTTACTGCTCACGATGATGGAAGTTTACCGCAAGTGTCGTCGCTCGAGAGTTTAACTCATCCGAGTGTATCTTTTTTCGCGACGAATCACGGCCCTGGAGACGTAAATTTACAGCTCGCAATAGGGACTGATTCAGTATTCAAAGTACGAAAACGAAACGAAATTGTTTCTTTCCACCCTTACAATGAATACCCTTCTGACCTGTCTACAGTTGGTGTGTTTAGTGGAGGACTTCCTAAAAAGTTGAAAGTTGGAGAAACCATCACAGTCTATTTCCCCGTAGTAAAAGACTGGGTTTTATTTGAAAGTTTGAAAAGATTTGGGTTTTCAGACAGTTTTGGAAGGCAGCACTTTTGTTCAGCAAAAGATGCTCGAAGCTTGAACCGTCTTATCCTAAATCCACCACTTGAGGCGTCTGATGGCTAAGCCAAACGAAAACCCAGCCGAGCCGTTCAAAAAGGCTCTGGCAGAAGCGACCAAGGCTCTCGCTAACGAGCCTGAACTAAGCGTGACCTTTTCCGTCGACCCCTCAAGTCTGGTCGGCGATAACGCACGGCTACCGCAAGTTACACGCCGTATGTCCACGCAAGAAGTCCTGCTTGCCCGTGGCACGGCGGATGCATACGCCATGCAGGTTCGTTTTCATAACGAGGCGACCCACAACAAATACCGCCCCTCAGGCGAAGTGGCACAAGCCCTTTATGAGGCGATGGAAACTGCCCGCTGCGAGGCGCTGGGCGCCCGTGCCATGCCCGGAACGGCCAAGAATATCGACGCCAAAATCGGCGACGAAGCCGCCAAAGCCGGTTATGCCCAAATCACCGAAGCTGCCTCGGCGCCGATGGCGGTTGCCGCAGGTTATCTGGTTCGCGAAATGGCGACTGGCCGTGAACTCCCGCACGGGGCCGATAACGTGCTGGAACTATGGCGCGGATTTCTGGAAGGGCAGGCGGGTGATACGCTTGGCGATATCGACGACGTGCTTGAAGATCAGGCGGCGTTTTCCCGCCTCGCACGGCAGGTAATCGACGACCTCGGGTATGGTGACCAACTTGGCGAGGACCCTGATTCAGAGGACCCCGACGAAGATCAGGAAGCATCTGAAGAACAAGAAGACGACGAAGATTCCGAAGAAGGTGGCGATCAGGAAGATCAAAATCAGGATCAGGAAGACAGCCAGGAAGATCAAAGCCAAGACGAGATGGAACAGCAAGAGGCCAAAGCCTCGCTGGATGAATCCGATGATACAGACATCATGGACGAGGCCGAGCTTGACGACGGCGAAGCCCCTGACGAACAGCCCCCCCAAGCCCCGCATTCAGAGGCTGATCCGGACTATAAAGTCTATACCACGGAATTCGACGAAGAAATCACCGCCGAAGAATTGGCTGATCCGGTCGAATTGGAACGCTTGCGTGCCTATCTTGACCAGCAGCTCGACCCGCTCAAAAGCGCCGTAAGCCGTTTGGCAAATCGGTTGCAACGTCGCCTGATGGCGCAGCAAAACCGCAGCTGGGAATTTGACCTTGAAGAGGGTATCCTCGACGCCGCCCGTCTTTCGCGCGTGGTTACCAACCCGACGACCCCACTGTCGTTCAAAATGGAAAAAGATACCGAATTCCGCGATACTGTTGTGACATTGCTGATCGACAATTCGGGTTCTATGCGCGGTCGCCCGATCTCCATCGCCGCGATCTGCGCCGACGTTCTGGCGCGTACATTGGAACGCTGTCAGGTGAAATGCGAAATCCTTGGCTTTACGACCCGCGCGTGGAAGGGTGGCCGCAGCCGTGAAGCATGGCTGGCAGAGGGCCGCCCCGCAATGCCCGGTCGCCTGAACGACCTTCGCCACATCATCTATAAGGGTGCCGACGCCCCGTGGCGCAGAACTCGCCCGAACCTCGGGTTGATGATGAAAGAAGGCTTGCTGAAGGAAAACATCGACGGCGAAGCCTTGGAATGGGCGCACCGCCGGTTGCTGAACCGCCCCGAGGCGCGCCGTATTCTGATGGTGATATCAGATGGCGCACCGGTGGACGATTCCACCCTTTCGGTAAACCCCGCCAGCACGCTGGAACAGCACCTGCGCAACGTGATCGCCATGATTGAGAAACGCAAAGCCGTGGACCTGATCGCGATCGGCATCGGCCATGATGTAACGCGTTATTACGAACACGCGGTTACGATCACGGATGTCGAACAACTCGCAGGCGCAATGACCGAACAACTGGCCTCGTTATTCGAAGATGATGTTAAAAAGCGTGGCCGCGTTAAGGGCGCCTAGCTTTCCATTTAGCCAGCAGCCAGAAAACCAGCGCCAGTCCGAACATGATCGGTGCGAACGGGGTTAACAAAACGGGGAAAATCACCCGCTCCCACATCCATGGCCCGATATGCCTTTCAATCGCGGGCTGTAATACCTGCAAACTATCGAAATGGACTTGCGCCCAGACGGTTCCTGTATCCGTAAACCGGAACGGATCCGCCTGCGAAATCGTATTACGCCAGTCAAAGCAAACACGTACTGCCCCACCAATAAAAAACAGAAACGCCAACAGTTTAAGCACTCCGAACTCCCTTTTTCAGTATTGCTACGGATTACCCTAGCGGTAATCCCCGAACCGTGCAAACTTGGCCACTTACGCGCCATAACAAATCAGTGAGCCGAACCATGTTTCAAACTTTCTCAGTAACCACATCCCCCGATGCAGGCCCGTCGCGCCTCGCCAAACTGCGCGAAACCTTAAAGGCCGAACACGTGGACGGCTTTTTGATCCCCCGCGCAGATGCCCATTTTGGCGAAAACGTCGCCCCCGGTTCCGAGCGTCTGGCATGGTTAACCGGCTTCACGGGCTCTGCCGGATTTTGCGCCGCGCTTTTAGATAAAGCCGGCGTTTTCATCGACGGTCGCTACACTTTGCAAGTCAGATCCCAAGTTGATCTGAACAGTTTCACGCCCGTCCCGCACCCCGACGTTAAGCTGTCGGATTGGCTGATCGAAGCCTTGCCGCAGGGGGGTACCGTCGCCTTTGATCCGTGGCTACACAGTTTTGACGAAATCGAAAAACTGGAAACTACGATTGGCGAACATGGCATCAGTTTGCGTAAATCTGATAACCTTATTGATCGCGTCTGGGCAGATCAGCCCGAACCGCCTAAAGGCAAAATACAACCCCACCCGCTAAAATTCGCAGGGGAAACCAGCGAAAGCAAGTGCCAAAGAATCGGCGAAGGCCTAGCGGAAAAAGACCTGAACGCCGCTGCCCTAACCCTGCCGGATTCCATCGCGTGGCTTCTAAACATTCGCGGTTCCGACATTACGAACACCCCCGTGGCCTTATGTTTTGCAATTTTGCATGCTGATGGCTCCGTAGATTTATTCGTAGACCCTGATAAATGTGATGACGTATTGCGCGCGCATTTAGGGAACAATGTAAGGCTACTTCCGCAACACGAGTTCGCCGAAAGTCTCGCCAATCTAACCGGAAAAACCGCAGTCGACCGCGACACGGCCCCCATCGCCGTATCCGATCTCCTCCAAAATCCGGTCTGGGAAGCGGACCCATGCATCTTGCCCAAAGCCTGCAAAAACCCGACAGAGATCGCCGGAACCCGCGCCGCCCACATCCGCGACGCCGCCGCCATGGCCGAGTTCCTCTGCTGGCTCGAAGCCACCGCCCCCAGCGGTACTCTGACTGAAATCGACGTGGTGCAAAAACTGGAAACCTTCCGACGTAACACCAACGCCCTCAAAGACATCTCATTCGAAACCATCTGCGGCTCCGGCCCCAACGGGGCAATCGTGCATTACCGCGTCGATGAAAACTCCAACCGCCGGGTGCAAACAGGCGAAACCTTGCTGGTCGACAGCGGCGGCCAATACGAAGACGGAACCACCGACATCACCCGCACGGTTGCGGTTGGCGAGGTGCCTGTTAAGGCCAAACGCGCCAACACGTTGGTTCTGAAAGGCATGATCGCCATCACCCGCGCTCGCTGGCCCGAAGGACTGTCTGGCCGCGACCTCGACGGGTTCGCCCGCATGGCACTTTGGCAGGCTGGCATGGATTACGACCACGGAACGGGTCACGGCGTTGGGGCTTATCTAGGTGTTCACGAAGGCCCACAAAGTATCTCGCGTCGCCCCACGCCTCCTCTTGAAACCGGCATGATCGTGTCAAACGAGCCCGGTCATTACAAGGAAGGCGCCTACGGTATCCGCATCGAAAACCTGCTGGTTATCACGCCGCCAACGATTCCCGATGGTGGCGACCGCAAGATGCTCGGCTTTGAAACCTTGACGTTTGTGCCCATCGACCGCCACCTGATTTTGGCCGAAATGTTAACAACCAATGAGCGCAACTGGCTGAACGCCTATCACGCCGAGGTCTTCGAAAAGATCAACGCTCTGGTCACTGCCGACACTCGGGCGTGGTTGAAATCGGCCTGTGCGCCCATATGATGCACTGCACAATGGTTGAGATTTTCGCGCCTATCGGTTAAGTATCGTTCTTGCAATAAAAGGAACGGCACATGACTGACAACAGAATTACTATCAAACCAGCAACCGGAACTTGGGTTGTACGCGCAGGCGGTGCCGTAATTGCCGAATCTTCCAGTGCTTTGGAATTGCACGAAGGTGACTACCCGGTCACCATCTATTTCCCGCGCACAGATGTGGCGATGGCGTTTTTGGATACCTCTGATCAAACCTCGACCTGCCCCTATAAGGGCGAGGCTCGCTACTTCGGGATTGCTGCCAAAAGCGGCGTTATCGAAAACGCAGTCTGGACATATGAACAGCCGTTGGAATCCGTAAAAGAAATTACCGGATACCTGTCGTTCTACACCGACAAAACCACGGTCGAGCATTTTTAACTAGGAATGCTCCTCGCGCGCGGTTGCGGCCAGCGCGCGGTTATAGCTTCGTAAAGCATCGACAAGATAAAGCGTGCCGATCAACTCCGGCCCGCTTTCCGATTCCCTAACCACGGGCAAAAACTGCACCGGTGACGCTTCAAGTTTCGCCATAGCGGTCTCCAGCGTTTCGGAAACGTCCACGTATGCGCCTTGTTCTATCAGGTCTTGGCACTGCGATTCAGGCGCATCTTCCCCTGACCCGACCAGATGCAATATGTTGCGAATACTGATTGTAGACAGCAGATATTCCTGCGGTCCCGCTGCTAAATGCACGCCTCGCCGCTCCAACTGTGTCAGGAAGAAACTGCGGTCCACCAAGCGACTGGTCAACGCGCTGGACAAGGAAACCGACACCATTACCGCGATTCCCGCCTGCCAATCCCCCGTCATTTCAAACACAATTAGCGCCGTTGAAATCGGTGCCCCCAGCACTGCCGCCGCGACCGCTGCCATGCCAGCCAACGCATAAATCGTCTCGCTTCCCGAAGCCCCGGGAAAAACCGAGGTCGCCACCAACCCAAACGTCAACCCCGTCAAAGCTCCCAGCATCAACGAAGGCGAAAAAACGCCCCCCCCCATGCGCCCTGCAAACGTAATCGCCACAGCCACAACCTTTATCAGCGCAAAGACAAATGCCTCGTGCATCAACAACTGTCCGGTCAGCGCCGATGACGTCGTTTCGTACCCGACTCCGATGATATGTGGAAACAGCAACGCCAATCCGCCCAGCATCGCCCCCGCCACCGCAGGGCGCAAAAATCCGGGTAAGCGGGTGTGCTTTTGAATCGCATCGCCCCAGTCCTCGGCCAAAAATATGCTGCGGATCAGCACGAATGCCACAAGACCGGACACTAACCCCAGCAGCAAAAACGCGGGCAATTCCACGTGCAGCGCAAGCGGGTTAACCGGCAAAACGAACTCCGTCACATTGCCCATCTGCAAACGGCTGACCACCGTTCCAGCCACCGCAGCAATAACAATCGGCGCGAATGCGTGGACCGCGAAGTGGCGCAAGACCACCTCCAATGCGAAAATCGTCCCCGCCAACGGTGCATTAAAAGACGCTGAAACCGCCGCCGCAACCGCACAACCCATCAGATCCCGTGCCGTAATACCGTCGGCGTGGATACGATTGGAAACCCAGCTGGAAATCACCGCGGCCAGATGCACAACCGGCCCCTCGCGGCCACTCGACCCGCCCGTCGAAAGCGTAATCAACGCCGCCGCAGCCGAGGCTAAACCGATCCGTTTGCTCACCCGCCCCTCATGCATCGCCGCACCGTCGATGACATCCGAAACAGCGCGGGCCTGTCCATCGGGCGTGAAAACCGTAAGGATCACCCCAACCGCCAGCCCGCCCAAAATCGGAATGCCAACGACCCACTTCCAGTCCAGCGTCCCCAGCGTAGTCGCCAGCGTATGGTCGTCAGCCCCATACAAAAGCCCTTGAATTTCCGAAATTGCTACACGAAACCCCAGCGCCGCAGCGCCAGCGGCAATGCCGATGATCAGCGCCAATATCCAAAATGTCAGTTGGCTTGGCCCTTTGGTTCGTATGGCCGACATCGCAGTTCGGCACTCGCCATAAACGCCTGCGTAACTTGCCTTAACGAAATTCCCGACAGGCCGTAGCATCACTTATCCCTTCCGCCGAATACCGATAGGCGCACCCATTTGTGTAGGCCGTTTCAACCCCGAATGCGCTGCCAACATCGCGCTCATACGTACTTGTGCCCAATCAGGGTAGGGGGTGGATCGCCGCGTCTCTAAATCCACGTTCATCAGCATTTGTTCGCATGTTGCAGCCACCGTGCGCCCATCGGCGTTCAACAGCTCGATGAACAAGTGCATCCGCTTGGTGTCACAATCGACCAATCTAACGGAAACGATAAACCGTTCCCCTTCAAGCATTTCATCCAGATAATGCACATGCGACTGCAACGCATACGGCCCCTGTCGCACACGCGCGGCGTGCGTTTCGCCTATCCCTAACTCGTCTTCCAAAAACTTATCCAGCGCCTGATCTATCGCCATCACATAATACGCGACATTCATATGGCCGTTATAATCAATCCATTCAGCCGGTACCTCGCGCTCTGGCAAGTCCACCGGCGCATTGTACGGCCCGTCATGTCCCTCAAATGGTGTCATTTCGCACTTTCCCTTAAATCAACTCGACACTACTGTGGCCTTAAACCGGAGGGAACCCCCATGAGCATAGAAGCCGCAATCAAAGCCCTACAATCTGCCTACGGTGACCAGATAACGACGAATACCTCAATTCTGGACACCCACGGCCAGAACGAAGCCTACTTTCCCGTCACTCCACCGGATGCCGTCGTATTCCCGAACTCCACGGCGGAAGTCTCCGGGATCGTCAAAATTTGCGCTGCCAACGATTGCCCGATCATTGCCTATGGCACCGGCACATCTCTGGAAGGGCACCAACTGGCCGTTCGGGGTGGCATCAGCCTTGATATGTCGAACATGAACGCCATTCTTGCCACCCACGTCGAAGACATGGACGCCGTCGTGCAACCCGGCGTGACCCGCGAACAGTTGAACGAGGACCTGCGCGCCACCGGCCTGTTCTTCCCCGTTGATCCCGGCGCAAACGCCTCCCTTGGCGGTATGACGGCCACGCGGGCCTCGGGCACAGCCGCCGTTCGTTATGGCACAATGCGCGAAAATGTCTTGGCATTAGAGGTGGTTATGGCCGACGGCCGCATCATCCGCACCGGCACCCGCGCCCGCAAGTCCTCCGCCGGATATGACCTCACGAAACTGTTCGTCGGCTCCGAGGGGACGCTCGGGATAATCACCGAAATCACCCTGCGCCTGCATGGCCAACCCGAGGCCGTCTCGGCCGCAACCTGTAGCTTCCCCGACATTGAATCCGCCGTGAAGACCGTCATCACGACCATCCAGATGGGCATTCCGATGGCGCGGATTGAATTCGTAGACGAGATGATGGCCCGTGGTTTCAACCTTTTCCAAGGTGCGAATCTGCCCGAGGTTCCACACCTGTTCGTCGAATTCCACGGCTCGAAAAACGGCGTCAACGAACAGGCCGAAACCTTCGGCGAGATCGCCGAAGACATGGGTGGCAGCGATTTTGAGTGGTCCGCAAACCCTGAAGATCGCGCCGCGCTGTGGAAAATGCGTCACAACGCCTATTACGCCCAAAAAGCGCACCGCCCGGAAATGCGCGTGCAAAACACCGATGTTTGCGTGCCCATAAGCCGCCTGGCCGACGCCGTAAAATTCGCCCGCAGCGAAAGTGAACGCCTCAACCTAACGGTCTCAATGGTCGGCCACACGGGTGATGGAAACTTCCATTGTGGTATCAGTGTTAACCATGAAGACGAGGCAGAAATGGCCGCCACCCGCGAATTCGCCCACAACCTGAGCAAGCTCGCGCTTGAATTTGACGGAACCGTAACTGGTGAACACGGTGTTGGCATCGGCAAAATGAAATACATGGCCGAGGAGCACGGCGATGCCCTTCAAATCATGGTCGATATCAAGAAAGCGTTGGACCCCAAGAACATCATGAACCCGGGAAAAATGCTGCCGTCGAACTAACGGGTAGCAGGGCCGAGCGTTGCGGCTTCTTCAGAAACGTCGTCCTCGACAACAGGTGTTTGCATCATCGGGTCAGCAGGTTCTTCGGTTTTTGTAGGGCTGAAGGCTGGCTCTTCATAAGTCTCGATTCTTTCCCGACGGAAAATTAACAGGCTCAGATATTTCTCGGCTATCTTGGCCATCATGCCGGTTTTTTCGTCCACAGGCAGAGATTCCGCGCGGAAGTATTCCCAACCGTCTGCTGATTGCTGGTTAATCACGTTAGTTAAGGTTTGTGCATACCGATTGTCCGTACCTTTAACACCCTTTATTTTCAGTGCCTTACGCGGCGCGCAAATAGTTTTGTATTCAAAGTTCGACATGGTGTTTCCTTATCCGAGTTGTCTGGCCCAGTTTACTCGATTCCCAACTTCGCGCGAATAATTTCGTTAACGGCTTTCGGGTTGGCCTTGCCCCCGGTTGCCTTCATTACTTGCCCAACGAACCACCCTGCCATGCTCGGCTTTTCTTTTGCCGCCGCGACTTTGTCAGGATTCGCTGCCATGACTTCATCCACAGCCGCCTCAATCGCGCCAGTATCCGTCACCTGCTTCATGCCACGCGCCTCGACGATTTCGGCAGGGTCACCGCCGTCTGTCCAGACAATCTCAAACAACTCCTTGGCAATTTTGCCCGAAATGTCGCCCTTGGCGATTAAATCCAGAATTCCACCCAGTTGCGTCGCCGAAATCGGTGATTCTTCAATCGCGTGGTCTTCCTTGTTCAAACGCCCGAACAATTCGTTAATCACCCAGTTGGCCGCCGTCTTGCCGTCGCGTCCCTTGGCTACGGTTTCAAAATACGTGGCATTGGCAACATCCGCCGTCAAAACGCCCGCGTCGTATTCGGTCATACCGTATTCAGAAACGAACCGCGCTTTCTTTTCGTCCGGCAGTTCCGGCAAACTAGCCGCGATGCTATCGACCCAGGACTGTTCAATCTCTAACGGCAGCAAATCAGGGCAAGGGAAATACCGGTAATCATGCGCTTCTTCTTTGGACCGCATGGACCGGGTCTCGCTTTTCAACGGGTCGTACAAACGGGTTTCCTGGTCAATCGTACCGCCATCTTCAATGATCGCAATTTGGCGCTTGGCCTCGTAATCAATGGCTTGCTGGATGAACCGCATAGAGTTCATATTCTTGATTTCGCACCGCGTTCCCAACAAGGAAAAATCATTGTCACTGGCGCGGAACTTTTCATAGGTTCCCGCCTTGCAAACAGACACATTCACGTCTGCACGCATGGATCCTTCTTGCATATTTCCATCACAAGTGCCCAAATACCGCACGATTTGACGCAGTTTTCGGACATATTCGGCTGCTTCCTCCGGTCCGCGAATATCTGGCCGACTGACGATTTCCATCAGTGCAATTCCGGTCCGGTTAAAGTCCACGAAAGACATTTCGGGGTCCATATCATGTACCGATTTACCGGCGTCCTGTTCAACATGAATCCGCTCAACACGAACCTTACGCGCTACGCCCGGTTCCATATCAACAAGGATTTCTCCCTCGCCAACGATAGGGTGATACAGTTGCGAAATCTGGTAACCTTGGGGCAAATCCGGATAGAAATAGTTCTTACGATCAAACCGCGAATATAGATTGATTTCAGCCTTCAATCCCAACCCTGTGCGCACTGCCTGTTCGATGCAGAATTCGTTAACAACCGGCAGCATCCCCGGCATCGCGGCATCTACCAGCGAAACATTTGCATTCGGCTCTGCCCCAAACTTGGTAGAGGCCCCGGAAAACAGCTTCGAATTTGACGAAATCTGCGCGTGCACCTCCAGCCCGATCACGACTTCCCAGTCGTCTTTCGCACCAGCGTAAATCTTCGGTTTGGGTTCGGTATAGGCAAGCTCGGTCATTGCGTTTCATCCGCTAAAAATATGGGTCTTGGTCTTCTACGCAACCACGCCCAAAGGGGCAAGGCCTACGACAATATCCGCCCGACGATTTCCGAAGCGTTCTTCGACAGGCCTTCGGTATCCTGAACCCGCTGCAACGCCGCCCGCATTTTGGCTTGGCGCGCCGGATCAAATTGCCCCATCGTCGAAAACACTGTGCACATACCAGCCGTGGTTTGCGGGTTGTGCGGATCAAGCGTTATGATCCAGTCTGCCACAAACTCGTATCCCGCCCCGCTTTCATCATGGAAGCCCGCCAGATTCCCCCCCGCGAACGCCCCGATTAAAGACCGGAACCGGTTAGGGTTTTTCCATTCAAAATCAGCGTGCCTAGACAAATTTTGCACCACTTCGATAACGCGTTCCGGCGGTGTTGCAACGGCCTGCACCATGAACCATTTATCGACCACCAGCTTCTCGTGCTTCCACTGGTCGTAAAACGCAGCCAAGGCCTCTTTCGCCTGCCCAGCCGCCACCAACGCACCTAGCGCAGACAGCTGTTCTGTCATGTTGTCCGCCTCCGCATACTGTTGTTTCGCCAGCTTCGCGTCAGGGTCCAACAACGTCATCAATGTCAACGCCCTTGAACGCAACGCCCGCTTACCCGCTGCCTTCGCGTCCGGGGTATACGCTCCCTCAACATTCATCCTTGCATATAACGCAGGCAGATCCCCCGCCATTTCACTTGCCAAAGCTGTGTCCAACATCTTGCGCGCATTGTGAATCGCCACAGGATCGGGAACACCGCCCTTGGCAACAATATCCCCTGCAATCACGCTTTCATCCGGCAATGAAACCGCCAACGTGCGAAACGCAGGGTCCAGCCTGTCATCCAGCGCAACCGTTTTCATGGCCGCAAGGAACGCCGCATCAGGGTCATTCGCCCCGCCAGCCAGACGACCAAGAATGTTCAGCGCATAATTCCGCCCGGCCTCCCATTTGTTAAACTGGTCCGTGTCATTGGCCAGCAAAAACGCGTTTTCTTCGCTCAAAACATCCCGTTCCACAATCACAGGGGCCGAGAAGTCCCGCAGAATCGACGGAACCGGACGTTCCCGAAGATCATCGAACGTAAAGGTTACGGATTCCTTATCAAGCTCCAGAACTTTTGTCGCCATCGCTTCGGATCCGTCTGGATAAAGCAATCCAACACCAACCGGAATCAACCGTGGCAGCTTTTCATCCTGCCCGGGCGTGGGTGCGGTCGATTGCGCCAAAGTCAGCGAATATACCCCGTCCGCCCAATCATCCGTAACCGAGACCTTCGGCGTTCCGGCACTGGAATACCACAGCTTGAACTGTGTCAGATCCCGCCCCGTCGCATCTTCGAAAACCGTCAGCCAATCCTCGATCGTGCAGGCCTGCCCGTCATGGCGGTCGAAATACAGATCGAGCGCTTTTCGGTACCCGTCAGCCCCCACCAATCGCGGCAACATGCCGACAACTTCCGCACCTTTTTTATAAACGGTAGACGTATAGAAGTTATTGATTTCAATGTATTCCTCAGGGCGAGGCGCATGTGCCAGCGGCCCCGCGTCTTCCCTGAATTGATAGGTTCGCAGCTTTTGTACTTCCTCAATACGTTTGACCGAAGGGTCGCGCATATCGCTGGAAAATTGCTGATCGCGAAATACTGTCAAACCCTCTTTCAAGCACAGTTGAAACCAGTCACGGCACGTAATCCTGTTGCCTGTCCAGTTGTGGAAATACTCGTGTGCAATCACGCTTTCGATACGCTCGTAGTCTGAATCGGTTGCGGTCTCGGGGCTGGCCAGAACAAGCGCCGAGTTGAAGATATTCAGCCCTTTGTTCTCCATCGCACCCATGTTGAAATCATCGACCGCAACGATGTTGAATATGTCGAGGTCATACTCGCGTCCATATTCCTCTTCGTCCCATTTCATCGACCGGATAAGCGAATCCATCGCGTAAGCACACTTGTCCTGATCGCCATCACGAACATAAATTTTCAACGCAACTTCGCGGCCTGAAACGGTGGTGAACGTGTCGTCATAAGACACCAGATCACCCGCCACCAACGCAAACAAATACGCAGGTTTTGGCCATGGGTCATGCCATTCAACCCAGCCCTCGCCGCTTTTCACGGGGTTGCCGTTTGACAACAGCACAGGCAGCTCGCTTTCAATACGCACCGTGAAAACGCTCATCACATCAGGGCGGTCGGGATAGAACGTAATCTTGCGAAACCCTTCGGCTTCGCATTGTGTGCAATACATGCCACCAGACATGTACAACCCGTCCAAAGATGTGTTGGCCTCGGGATTAATGACCGTTTCACATTCCCAAACGAACCGGTCAGACAGCATCGCGGCAGGCAAGGTCAACCCCTCCTCATCCGGCGTAACCTTCACATCGACACCATCGATTTTGGCCCGGATCAGCTCCAACTCCTGCCCGTCCAACCGCAGGTCGCCGCCCGCGTTTGCCGGATTGCTCACAAAGGTAATCCGCGCCTTAACCCGGGTTTTGGTCGCGTGCAGATCAAACGTCAGATGCACATCCTCGATCAAATAAGCGGGTGGCGTATAGTCTGAAAGGCGAATCGTTTTGTCTGTCATGTTTAGCTCCGTAACCTTATGGTTTAGTTAGCATCATAAACGTTAACGAAATTGTATGTACAGGTTGTGTACGTGTTGTGTACGTGTTGTGTACGCTAAAAACACCCAATTTCGTGCAAAGGTTAACGCCCAGCTAGGGTTTCCAATGCAGAAAATTCGCAATCAACCGCAAGCCGGTTTTTTGGCTTTTTTCAGGGTGAAATTGTGTGCCCAGCATATTATCGCGTCCGACTGCCGCCGTCACCGGCCCGCCGTAATCAACCGTCGCCAAAAGATGTGCCGGATCGCGTGGGTCAAGGTGGTAGGAGTGTACGAAATACGCATGATCCCCTGTTGAAATCCCGTCAAAAAGCGGGTGCTGAACCTGAATTTCCAGCTCGTTCCATCCCATGTGTGGAACCTTCAAATTCGGGTCCTTTGGCTGCATTTCAACAACCTCGCCACCGATCCAGTCAAAGCCTTTTGTGTCATGCCCATGCTCGCGCCCAAGGGTCGCCATCATCTGCATTCCAACGCAAATTCCAAGGAAAGGCACGCCGCCTTGCAGCACGCGTTCCTCGATTGCTTCGAACAACCCGTCAAAACTTGCAAGCCCTTGACGACAATCAGCAAAAGCGCCGACACCTGGCAGAACAATTCGGTCGCATTTGCGTACAATTTCAGGGTCAGACGATACGATAACCGGCCCGCCGCCAACCTCGGTCGCCATCCGCTGAAAGCTCTTTTCAGCCGAGTGGATATTGCCCGAATTATAGTCAACAATAACCGTCGTCATTCGCTTAGCGTACCCTTTGTTGACGGGATGGCATCCGCCTTGCGCGGGTCCGTTTCCAACGCATCGCGCAAGGCCCGGGCAACCGCCTTGAAACTGGCCTCGGCAATGTGGTGGCTGTTGATCCCGTCAAGGCGTTCAATGTGCAGATTCATGCCTGCGTTCATCGCGAACGCCGTAAAGAATTCGCGTACCAGCTCTGTGTCAAACGCCCCGATTTTCGACGCCGTGAAATCTACCTTCCAGATCAAATACGCACGGCCGGACATGTCCAGCGCTGCCCGTACCAACGTGTCATCCATGACCAGCATACAAGACCCGTAACGAACGATTCCGCGTTTATCTCCAATGGCTTGCGCGACAGCTTTGCCAAGTGCAATGCCCACATCCTCCACCGTGTGGTGGTCATCAATGTGCAAATCCCCGCTTGCGCGAACCGTCATATCGATCAAAGCGTGGCGCGATAGCTGGTCCAGCATATGGTCGAAAAACCCGACGCCTGTCTTGTTGTCATAGACCCCGGTTCCATCAAGATTAATCTCGACAGAAATATCGGTTTCGGCCGTTTTACGTTCAATTTTTGCAGTCCGCATGGCATCAGCCTCCGCTTTGGTTTCAAGGCCTTATAGGGTGAGAAAGAGGTGGTTCCAACCCCTCCCTAATAAATCCCTTGACCTTCCAGTTACTGGAATCTCTACTTGTAAGGAAATCAAGTAGGAGTCGCGACATGGAAGATATGGCATCTGACCATTTCGACAATGTAAATTTTGAGGTAACCGGCATGACCTGCGCGGGCTGTGCTGGACGTGTGGAAAAGGCCGTCGCCGCCATGCCCGGGGTCGAATCCGCGACCGTAAATCTGGCACTGGAAAAGCTGGACGTATGGTTTGACGCAAGCGCCCTGTCGCCCGAACGGATCGCCGCCGCCGTTCGCACCATGGGCTATGGCATTCGCGAAGCACAAGTGCGATTCAACATCGCCAAAATGACCTGCGCGGGCTGTGCCGGACGTTCGGAAAAAGCCATGCAAACCGTGCCGGGTGTACTGTCTGCCACGGTTAATTTGGCGCTGGAAACGGCTTCGGTTCACTACGTTCCAGGGCAAACAACGCCTGCAATAATCGCCAAGGCATCCACCGATGCAGGCTACCCGGCCACCGTTGCCGAAGAAACCGGTGATAGCCGTGAAAAGGAAATCGCTGCCGCGCAACGTAAGGATTTAATTGAACTTTCTGTTGCCGCCATCCTGTCATTACCCCTCGTTTCGCAAATGGTACTCATGCTGGCAGGCATCGATCTAAGCATCCCGCCGCTTGGCGAACTGGCCCTTGCGACGCCTGTACAGTTCTGGGTTGGCCGCCGCTTCTATCGCGCCGCATGGAGTGCGCTTAAAGCCAAAGCCGGCAACATGGATCAGTTGGTTGTCATGGGCACAAGTTCGGCCTATTTCTACAGCATCTGGATGCTTGTTACCCTAGGCTCCGAGGCCAAAGGCCACCTGTATTTCGAAGCCTCCGCCGTCGTGATTACCCTGATTTTGGCTGGCAAAGTATTAGAAGCCCGCGCCAAACGCGCTGCCTCCTCAGCCCTTCGCCAGCTAATGTCGCTGCGCCCCGACAACGCCATTGTGCTGCGCGCCAGTGAAGAGGTAGAGGTCGCCATTTCTGACGTCCTGATCGGCGACGTAGTAATCGTAAAACCCGGCGAACGCTTGCCCGTAGATGGTGAAGTCATCCGTGGTGAAAGCGAGCTGGACGAGAGCCTGATTACCGGCGAATCCATGCCGGTCATCCGCCAAAAGGGTGACGAGGTTATCGCCGGATCGATAAACGGCGCAGGCCTCCTACGTGTTCGCGCCAAGAAAGTCGGCACAGATACCACGCTGGCCAAAATCGCGAAACTGGTCGAAGAAGCCCAAACCGGCAAAGCCCCGATCCAGCGTTTGGTGGACCGCGTTGCCGCTATTTTCGTACCTGTCGTTCTGGTGATTTCGCTGATAACCCTGATCGGCTGGATGGCCACGGGTGCGGATTTTGAAACCGCCCTCACTGCCGCGATTTCCGTAATGGTCATCGCCTGCCCATGTGCGCTGGGCTTGGCCACTCCAACGGCCCTCGTCGCCGGAACGGGCGTTGCCGCGCAACACGGTATCCTTATCCGTGATATCGAGACGCTAGAGCGCGCCAAGAACATCGACACCGTCGTGTTTGATAAAACCGGAACCCTGACGATTGGCAAGCCAGAAATCGTCAGCATCCACAGTGTTGATATGTCCGAGGATGATCTTCTGGCGTTGGCGGCTTCCGCCCAATCCGGCTCTGAACACCCACTTGGCAAAGCCATGGTAGCAACGGCTAAAGCCCGCAAGCTTACCCTTTCCGCGCCCACCGAATTTACGGCAAAAATAGGCGAGGGGGTGGAGGCCATCGTGAACAACACTACCATCCTAATAGGCCGTCAAGCCTACGCGGCACCGGATGCAGCAGACGCGATGCAGGCAACCGCACGAGAACTGGCAGAGCAAGGCCAAACGGTCGTTTGGGTCTCCCGCGACAGCGCCGCTCTGGGCCTTATCGGTCTGGCGGACACGCCGAGGCCACAGGCCGAGGCCGCCGTCACTGCCCTGAAGGCAGACGGTGTTCGCACCATGCTGTTGACGGGCGATAACCCGCAGACTGCCGCACATATCGCCAGACTCGTCGGCATCGACGAAGTGAAGTCCGAGATGCGCCCTGATGATAAAGTCGCTGCCCTGAAGGCGCTTGTTGCCCAAGGGCACCATGTGGCAATGGTTGGCGACGGGGTGAATGATGCGCCCGCACTTGCTGTGGCAGATCTCGGGATTGCTATGGGGGGCGGTGCAGATGTGGCACTCGAAACCGCCGGTTTTGTGCTGATGCAAGCAGACCCGACACTGGTGCATTCCTCGCTTAAAGTCGCGCGGGCTACATCGTCCAAAATTCGGCAAAACCTGTTTTGGGCCTTTATATACAATGTTATCGGCATCCCCATCGCCGCCTTGGGTTTCCTAAATCCCGCCTTGGCCGGGGCCGCTATGGCGTTCTCCAGTGTTAGTGTCGTCAG
>Ga0209121_10001509_pt1 | contig 24368 bp, 21 predicted proteins | sample Cruoilmetagenom3_FD_187292 | JGI IMG/M metagenome (GOLD analysis project Ga0209121, IMG submission 187292) | Oil polluted marine microbial communities from Coal Oil Point, Santa Barbara, California, USA - Sample 3 (SPAdes) (version 2) | ecosystem: Environmental > Aquatic > Marine > Oil seeps ... | reverse complement strand
CATGGCAACACCTCTATTATTCACTTTAAACAATCCATCTTCTTCTACCTCAATTTTCTTGTATTCATCATAGGTCTGTAGACTTTGGCTTCCCATTACAACAAAATTCAGCAGCCATTGCCATTGTTCTTTGCTCAAGGCCTGGTAACAAAAGGTCTGTTTAATTTCAGAAAATATTTCATCGGGATAAAACCCATCCGATACAGCCAAGGTTGTCAGGTACTGTATGAGAACATCAAAACTATTGAGATAGGGTATACGGTCTTCTACAGTATTTTTCTTTACGGCCTGTTGTAATGCTGAGGCTTCGACAAGCTCAATGGCATGCGTTGGTAAAAAGTATATGACACTTTCTTTGCCTGGTCTATGACCACTGCGACCGGCACGCTGTAAAAATCGTGCTATACCCTTTGGTCCTCCAATTTGAACTACAGTTTCAACGGGAGCAAAATCAACCCCTAGGTCTAGACTGGATGTACATACCACAGCCTTAAGATTTTCATTGCGAATGGCCTTTTCTACCCATTGTCTTGTTTCTTTGTTAATGCTGCCGTGATGCATGGCAATCTCACCAGCGAATTTTGGATGTTTTTCCAGTATTTTTTGAAACCAGATTTCGCACTGACTCCGTGTATTGGTAAAAAGCAATGTTGTCTTGCTGTTATTTATTATGGGTATTACATCTTCCAATAAACGAAGCCCTAAATGTCCCCGCCAGGGAAAAGTTTCCATTTGGGAAGGAATAATACTTTTGACCGTGATTTTCTTTTTAAGGTTGGCCTTGATCATCACAGAATTTTCCAAGGCCGATGAATAGGGCCCAAGTAAAACTTTTCTTGCCTGATCCAGATTGCCAATGGTGGCCGAGATACCCCAAATACGTAGGTTTTTGGCAACTGTCTTAAGTCTTGAAAGGCCAAGTTCTGTTTGTACACCTCTTTTTGTTCCTAAAAGTTCATGCCATTCATCTACCACAATGGCCGAACAATTCTTGAAAGTTTGGTCATAGCCTTTGGTAGCCAATAGTAATTGTAGGCTTTCCGGTGTGATAATAAGTAAATCGGGCATGCACTTCTTTTGCTTTGCCCTTTCACTTGTACTTGTGTCTCCTGAACGAATGCCGACCGTTAAACTAGTTCCTAAATCGCTGGCAACCCTTTCTGCCGATTGTTTTATTTCATACGATAATGCACGAAGCGGAGTAATCCAAAGGGCTTTTAATCCCTTTTTGTGTTTGGTCTTATAATCAGGATGGTTTTTAATATACTCAAGAACAATTGGAAACCAAAGGGCATAGGTCTTACCACTGCCTGTAGGGGCATTCAATAGGCCATGTTTTCCCAGCAAAAATGCCTTCCAGGTATGTTTTTGAAATGCAAAAGGCTTCCAACCTTGTTGGGCAAACCAGTTTTCCGCAATGCTATAAAGTTGGTCCTTGGCCATTAAATAGTGCAGTGTTTAGTACACAATAAGTGCAATAAAATAATCATTCGTAAACTAAAATATCACTTTTAAAAAAATTATCTTTGTTTAAACAAAATTCAGTACGTATGTCTATTTCAGATTTATATAACCATAGTGAGAAACGCAGAAATTTGGCTCATTTTGCATCAATGGCGTCTTTGGCAGCCGTGGATGGGGAAATTAATGATAAGGAACGCAAAGTTATAGACAGTTTTGCAAGTAAGCTTGGAATTTCCGATGCTGACTACAAGGAGGTTATGAAAAATTCAAACAAATACTCTATCGATCCTTCTAATAGTGCTGTACAACGATTGGAACGCTTGTTTGATCTCTTTAAAATAATTTTCGCCGATCATGAAATTGAAGAGGAAGAGATGGTTTTGTTGAAAAAGTATGCTATTGGTTTAGGTTATTCAATTAAGAAGGCAGATGCTATCATAAAAAAATCGATAGCAATTTTTAGAGGTAGGATAGATTTTGAAGATTACCTCTATTTGATTAAAAAAAAATAGAGAATAATTAAACAGTACATAAAATACTGAGTGCTTCGTTTATTGATATTTGTCCAGGAATTCCTGTAGTTTTGCTACCATATTTTTACTTCCACAAAAGAAGGGTACACGTTGATGCAACTCTGTAGGTTCAATATCGAGTATTCTTGTTCGCCCTCCAGTTGCCACACCATTGGCTTGTTCGGCAATAAAGGCCATTGGATTACACTCATACAACAAACGTAATTTTCCGCTTTCCGTAACGCTGCTCTTTGGATACATATAGATGCCTCCTTTGATCATATTCCTATGGAAATCAGAAACAAGGGAACCTATATATCTTGAGGTATATGGTCTATCACCTTCTTCTTTTTGGCAATACTTTATATAGTCTTTTACGCCTTGTAGAAAATGAACATAATTCCCTTCATTTACAGAGTATATTTTTCCGGACTCCGGAAATTCCATATTGGGATGCGAAAGGTAAAAAGTTCCTAGGGCTGGGTTTAATGTAAATCCGTTGACACCATGTCCTGTAGTGTAGACTAACATGGTAGAAGTCCCATAGACAATATATCCTGCGGCGACTTGATTTCTGCCTGGCTGTAGAAAATCTTCCAATGTGACAGGAGTGCCGACTGGTGTGATTCTTCTATAGATTGAAAAAATGGTTCCTACAGATACGTTCACATCAATATTTGAAGAGCCATCCAAAGGATCGATTAACACGATATATTTATTCTGATTTTGCTCATCATTACTATTAATACTGATGAAATCATCTTCTTCTTCAGAGGCAATACCACAAACAATTTCGCGATTTTTTAAGGTTTGAATAAACTTTTCATTGGCAAAAACATCCAATTTCTGTTGATTTTCACCCTGGATATTGGTTTCGCCTGCAGCACCGAGAATATCAATTAAACCAGCCTTGTTCACTTCATGATTAACAACTTTAGCGGCCAAGCGAATGGCATTTATAAGCTTTGAAAGTTCTCCTGAGGAATATTGAAACGAAGATTGGTTTTCAATAATAAATTCCCCGAGCGTTTTGTGCCTTTTATCAATCATTTTGCATGTGTAATTTGACCACAAATATCGGTTAATTTGTGAAACTATAACGATTTCGTATAAAATTGATTTTTTAAATTTATAACTTTGTGTTTTATTTGTAACAAATATGGAATATGCTATTCGTGAAGCCAATGCAGAAGATATGCAATACGTTCTTGAACTTATCATGGAATTGGCCAGCTTTGAAAAGGAGGCCAATGCTGTAGAGGTAACGGCAGATGATTTGGTTAATGATGGGTTTGGTGATGAAAAACTATTCCATTGTTTTGTGGCAGAATCCAAATCAAAAATTGTCGGTATGGCATTGATTTACAATCGTTATTCTACCTGGAAAGGCCCAATAATACATTTAGAGGATTTGGTGGTTTCAGAAGCTATGAGGGGTAGTGGTCTGGGTACCGCACTATTAAATGAAGTTGTAAAATATTGTGCCAAACAAGGTGTTAAGCGAATTAGTTGGGAGGTGTTGGATTGGAATGAACCGGCAATAGCATTTTATGAAAAAAAGGGAGCAAGGGTTTTGCGTGATTGGGATGTTGTTCACTTAGATGAAAAAGGAATACAGAATTATTTAAATAATATATGAGAATATTCAAATTTGGTGGCGCATCGGTTAAGGATGCTGTTGGTGCAAAGAACCTGGTAAAGGTTTTAAAAGAAGTTGGTCATGAAAACACTTTGTTGGTATTATCAGCAATGGGCAAGACAACCAATGCCATGGAAAAAATAGTGAATTCCTATTTTGATGATAAGAATGGACTTACTTCTGCTGTGCAAGAGGTTATTGAGTACCACAATACAATCTTATTGGAATTGTTTAAAAACGAGAAACACTCCGTTTTTGAAAAGGTGAAAGTATTATTTGATGAGGTTCAGGGGTTCTTGGTTTGGAATAAGTCGCCCAATTATAATTTTGTCTATGATCAAGTAGTTGGTTATGGTGAATTGGCTTCTACTACCATTTTAAGTGCCTATTTGAATGAAGTGGGGATTAAAAATTCTTGGTTGGATGTTCGAAATTTTATCAAAACCGACAATAGCTATCGTGATGCTATCGTGAATTGGGAAAAAACACAACAAAGTATAGCCGAAGGTGTAGACAAAAACCAGTTGTACATCACTCAAGGTTTTTTAGGTAGCGATGATAACAACTTTACGACTACTTTGGGTCGTGAAGGCTCGGATTATACGGCGGCTATTTTTGCCTACTGTCTAGATGCCAATTCCGTTACCATTTGGAAGGACGTTCCTGGGGTTTTGAACGCAGACCCGCGCTATTTTGAAGAGGCACAATTATTGAATAAAATATCTTATCGGGAAGCTATTGAGTTGGCCTTTTATGGGGCGTCTGTAATTCACCCTAAAACCTTGCAACCGCTGCAAAGAAAAGAGATTCCACTATTGGTAAAATCATTCATAAACCCCAAAGGCAATGGCACAACGGTTGGTAAAGGAACGACCTTAGAACCTCTAGTCCCCTGTTATATTATGAAAAAAGACCAAGTATTAATGAGGCTTTCATCTTTGGATTTTTCATTTATTGTAGAGAACAGTATTAGCGAACTTTTTAAAATGCTACATGATCATAAAATGAAAGTCGATTTGATTCAGAATTCCGCAATAAGTTTTTCGGTTTGTGTAGATAATAAATTTGGACAGCTTCAAGAATTGTTGAATTTGTTGAAAGGTCAATTTAAAGTGGTTTGCCATGAGGGGGTCTCACTTTATACAATCAGACATTTCAATGCCGACGCAATTGACTCATTACAAAATGGTAAGGAAATATTACTCGAACAACGTGCGAATGAAACGGTGCAACTGGTGGTAAAGTAATTGATTTACATTTTATTTCTGTACTCTTAAAATAACACTTCCAATAGGGATTTTGCTATATTTATGGTTCCTAAATTATTCAAAGCATGGGTTTAGTGACCGCGAAGGAAGTAGCCAAGGCCATCAACCTACACAAATACGGTTTTTTGGGCACCTTTATGGGGTGGGTCTTAATGAAGATCACTCGAATCTCAGGCATCAATAGGTTTTATCTTAAGCATAAACATCTTGAAGGAATCGAGTTCTTGGATGCCATTCTAAAACATTACCAAATTGATTTTGAAATACCCGAGGAAGATTTTAAACGCTTGCCGAAGGAAGGAGCTTATATCACCATTTCCAATCATCCTTTAGGTGGAATAGATGGTGTTTTACTCTTAAAACTATTGGTTGCCCATAGGTCTGATTTTAAGATTATCGCCAACTTTCTGCTCAATAGAATAGAACCAATGGTCCCTTATATTTTGCCTGTGAATCCTTTTGAAAATCATAAGGATGCAAAGAGTAGCCTTACAGGCTTTAAAAGTGCCATGTCGCATTTAAGGGAAGGTCATCCTTTGGGTATTTTCCCCGCTGGGGAGGTCTCAACGTATAAAGATGGAAGATTGATTGTTGACAAACCCTGGGAAGAGGCGGCCCTTAAACTCATACGTAGGGCCAATGTACCAGTAGTCCCCATATATTTTCATGCAAGGAATAGTACGTTCTTTTATCGATTGTCAAAGATCAGTGATGTTTTCAGAACAGCTAAATTACCCTCTGAGGTCTATTCCCAAAAAAATCGACCCATCAAAGTTCGGATAGGGCAACCTATTTCTATCTATTCCCAAAATGAACAGAAGACCTTGGAAGATTTTACCGAGTTATTGCGTAAAAAAACCTACATACTTTCAAATGCCTACGAAAAAGAGCGACTAATTGATCAATTACCTACTTCTTTAAAACTTCCAAAAACGCCTAAGAAGATTGCAACTGCAGTTAGAACAGAGGTTATTGAAGGGGAAATAGAGAAGCTTCGGGAGAAAGATTGTCGAATGCTTCAGAGCAAGAATTATGAGGTGTTTTTGGCAAAGGCAAAGGATATGCCTTTTATTTTAAACGAGATTGGGAGACAACGCGAGGTAACGTTTAGGGCTATTGGTGAGGGAACGAACAAGTCCATTGATTTGGACAAGTTTGATGCCTATTACCATCATTTGTTCCTATGGGATGCTAATGATAAGGAAATTGTTGGCGCTTATCGTATGGGTATGGGCTCTGAGATCTTTGAACAATTTGGTATTGATGGATTTTATTTGCAAGACCTCTTTAGGTTTGAGCCTGAATTGTTCGGGATGATGAAGCAATCCATTGAAATGGGAAGAGCCTATATCATTAAAAAATACCAGCAAAAACCGATGCCCTTATTTTTGTTGTGGAAGGGAATCGTACATACAACCTTAAGGCATCCGGAACATAAATACCTGATTGGTGGGGTAAGTATAAGCAACCAATTTTCAAACTTTTCCAAATCGTTGATGATCGAGTTTATGAAAAGTAACTATTGGGATCCTTATGTGGCGCAGTATATTAGTCCTAAAAAGGAATTCAAGGTTAAATTAAAGGATGCCGATAAGGAATTCATTTTTGATGAGACTGAAGCTGACCTCAACAAATTTGACCGTATGATCAATGAGGTTGAGCCCGGCAACCTTCGCCTGCCTGTTCTTATCAAAAAATACATCAAGCAAAATGCAAAAGTGGTGGCTTTTAATGTGGATCCACTTTTTAATAATTCGGTAGATGGATTAATGTATATACGAATAGCCGACTTGCCCGAAAGCACCGTAAAACCAGTTATGGAAGAGTTTCAGGCTGAGCTTGAACGAAAATTTGCCGAGAATCTACAAAACGGAGAAGGCTAGTCTAATTCACGAAGAACTCTTTTTTTTGACCCTATTTTACTTTTCTATTCAAAAAGGAAACTTTATTGATGTTTTCTTTTAAAAGTGAATGGAATTTTTTGTCTTTGTTAGATAGGTTGAATTGACCAATTAATTTTCCGCATATTGAAAAACCGTGTTGTGGTAATTTCCAACATGGATTTATATATTGCAATATTACGATAGATAATGATATAAAAAAAGCCAGAGTTTTTAAGTCTGGCTTAGTTTAATTTAGAACCAAGGTTTTTGACCCACCTGATAGGTATTGTAAAATTCCTCATCAGACTTGGTCAAATATAGTATCCCTTCAACAAGTCCTAAAAGACCCATTAATGAAGCACCAATACCGCATGTGAAAAAACCAAGAACAAGGGTTACTGCCAGCATTATTATACCCTCTTTAGTATAGCCTAAAATAAATTTATGCACTCCCAATGATCCTAGAACGATACCCAAAATCCCTGCAATTAATTTCTTGTTGTCACCACCAGCACCGCTAAATGCTTCTTTGGCACTTTCTGTGAATTCCTTGGCTATTTCCTTGGCATCTTCAGCAAAATCACTCGCTTTTTCTTTTGCATCCTCGGCGAAATCCTTGGTAGCTTCTTTTGCGTCCTCGAATTTTTCGTCGGCTTTTTCGCCTAAATCTTTGGCTTTTTCCTTAGCGCTATCAAAAGCATCTTCTGCTTTATCTCCTAAATCCTTTTTATCTTCTGACATATTATCTAATTTTTGGTGGTTAATATGAACGTTAAATGTAACAAATATTTGGACATCTAAGAAATGGGACCAAACAATCTTGACCTTACTTCAGGAGTTTATAGGCGAATACATACCAATGACTAAAAAGCAAAAGATTTATTATGGAAGAAATGCTTTGTCAGCGGGTTCCCATAGTTCCAATTTGTTGCCTTCGGAATCTAAAATCCAACCAAATTTTCCATATTCGTATTCCTCGATTTCGCCCACAACTTTTACGCCTTCTTTTTTTAGTGTTTCCAATAGTTCGACCAAATTTTCTACCCTGAAATTCATCATGAATTGTTTCTGGCTGGGTTCAAAATATTTGGTATGCTCATCCATAGGGCTCCATTGGGTAGAGCAATCATTTCCTTCCTTATCCTTCCACCAAAAAGTACATCCGTATTGGTCAGTATTCATCCCCAAATGGTTTTTGTACCAATCTTTTGTTTTATCTGGGTTTTTAGTCTTAAAGAAAAATCCCCCAAGACCTGTTACTCTATTTTTCATAGCTTATGTTTTTTTAGTGTTCTTTACATAAAGGGTTATCCAATCTGCAACGGTCATCTTGGTGCAAAGTTCGCCAATGAGTTCATAAGGAATCGTTTCCAGCTTTTTGAATCGAACACAGCTTTTACCCATGTCCAACTTCGTTTTTACGTATTTGGGATATTCACCAACGAACCAATCATATAAGTCCTTACTGGCATACATACCGGAATGGTAAAGAGCGACAAAGTTTTTTTGTGAGGCCAAATTAATAAAGGGCAAAGGAAGTTCAGGACTACAATGGTATCCATCAGGATACGTGCTATGTGGCACAACATAACCCAACATACCATAACTCATTTGCTCTTCAAATCCTTTTGGTAAATGGTCGAGAATAGTTTGCCTCAGTTTAGAAATGACCACTTTACAGTCATCGGGTAGTTCGCTTATGTATTGTTCTGGTGATGTTGCTTTAGATTGCATGATAAAGGAATTTTAGCTTGGTGCTTACCCTTTAAAGTTAGCAAAATCTTTCTTTAATTTTATCGACGATGGTTTGTGCCAGTTTTTCTTTGCTTTCAACTGTCCAGCCGGCAACATGGGGAGTGAATAACACATTTGTTGCTTTAATCAGGTAGTGAAAGGCTTCAGGAAGGTTATGGTCATCGAACATATCCTCAAAAGATGATTTTTCATACTCCAATACATCCAATCCGGCGCCTAGGATTTTGCCTGATCTTAAATTCTTGACCAAATCCTGAGTAATTACACATTTGCCCCGGGCGGTATTCAATAACCAAAATGGTTTTTGGAAGGTATTTATAAACGTCTCATTAATCATCCCTAACGTTTCCGATGTTTCGGGCACATGCAAGCTAAGCACATCGGTTTTTTGTTGAAGTTCCATAATTCCCACTTGGCGTGCGTTTTCATCCCCAACACCTCCTATGATATCGTAACATATAACTTCGGTATCGAATCCTTTTAACTTTTTGGCGAAAGCCTTGCCCATATTGCCGTATCCGACAATACCAACGGTTTTACCATCGAGTTCAATACCCCGATTGCCTTCCCGGTCCCATTTCCCATTTCTGACTTCATGATCGGCCTTGTTCAGTTTATTGAACAAGGAGAGCAACATTCCCAAGGTGTGTTCGCCGACTGCATTTCTATTGCCTTCTGGTGCCGCCGCCAAAAAAATATCTTTTGATTTTGCATGTTCAACGTCAATATTTTCAAGACCAGCACCAACACGACCAATAAACTTCAGATTCGTGGCCTTATCCAAGAATGATGCGTCTATGGCAAATCTGCTACGGATGATAAGACCATCATAAGCATTGACTTTTCTTTCAATTTCATTCTTGGTTGAGGTATAATCCACATCGTTTTGAAATCCTAATTGATCTAATTGCTCAATCAGTAGTGGGTGGTTTGTATCTAAATGTAAAACTTTCATTGAATCGATTATATTTTTGGGTAAAGATGCTGGGTTTTTTCATGCACTACCTTTCCAGTGTGTGAGGTGCTCAGTTTTTCAAATAGAAGCAGATGTACTTCCTCACCGTCTTTGGTCATGGGATTATGCTCAACACCCTTTGGTACCACAATGATTTCACCTGCCTTTACTACCTCAGTTTTTCCTCTGAACTGCATGTACAATGTCCCTTTTAGGACTTGAAAAAGCTCATCTTCATTTTCATGGGCATGCCAAACAAACTCGCCTTGTATTTTTGCCAATAATACTTGCATATTATCCACAATCGCAATTTGATGCGGATGCCATTGTGCTTTGAATTCAGCATGTTTTTTTTTAAGATTGATGGCTTTCATATGAAAAAAGTATTTATTATTTAGACCACTAAATGCCTAACACCATTTTGGCTATCCAAAAATAAATCAAGATACCAAAAATGTCGTTACTAGTGGTTATGAAAGGACCAGTGGCTATAGCTGGGTCAATACCTCTTTTATCTAAAAACAATGGAATAAAGGTGCCTATAAGACCTGCAACAACAATTACAACAATCAAGGAAATTGATATCGCCAAGGCTGTTAAAAAATGTCCTTTATAAGCCCATGTAAACAATAATAATACTGCTGCTAAGATTACGCCATTTAAAGCAGCTAAAAGCATTTCCTTAATCAAACGATTACTTATACTTCCTTTTAGGTCATCATTGGCAAGCCCTTGTACTATTATCGCACTAGACTGTACACCAACATTACCTGCCATGGCCGCAATTAACGGGGTAAAGAAAAAAAGAATGGCATGATTGCTGATCAAATCTTCAAAATTACCCATAATAGCTGCCGCTCCGACGCCACCTACTAGCCCCAGGAACAACCAGGGTAATCGGGCGCGGGTTAATTCCCAAATACTATCATCGGCTTCAACATCTTGCGAGATACCTGATGCCAATTGATAATCTTTTTCGGCCTCTTCCCTTATAACATCCACAATATCATCGATGGTAATTCGCCCGACTAATCGGCCCATCTCATCCACAACAGGAATGGCTTCCAAATCATATTTAGACATGATTTTAGCTACCTCCTCAGGGTTTTCATTTACATTGACAGCATCTACCTTGGGAATATATATATCCCTAATATGGCTTTTTGTAGAGGTGGTCAACAAATCCTTTAATGATAATCTACCTTTCAGTTTATCATCATCATCAACCACATATATTGAATGAACACGGGTCACATTTTCTGCTTGGGAGCGCATTTCCTTAACACAGGTAAGCACGTTCCAGCTTTCCCTAACTTTTACCAACTCCTTGGCCATGAGTCCGCCGGCAGAGTTTTCATCATATCGTAAAAGGTCAACAATATCCTTGGCGTGTTCCCTATCTTCAATTTCGGAAATTACTTCTTGGATGATCTCTTCGGGAAGTTCCCCAACAATATCGGCCGCATCATCGGTATCCAGTTCCTCGAGCTCTTCAGCAATCTCTTTTGCAGAAAGATTATTTAGAATGGCCTCCCTTACATCTTCATCAAGTTCAGTAAGTACATCAGAGGTTTTATCACTATCAAGAAGTTTAATAAGATAGATTGCCTGTTCTTCGTTGAGTTCATCAATAATCTCAGCGACATCGGCATAATGGACTTCTTCCATTAAAGCTTCCAACTTTGGATTTTTTTTATCCTCAATCAGTTGCTCAATTTCTAGTAGAAGCTCGTCTGTTAGTTTAAACGGTGTCATTCGCTATCTTCTTTGTCAACGCTATAAAATCGGCTACAGCCAATTGTTCAGGGCGTTGGTCAAATATAGCATCTTCTTTGAGAATATCGGAAAGGTCAAAGCTTTTTAAACTGTTTCGCAGGGTTTTTCTTCGCTGATTAAATGCTGTTTTTACGACTCTCCGTAACAACTTTTCATCACAATCAAGTGTAAAGTCTTTTTTTCTTGAAAGACGCAAAACACCTGAATGTACCTTTGGTGGTGGATCAAAAACCTCAGGTTGTACTGTAAAAAGATATTCTGCATTATAGTATACCTGGGTTAGAACAGATAATATTCCATAAGTTTTATTTCCCTCTTTGGCACAAATGCGTTCAGCAACTTCTTTTTGGAACATTCCGGAGAATTCGGGTATTTGAGTGCGCCATTCCAGCATTTTAAAAACAATTTGGGTCGAAATATTGTAAGGAAAGTTTCCAGTGATAGCAAATTGTTCGGTGCCAAAAAGGGTCGACAAATCAAATTTGAGAAAATCGCCTTCAATTACTTTAAAGGTATTGTTGTTCCCTAATATTTCAGGATGTTCCAGTGGAAAATTCTGATTGAGATAAACAATTGATTCCGAATCTAAATCCATCCCTACTAGATTAATTTCGTTCTGAAGTAGATATTTAGTCAAGACGCCGGTACCGGGACCTATTTCTATAGCGTTTCCATAACCATCAAATGAAAGTGTTTCGGCGATTTGCTTCGCAATGGATTCATCTTTTAAAAAATGTTGCCCAAGGTGTTTTTTTGCTTTTACGGGACCTTCTTTTTTATAGTACTTTTTGTCTTTCTTGAATGAAGCTGAACTCTTTTTTTTTCTTTTACCCATAGATTCAATGTTCGCTGATGACTTCAAGTTCTGTTCGGAACGAAACAAATTTGTTCGCAAATAGCCTAAGGGCTTCTTGTCTTAGTTTAGGAGCGTCTTCGTTATAGTAGGCACGTAGCGTTTCTTCATCCACGGTTGTGAATTGCACGGAATAGCTGATGCCGCCCATGTCTTCTTCAACCAAAACCTTGCACATTTTAGCTGATAGAAACTTTCCCGTGGCCAATACATCTGGAATATGGATTTCCTTCATCCATTTTAACCATTGATCATGTACTGAGGCGTCAATATTCGTAGTTACGTTGTATATGTACATTTTTTCAAGTTCAAGTTCAAGTTCAAGTTTAATCAAACGCGACCATTTTTTGAGCTTGATATTTTAATGTGTTCTTGGCTTAATTTATACGATCTCCCCTCAGCCTTCTAAAATGTTGTCGTGCTTGGGGGAAATAATAACTATCCTGGTAATTATAAATGATTTTTTCATAAAGCTCTTTTGCCTTTTCAGGTTCATTCAGTACATTTCTATACAATTCCCCCAAAGCGAAATAAGCATCATCGGCCAAGATGTCTGTAGCATAGAATTCAACTATTTTTTGGTAATTGAATTTAGCTGCTTCATAATCTTTTACACGCATCAGCAACTCTCCTTGTTTGAGTAGCGCTTCGTCCTCTATTTTTTCACCTTTATGATTTTGAAGAATATCGTCCAATGCCAATATGGCTTCTTTGGTTTTATTCTGATAGGCCAACAAATCGGCACGGGCATATTTTTTTAGTGCGGTTTGGGTAGAATCTTCCAATGAATTATCTGAGATCAATAAACTCAATTGCATAGCATCATTCGCTATAAGTTGTGAAGTGGAGCTACGTAGTACTTTTAGCTGGGTAAGTGCCCAATCAAAATCACCCTTGTAAAAACTGGTCTGCGCCACTTTGAACCTTGCATTTTGTCCAAGCACATCATTCTTCAAGTTTTTTTGTATCTGTGAAAAATATATCAATGCCTGATTGAATTTTTTATCGAATACCAAAATGTCTCCCAATGCCAATTTTATAAATGCTTCACCTCTTGCATTCAAAGGTAATTCCAAACAGTTTTTAAGAATGTCAATAGCAGGTTGTGGCGTGTCTAACTTAAAAGTAAGGAAGTTGGCGTAGGCAATTTGCAGTTGTAAGGTCTGGTTCTTATATCCATGGATTTCTACCAAAGTCTTATATTGATTACCAACTTCGGCCAATGTTTTTTCGTTGGCATCCATTAATTCAATGTCAATCAAATTCAATTGTGCATTCAATCTTGTGACCTCATCTGTTGATTGTTCTACCACATATTCAAAGATTGACTTTGCAATCTCTTTTTCATCATCTTCCAAGGTCAAATTACCAAGACTGATCAAGCGTTGAATGGAGCCTCCCTCCATTCTTCTAAAAATAGCTTTCTCTTGCCTAAAGGCACTATTGTATTGTTTTTGTTGAACAAATAGCCAGCTTAATAAGTCATTCCATAGGACATCAGGGTTTTGCTGCGCCTTCTTCAATAATATTTTTTTAAGCTTAATGTTGTTTTCATTTTCGGCATCGGATGAAATAAAATCATCAATACTTCTGAGTACATTTGATTTTGAGGTCTTTCCATTTATCAGCAAGTTCAGATAAGCGCTATACATTTTATCAATATTACCCTGTTCCCCATAAATTCGGGCTAATTGATAATTATAATCCAGTTTTGGGTTTAACTCCATCGCCTTGGAATAAGCCTTTAAGGCATAATCCAATAGTGTGTATTTCTGAAACCGAAATGCGATGCTGTATCCAAAATTGGGATTTTCATTGATTTTGGCCAATGCTTTTTCGTAGTATTCTGCAGCCTTTTCAGATGAATTTTGTAGCGCATGATTATGACCCAATTCTACTAATAATATGGGGTAAGTGTTGCCTTCATTAATTTTTTGAAGCAAGTATTCCTCGGCTTCCCCGTAACGTTCCAACTGCTGGTAACACGCGATAAGCCCTTCTGAATAATCGGTTCTCCTAGGATTTGTTTCTGCTAATTTTTCGTAGAATACAACTGCCTTTTCAAAATCCCCATCATTAAAATATTGTTTTGCCAGAAAATCATCTTGCGCAACAACAAAATATGGGGAGCATAAAACAAAAATGAATAGGAATAATCTCAAAAGCACATTTTTCCCAAAGATACGCAGAATGCACAAAGCATTTGTTAATGTTTATGCAAAACCCGTTTAGTTGATGATGTCAAATCCGCAATAAGGAATCAAAATTTCAGGGATTTTTATACCTTCTGGAGTTTGATAATTCTCCAAGATTCCGGCTAAAACCCGTGGTAAAGCCAATGAACTACCATTCAAGGTATGGGCCAATTGGCTCTTCCCATTTTCATCTTTGTACCTGAGCTTCAATCTATTGGCTTGGTAGGCTTCGAAATTGGAAACTGAACTAATCTCCAGCCAGCGATCTTGTGCTGTTGAGAACACTTCAAAATCATAAGTTAGGGCAGCGGTGAAACCAAGGTCTCCCCCGCAAAGACGTAAAATTCTATAGGGCAGTTTCAATTCACGTAAAATGGTCTTTACATGTTCAACCATTCCATCTAAAGCAGCATAAGAACCAGAAGGATGTTCTACACGAACAATCTCGACTTTATCAAATTGATGTAAACGGTTCAAACCCCGGACATGGGCGCCATAACTACCAGCTTCCCTTCTAAAACATGGGGTATATCCTGTATAACAAATCGGAAAATCACTTTCATTTAGAATAACATCCCGAAAAATATTGGTTACCGGCACTTCCGCTGTGGGAATCAAGTAAAGATCATCAGCACCCACATGGTACATTTGACCTTCTTTATCCGGTAATTGTCCTGTTCCATAGCCTGATGCTTCGTTTACCAGATGTGGCACCTGTATTTCGGTGTACCCAGCTGCAGTGTTCTTGTCCAAGAAATAAGCAATCAAAGCACGTTGTAAACGAGCTCCTTTACCTTTATAAACTGGAAAGCCAGCACCCGTGATTTTTACGCCCAATTCAAAGTCAACGATATCGTATTTTTTGGCGAGCTCCCAGTGTGGTAAGGCACCAGTATTCAGAGTAGGTATTGCGCCTTCTTTAAAAACCTCTTCATTGTCCTCTTCTGTATTTCCGGCAGGGACCAGATCATTTGGGATATTCGGAATTTGATATAACAAGTTTTGTAATTCTTCTGCAGTAGCATTCAATTCATCGCCCAAACGTTTGGAATCTTCCTTTAAACCACTCGTTTTTTCTTTTAAAATATTGGCTTCCTGCGTTTTTCCACTTTTAAAAAGCATGCCAATTTCCTTAGATAATTTATTTGATTCAGCTAAGGTGTTGTCTAATTTCGATTGGGTAGTACGCCTCTTTTCATCGAGTTGAAGGACATTTTCCAACATTGGGGCAGCATCAATATTTCGCTTTTTTAGCGCTGTGATGATTTGGTCCTTTTCCTCTCGTATTAGCTGTAGCTGTAGCATGGATTTTTGTTTAAGGGGCAAATTTAAGGTTAATTGATCAATGTATCAATTGAGGGTATAACAATTTTAATGATGGTTTTGTTCGGTAAGATCTGAGGGAAATATCCACTCATGATGCCCAATATGATTCCATTTTTCATGGGCTAAATCCACTTTTGGGTTTATAAATGCTTTATAGGGCTTACCGTTGATGCTTACTTTTGAATTCACCGCATGAACCGATATACTATCGCCATTTGCAGCGTAATCTTGCTCTAAAATCTGGGCAAACTGCCATATGAAATCTGGATAGGCGGCAATCTTTCTCATTTGTTTTTTCGACAAATGATTTTTCAATTTCACAATTTGAGAGGCGCCAGTTTCATTATTGACCACTTTAAATTGGATTTTACCGGTTCTGCTCCTGAGCATCATACGCCAACTTAGTCGATGACCTTCCTCGGTCCATAAAACATCATCCTTGATGAAATGGTTGCGTATAGGTAAAAACAGCTGGATCAAGAAGTATATACCTCCTCCGAAGATGAGTAACTTCTTATAGGGAGGAACTTGGATTATAGGATTTGAGAAAGCTTCCTTCTTTTTAAAAAAGATACTTCGAATGGTATCTGCTTCAAAAAAGAACACCGTAAATGCCAATGCCAAATAGGGAAAAATGCCAATTTGAAAAACGATGGAATTGAACAAATGAAATAAAACGGATATTATAAAAGCTGCTTTTCGTGTTGGTTTCCATAATAAAGCGGGCACAATCAATGCATCGAACACAATTCCTGTAAGAGCCACTGTCTTATGTACCCAAGCTTCCTGCAAAAACGAACCAATTATGGGGTAATCGGCTTTGTCTTTCATGAGAATTTCGATAATTCCAAAATCCAACCAATCGCCATACAATTTGGCAATGGAAGCATAGGTATAGACTAGGAAAAGTTGTAATACAATTACCCATTTTACATAGGAGTACATTGAATTGTTTTGAATTGACGAATTTCTTCTGGCATCAATCGAATAGTTTCTATTTGAAGGAAAGAAACACATAAATAATGAAATCAATGCCAGTAAATAATAATGATTGTTGTATGATGATTTTTGCATTAAATAAACTGCAAACCACATTATAGTGAAAGTGATGATGCTGAAACGATATTTGTAGCCGAGGGCAATGAATATTCCGAAGGTACCCATAATGAAAAAGTAGAAATACATACCATTGCCGGATAAAGGCTGTAACCATTCAAAACTAATAAAGGTAAAGGTGAATTTGGGATCTATCAGGGTCTCTTTGACCCAGCCGGTGGCAATTGCCCCAAAACTTTCCAAAGCAATTAAAATGCCGAAAAACACTCTGAAAATTAGTAGTGGGAAATTATCAGTTTTCGTGAACAGTAAGCGATTAAGCATCTATTGATTCAATATTGCAAGCGATGTATCTTTGTCTTTTGTCAATTGATTTTTTAAGGCTTCTACTGATTCGAACTTATGTTCATCACGAATACGAGCCAATACATCAATCTGTAATTTTTGCCCATACAGATCCCGATCAAAATCAAAAAAATGGATTTCAATACTTTCCTTCCCGCCCGAAGGCAGGTTTTCAGTGCCAGAAATCGTTGGGTTATAACCAATATTCATCATTCCAAAGACTATGGTTCCGTCTATTATGGACTGAACCACATAGACTCCGTTTTTTGGTATTAGTTTATATGATTCTTCAATGTGAAGATTCGCCGTTGGGAAATATAGTTGACGACCTAAACCCTTTCCCTTTTTTACCGTACCGGTCAGCATGTAAGGATAGCCTAAATATTTGTTGGCAATTTCAATTTGACCCTCTTGCAATGCTTTTCGAATCTTTGTAGAGCTTACTGATACATCGTCAATTTCCTGTGCAGGTATTTCCTCCACTTCAAAATCAAGAGCATTGCCAAAGGCATTTAAATCTTTAATGTTGGCATCCCTGTTTCTGCCAAATCTATGATCATAGCCAATAATGATCTTTTTGGCCTTTAATGAATTAACTAAAATATCGCGGACAAACTCGGTTGCAGATAAACGGGAAAATTCTTTGGTAAAAGGGTGGATGATGAGGTAATCAAGGCCCAATTCGCCCAATATCTTAACCTTTTCATCTATAGTATTCAACAACTTGATATCGTTATCTTTTTGTAAAACCATTCTAGGGTGGGGGAAAAAGGTAAGTACTGTAGATTTTAAACTATTGGTCCTAGCATTTGTTATAAGTTTTTTTAGGATTTTCCTGTGCCCAATATGCACTCCGTCAAAAGTGCCAATGGTAATGACCGTAGAGTGTGCTTTGTCGTATTTGGCAATGCTTTGGACTGTTATCACGTTAATTAAAAAATAAAAAGACTTATATTTGAAATTGAGCTAAAAACTCCTTAATGGTTTCAAAATTACGTCTTGTTTTATCAATATCCATATTATTTCTTTCCTATTACGGATTCGCACAACGCGATTATTGGAAGCAAGTAGTTGCACATGGCAATTTAAAAAAATCAATTTCAAACCGATTTGAAATACAAAAGGGAGCGGTTTTTTCTTTTGAAGAGGATGTTTTTAAAAACAATCTTAGAAATGCAAAGTTTTCCAAAAATAAATATACCACAGTGCAATTTCCCAACGAAAAAGGAGAAATGATAAGTTTTACCGTTTCGGAAACCCCTGTTTTATCAAAAGAATTAGCGGCAAAATATCCGAATATAAAATCATATTCGGGTTATAGTTTAAAGAATGGTAAAGATAAGATCCGTTTTAGCGTTTCCCACATAGGAGTGCAGGCAATGATCATTCATGCTAGTAAAATAAGCAATACATTCTTACAGAAAACGGCTGACGAAAATTATGTGATATATAATCGTGATGGCGAAACGGCAGTGAATGAAGCGTTTATTTGCACGACTAAAAGCTCTATAGTGCAAAGTAAGTCTGGTCTAGCTTTAAAACAGGTAGATGATCAGCAACTCAGGAAGTTCAGACTGGCTGTTTCGGCCACAGGCGAATATACCGCCTATCATGGAGGTTCGGTCGCTGATGCACTGGCTGCAATAAATGCAACAATAACCCGGATAAATGAGGTTTTTGAAACCGATTTGGCCGTTACTTTGGAATTGGTTTCCAATACAGACGCCGTCATATACACTGATTCGGAAACGGACCCTTACGATGGCAACTTGAATACACAGGTGCAGAACACCTTAGCTGCCAACATTGGAGAAGGGAATTATGATATTGGACATTTATTTCACAAGGATGCGGCAAATGGCAATGCAGGTTATATTGGTTCAGTTTGTATAGATAATAGAAAAGGAAGCGGATACGCAGCGAGCGAAAATCCAGTTGGGGATGCCTTTGATTTAGATTATGTTGCCCACGAAATGGGACATCAGTTTGGGGCTAACCACACTTGGTCATTTGAATCGGAGGGAACGCAAGTACAGGCAGAGCCTGGAAGCGGAACCACAATAATGGGTTATGCCGGGATTACCGGCGTAAATAATGTTGCCTTAAATGGGGATGATTATTTTCATTATTACAGCATATTTCAAATATCCGAATATTTGGAAACAGTTAGTTGTGCTGAAATTATCAGCCTTGTTAATACGCCTCCAGTGATAATTCCTATAGGGGATTTTATAATTCCGAAATCGACCGCATTCGCCTTGATAGGAAATGCATCCGATACTGATATGAATGATGTGCTTACCTATACTTGGGAACAGATAGATGATGGCGTGGTTACCCAAGCAACATTCGGCCCTACGAATCCAAGTGGTGCGAATTTTAGATCACAACGGCCTACAACTGATTCTATCCGGTATTTTCCGAGATTGTCCAGTATTCTGGTGGGTAATCTAACCCAAACAAATCCCACGGTTGATTCGCCCTGGGAGACGGTATCCGATGTGGAAAGGGAATTTAATTTTGCCTTGACTGTAAGAGACAATGCCATAGGAGGTGGTCAAGTAGTGTCAGATGTAATGAATGTTTCTGTGGTCAGTAGTGCAGGACCTTTTCAAATAACTTCACAAGCCACTAATCAAGTATATACTGCAGGGACAGTTCAGAATGTTACTTGGGATGTTGCAAATACAGACAAGGCACCAGTGAATTTACAGTCAGTCGATATTTTATTGTCAATTGACGGGGGTCTGACTTTTCCAATTCCCTTAGCGGAAAATGTTCCCAATGATGGGGATCATAAGATAGTCTTACCGGGTAATCCAACAACTATGGCGCGTATTATGGTTAAGGCACGCGATAATATATTTTTTACGGTTAATGCAGCAGCGTTCACTATTGAAGAGACGGAATTTGTTTTAAACTTTTCCGAGCTTGAGTATGAAGTGTGTCAACCAAATGATTTAATGGCAACCTTTGATTATGAAACTTATTTGGAATTTAATGAAGAGGTGACCTTCAGTGTTCCAAATCCACCCTTGGGTTTAAATATTGTTTTTTCACCGGAAACGGTAACCAGCAACACTCCCGTTACTGTCACTTTTTCGAATACCGAAGGAGTGCCAGAAGCCTTATATGCTATTGAAATTGAAGCTACTTCTACCAGTATTACAAAACAAGTCGTCTTGGAATTAAGTGTATATGACGCTGTTTTCCCTGATGCTGTTCTTGTTGCCCCCGCAGATGGAGGAATGGATATTTCCGCAAATACTTTTTTGGAATGGGAAGATTCCGCTTCCTATAGTAGGTATGAAATTCAAATTGCCACTGATTCATCATTTACCAATATTATTGAAACAAATACAATTTTCACCAATGCATATACGCCTTCTAATCTGGAATATGAAACCAGCTATTTTTGGAGCGTGAAGCCAATTAATAGTTGTGGGGAGGGTGTATTTTCAGCTCCATTTAGTTTCACAACAATTGAGTTTAATTGTGATAATAATGTTGCAGAAGGATTACCTCTGAATATTTCGGTAACGGGTACGCCTACAATTACATCAAAAATTCCTTTTTATGATGACATTGCTTTGGCAGATATCAATGTAAATCTTGAATTGGACCATACGTATCTGGCCGATTTGGTGGTTAAACTCATTTCTCCTGCTGGAACCACTGTGGTTTTATTGTCAAGTTCTTGTGGTGAATTAGATAATATTAATGCAACTTTTGACGATGATGCCCCTAATTTCATTTGTAATGGTGACCCTGCGATTAATGGTATGGTAAAGCCACTGGGTTCATTGAGTTCATTTGTCGGAGAGTCAATTTTGGGGGAGTGGACATTGGAAATAAATGATAATGCAGCTTCAGATGGAGGGTCTTTAAAATCCTTCTCATTGGATATATGTGTTGAAGGAACATTTAGGCCCGATGCTGACAATGATGGTGTTTTTGATGATGGTGATGATCTTTGTCTTGGAACACCCCAAGGTGCTGAAGTCGACATTACTGGTTGTCCCGTTTATAGATTCGCGAACAATAACTTTTCTGTCTTATTGAATAGCGAAGCTTGTAGAGATAGCGATGATGGCTCAATAAATATCACCGCATTGGAATCGCTTGATTATGAAGTATCCGTAAGTGGGAATGGGGTCAATGTTTCTGATAATTTTACAGACACTTATACACTTGGCAATCTGATGTCCGGAATTTATACTGTTTGTATTGGGGGTACTGATGGGGCATTGGTTTATGAAGAACATTGTTTTGAAGTTGTCATTAACCAACCTGATGTTTTAAGCGTTACATCCAGAACATCAATTGATGGTAAGCTAACGGTATTAACACTCCAGGGCTCTGATTTATTTAATATTGAAGTGAACGGGGTTGTAATCCAAACCACTGAATCCGAGATTGCGATAAATTTAAAAAATGGCAATAATTCATTGAAAGTATTTACTAATTTACCTTGTCAAGGCGTATACGAAGAGCATATCTTTTTGACCAATAAACCTATTGTGTATCCAAATCCATTTGTATCGTCTACAAATGTATTTCTAGGTGTGAATGTTGAAGAGGTGAATATACAAGTCTTCACTACAGACGGAAGATTGGTGTTGGCGCAAACATATAAAGTCAATGGATTGGAATTGCCCTTGGATCTTTCAATATATCCTTCGGGAGTCTATTATATTAAATTTACCGGGGAAAATATAAAAGGAACATCTAAACTAATAAAACAATGAGAACGGTAATACTATTGTTATTTGGTGTTCTTTTGATAGGGTGTAAAAAGAAAGGCAGCCCAAAGCCGCCAGAAATCGCTACTTTGGTTTTTCCAAACAAGAATTCTGAATGCACCACAGGACGCAATTTAAATCAGACTTCAAGTGAAATTGAATTTAAGTGGATGGCTTCAGATCATACTGAAAGCTATGAACTCAGAGTTACCAATTTGATTACTAACACAACCCAAACTATCAGTACAGCTGCAATTTCTGCTAAATTGCCTATTGTCAAAGGGGAACCCTTCTCTTGGTTTGTACGATCGCTGAACTCAAAGGTTACTGAAACTGCCTTTAGTGAAACTTGGCGTTTCTATAATGCGGGCTTCCAGACCACTTATGCCCCTTTCCCAGCAGAGGTTATTGCACCGAAAAATGGAGCATCTGTTTTTAAGGATATTAATAATGAAGTTACTTTGGAATGGAATGGTGCGGATGTTGAAAATGATATTGTCGGGTATGAACTTTATTTTTCGACTATCTCTCCTCCAGAGAGTTTAATAGCCTCACCTTCATCAGATGGGAATTCTGAAAAAGTTAGTATAATCTCAAATACTACCTATTATTGGAAAGTCATTACAAAAAATAGTGAAGGCAATAGTTCAGACTCTGGAATTTTCGTTTTTAAGATACTTTGATCTTAGGTGCCATTAAATTGGTTCATGGTAATTTTTACACCTGCTAATATAAACGAACTTATCAATTGTGTGGATTTTTCAAGTCGCTCAGGCAATAATTTTATTTCATCTTCATTCCATTTGCCTAAGACATAATCAATTTGTCTTCCTTTGCCAAAATCGGCCCCAACTCCAAAACGGAATCTATTATAAGTCGTTGTGTTCAGGAACAATTGAATGTCTTTAAGCCCATTGTGGCCGCCATCGCTACCTTTGATTTTAAGTCTTAAAGTTCCAAAAGCAAGATTTATATCATCGGTAACCACCAAGAGATTTTCTAGTGGTATTTTCTCTTTTTCCATCCAATATTTCAAAGCCTTTCCGCTTCTATTCATGTAGGTAGATGGTTTAAGACAAAGAACACTTCTTCCTTTTATTTTAAAAGTGCCCACATCCCCGAGCTTGGCTGTTTCAAAAGAGAATCTCTTTTCAATTGCCAATTGGTCCAAAATTTTAAAACCAACATTGTGCCTTGTTTCAGCATATTCGCTACCGATATTTCCAAGTCCTACAATCAAAAATTTCTTCATGTGATCAGATTCTTCTAAAAGTTTTTTATTGTTGCCAAAAAGAAATTTTAAAAATTGGAACATGTTAATTTTAGGATTTCCATAAAAATACAAAAGCATCCCGAATACTCGGGATGCTCTTTATAAAACTGAATCTAAGTTATTCTTTGCTTTCGGCAGCAGCTTCAGTAGCAGGAGCTTCTGCACCTTCTTCACCTTCAACTCCTTCAACTCCTTCTTCTTCTTCCTCTTCAACCTTAACAACAGCGCGAGCAGTTTTAACCTGTACAACTACAGTACTATCTGGATGTAAAATAGTAAAATCATTGTTCAACAAGGATTCTACTGATATGTTATCACCAATTTTCAATGTAGAGATATCAATATCAAAGAAATCCGGAAGATTATCAGGTAAGGCCTTAATGGTAAGTTTCCTTTTTCTAAATAATAAACGGCCACCATTTCTGACCCCTGGCGAGTTGCCTTGTAATCTTACAGGAATATCCATGCTCAATTCCTTGTCTTTGAACAGTTGATAAAAATCTATGTGTATGATTTTATCAGTAACAGGGTGAAACTGTATGTCTTGCATAATAGCATCCACTTTGCCCCCATTTTCCAGTTCAATCACAACTGTGTGTGCGTTTGAAGTGTAAACCAAATTTTTGAATGCTAATTCATCCGCTGCAAAGTGTAATGGCTTTTCTCCTCCGTATACTACGCAAGGTACCTTTCCAGCATTACGTAGGGCTTTCGTTGCCTTTTTGCCCACGCTTTCTCTTTCTGATCCTTTAATTGTAATTGACTTCATTATATGTATTAAAAATTAATATTCTTGTGCTTTGCTTCTAACCTACATTAAGAATTTAGAAGAAATAGAGTTGTTGTTGTGTACCTTGTCCATTACGTCTGCAAAAAGATTGGCACAGCTCAATACCCGTACTTTCTCACTCTTGATTTCTATGGGAATTGAATCTGTAATAATCAATTCCGTAAGATTTGAGTTTTCAATTCGCTCGTATGCGTTACCGGATAAAAGACCGTGAGTGGTAATGGCTCTTACGCTTATGGCACCACGTTCCATCATTAAATCGGCCGCTTTTGTCAAGGTTCCTGCGGTATCGACCATATCATCTACTAGAACAACATTTTTCCCGTTAACATCACCAATTAGTTCCATATGGGAGATCACATTCGCCACGGCTCTTTGTTTGTAACACACCACAACATCGCAATCCAATGCCTTTGAATAAGCATAGGCTCTTTTTGAACCGCCCATGTCAGGTGATGCGATGGTTAAATTATCCAAGCCTAAATTTTTTAGATAGGGTAAGAACAGGGTTGACGCAAACAAGTGATCTACCGGTT
>Ga0209121_10001506_pt1 | contig 24389 bp, 23 predicted proteins | sample Cruoilmetagenom3_FD_187292 | JGI IMG/M metagenome (GOLD analysis project Ga0209121, IMG submission 187292) | Oil polluted marine microbial communities from Coal Oil Point, Santa Barbara, California, USA - Sample 3 (SPAdes) (version 2) | ecosystem: Environmental > Aquatic > Marine > Oil seeps ... | reverse complement strand
AATAAAAGCGCTACTTATCTCTTTTAGAATATAGCGGTTCAGTATCTTCATCTTTTTAATACTATCCTATTTTCTCTGGTTGGCAAGAATTCCTTTTTTGGAATAGATTAGCAAGAATTGGCTTAGTTGAGAGGATAAACTGAGGGTGGCACTGAGTTCCTGTAAAGATAAAAGATGAATTAGATTTTAGCTAAAGACAAAAACTTTAAGGGCATAGTCTAACCCAAAAATAAAATGGAAAAGGTAAGGTTAGCACAAGAAACATTCCAACAATCCCGTTATAAATCAAATATCTTACCAGGATTTAAAATATTATTTGGATCAAACGCCCCTTTTATTCTTCTTAATATTTCAAGATGTGCATTACTTAATGCCATGGGAATATACTCTTTTTTAATAACTCCTATACAGTGCTCTCCCGATATTACTCCACCACGTTTTATACAGTCCTCATGCAACAATTTTCTAACTATGGAGTATTTTTTTCTCCATTCCTCTTCTTTTAATTCCTTAAACTCCTCATCTTCTTTCTTGACTTTCATAATATGAGTGTGTACATTTCCATCTGCCGCATGACCATAAGTTGGAAGCCATATATTATATTTCTCAGAAACCTCATCTACCCTATTTACATGATTTGCTATCTCAGAACGGGGAACTGTAAGATCAAGTATCTCAATGGTGTTTTGCTTTAAGCCTTCATAGATATTGCTTCTAATGGCTAAAATATCTGCCTGTTTTTCCCTATTCTCTGCCACTAAAACATCCATAGCGTTATTAGCTGTAGAAATATCTGCTATTATCTCAGATAATCTATATACCTCATCCTTAGTAGGACCATCTACAATTATCATCAAAAATGCTTTTCCCTCTTTGCAGGGCCACTTTTTCCCAAGCATCTCCTCTGAAGGGGAAATGGCATCGCTTTGTATAAATTCTATAGCTATAGGCCTTATGCCATTTAAAATTATCTCTGGAACTGTCTTTATAGCATCGTACAGGGAGTCATAAGGAATAACTAAAGTTACCACATTTTTCAGTGGAGGCATTAAAAGCATTACTGCCTTAGTAATAATGCCTAAGGTACCTTCTGAACCAATCATTAAATGTAAAAGACTATAGCCGGTACAATTTTTCATAAGTTTACCTCGAAGGTCTAAAATCTCACCATTGGGAAGGACAACTTCTAATCCCTTCACAGAATCTCTCATAACTCCATATTTTACTGCTCTTGCTCCACCAGCATTGGTAGCAATAGCACCTCCTATATAAGCTGTTTCATCTCCAGGATGAGGCGGGAAAAAAAGCCCTGATGATTCAACCTTCTCATAAAAGTCTATAAGGGTAACTCCGGGTTCAACTGTTGCCATTAAATTTTTCTCATCTATTTCCAAAACTTTATTCATCTTCTCAAGAGATAAAACTACACCACTATGGATAGGAACACATCCAGCAACAAGACCCGTCCCACCTCCCCGAGGAGTAATGGGAAACCCTTCTTTGTTGGCCAACTTCATAATTTGGGAGATCTCTTTTGCATTCTTTGGCTTTACCACTGCTTCTGGAAAGTGATGCACCCAATCAAGAGAGAACTCATCATGGGAGTAATCTATCATTTTCTCCGTGTCTAAAATAATATTATCCTCCCCCACAATTTTCCTTAACTTTCCTATCACCTCATCGCTTATTTTCCTGTATACTTTCAATCTTTCTCCCCTTTTAAATTTCGCATTTAACAAAATTAAGAACTGCCATAAGCTCTTATCTCCTCTATTACCTTAGGAATGACTTCATATAAGTCGCCAACAATCCCATAATGAGCTAGACTAAATATGGGAGCATTGCTATCTTTGTTGATTGCTACTATGGTATCAGAGGTCTTCATTCCGGCCAGATGCTGAACTGCACCGGAAATACCACAGGCTACATAAAGTTTAGGCCTGACTGTCCTCCCACTTAATCCAATCTGATGAAGATGACTAATCCACCCCTCATCCACCACAGCTCTGCTGGCACCAACAGCCCCACCAAGTACATCTGCAAGTTCCTTAATGAGTTTAAAACCCTCAGGTCTGCCCAATCCTTTGCCACCAGAGACAATTACATCGGCATCGACTATATTTGTTCCTTCTTTCATTTTTACAGATTCAAGAATTTTTACCCTGTCTATTTTAAATTCACATAGCCTGTTAACTATGAGACCAGGATTTGAACTTTTCTCAGCTTTCCTCATTATTTTATATCTTACAGTAGCCATTTGTGGCCTACTCTCGGGGCAAATAATTCTTGCCATAACATTACCTCCAAAGGCAGGTCGGGTCTGGACCAGATTCCCCTCGGCATCTATATCTAAGCTGGTGCAATCAGCCGTTAAACCCGTTTTCAGCCTTGCAGCCACTCTGGGAGCTAAAGACCTTCCCATGGGAGTTGCCCCTAACAATATAATGCTGGGTTTTATCTTTTTTGCCAAATTTGAAATGATACTTGTATAGGGGTCTATCCGAAAACTTGTCAATTCTGGACTATCGTATAAGTAGACTTTATCGCAGTAAAAACCCATCTCAGTTGCTTGTTCCTTTAAATTATTTCCTAAAAGAACACAGAAAAGGTCCTCATTTAACTCTCTGGCTAATTCCCTGCCTTTCCCCAAAAGCTCATAAACAACAGGAGCTATTCTACCATCTTTCTGCTCTCCAAAAACTAATACTCCGCTATACTTAGAAATGTCTACCTTGCCTGTCTCTTTCTTGCTTATCACAATTGCTCCTTCTGGACAGGTAGATACACATATTCCACACAGCCTGCAATCATCGCTAATAGCTGCTATATTATTTATAATCCGAATGTATGTGAATGGACAGGCATCTACACAGATGCTGCAACCGGTGCATTTCTCCTTTATAACTTTGATATTTTTCTTTTCCACTTTATTTTTCCCTTTAGATACTTACAACCTTTAACTTTATTAACCTGCTGACTAACTTTTTAGCTTGCGTTAAAGGATCTCCGATTATTTTCTCAGTATTCTCTTGTTTTGGTGGGGGGAAGGTTTTAATTACCCTGGTTGGAGAGCCATCTAAGCCAAACAACAAACAATTCTCTTGTAAGTACTCACTTTTCCATAGCTTAATCTCCACCTTTTTAGCGTACATCTTTCTTCTAAAAGAAGGCAGTCTCGGCTCATTTATATCTTTGGTTACAGTAATTAGAAGTGGAAGAGGCACCTCAAGCTCTTCACATATATTATCTAACTCTCTTTTTACTTTTATTCTGCCCGACTTAATCTCTTCTAGCCTCGTTACGTAACACACATGAGATATTCCTAAGTGTTCTGCTAGCTCCGGGCAAACCTGGCCAGTATCTCCATCGGTAGTTTTCACACCACAAATAACTATATCGCAGTTAAGCTTTTTTATAGCACAAGATAGAGTATAGGAGGTAGCTAAAGTATCTGATCCCGCAAAAGCTTTATCTGACAGAAGAATAGCATCATCAACTCCCATAGCAATTGCTTCCCTTAGGGAAGATTCTGCTTGAGGTGGTCCCATGGTTAATGTTACCTTCCCTCCATACTTTTCTTTTATCCTAATTCCTTCTTCTATAGCGTATAAATCAAAGGGGTTGATCTCCACCTCTATTCCTTCTCTTATTAAAGTTCCTGTTTCTTCATCTATTTCAATTTTCGCAGTAGCCGGTACCTGCTTGATACAAACAATAACATCCATATCTATTCCCTTTTTAACCTAAATTAAACTTTTCCCCTATAGATTGGAAAAGTAGTAGAGGCATGAGGCATTATATAGGTCCGAGGATTATTACCGATCTTGCAATAAGCAATTTTTAAGGCCTCATCCATGTTTTTTGCCGGGACCATATTCATATTCTGAATAATCTCCTCAGAAAGTTCTGAGATAATAATGATACTATAATCAGCAGTCATAAGAGCTGTGTGAAATCCCATGTGCCTGCCAATTTCATAATTTTTCCTTAAAAACTTTTCTCTTTCAATGTTATTCTCAAAATCGGTAAAAATGCGATAGAAATTATCGTTGCCTATTCCTTCATGACATTCAGCTACTATAATAACTACTCCACCTTTTCTTACTGCCCGATCAGCATTGTATAAAGTTTTATAGGACTGGTAAAAGTCAATATCTTTAGGATATCCACCACAGGAGATAATTACCAGACCAGCTTTCTCTTTTATTTCTACTCCAAAATATTCTTCTACAATTCTACAGCCAGTTTCATGGGCTTTTATCATATCCCCTGCTACTATGTTACCAAATCTCTGTTCATTATTTAGAACTACATTTAAAATAAAATCAGGCTTTAAAAAATTAGCTGCTTGAATCGCATCATCACTTACAGGATTGTTCTTCATCTTTCCAGCGCAAACATCAGGATTTAATCCTTTTCTTTCTTCGGGATGTAAGCCCAAACTGTGATTGGCCATAATACAATGAAAAGATGCTATTCCAGGAAGAACCGCTTTTTTGCCTCCACTCCATCCACTGAGAAAATGATAGACAATCCCTCCTGTCAAAATTACCCTATCAGCTTCTACTACACGCCTGTTAAGCCAAACTGGTGTACTATAGGTGGTTCTTCCTAAATAAGTAAGTTCATCTTTATTTTTACAATGATGGTTATGTACCCTTACTCTGCTATAAACCTCTTTTCCTAAGATTAATTTCATCTCTTCCGGAGTTTGATCTCGATGAGCTCCATTCCCTAAAACAATAAATATATCCTTATCAGGTATCTCTCCGTTATTTAACTCCGCAAGAATAAAAGGTAAAAAGACATTGCTTCTCACCCACAACCTGGTTATATCACTAACCACTATGGCAACTTTCTCACCTCTATTCACTATTTCGCTGAGTCTTGCAGTACCGATGGGATTTTCTAAGGCTTGCTTAATAGCTTTTTTCTCATCAAGACTAGATAATTCTTTGGGTTCCAGAACTTTTATTAAATTTTTCTGGGGAAATAGGAAGGAAAGCTTTTTGTTACCGATTAATAAATCAAATTGATTGCTCATCCCTCTTTCAGAATTTTATAAAGAAGTTTGTAGGATTCCATTAAGTCATTATGCGTTTTTTGATAGACTTCAAAGATTTTTGTATATTTTTCATGATTTTCTGGGTTTGGCGTTAAGGCATCTACAATTTTAACACACCTTTTAACCGCCTCCTCTATATTTTTAAAGATACCCACACCGACCCCTGCCAGAAGAGCTGCTCCAAAGGAGGAATCATCTGCTGCGGTTCTAAAGGCTTTTATCCCCATTACATCACACACAACTTGTCTCCAGAGAGAACTTTTTGCTCCTCCACCAATTAGCCGAAAATCCTTTATGGGAATATTTAACCTATGGAGTGCCTCAAGACGGTCCCTCAACGAAAAGGCAACTCCTTCTAATATCGCTCTGGTAAAATGTCCCTTTCGATGACGCATAGTAATACCTATAAAACTTGCTCTTAGATATGGATTCTGAAGTCCCCCCTGAAGATCAGGATGAAAAATAAGTCCCTCTGATCCTACAGGGGCAAGGGTGGCTTTAGTATTCATTAATTCATAAGAAGACAAATCCTGTTCTTTAGCAGAAGTTACCTCTTTTTCACATAGCGCATCACGAAACCATCGGTAAGATACAGCACAGGAGTTAGTTGCACCGAGCATGTACCATTTTTTAGGATGTAAATGATAGTAAGTGATTATCCCTGGAGCTGGATATGGCTTTTCCGTTACTATGGCGACATTGCCGGCTGTAGCAAGCTTAATTATGCCCTGTCCTTCCTTTATAGCTCCATTTCCAAAAGCCTCCACTGCCTGATCGGTGCTTCCTACTATCACTGGAGTCCCTTCGACAAGACTTGTTTCCTGAGCCGCCCTCTTAGTTATTTTTCCTATCACTTTTGTAGGAGGATAAACTGACGGAAGCTTGCTAAAGGAGATGCCTAAAATCTCACTGCAAATCTCCTCAGACCACTTCTGGTTTGCAGCATCATACATAAGGGTTCCCAATGCATCCGCTCTATCTGTTGCCCAGACTCCTGTCACCCTATAACGAACGTAATCCTTGGTTATGAAAAGTTTATCGAATCTTCTCCATGCCTCGGGTTTATTTTTCTTCGTCCAAAGAAGATAGGGAAGTGTCCAGTTAATATTAGGCTCCTGATAGGTGATTTTAAAAATTTCTTTGCCAAAGTTTTTTCTTAGCCATTCTACCTGCGGTATAGTTCTTCGATCTGTCCATGAGATTACAGGAGGCAAAACATTATCCTCTTTATCTAACAGAATCATGGTATGAGTTGGACCATCGATGCATATACAGGCAATATCCTTTGCCTGAACACTCTGTTGCGACATCGCTTGTTTTAACGTTTGCCGAAAAGCATCATACCAGTCATCTGGGTTCTGCTCCGCCCATCCCGGCTGAGGATAAAAGGTAGGATATTCTTGATAGGCGCTTCCCAGAATCTTTCCATCTACATCGACAAGAGTAGCTTTACATCCCCCTGTTCCAATATCTACACCAAGCATACAAGTTTTTTCCATACCTATCCTTCTTCCTTTCCTAATAATTCGACTAACAAACCTCTCCTTCTAAATCACCGCTACCATATTCTAAAATGGGTTTATAAGGTAAGTGAAATTAGTTATTGCGTTGCCTATTTATTCGTTCTAAGAGTTTTATCCAATACTTCTGGATTAACAATATACTTAGGGACTTTGCCTTCAAGAATATCCAGCACAGCTTCTTGAATAGCTAAGGTGGTTCTTTCTAAACCTTCCCAGGTTGCACCTAATCGATGTGGAGTAGCGGCGACGTTCTCCATATGCAAGAGAGGATTATCAGGTTTTACGGGTTCCTCTTCAAAGACATCAAGGCCTGCTCCAGCTATCTGTTTTTTCTTTAGGGCCTCAATAAGGGCATGCTCATCCACAATGGTCCCGCGAGATGTATTTATAAGAATTGCGCTTTTCTTCATAAGTTTTAACTCCTTCTCCCCTATAAGATGGTATGTCTCAGAAGTCAAGGGACAATGAAGTGAAACTGTATCTGCTCTTCTAAGCAATGTTTCTAAATCAACCAAACTTACACCCATTTGTTTTGCAGAGTCTTGACTTATGTAAGGATCGTAACCTAAGACCCTCATTCCTAAGCAATGAGCTATCTTCGCCACCTTCGAACCGATATTTCCCATTCCCGCAATCCCTATTGTTTTTCCTTCCAGTTCTATACTTCGACAAGCATGAAATACTCTCTGTCCCTTTTTAGCTAATTTATTAAGTTTTATATAGTTCTTGGCCACTATCAAAAATAAAAGTATTGTTGCTTCTGCAACTGAGGTAGAAGCTCCTGGACTTCGTGAGACTATTACGCCTTGTTCTGTAGCAGCTTTAATATCGATATTGTCTATTCCCACGCCCCATTTGACTATTCCTTTTAGGTTTTCTGCAGCAGATATAACTCGCCTAGAAATATCAGCCCATGCGACTATTATTATTTGTGCATCTTTTACCTGGTTTACCAATTGACTTGATTCCGCACTCTTAGCCTCGTAACATTGAGTCTGGTCCAATAATTTCTTGCAGTATCTCTTTACGTAAGAATCTAACTTTAATCCCGCAAGCATAACTTTCGGTTTTTCTTCTATACTCACTTTTCCCCTCCTAGTTACTTATTTAGCCTAAATACTTCTGTTGCAGTTCGGTAAAAACATTGCTCGAGTTTTTCTCCTTTAAGACCTATCAAGTGGTATTTAGTAAGCTCCAATGGTAGATTATCAGGAAGATCGGAGCCCATCATAATTTTTTGGGTTCCCAACCTCTTTAAGATAAACTTGAGGTCATATATTTGACACCAAGAAGTTTCAAGATAAACATTTTCACATTCCCAAGCAACTACATAAGCTTCACGGGTATAAAAGGGACTTCCAGCATGTGCAAGTACTATTTTAACTTCCTTATACTTCTTCGCTACAGGTATACAGAGTGAGGGAAGAGCGTTGGGAATGCCTATTCCAGTGTGAATTATAACAGGAATCTCCAATTTTCTTGCTGTTTGAAAAACCTTCTCAGCTTTCTCGTCTAAGGGGGATAAAGGATAAAGTAATGGATGGAATTTTAGGGCGATGAAATCAGCTTTCTGGATCCACTTTTGGGCCTCTTTAAAATATCTCTCTTTAGAGAGAAGCGGATTTATATCGGCAATTCCCTTAAAACGCTGGGGGTATTTAGTGCAAAGAGAAACTATCTGAGTATGCCCTTTCTCTGCTTCTTTCATCATTGATAAGGGTATAACTAAGGATATATCTACCTTATTATTGTCCATACTTGACAATAATTGTTCTTCTGTAATTTCTAACCCAGAAACTTCAGAAACTCCTAAATGAGTATGAGCATCTATTATCAATATTCAAATCTCCTCTTCTCCCTTGATTTTTCGACTTATTCTCAAATAGTCTCAAATACATTTCTTCTTATAAGAGAGAAAGCCTCGATAGGCTTTCTTCGTTCGATGAACCCTTGTAATTTTTCCATCCCTATTCTTTCTAAAATTCTTTCCATATCTTGTAAAAATAAAACGCTTTCTTCGAAAGCTCTTAAAGGATCCTCTCTATAGGGAAAAATATCAAATTCAAGCCAATCTTTATATTGGATTTTTTCTAACCAATACATAAATTCCAAATATTGTAAAAAATGGACCGAACCCACCACTAAATCATCGTCTTCTAATCCATAGTTATCATTAAAATGAATATGGAAAAGCTTTTTGTATCTGTTAATTAATGTTAAAGATTGAGTAGGATTTTCTCTTCCAAAAAGGGCATGCCCTATATCCAATAAAACACCCACATTATGCATATTAATTTCCTTAAGAAGAAGAATCAACTCAGCAGCGGATCCTATTAGAATATTTTTCCTAGGTTCACTTCTCTTGTATTCAATACATATTTTAATTTTGGGTTTATACTTGGCGCATTCTCTTAAACCTGTTACTAAATAGTCCCAAGCCTGAGAATAGTCAATTCCAAAAGGATAATCATTACCCTCTTGCCCCAGAAAAAACATTATGCGGTCTGTTTTTACCTCCTTTGCCATATCCATTCCACCCTTTATTATATCTATTGCTTGTTTTCTTATAGAAGGGTCAAGAGAAGTAAGAGCACCCCTACTCCATCTTCTCTGGCTGGAAATTGGAGTAGCTATTGAAGATATAGCTAAACCACAGGAGGAAACTAATTCCACAATTTCTCGATAATTTTTTTCATCAATTTCTGACGGATAACCTATAGATATTCCGTCAAAAAGCTTAACCTTAGCAATTTCTTTAATTATATTCTCGAGTGGTTTAGATTCCCTGTATCCTTCTGTTACGAAACGATCACATAATTTTCCTAGTTGAGCTACTCCCAGAGAATACCGGTATTTAGACTTCAATTTTGTAGTCTTTCTTTCCCGTTCTAAATCAAGCCCTCGATAGCAATCGCTCTGATGGGCGAAGAATCAAGGCTTTCTATTTTTAGCGGTGCACCAATGAAAAAAAATCTTTGCTCTCTTAATTGGTCTAAATTAGTCAGTTCCTCAATCATAGGAATTTTCGCTTCTTCCATGAGGATAGTATGCAATTGTTCCTCATGTTTTCTTCCCCTGATGTCCGGTACAAGGTGGGTATCGTATCCCACGCATTTTACCCCTTTATTTACCAGCCACTTGCCAGCATCTGCCATAAGAACAGGCCTATCAGCCATATCAATATGATCAAAACTATCTGTACCCAATAAAACAATATCGCCCTTTTGGACTTTTTTACCACCTCCAGCTTTTTCTAAATGATCTGCATGTATTTCTTCTTTTAGCTCAAGGTTTGAAATTTTAAGATATACTGCTGGACCTACCACGACATCCAGCGGAATCTGGGAAGCATCATCCCCTCCTTTACCTAAATGAAGATGTGCCTCCACATGGGTTCCTATATGGGTCATGGTGTCTATTTCCATCATTATCTTCTCGGTGTGTTTAAAGGTTATTAATCTTGTCTCTAACCTTCTTTCTTCTCTACCTGGGTGTAATTTTACTGAAAGATCAACAATCCGGTATTTTCTCATTTTACTGATCTCCTTTTTAATATTAGCCCATATAAACTCCCCCATTTACATTTACTACCTCTCCTGTAATATAACTAGCAGCTTCTGAGGCAAGGAAAGCAACCAATTCTGCTACCTCTTCGGGTTCTCCTATTCTGTCCATAGGAATGCTCTTTATTAACCTCTCGAGTGTCTCTTTAGGAGCCTCCTTAGTAGCATCTGTACGTATATACCCTGGTGCTACAGCATTTACAGTTATGTTATAGGGAGCCGCTATTCTGGCTAAAGCCATAGTAAATCCTCTTATGCCCGCCTTAGCTGCTGAATAATCTACGTCTCCTGAAAAACCCCCTCGCATTCCAGAGATGGAGGTAATATTGATAATTCTTCCGTAATGTTGTTTCATCATGATATTAAAGACAGACTTTGAACAGTTAAAAACTCCCTTAAGATTGATATCCAAAACTCTGTCCCATTGTTCCTCTGAAATATCCAAAATAGATTTTATAAAATTCTTGCCTGCATTGTTTACCAGAATATCGATTCTTCCGAACTTTTTAATAGTTTCTTCAATCATACTATTCACTGCCACTGTATTACTTACATCAGTCTGGATAGATATTGCCCCACCGGAAAAATTAGCCTTTATATAAGTCACCGCGTCCTCCGCTTTTTGCCTGTTCTGCAAATAATTAATAACCACGTTAACTCCTCTTCTCGCAAGCGAAAACGCTATAGCTCTGCCTATACCTCGCGAGCTCCCGGTCACTATGGCGACTTTCCCATCCATTTAATTCCTCACTCTTTTCCTTTAATTGATTTTATCCAAAGAGGGGCATACGAGGTATGCCCCTCTTGTTCTTCTTCATACCGTTATTCCATAGCTTTAGCTTCTGTGATTAGTCGGTTCAGTTCTTCTGCGCCCCATTTAATAGCCTCTTCAGGAGTGGCTCCTTCTATTATTACTTTCTGAACTATTCTGGTACCAACATCATTACCCCGGTAGATAGGACCATAGGGGTTAATCTTACCAGTCCATTTGGTTTTCAAATTTACAGGATCGATTCCTCCGGCATTGAGACTGAACGATGTTCCGTAACTGGAAGCTCCCGCAAGAACTTTCATACTTTCAGGATGGTCTTTAACAATTTCATTTTCTGAGACAAGCCACAGCTTTTGAACCGATTTTAAGGCAGGGAGCATGTGTCCTGGTACAGTCAAAAGGAACCTTACACATGGCTCGCCTGTTACAAGGAACTTGACAAATTTTTTAGCTGCTTCGGGATATTTAGTTGTATTCATAACGCAGACCACAGAGGGATCGTAATAGGAAGCTCTCATTCTGCCCTTGGGAAGCGGTATACATTCAACAAAATGTTTGATATCGGGAGCATGCATATAAACATGCGAGAAGACTCTACCCAAATACCAGCACATAGCAGCCCGTTTAGAGACAAAACCATCTATAACCTCGTACCATGAATAGGAGAGAACTCCCGGAGGAGCGTATTCTGAAAGAGCAACCGTAAATTTCAAAGCTTCTACAGATCTAGGATCATCAAGGATCACATTTAAATCTTCATCAAATAGATCCCATCCAGATTGCCATATTTTTTCTGCAAAGTAGAAATTAGTGACATCAGGCCCCGCAGGTACGGACACTCCATATCTATCTATCATTCCATCTCCATCAAGGTCCTCGGTCAACGCTCTTGCGCATTCAAGTAGTTCCTTCCATGTATCTGGAGCAGTTAGTCCCTTTTTGGCAAATAAATCTTTCCGAATCCACCACACACTAGCTCCAACATTCCACGGTAACAGATAAGTGTGTCCACCAGTTATAAACCGAGTTTTAGGCAAGAAATCATCTTCTCCTATTTCTGTGACAACATCATCTAAAGATAATAAATTTCCTTCCACCGCCATTTTAGCACCCATTTCGGGAGACGGATGTAAAACATCGATTGGCACCCCAGTGGCTATTGCTGCTGCGACTTTTATTTCCTTAGCTTTCGTAGAAACCACCTCTAACTTTACCTTGATACCGGGATTTAATTTCTCGAATTCTGGGATTATCTCCTTAAACACCTTTATAGATGGAGGATCCGCCTCGTCAGTCATAAAGCGAATAGTCTTTACCTGAGCAAAACTCAAACTACTGACAAATATCCCCATCATTACCAATACACCAAGCACAGCCAGTACTTTTTTGGCTCTTTTCATCTTGAAACCTCCTTAAAAAGATTTTTTTCTCCTTAGAGGATTTTCTTCAATTACTACTTTCTCACCTCCTTGTTGTATAATTTGGTAAAGATTACCTGCGGTCTCTACTTTCCCTTTAAGTAGAGGGAATTACCCCGTTTAACACTGGTAATCTCTCTCTTGATTTCCTGATTTCTTGACCAAAACCTGCAAATTTGAAATTAGATATATAATCACCTTAATTTTCAAATTCTAAATTATCACTGATTTGGAACATTGAACTGTTTTTAACTTTTTATCCTTTAATTGCTCCAACATTAAATCCTGCTATGAGTTGCTTTTCAATAAATATAAAGCCAATTAGCACCGGTGCTGTCATCAAAACTCCGGCAGCCATCAGCATTCCCCAAGAATAGATAGCTGACTGACCCATAAGATCAGCTATACTCAAAGTGAGCGTCTTTTTAGCTTCCGAATTTATTAATACCAATGCATACAAATATTCTTGCCAGACCACTATAAATGTAAACAACCCTGTTGAGATAACCCCAGGCAAAGCCTGGGGAAAGATAACTTTACAAAAAGCCTGAAATCTAGTTGCTCCATCGATAAGAGCCGCTTCTTCTAAATCAACAGGAATCCCCTGAAAATAAGATCTCATTAACAAAAGACCAAATGGAAGAGTAAATGAAATAGATGAAACTGTTAAACTAAATAGAGTATCAACGAGCTTGAGTCTAACCCAAATTTCAAAAAAGGGAATAACAAGCAATATCGTCGGTGTCATATAAGTCACCAAGGAAACCCTTGTAAGTAAAGCCTTTCCACGAAACCTAAATTTGGAGAGACTATAACCCCCTAGACAGGATATTATGATGGCGAGAAATGTAGCGGTCAAGGCTACTACGAGAGTATTTTTATAGTGGATTATGAATCCTGTTAAATCCAATAACTCCTGATAATTTAGTAAAGTGAAGACTTTCGGTAAAAATGTGGGGGGATAGCTATATGTCTCTTGATACGGTTTAAACGAGTTACTAATCATCCAGAAAAGGGGGAAAGCTACTATAAGTGTAAGTAGTGTTATGAAAAAAATCAGAATAAATCTTTTTATTTTTTTTCTGAATTTTTTACTTCTGTAAATCATTCAATCATCTCTTTAGCCTAATTCCTGCTCGGCTCTTTCGTATAAAAATAGATATAGGCTGGCGATTACGTAAAGAATTAGAAACATAAAAACACCTATGGCTGCTCCCCCACTCATCGAAAATTCGGCAAAAATTTTCTTATAAACAAGAATAGGTAATGTTGTAGTAGTAAATCCGGGTCCACCTCCCGTAAGAAGAGCCAAAAAATCATAATTGTTGAACATCCAGATAGTCCTTAGAAGTAGTACAATCATAACAACGGGTTTTATTATAGGAAAAGTTATATGGACAAACTCTTGCCACCAATTTGCACCGTCTACTTTAGCAGCATCGTATAACTCCAAGGAGACTGTTTGTAATCGTGCCAAAAAACAAATTACCATAAAAGGAAAATATTTCCATGTTCCAGCCATGATAGCTGAAAACATTGCGGTATTAGGATCAGAAAGCCACCCAATACTTTTGCGATAACCCAGTAAAAAAAATATATAATTAACAATCCCTATTAGATCATTAAACATATATCTCCACACCAGCACAGCTACTACCACAGGTATAAGATAAGGGAATATAATTATGCTCCGCATAATATTTCGTCCCCTAAATTCCTTGTATAACATCAAAGAAAATATTAAACCAAATACAAATTGGAAGGCTACAGTACCTCCAGTCCAGATTATACTATTTAGGAGAGCCCTTCCAAATTGATGACCTTTTAAAATATTAACCAAATTCGAAACTCCCACAAATGGCCCCATTTTGGGAGATAATGTACCTTTCACAAACAAACTCAAAAAAATAGTTCTAATAACTGGATACACCCCAAGAAATCCTATAATTACTACAGAAGGAACAAGGAATAAAATAGCCATTTGCCTGTCGCTCATTTAGACCCGCTCTATAAAGATTTTCCTAAACAAATTAGCTCTCAAGAACAAACTATTGTATTTTTTATTTATCGCATTTCTCCTCATTTTGCTCCTCCTGCCTTTCCTCATTCAACCGAAACTAAAACACGAAGAGCATTTTCAGCTTTATGCATAATTTCCATGCCTTTTTCAATATGATCAAAATCGACCTTATGAGTTATCAGAGAGCTCACATCAACCTTTTTCTCAGCGATCATTTTGAGTGCTACCTCAAAATCCTCAGGAGTAAAAAGCCTGGAAGTAGTAAGGGTTGCCTCTCGCAAAAGTGTCTGATATAAGTCAATTGTGGCAGGCTCCCGGAAAATACTCACTATAACAATTTTAACTCCAGCAGCACTTATTTCATAAAGATGGCTGAAAATTTGCAAAGCACCAGCAGCATCAAAAATTACGTTGACTCCCTTTCCTTTAGTCTCCTTTTCTATAATGGAAATATAACTTTCTTTGTCATTATTGATAGTTCTCATTCCATATTTGCTGGCTACAGACAATCGATGCAGATTTTTGTCAATGATAAAAATGGGAAAAGCCCCTGCTATTTTTGCCAGTTGACCAATCAAAATACCAATGGCTCCGGCTCCCACAATGGCAACAGAATTGCCAAACTCGATCTCTGCTCTTCTTACTGCATGAAGAGCTACTGATAAGGGCTCGTTCATTGCAGCTTCATCTAACTTTACACTCGGAGGTATTTTGTATATCTGCCTTGTAGGGATCTTTATCAATTCTACAAGAGCTCCATCAATGAACCGCCCAAATCTTTTTCTTTTCTTACATAGGTTCTGCTTCCCCTTTTTACATAACAAACAATCTCCACAAGAGAAAATAGTCTCAACTACCACACGATCTCCAACTCGAAGCTTTTTATAATTACTCTCATCAATTTCTTTTATCTCTCCTGAGAACTCATGGCCCATTATCATCGGGGTAGGGACAGAATGACCGTATTCATTATAAAAAACGCTCACGTCTGACCCACAAATTCCAACGTACTTAACTTTTATAATAGCTTCTTCTCCGGAAGGAGGAGAAACATCTCGATCTTCTATCTTAATTCTTCCTGGTCCATAAAACACAGCTGCTTTTGTCTTCATTTATTTCCTTTACTGGACTCATCGAGATTTAAGATTTATTCTCTATCAAACTCTTTTTCTTAAGACATCTCTTAACACTTTTTACAATATCTTCTACTGAAAGTCCATAATATTCCATTAAATATTCAGTATAAGCTGATTCCAGAAAAATATCCCTAATACCTACTCTCTGCATGGGGACATTAACATTTTCCACTAATACCTCAGCCACTGTACTGCCAAGTCCACCTATAATACTGTGTTCTTCTACCGTTACAACACAACCAGTTTTCTTAGCAGATTTTATAATTGCTCCTTTGTCAAGGGGTTTGATAGTATGAAGATTCACAACCTCAGCATCGATTCCCTCCAAAGATAACTTTTCTGCGGCTTCTAACGCCTTAGCTACCATAGTTCCTGTACCAATAATGGTAACATCTTCTCCCTCCCGTAAAGTTACGGCTTTCCCAATTCTGAATTCGTAATTTTCATCGTGAATATCAGGCTTTATACCTCGTGAGAGACGAAGAAAAACAGGTCCCTTGTATCGGGCTATTGCCTTAACAGCTTTCTTAGTTTCCGCTCTATCCGCAGGTATTACAATTGTCATACCTGGTAATGAACGCATAAGTGCAATATCCTCTAATGAATGATGCGATGGGCCAGCATCACCTAAGGAAATGCCTGCACCAGCCCCACATATTTTCACATTAAGATGAGGGTATGCAATTGATTGTCTAATCTGGTCAAAAACACGAGCTACAGCAAATACCGAAAAAGTATTTACAAAAGGAATCTTTCCTGTTAATGCTAATCCGGCAGCCACTCCCATCATATTTTGTTCAGCGACCCCTACATCATAAAACCTTTCAGGAAATTCTTCCTTGAACATATATGTTCTCGTAGAGTGAGGAACATCTGCATCTAAAACTACTACATTTTTGTCTTCTCTCCCTATTTCTACCAGTACTTTACCAAATACTAAAGAGACATCACCTGCTTTATTCATTTCCCTACTTACCCCTTTACACTCCCTAATTCAGATAAAGCCAACTTATATTGTTCTTCTGAAAGTTTATTGTTATGCCATTCTGTTCTATTTTCTATGAAAGAGATTCCTTTGCCCTTAACTGTCTGGGCAATCACGATGCTTGGTTGCTCTTTACTTTTCTTTGCTTTCTTAATGGCCAAAATAAGCTCTCTCACATTATGTCCATTTACCTGTAAGACATTCCAGTTAAAAGCACGCCATTTATCCACTGCAGGGTTAATGTCTACCCGTCCCTTCATAGGCCCTGCTGCGGAAAAATGATTACGATCCATTATAACAATAAGATTGTTTAATTTGTAACTACTACAGAAAAGCGAAGCCTCCCATATCGGCCCTTCATTTGCTTCTCCATCTCCAATGAGAACGTATACATAATACTCCTTTCCATTTAATTTAGCTCCCAATGCCATTCCACTTCCGACAGAAAGACCCTGTCCCAAAGAACCTGTAGATGCTTCTACGCCGGGTGTTTTTAAATGCGGATGACCTTGAAGAGTACTATGTAATTCTCTAAAACTTGATAACTGACTAACAGGAAAATAGCCTGCTTCTGCCAAAACTGCGTATAAAGCAGGAACTGCATGCCCTTTACTCAAAATAAAACGATCTCTTTCTGCCCAGTTAGGATTTTTAGGATCATGACACATTATGTGAAAATACAAAACAACCAATATCTCAACTATAGATAAAGACCCACCAAAATGAAGATTCTTACCCTTTGACATCCTTACCAAATCTCTTCTTATAAGGGTAGCTTTGTGATTCAACATTTTATAGATATTATCGTCAGAAGGTACTCGTACTTTCATATTTTATTCCATTTTTGGCAATGCTTCTATACTTTTCTATAAGCTTATTCCAGCTTTGCCTAAAATGCTCACAGCTTCATACCTTACAAAGGACTCCTATCAAGGGATCCTTACCCGTATTTTCATACATATGCTCTATGTTTGAACCCTTATAAAAGAGAACCCCGGGATAAATTTTCTCTTCCTTCATTACTCCATTTTCCCACCATCTGGCTATCCCCGTACCTAACATTACATAAAAAGCTTCCTCCTCAGGGTGAGAATGTCTCGCCTTTTCCCCTGGCTCAAGGATTCCTATGCCCACAATTAGCCCTTTCTCTGTATCTGTATTAGAAATTAATCGTTTCCAACGTCCTCCCAGTCCTTCAATTTTATTAAACTTTACATCCTCTGACTTGATAACCCTCACTTTGGTCATTATGAAACCCCCCTAAATTTTTAGTCTTTTCTTTGCTGCTCGAGCCACTCATCCCCGGCCCAATGCTTGAAAACTTGTTTCTCCATTTTGTATTTCTGGTTCGGTTCAACTTTCCTTATAATCTCCATAGCTTTATGCGCATCCCAAATATCAGGAGTGGGCTGCTTACCTTCTAGTATGCTTCTTGCAAAATGTTGAATTTCGCCTGCATAGCCCATAAAAAAATAACTTTGGTTTTCTACCGAGGAAATAGAAAAACCCGGTTCCCAAACAGAAATCTCGCTATTTTTTTTGTAGTACTGAAGTCTAATAACATTATCTACTATCAGGAATTCTCCTTCACCGGTAATTTCTACTCTTTCATTATGACGAGACCATCCCTGCTGATTAGATAAATTCATTGCCCCCACAGCACCGCTTTTGAACCTCAAGGAAATAGCGTAAGAGATTCTTGCTTTCTTTACCTCTTTCTTTTCTGAGTGTAGTTCCTCTACCTCACCCATAAAATATCTTATTAAATCAAAGTGATGAATGCCCGCTTGCAAAAGGAAAGCATAAGCACTGCTGTCTCTCCATCCTACGCAAAACTTGGATTCGATCATGCTGAGTTTCCCAAAAGTAGAGGAAGGAATTATAGCTCGGGCTTTTTGATAAGCTAAAGCAAATCTCTTCATAAAACCAACCATTATATACTTATGCCTCTTTTTACTAAGAGAGCATAAACGAGAGGTTTCCTCGTAAGAAGTGGCAGGCGGCTTTTCTACAAACACATGCAAGTTATGGTGGAGCGCATCTTCAATTAGTTGAGGATGTGATTTAGCTCCTGTTACGATAAAGACCGCATCTAAATTTTCTTTTTGCACCATCTGGAGATGATCTGAGTAATAACGTTCAGCTCCAAACCACCTTGCGTTACGAGCAGCTTTACCTTCATCAAGATCACATGTAGCAATAAGTTGTATAGGAGCGTACTTTAGGTAAGGATAAAGATTTTTCGTAGCATGTCTTCCGCAACCAATAAAACCGACACGAACATATTTCATATTTTTGCTCCTAAATATAATCTGACTACATAGTTTTCTCAATAAGCTCTGTTATATCGTAAACTTCAACACTATTTCTTTGTAGTTTTTCTTTATGCTTAATAAGACTTTGTTTGCAAAGTGGGGATGCAGTAGTTATGATTTCTGCACCAATTTCGATAGCTTCATCAATTACATTTTCTGCTGCTTTGGCGGCTATTTCTGGATTAGTAAAGAGAAGTCCACCACTTGCTCCACAACAACGAGCTTTGTCTTTATTCCATTTCATTTCCTTAAATTTAACCCCTGGGATTACCTGGATAACCTCTCTTGGATCTTCATAGACTCCCAAGTATCTTCCCAGACTAGAGGGGTCATGATAAGTTACGGATTTATTAATTTCTCTGGAAAAAGAGAGTTTATTTTCCTGTAAAAGCAAATTAATATACTCCGTAGTGTGTATTATCTTAATATCAGAATTTAAGCTTGCCCCTAATCTCGGATAGTCTCTTTTGAAAGCCAAATATTCATCTGCGTCTGAGGTTACAATCACTTCACATTCTGTTTCATTAATTACCTTGGCATTTTCCTTAGCTAGTCTTTCAGCTTCTTTATGAAAACCTAACTGATACAAAAGCTCAACACTTCTGTTTTCCTTTGAAAGTATAGTGAAATTTATTCCAGCATGATTTAAGATTCTAATCGTGGCCTCAAAAATTTCTGGATGAGAAAAAACAGTATCCCCAATAAAGTAAAGAATCTTTACCCTTTTTCCTATTTTCCTTATCTCTTTATCAAGAACTGCACTGATTTCCTCATTGTCATTTATCATAGCATAGGGATTCCCTGTTTTTTTAATATTCTCATAAATTTCCAAAACTCTAGGGGGTGTTTTTCCTGAATTCACAATGTCTGCTCTGGCTGCCGTTATTAATTCGGGAATATCATAGTCACTGATACACCAGTTTTTACAAAGACCACAAATAGCGCACTGATATATACGCTCAACAACATCTTCATCAAATTCTCTCATCTTTTTCAAAATCGTAAATAAAATTAAAACTTTGCCTCTTGGATAATTAGCCTCATTTTTAGTTATATTTCCTACTGTACAGGCGATTTTACACATGGGACAGAATCTACACGCTTCGATTGTCTTTCGGTATTTTTCTATAAGCACCTTAACTCCCAAACCCTAATTTTTTCGGATTCATTATATTATTTGGATCCAATACTTGTTTAATCTTCTCCATCACTGTAAAAGCTGGTCCATATTGTTTCTTCATAAATCTCGCTAGTTTTATGCCAATTCCATGATGCTCATTTACCATCCCTCCATTGGCAAGTATAGTATTGATCCCGGTATCCCATATCGCATCATGTAATTTTCGAGCTTCTTGAGGATCCTGAGGAGGATCATCTACAATAAAGCGTATATACCCCATACATCCCCATTCATACCAGTGGGAAAAATGAGCAATGATATAGGCTTGGGGATAGGTTTTCTCTATGACTTTTTTCAACTCTTCAAATATCTTCTCCATCTTATCATAGGTAGCCACTGTATCCATAGTTCCATACATTTGCGGTATCCAAAACATGTGGGGGGGGAAGAAAAAATCATACTTATGTTTCCACCAATGTTCTCCACCTTTCCTCCCTACATCTTCACCATCTTCATTTTGACAAATTTTTATAGCTGTCCTTTCCTCCAAGTCTACCATCTCCTTATCCCCATCGAAGCCAAATACCATATATATTCCTTCTTTCTCAACGCCTATAACTCTCTTAACATATCTTCTAGTTTCAACTTCATCGTAAATCCTTATTGTACATGGTCTGAGGCGCTTGGTCATAATTTTCCTTCCTGCTTCATATGCACTATGGAAATTCTTAAAAACAAAAGCACGAAAACGACGCTCTTCAGGGATAGGATGAATTTTGAAGGTAGCTTCAGTAATAATGCCAAGAGTTCCTTCCGACCCAATAAACAGTTGATTAAGGTCTGGACCTGCTGCGTGGCGTGGAACTGGGGCTGTTCGAATAATCTCTCCCGTGGGAAGAACAACTTCCATCTCTACAATCATATCCTCTATTTTCCCATATTTAGTTGAAAGGACACCAGAGCCCCGGGGAGCAAGAAATCCTGCTATAGTTGCGCAAAACATCGAGGCAGGAAAATGCCCCATAGTGTGGCCCCTTTCATTAAGCTCCCACTCCAAATTTTGGGCAATAATACCGGCTTGCGTAGTCACAATTAGTGATTTTTCATCTATTTTTGAGACCTTATCTAACTTTTTAATATCAATAATGATTCCTCCATCTACAGGAAGTGCTCCTCCCTGGGAGCCCGATCCACCACCCCACGCTGTGACAGGAATTTTATATGTATTGGCTACCTGAATGATTCTTGAGACTTCCTCGGTTGTCTTTGGGTGAACTATATAATCAGCCATGGGAGGATTACATCCACGATCAATTAACATCTCTGGAATCCAGAAATAATCAACTGAATAGACAATTTTATCAACCTCTTTATCGGTAATGTCTCGAGGACCAACAATATTTTCTAACTCTCTGTAAATCGTTTCGTGCTGGTAATTTTTTTTATCTATCTCCACTCCCAAAATATTCCTCCTTCTTTCTTCTGGGTGAACTCATACCACAATTTCAATTCCCAACTGCTGACATTCGGCAATAATTTCCTTCGGTAATTTGCTATCGCTGATTATCCGAGTTACACGTGTTACAGGTGCTATAGTTAATATTGCCACTTTAGAAAACTTTGAGCTATCAATTAATAGATTAATCTCATTAGCTACTTCAAAGGTTTTTTGGAGAACTTCGACAATAAATGGTTGCGAGGTCATTAAACCCTTTTTAAGCGAAATTCCTGCTGCAGATACAAACGCTTTGTCTAAATGCAAACTAGCGATGAAATTAAGAGCTAAGGAGCCGGCAAGGCCATTTAATTGATACTGAAGCTCTCCACCGGTAGAGATAACATGAATATTAGGGGACTTGGAGAGCTCACAGATAACAAAAGGGGAATTAGTAACCACAGTGAGATCGCTGTAGTTACCCCTGGATATTTCTTTTGCAAAGACAAAACAAGTAGTGGAAGCATCAAGAAATATCGAATCACCCTCTTTAATAAAAGTTACTGCTTTTCTTGCAATTTCCCTTTTTTGTGTAAGATTTGTTCTCATTCGGACATTAAATCTTATTTCCGGGAGTGAAGGGCTGGCTAATTTTACTCCACCACGAACTTTATTTACTAAGCCTTCCTCCTCTAATTCACTTAGAATACGGTGCACGGTTACATTGGAAATATTAAACCTCTTGGTTAATTCCTCAACTGTACAAATATTATTTTCTTTTATTAACTTAAGCATTTTTTCTTTTCTCTGAATTGGAATCATTTTTACTCCTTTTGATGACAATAAAGTTTGTTTTCTGACATATTTTGAAATAATCAGCTTTATTATAACATATTTTTTCATTTTGTCAACCCTTTGTTTCTTTGGAGTTTCCCCAAAATTTCAGATGCTTTCCCGTAGATGTTGAATTAAAGAGGGATTGAGAAGATGAGAAAGTGGAAAAGGACTTTCTGCGTGACAAAGCTTAAGATTTTAGATAGAATTTGGGGAAGGTCCAGATCTTTTTTCGAGCTTCTTTTATTGCTCTGACTCTGCAAGCATCCAGGAGTTTGACATAGCAACTGATAGGTAATATAGTGTGAGGCGAGAACCTATTTTACCTCCTCTTGTTGTCTAAGTCCCCTACCGTAAGGCAGGGGATACAGACGACTTGATTTATTTTAGTTCTTTGATATAATAGTAATATGAAATATAAAACTAACTCTGGAAGCCATTCAGTATATTCTCTTCAGTTCCATTATGTTGCTTGCGTAAAATACAGACATAAGGTTATAGTAAATAAAATTGCCAAAAGGCTCAAGGAAATAAATAACAGAGTAGCGGGGAAGTTTGGCATCAAAATTATCGAACAGGAAGTTATGCCTGATCATATCCATATCCTTTTTGAAAGCAAACCTCAAATTCAGCTTTCTAAGTTTGTGAACAGTCTGAAAGCTGTTTCTGGTAGATTGCTTTTTCGAGAGTTTCCTCAAGTTAAAAAGTATCTCTGGAAGAACCATTTTTGGAGTCCATCTTATTTCCTAGCTTCTACTGGACAGGTAAGATTAGATGTTCTTAAAAAATATGTGGAAAACCAAAATGCAAAGAACTTATAAATATAGACTTTATCCCAATAAAGAACAGATAAGAAAATTTGAGCAAACTCTTGATATTTGTCGTAATTTATACAACAATGCTCTTACCCAAAGAAGAAAATACTACCAGGAAAACGGTAAGGGGCTTTCCCGAATAAAACAGCAAGAATTCCTTAAAGAAAGAAAGGATGAGGATATTTACCTTACTCAAGTTCACTCTCAAGTTCTTCAAGACGTTCTCTTTAGAATAGAAAAAGCCTTTACACTTTTCTTTGTTCGTCTTAAAGCCCAAAACGGCAAAGCTGGCTATCCAAGATATAAATCTCGTAATAGATACCATAGTTTTACTTATTCTCAACAGCCTGGGTTTACGCTCACCGATAAAGGTCTCAAGCTCTCCAAAATCGGAGTTATTAAAATAAAGCTCCACAGACCTATTCAAGGAGAAATTAAAACCTGCACTATCAAAAGAGAAGTTGATAGATGGTATGCCTGTTTTTCTTGCCAAGTTAATTCTCTTAATAAACTTGTTCCTCAGAAAGCTGTTGGCATTGATATGGGCATTACTCATTTTGCCTATCTTTCTAATGGAGAAGTAATAGATAATCCTAAGTACCTCATAAAACAAGAACCAAAGCTAAAAAGAGCCCAAAGAAAAATATCTAAAGGACAAAAAGGCTCTAAAAACCGGAATAAACAGAAAATAAAAGTCGCTAAGATTCATAGGAAAATCAAAGACCAAAGAAGCGATTTTCTTCATAAGCTATCTCGTAAGATGGTAGATAATTTTAGTTTTATCGCTGTTGAGGATCTTGTAATTTCTAATATGATTAAAAACCACTACTTAGCTAAATCTATAGCTGATGCAAGTTGGGGACAGTTTTTCAATTATCTTGCCTACAAAGTGGAGGAAACTGGGGGCAAGGTAGTTAGAGCAGACCCAAAGGGGACATCTCAAGTTTGTAGTAGATGCGGTAGCCTTGTTCCAAAATCTCTTTCCGTGAAAATCCATAAATGCTCCTATTGCGGCATAGTGTTAGATAGAGATTATAACTCCGCTCTAAACATACTTCAAAGAGCAGTAGGACAGGAACTGTCCGAACTTACGCCTTTGGAGATTGCCATTAGGCAATCGTTGAATTAGGAAGCTCCGTCCCTGCGGGCGGAGTAGTTCACCCAGTGGAGGGGACTGTCCGGGAATGAATGCCCGTCAGATTAAAGTCTTTCCCCTAGAGTATGCCTGGAAGGGGAGGAAAGAGATTGATCTCAGTTTTTACGACTTATCCCAGATTATGGCTACTTGATATATGAAGGTAAATTTAATCTCTTTGGGGTGTCCCAAGAACCTGGTAGATAGTGAGGTGATTCTGGGAAGATTAGGAGAAAGGGGCTATTCTCTCACC